>Ga0208958_1000471_pt1 | contig 48228 bp, 65 predicted proteins | sample RifOxyB1_FD_184032 | JGI IMG/M metagenome (GOLD analysis project Ga0208958, IMG submission 184032) | Soil microbial communities from Rifle, Colorado - Rifle Oxygen_injection B1 (SPAdes) | ecosystem: Environmental > Terrestrial > Deep subsurface > Rock core/Sediment | place: Rifle, Colorado...
AGGTTTCAGGGCGTCCTGTTCGACCACAAGGCGAAGGCACGCGCTCCCTTTCGCGACGTTCCGGAAGTGCACTGCCGGGGGGTTGCCGAGAAACCTGGAAAGTTCGGTGAGGTACGCGGCGAGGCGGTCGACCGGGAGAGTTTCCGGCTTCAAGGCATCAATTCGGAACTCAAGCTGATAGGCGCGTCGAGCCATGTTGCCCCCTTTGGTGAACATCATAGCGTGGAGACGTACCAGAATCCGTTCTCACCCTGTCTCCCTCTTTATTGCGGTCTCAACCCGGGAACGCGATGATCCGCACGCGGCCTCCACTGAGGGCCTGATCACGTCGAAAGCCATCGCTGCCATGTGAGGCAGGCAGGCGACGAAGCGCGCGGCGAGCTGACGGCGGTCGTCCTGCTCGAGCCGCGTCATGTCTCGGAGCGCCAGGACGAGCGCCTTCTCGTCCTCGGCCAGCCCCGCCAGCTCGTCCCCCTCGCGGACGAGAACCAGGCGCGCGCCGCAGGCGGTGGCCCATGCGGCCGCCTCTTCGAGCCTGATGCGCTGCTTATCCCTCTCGATCCGATTCACTGATTCCCGCGGGAAGGCCCCCTCGTCGTCAGCCAGCCTTTCGGCGAGATCCTTCTGGTTCAAGCCGGAAGCTATCCGTAGGTCAATCAGCTCTTTCATGAGTGAGTGCATTTCTATCACTTATGCCCCTTGACAGCGGCCCGTTCCTGTGAGAATCAGTCACTCGTAAGGAGTCCTCACATGGATCAACTCAGAGAATGGCGAGAACGAGCGGGCAGAAGTCAGGCAGACCTGGCGGCGGCTCTCGGCATCGACCGGACGAGCTACCTGCGCATAGAGAGCGGCCAACGCCGCCTCTTGGCGTCCGAACTCGGCCTGATCTGCGACGCCCTGTCCCTTTCCTCGGAGGAGCGCCTCGAGGCGCTGTCGCTGGTCGCGAGCGCCGGGAAGGTGGAGGCCGCATGAGCCACCCCTCCGATGCCCTTCACCACCTCGCTCGCGCCATCGACAACGTGGCGGACGCGCTTCCGCGGGACGACGACCCTCTACGGACCCTACGGGCTTTCGAGAGAATCGCCGGGCCCCCTGATGGCAGTACCATCGAAGAGGCCTTCGCCAAGTGGAACCGAAGGTTCGAATCGAACAAGCCACCCACCATCGGTAGCCACGAGAGTGCCACTGACGTTCTCCTTTCCAGTAGGGAAAGTGACCCCCTTCATGAGGAGGGGCAGGGCATCCTTGAAGTAGAACCAGCACGCTCGCGCGATGGCGGCTCGCATGTCGATGTCCCCTGATCGCGCGTACATGGCGCACGCCAGCGACCAGATCCGGTCGATGTCTGGCGAGTTCAGTTTCATTTCCTCGATCATCTTGTTCTCCCGTCGTCAGCTCTGGTTTCGGCAGGTTGAGCTGGCGACGGGGGAATTCTACCACTGCGCGCAGGTCGCGTAGTGACCTCCCTTCACCCTCTCCCGCATGGACACATCCTCCAGAAGTGGGAATCGGAAGAGGGAGCGGGGACGGTTTCATGGCGGCCTCCGTACGTCCTACGTGGTGGCCCCGACACAGTTTCAACGCCCGGAGTGACTCCATGACACCTAAACAGATCGACAACTGGTTCACCTACCACGCCCCCACTGAGGAGACGGCGCCGAAGTACGCAGCCATCCGTGAAGCGGAGACCAGGGTGCGCAACATCCTGTTCGCGTGTATTGCTCATCCGAAAGACATCAAGGCGTGCTTCGATGCCATCAACGCCGCTTGCCGCAATCTCGCCGAGGTAATTGACGCCCAAGCACCTGACTGCGCCGACAAGACCGCCGCGATCCGGTGTGTCCGCCTCGCCCGCAACGCCGCCAACGAGGCGATCGCGACGATACATGGAGACGTCGCCATAGAGGAGATGATCAGCCTCTGCCTCCAGGAGTCCTTGGCCGAAGCGATGAAGGCTCGTTGGCAGGCCAACAGCGCCATCGCGTGTGACTGTCGATGACACCCGCCCAACGCCACCGCCGCGCCCTCCAGGAGCGCATCCTTGACGACGTCAAGGCCGCCTCGGGCGCCACCGATGCAGAGGTCGCCGGGTGGGCGTCTGTGGACCGCTCCGAGATCTCCCGCTGGCGCAACGGCGAGCGCCCCATCACGGCTGTCGAGCTGCTTGGCATCGTCCGGGGGCTCGGAGACGCCGTCCCTGTGCTCCGCCCCCTCGCCGAGGCGGGCGACTGCGACGTCGTTCACAGGTCGGGCGAGGCCACAGGCGATGTCGTGGGGCGGGCCCTGGGAGCGATGGCGGGCTCTGGCGCCCTGGTCCGCGAGCTCGCCGAGGCGCTGGCGGATGGTCGGGTCGACGACCCTGAGCGGGCGAAACTCCTCGAAGCGATCCGGAAGCATCGGATCGCTGTAGAGCAACTCGAAACGGAGCTGCGGGCGCCACGGAGCGGCCGCTGATGGGCCCCGCCGTCCTCTCCCTCGACGACTATCGGAGGCGCGCATGTGCCGAGCCTGCTGCCTTTCCTGCGAGTCCCTCGACTGCTCCGCCTGCCCGTGGTGCGATCGACCACCACCAGAGTCAACGGGCGAGGCAGGGCGCGAGGTGGGAGGCCCTGGTAGAGACGCGGCTGGCCTTCCTCGCGAGCCATCGACGCCTGGCGTGGATTCGGACCCCGCAGCCGCATCGAGTCATCGGCCACGCTCATGAGGGGGTCGTCGTCGTGTTCACGGGCGACGGCCCTCCGGACTACATCATCGCGACCGGCGGTGTCACCATCGCCGCGGACGCGAAGAGCACCACGGCGGAGCGCTGGTCGCTCTCGCTCCTCGAAGACCACCAGGCGCGCTCGCTTGACGAGCTGGCGTCACACGGCGTCGTCGGCGCCATCTTCCTCCTCCTCTGTGGGGAGGCTTTCGTCCTGCCATGGCGAGCCCTGCGGGGTCGCTGGTGGACCTGGTACGCAACGCCCGGAAGGGCGGACAACGGGACGGCCTCGCTGTCGCCGGCGGATGTCGCCGCCATCGGGTGGCCGATGGACGCTGGCGGGCAGTGGCTCGACCAGTTGAAGGAGGGTGTGAAATGAATGTACCGCTTACAATGAGCAGGGTCGCCGGAGGCGAAGCAGAGCGCCGTTTCCAGCAGGCCATCACGGAAGTACGCGCTTCTCTGGCAGATCCAGAGACGGTGGGCACTACCGGCAAGATCACTGTCACATTCGTCGTCGAGTCCCTCGGGGAGACCACCTACAAGGTCGGCGTGGGCGACGTCAAGATCGCGAAGCCAGCCATGAAGGTACAGAGCCGGATGGCTTTCTACGACGATGAAGACCTCGTCTGCGACGATTCCGAACTCGATCCCGGCGAACAGGCCCGGATTCCATTCCAATTCAGGGAGAGCACGTAGATGGACGTAAACAGCATCAAAGAACTCTTCGTGCGGATCTTCGCACGCATCGACCAGGCATCCGCCGAGGCACATCCACACACTCTGGTCCCCAAGGGCAGAGATGAGATCCTTGTCCTCCGGGAAGGATTCAAGGTGGAGCGCCTGCCCGCAGGACCATCAGCCCGCCCCGTCCGCACGCACACCTTCGATGACATCGAGAGCTTTTCCGCATTCGTGCGACGACACTGGCCGGAGGCAGAGAAGGCGGAAATTTTCATCGACGGCGACGGCACGATCCAGGCCACGAACGCGAACGTCTGGAGCTTTGATCGGGTTGTCTGCAAGCTCGCTCCCGACCTCGCAGCGAAGTCGTGGGGGGCCCTGTGGGGCGTCCCCATGGAACAGAAGATCGCATTTCGGGAGATCAACCGACGGCGCGAGAGCGTCAAGGGCTCCGAGCAGCTCCTGGCCGGGATCCGGATGATGGAGATCAAGGCAAACGGAAACTTCTCGGGACATCTCAACGATCGGGGCGTCTATGAGTTCGTGGCGACCTCCAACGGCAAGGAGGTCGTCTCCTCGCTGCCCCTCGAAATCGTCATCGAGATCCCTATTTTCCGCGGGCAGACGGGCCGCTACAAGATCGAGGTTGAGGTAGGACTCAACGTCGAGCGGAACGACAAGCCGCCGATCATCACGCTCACACCGCGGAACCTCGCGGAGGTCACCCAGCAGGCGATCGAGGAGCGGGCAACCGCACTCGTGAAGCTGCTCAACGAGGACGGCCGCACCTACCAGGTATATCGGGGCGTTTTAAAATTCTCGGAGCCAGAGAGCGACAAGGGGCCGGCGCCGAGCGCGCCACCCGCGCCATCGAACCCTCCGAGGAGGTAGCCCATGCCCCCCGTCCGCTACTCCATCATCCACGAATGCCGCGTTGTCCAGCTCGGTGGCGCCGCGCTCCTGATCCGCTTCCCCTCGGGTCGCGAGGAATGGATCGCGGACTCGTTGATCCACGATGACTCGGAGGTCCACCGGGGCACACCAGGTGCTTCGGGCGACCTCATCCTTGCCTCGTGGAAAGTCGAGCAGCTCCAGCGGCAGGTGGGCAAGCCACGGGTGGATATGCAGAACATGAAGCCCAGAAAGGGCAAGCGGAGGACATCGTGAAAAAGTACCATAAACCCATGTTTCGCAATGTCACGGGCCTCGATTTCGTCCTGGCCGAAATTGAGAAAATCGCCACACACAACCACGGTTGCCGGCAGTGCTGTTCCTGCCACGGATGCAGGTAGACTTCAATGACCAGACCGATCGGGTATGAGCACACCCACGTCCGTAGGCATCGCTGCGTCCGGTGTGGAACATGCTGCACCCGCTCGACATGTGAGGTCGGCTCCTCCCATCTCACGGGGAAGTTGGAGTTTGAGCCCGGTCCATGCCCCTGGCTCCGCCGGGACGGCTCACGGGCCTCTTGCGGGCTACTGGTCGAACATCCGGAGGAATCCAAGCGGCTTCTCATCGGCCGAGGATGTGGCTATCGAGCGGGCCTCTCCAAGACAGAGAGCGCGGAGGCTGACGCCGCATGACCCTCCCCGTCCTCGCCGGCGGCATCTACCTCCCTCCGGGCCACCCCCGGGAGGAGGAGATCCGTTGGCAGCTCCGCCTGCCCAATCCCGAGCGGGAGCGGGTGGCGAAGCTCCGCCGGCAGGGACGGCGCATCCGACAGCCGGAGCCGTGGGTGGAGGCCTGCGTCGTCCTCCCCGAGGGTCACGCCTGGTACGGCGGCCTGGCCGTCCCCCGCCACGGCATCGAGCTCGACGTCGACGACCGTCGCACGGCGCCGGCGGCGACTCCTCTGCCCTTCTCCCCCATCCTCCGACCCTACCAGTCCGACGCCCTCCAGGCATGGCAGGCGGCGGGGGAGGAGGGTCTGGTAGAGGCGCCCTGCGGCAGCGGCAAGACCGTCATCGGCCTCGCCGCGGTCGCGTGCACGCCCACCCCTGCACTCGTTCTTGTGCACACCCACGACCTTTTGAACCAGTGGGCGGAGCGTGCACAGTCGGAGTGGTGGGATGTCGAAGTCATCGCCGATGGGTCCGGACCCAAGGACGGACGCCTGGTAGTCGCGACCATCCAGACGCTGTACCAGTGGGACTTCTGGGAGCGGCACCGGTGGGCGCGTCAGTTCGGTCTGGTGGTTCAGGACGAGGCCCACCACGTTCCTGCTATGATGTTCAGCGAGGTCATGCTCACCTTGCCCGCCCGTCGCAGGCTCGCCCTCTCGGCGACTCCCGAGCGGTCGGACGGGCTCACGCAGATCCTGCACTGGCACTGTGGCCCCACCGTGTACCAGGTAGAGCAGGAGGTCCTCGTCGACGCCGCGGTGGTCCTGGCGCCCGACGTGGAGCCCGTGCGCACGGGATGGGAGCCAGACGAGCGCATCGAATGGACGAAGATGATCAACCGAGCGACCCTCGACGAGCCCAGGAACGACCTGCTCCTCCGACGACTGCGACGAGAAACGGACAAGGGCGCCCGCATCCTCGTCTTGACCGAGCGACGAGAACACGCGGAGCTGATTGCCGGCCAGCTCCAGGATGCCTGGATCGGGGCGGTAGCCGTGCACTCGCGTCTCAAGGACCGCGACCGCAAGGCGCGCCTCGAAGCCGTCGCCTCGGACGATGCTCAGGTCCTCGTTGCTACCCAGCTCGCCGATGAAGGCCTCGACCTGCCGGCTCTGGACACCCTCGTCCTGACCTGCCCCCAGAAGGGCGGTGGGCGCCTGCGGCAGCGCGTGGGGCGCGTCAGCAGGACCGCGGTGGGCAAGGGAGGGGCGAAGGTCCTCGACCTGGTGGACTCGGGGTGGCTCGCGAAGCTCTGGTACTCGAGGGAGCGGACGTACCGCGAACTCGGGTGTCGAGTGGGGAGGGCGGCGTGAAGAGATTCCTCTCCGTCGCTGCTCTCCGCCGGCGTGGACGCCTCCATGTCCTGGCCCCTCCACGTCCCGAGCCGGTCCCCGAGGTCGTGGAGATGGCAGAGCAGCTCGGTCGGTGGGCGACAGAGGGAGAGGCCGTGGCGCTGGGCATCGTGGTCGTCCACGCGGACGGGGCGGTGGGGACGGCGTTCCACCACGGGCGACGGTGGGCGGAGCTGCTCGCAGGCGCATCGTGTCTCCGGCGCAGGCTGGAGGACGTGACGTGAACCCCCAGGACCGCACACGACTGATCATGCGATCCGGCCTCGACACGGCGTCGAAGATGCTGCTCATCGCGATCGCGGATTGCATGGACGAGCAGGGTCGAGGCTCTTGGGTCTCGGTCGAGGCTGGTCTGCAACAGATGACGAGCGCCGATCAGCGTACGCTCCAGCGGCGCATCGTTCGCGGCGAGACAGAAGGCTGGCTGAAGCGGCTGGGTACCAATGGGCAGCGGAGACGCGAGTGGGTGATCTACTGGTCGAAGCTCAAACCGCCAAAATCCAATCACGGTGACGCAGGTACCCCCGTCACAGTGACGCAGGTAGAAGATGTCACAGTGACGCAGGTAGGAGATTCCACCCCCGTCACAGTGACGCCTCACCCCCGTCAGGGTGACGCAGGTACCCCCGTCACAGTGACGCCTCACCCCCGTCAGGGTGACGCACGATCCGACCATGATCCGACCATTGATCCGACCATGATCCAAACCCCCCTCAGCCCCCCCGACGGGGGGGTCGTGTGTGTGACCGGTCCTGAGGTGATTCGATCCCTCCCGGATGCCGACTCCGATGCCCTGCTCGAGGAGCTTCGAGCCCTCGCAGGCGCATCCGACGAGGTGACACGCACAGCGAAGAGACGCCTGAAAACAGCGTTAGAGGCTTACTCTCCCGACCAACTACGCATTGCTGCGCACTGCGTAGCGGCTGGCGGGGTGTCCGGCCTGTCTGACGAGGCGATCGAGTGTCTCCGTGGTGGATGGAGCTGGTTGAAAGGGAAGAACCTGGCGCGGCTCATGGGCGCGAAACCGAGGACGAGGAGGGTAAACCCAGTGGTGGCCATGGAGCTATGCGGCCCTTCGGAGGAGGTGATTGACGAGCAGGTGCGGGAATTCGAGGCAGAGGTAGCCAAGATGGCGGGGCACCGGACCGAGGAGGTCCTCGTCGAGTACCCCGCGGACGACATGGAACCGGTGGAGGAACCGGTGGAGGAACCGGTGGAACCGTCCGGCGGGCCGACAGTCGCCGACCCTGCGGAACCTGCCCTCCAGGTCATCGACGGTGGGTCTGCGCCATCGCAGTTTCCGACGGGGGCCATCGGGAGGCCCATGATTCGGGAGGTGAAGATCGAGGATCCGAAAGACAAATTGCGGAGGATCCGCGGAAAGGTGGACGATGCAATCTTCGCGAGGCTCGCCAGGCAGGCGGGCTACACGCTCGCGGACCTGGAGGCCGCCCCTTGACCACCTCCCACGATGCGTCCGCGCTCATCGACTACGCCGAGGCCGAGGCCTACCTGGCCCGCCAGGCGGAGCGGGGCAGCATCACCTTCCGGTCCGCCCGACAGGCGCTTCTGTGGGCGTTCGAGCAATCCACCATCCGAGATTGCCCGAGAGCCCCCATCCTCGACTGCCAGCGGGACTACTCCGATGTGAAGGCCTCCGTGCCCATCCACGCCGGGCGGAACCAGGACCCCGATGAGGCCATGGTGGTGCTCATCACCATCCAGCGAGCATTCAACGTCTTTGCCCGGGTGCAGCCGCACAAGGCCCGGGCCGTCGAAATGCTCTACCGGGACGGCCTCACGCAGGAGGAGGTCGCCCGCCGGTCGAATGTCAACCAGGGGACGATTTCCCGATGGGTCGGCGACTGCGAAGTCGAGGTCGCCGAGACCCTGTGGATGGCGGGGATCGTGACGTGAACCTACACCTCGGCCCCGAACGGGTGCTTCTCCAGGTCGGTGATCAAGACCTCCAGCACGTCCAGGCTGGCGCTCGTCACCGTCGGGATCTTGCGGATGATGTCGAAGGTCTGTCGGAGGAGACGGACCGTCCGCGGGCTCGTCGGGAGCGGCCTGGGCGGGGGCGGCGGACCCACGGGCACCGGCAGGAGCCGGTAGTTCACGGTATCCACCTCGAAGGTGTCGATGAACTGGTCGCGACCCGAGCGCATCCGTCGATACCAGGGCTCCGGGATGACCTGGAAGTCCACCTTCTGTCCGTTCATGACCTGGTCGCGCAGGACCATCTTCCCGGCCTGGCCGGCGAGTGCGCTGTAGAACCGACCCTCCTGGAGGGTGTACGTCAGCAGGCCGTTCTCCTTGGCGATCTCCTTGAGGTCGATCGGCTTGAAGCTCGGCGCGAACCCAGAGCCCTTCGCGAGGCTCTCGGCGGCCGCCTTCTCCCACACGGCCTTCCAGTCGTCCGCCTCGGCCGGGTCCACGGGGCGCGGTACCAGGGCCGTGGTCGGCGCCTTGCCCTTCGGACCGGCGATGGCCTTCGGGGTCGCCTTGGGCGGGAGGGGTGGAACCTCGGCCCCCGGGACGGTGTAGCTCCCCGTGGCGCGGAGCTTGGGGAGGACCTCCGTGTCGAGCAGGTCTCGCAGGCGGATTCCCGCCGGCTTGCCCGTGAGGATCAGGACGCGCCAGAGACCGGCCTCGGTGAGGAGGTGGATGGATCTCGCTCGACTGCCTACCGATTCGGTAGGCAGTACTGCCTTCAGGATGGCGAGATCCTTGCCCTCGATCAGGATCGCGCGGTCGCCATGAAGCTCGGCCTTCCATTCGCCCGTGCACTTCGAGACCAGCCGGCCGCCCTTCGCGGCGTATCCGATGGCCTTCCCGATCTCCTGGGTGATGACATAGGGCTGGCCCTTCCAGGTGAGGGCCGTGATGGCGTGCCCTTCGAACTGGGTGGTGACGATGGCCGTGGACGTGGTAGGATCGTGTCCGTCGTGGGATGTGGTCATTGAGCCTCCGTTCTGCGACAGGCCCTCCGGAGGTTGTGACTCTGGGGGGCCATCCTTTTCTGGGGTACCCCGAGGATTCGGGGGTGCGTTTTCGTCACGCTTAACGAGAATACCGGCACTGGCCGTTTACGTCAAGCGTGGTAGGTTCATCTTATGGCACGTCCCCCGAACCGACCGAAGACCGCCCTGGGTGAAGCCCTCCAGCTTCGTCGTGGGAATTCGACTCAACCCGAGGCTGCCGCAGAGGTCGGGGTGTCGGCCGTGACCTTCTCCTACCTGGAACGAGGCCTTCACCGACCCACCGCCGACACCGCCCTCAAGCTCGCACGGTGGCTCGGGTGGAGCGTCGAACGGGTGATGGAAGCTGCGATACAGGATTCTTCACCGACCGACACGGCAGCCCCATCGGCAGGTTTCTCGTTCACGACGCCCATCCAGCCCGGACTGGACGAAGACGCGGTGTGGAGGCAACGGCTCGATGCAGTTCTTGGGGATCTCCCTCGCAACGTGCTCGACATCCTGCGCTACGGCTTCACGGAGATGTTCAACAACGCCGTTGAGCATTCCGGCGGAACAACGGTGACTGTCAGCATGATGAGAAAGGAAGGCCAGGTTCACCTGAACATTCGGGACGACGGTGTCGGCATCTTCCATCGCATCCGCGAGGCCTTCAACCTCGAGGATGACCATCACACGATCCTGGAGCTGTCCAAGGGGAAGCTCACGACGCGGCCTGAGAATCACACGGGGCAAGGCATTTTCTTCACCTCGCGGATGATGGATTTCTTCGCGATCCTGTCGGGCCGCACTTCCTTCGCCCGCCGCCGCGGGGGGAGGGACATCTGCCTGTTCGACCAGGACGAGGATGTGGCAGGAACGGCGATCTCGATGCGCCTCTCTGTGCATGCTGCACACACTTCGAAGGAAGTGTTCGACGAGTACAGCGACATTCACGGCGAGGAATATGGCTTCATCAAGACCTACCTGCTCGTGGAGATCTGCCGTTACGGAGACCACGATCCTGTGTCGCGCTCGGAAGCGAAGCGGCTGGTCGCCAGACTGGAGGACTTCAGGAATGTGGTCCTCGACTTCTCGGGCATCTCGTGGATCGGTCAAGCTTTTGCCGACGAGGTCTTCCGGGTCTTCGTCTCTCGTCATCCCGATGTGGCTCTACACGTTCTCGGCGCAAGCGCTGATGTCGTCAGGATGATTCGCGGAACTCGATGGGCGGGATTGATCGAGGATTAGCCGCTGGCTCGGGTGGTCGGTCGAACGGATCATTGAGGCGGCGAGCGAACCAGCCCCTTCCCAAGAGGCGGGGGACTGAGGTAGCCTCCCGAGTTCAACGGAGGCCTGCCATGTTTCTGCCCCTTTTCCTCGTTGGCTGCATGTCGTTCCACCAGGTGGACGTCCAGCACGGTCATTCGCCGGACGACCCGCAGGACGAGATCTACCTTCAGGTCCAAACGAAGCTGGGTCCACTGACCATCTCGGAATGGCTGGTTTACTGTCGGCAGTTTTCTCCGGGACACCAGGAGGGATTCATGTGCTACCGCGTCATCAACTTGAACGACGCTTGGCAGTTGAACCAGGACGGCGAGGTCGTAGACGAAATCCCGAGGCAGTAACGCGCGAACCAGCCCGTCAGCCGACCGGGCATTTACAGCGCCATCGCCGAGGTATCGGAGGACCATGCCATGGGTGTCAGGCACTCGACGGGTTCGGTGACCTCGACCACGCCGACCGTGCCCATGTCGCCCTCCACGCCGACTGTAGCACGGCGCGGGAGGCCGGACTGACGCCCCTCGAATCCTTCCTTGACGGCCATGCATAAAACCTGTAGGATTTCCTTAACTTGGATAGTTGCGCACGAAGGTCCAAGCGCTCCCGGAATCTTCCGGGCCTCATTGAAGAGACAGGTGCGCAGAGGGCCCCCGAACCGGGGCCCTTGGTGCTTCAGGAGGTGCCGAGGAGGCCCCCATGGCCAGCCCACCCTCGATGCGCGAGGCGGTCCTGGCCTGGATGCGGGAGACCGGGGCCACGGTGGCCGAGGCCGCCGAGAAGTTCGGGCAGAAGGCCTCTACGATCCGGCAGTGGCAGACACGAGACCGGCGGAATGCGACAAGCGGAAGCGACAACACTGTCACGCCTGTCGCGTCGCGTGTCGCGCCTCGCGCCCGCGGCAAGCCCTCTCTCGCCGACGTCCGACCGAATGACCGCGCGCGGATCCTCGGGTTCAAGGATCGGGTTTTAGATCACATTGATTCCGAGGATGTGCTCAAGGACACCCGCAAGGTCCGCGACCTGGTGAGTGCCCTCGTCCAGCTCTCCAGCGCCATCTCCGACCTCCTCACCTTGGATGAACGCATGAAGGCCGTGGAGGCCGCCAGTGAACCTGGAACTGGCCCGGACGGTGGCGAAGATGCCGACCGGCGACTTCAAGAGGCGTTGGAAGGCGGCGACCCCCCAAGTCCGGAATGACCTCCTGCGTGCCCGTTTCCGTTTCGACCTGATGAGCTTCGCCCGGTATTGCTGGCCCGACCTGTTCGACCTCCCCTGGAACCCCTTCCATCGCCAGGTCCTCGGAGAGCCCGATCCGCCAGCCAGGGAGCGTAGAGGTCGAATCATCCAGCGGGCCATCGCGGCTCCTCGTGGCATCGCGAAGACCACGACGGCGAAGGCTCGCCTGGTGCATGCCCTGGTCTACGGCATCGACCGGGTTTCCATGGTGCTCTCGGCATCCCAGCCGCTGGCCCTCCAGATCTCCGACCACATCCGCTCGATGTTCGCAGACACCGAGTCCCCTCTTGCACGGCTCTTCGGGCCCTTCGACATCGTGGGCGGCGTCGAGGCCTGGCGCGTTCGCCTCCCAGGCGGGCGTCTTGCAGGGCTGTTCGCACAGTCCTTCGGTACCCAGGTTCGAGGCACCAACCTCAACGGGAAGCGCCCCACCCGCATCCTCATCGACGATGGCGAGCGTCCGGACCGCGTCAGGAATCCCGAGCAGCGGGCGATCTGGCACCGGTTCCTGACCGACGACGTGCAGAAGGCCGGCCCCCGCGAGGGAGGCCTGGTCATCGAGTGGCTCGGCACGGTCCTCCACCCGGACGCCGTGCTCGCGCGGCTCCTGGTCAACCCCGCATGGGACGGCCAGAAGTGGCAGGCAATGGTTCGGTGGCCGTTCCACCAGGACCTCTGGGAGCAATGCCGGGAGATATGGGCGGATCTCACCCTGGGCAACGTCGAGGCTCGCCGTGAGGCGGCGCTCGCGTTCTACGCCGAGCACCAGGCGGAGATGGACGAAGGCGCCGAGGTCCTCGACCCCGTCGCTGAACCGCTGTTCAGGCTCTATGAGTACATCTGGAGTGATGGTTTAGGCTCGTTTCTTCGCGAAAAGCAGAACGAGCCCCGGGATCCGTCCGCCGCCATCTTCGACTCGTCGAAGTTCGCTCGATGCCGAGTCGAGCGACGCGGCGCCGAAGTCACCATCCACAACGCGAACGGGAATCAAGTCCGCCTCGCCGACTGCCGCGTCTTCGCCCGGTGGGACCCCGCCCTTGGCATTCCGGACGGCGACTTCGCGGCCATCGCTGTGCTGGCCCGGGACAGGGAGAGGTACACCTACGTCCTCGCCGTCTTGATGCGCAAGGTCAAGCCGAGCCTCCAGCTCCAATCTCTCTGGACCTTAAGCGAGGCCTGGGGATTCAAGAGAGCCTCCCTGGAGTCCAACGGCTTCCAGGCGATGATCGACGACGAGTTCCGCAGGCAACGGGCCGAGCGGGAGAAGGCCGGGAAGTTTTACCAGCTCCAGGTCGATCTGGACGCGTCCACGGCGGACAAGGAAGAGCGCATCGCCGCCTTGGAGCCCCAGATCACGAACCGATGGCTCCAGTTCGCCGATGACATTCCATCCGAAGTCTTCGGCCAGTTCGATTCCTTCCCCTCTGGGGACCATGACGACGGTCCGGACGCCATTGAGGGCGCCTTCGTGCGACTGAGGTAGAAGTGAAGGTCAAGCTCCTCAACCAGCGCCGCCCGGGCCACGACATCGAGCGCCTCGAGCGCCTCGACGCCTTGTGCGAGGGCGGGCCCGATTGGCATGAGAAGCAGGCCGAGTGGTTCCCTCAACGCGCCGTGGAGCCCGACGACGTCTACATCGAGCGCCTCGCCCTCCTGACCTACCAGCCACACGCGGGCTCGGTGGTCTCCCTCCTCTCCGCCCTCCTGTTCTCCGAGGCTCCCCAGGTCGAAGGCCTGGATGGGGACTACTACGCCGCCCTGCTCAACGACTGCGACGGCGCGGGGACGCCCTGGCGGCGCTGGTGGCGGGACGCCCTCACGGATGCCCAGGTGGGTCGCGTCGCCTATGCCTGGGTCAACCTCCCCGCCCGGTCTCCCGACCTCGCCATCGCATCCCGAGGCGAGGAGGAACGGGCCGGTCTTCTGGACGCCTACCTCGTCCCCATCGAAGCCTGCCACGTGCTCGACTGGGAGGAGGACTCCCGAGGCAACCTCCGCTGGATGCTCTGGCGGGACACGGTCTCCGAGCGGCCGTCCCCCGATTCCCCCCGGCAGGTGACCTGGCGCTGGACGGCGGTGGATGCGACGAGCATCCGACGGTGGACATGGACCGCCACCGAGCAGAAGATCGTCCCGGTCGACGAGGATGAGGCTACCGAGCAGCCCGCCATCGCGCATGGTATCGGGCGCATCCCCGTCGTGCGGCTCCAACTCCCCGAAGATCTATGGACGATGTCCTTCCTCGAGGACGCGGCCATCGCCGCCACCCGGGCACGCAACGAGCACTCGTGGGCGCTACACCAGTCCGCCAGCGAACTGCTCGTCCTCAAGTCGAAGTGGGAAGACACCAAGCCAGTTCTTGGGCATGCCCACTACCTGCAGATCGGGCGGGACAAGGATGGCGAGGACTCTGCCCAGTACATCGGCCCCTCCGGCGTCGCCCTCCAGTTCCTCGAGAACGACGTCAAGGCGACTCGCGAGGAGTTGTTCCGCCTGGTCCGCCAGATGGCGCTTGCGGCCGACAGCGACGCCACGGCATCCCGGCTCTCAGGTGCGTCCAAGTCGAAGGACTGGATGGCGCTGGAGATTATCCTCTCCAGCTACCAGGACCTCGCCCTGCAGGCGATGACCGAGACCCTACGGCTCATCGCCTCCATTCGAAACGACGACCCCGCCGACGTCCACGTCGCCGGACTCGACGCCTGGCAGACCGAGGACCTCGACGTCGCGCTCAACAACGCGACCCTGGCTCAAGGCCTGGGCATCCAGTCGCCGACCCTCCAACGCTCCCTGCACAAGCGCCTCGCCCTGCGCCTGGTGCCCGACGCCACCGAGGACGAGAAGGCGGCCATCGCCGGCGAGCTGGACGACGCCGACTACGACGCGCCCGTCTACCAACCCCCTCCACCGCCCTTCACGGGCGACAAGCCTCCCGCGGCGTAACCGGAGTTTCCCATGGCCCTCGACAAGGCCGATCTCGACAAGATCACCGAGATGATCAACGGCTCGCTCACGGGCGACGCCTTCACCCGCACCATCGGCGAGGCGGTGTCCGCAGGCCTCAAGCCGGCCCTGGCGAAGATCGACGAGACCATCGCCACCAAGGTCACCGAGGCCACCAAGGACCTCAAGAAGCCTGATGGCGACGGCCGCGGAGCGGACGGCAAGTTCAAGCCCGACGCCAAGGACGACGCCAACGCGCGCCTCCAGGCCGTCGAGAAGCAGCTCGTCGACGCAAACAAGGCCCGCGAGGAGTCCGAGAACGCCCGCAGGCGCGACCAGCTCCACGCCGCGGCGAAGGATGCCCTGGCGAAGGCTGGTGTACCGACCGAGCGCATCCGCCACGCCATGGCGGTGCTCCAGCAGGATGGTGTCCTCGACTTCGCCGCGGACGGCTCGCCCGGCTTCAAGGGCAAGGACAAGTACGGCCAGCCCGCGGTCCTCCCCCTCGAGGAGGGCGCCACCGCCTGGATCAAGACCGATGATGGCAAGGCGTTCCTCCCGCCCACCAATGTCCAGGGCACGGGGGACGGCGCCGGATCCCGCCCGATCGTGCGTGGCGCGGACGGCAAGGTCGATGTCGCGTCCCTCCGAGGGCGCATCGGCGCCGCCGTCATGGGCGCGAACGTTTCCGAGTAGGGCGCGAGCCCTGATCCTGGGCGAAAGCCCGTCACCCACGGCCACCCGGCCGCACATACGAGGTAGAAATGGCCGCCCTCACGCTGGCAACCATCTCGGCCGTCCTCTCGACCGTCTACGCGGACCCGATGGCCAACAACATCAACCGGCAGGTTGTCCTGCCCAATCTGCTCGCGGTCGAGAACGACCGGAACAGTTCGTGCCTGTGGACCGCGAAGTTCACGGGCCGCTCCACAGCGGGCGCCAAGGCCGAGGGCTTCGATGCGGTCGACGGCGACTTCTCGACGAACGCCCGGGCGCAGGCCTCCCTCACCTGGGCCGAGTACTTCGCCTTCGCGAAGGTGAGCGGCCTCTCCCAGGCCATCGGCGTCCAGAACGCCACGCCGGGCATGAGCAACGATCCCCTCGCCGAGGAGATCAACGACGCCATCGACGAGCTCGCCCTCGTTCTCTCCGGCCACACCTACTCCGGCAGCGTCGTCGCCTCCCCCGTCCAGATCGAAGGACTCGCCCGGGCTGTCACGGCGACGGGAGTCTATGCGGGCGTCGACCAGGGAACCTACAGCGAATGGGCCGCCGGCGTCCAGACACTGGCCACCGCCTCCCTCTCGATCGCGAACCTCCGGACCAAGCTCCATCGTCCCTTCAAGGACAACTGCGGCATGTGGCCCGAGTTCGTGACCTGCCCGGGTACGGTGTTCGATGCGGTCTGCGCCCTGTTCACCGACCAGACTCGGATCATGATCGACCAGGTGACCACGCAGGCCAGGGGCACGGTCAACCTCAAGGCCGCCGGCGGCTTCCGGGCCGTAGAGGTGGACGGCATCCCCTACATCGAAGACAGGCACTGCACGGCGGCCACCTTCCACGCCCTGCACAGCTCCACCCTTTCGTACCGCCAGGTCCCCCCGGCATCGTCGCAGGTGTCGCCGGAGGTCCTGCGGGCCGCCATCAAGCAGCTCACCGGCGTCAACCTCCAGATCGACGAGGTGGCCGCCATGCTGGTGCGTGGCTCCAGCCGCCTGCAGCCCTACATCGAGGCGCTCGCCAAGACCGGCGACAGCCAGAAGATGATGGTGAAGTGGTACGGCCAGCTCCGCCTGAAGCACCGCAACCGGGCGAGCAAGCTCACCCTCACCTGATCCTGACCCTCCCGGGGCCGGATGAGCCAGAACGGGCGCGGCCCGTACCTTTCCGGTCCCATCGTTTCGCCACTGGCCGCGGAAGTCGCGTCAGCGCCCGCGGGCCAGCCTCTCTTTCATGGGCCTCACGCCCGCTTTCAAGGAGTCACCATGGGAACCCAACGCAAGACCGGCGGCCGTGAGGAGCTCGACGCCCTGTGGGCGCAGGTCGAGGCCATCCTCGCCGACTACACCTCCGGACTCACCGGCACCGTCGCGGCCATCCGCCGCGTGAACACCGCCCTGCTCGATCGGCAGAAGCTCGGCGCCATCATCGTCGACCTCGGAGTCCTCCGGACGCCCGTGGTTGCGCTCATCACCGACTACACCGCGGGTCGGGCCGAGGTGGTCAAGCTCGTCACCGACATCACCAGCCTCCTTGCCCGATTCAACGCGGGCCTGGTCGCCCGGGCGCCGCACGCGGCCCTCATCGCCGATGTCACGGCCGTCCGGACGAAGCTCCTGACCGCAGGCGCCGACCTCGCGGCGCTGCGCTCCCCGCTCATGGCTGCGCTGCGTCGGGTGAACACCCAGCCCCTCGCCCGGTCCCCCCTGGCGGCCATCGTCACCGACCTCACGGACCTCCGCACGAAGCTCGCGGCCGCGGTGGTCGACCTCGGCAACTATCGGACCCAGCACGGAAACACCGTGACGGACCTGACGGCCCTCATCCAGCGGGCGAACCTTGGCGCCACGACGAGCGCGGACATCGCCGCCGGAACGACCAACGGGAAGATCAAGTCGCAGCGCGACGTCCACTACAAGGCATTTGGGATCTCCTACGCCAAGGTTGCCACCGACGACCTCTTCGATCTCTCGGGTCTCCTGCCCAACGTCGCGGCGGACCGGCATCGGGCCGTGTGGCTGCTCTTGGACTATGCGGGGACGGCGACCGTGTCGCAAGGGACGGATGCGCTCGATGAGGACGCCGCCCTCGCCGCCCTCCCCGCCCTCGGCGGAGCGTTGGCCCCGATCGGTGTGTTCCTCGCAGGGCACAACTGCAACTTCGCCAACGCGCTCGGCGGCCAGGGTGACTTCATCAACGGCTGGCCCAACGGAATCACCGGCCTGGCGTCCCAGCCCGCCATCACCGCCACGGCGCCGGCGACGCTCTCCACCACGGCCAACCTCGGTCTAGCGGACGGCGCCGCCGCCGGAAAGATCAAGACCCGCGCCGACCAGGAGTACATCATCGGCGGGCGGATCTACACCAAGGCGGCCACCGACAACCTGTGGGACCTCTCGGCCGAGGTCGATACCGACGCCACGCACTACAGGGCCTATTGGCTCTACCTGGACTCGGCCGGTACCGCGACGTTCGTGGCGGGTGCCGACACCGAGACGAGCGAGGACCTGGCCATCGCGGCGCTGCCCGCCGAGGTCTCCACGAAGTGTCCCATTGGCGTCTACGTCGCGGGGCCCTCCACGGACTTCGACAACATCCTCGGGCTCGACAACTACGGGACCTACTACGACGGTCGCCCGACCGCCGCGGCCGATCCCGCGGCCCTCACCTACGCCGACCCTGCGGCCATCAGCGCCACGGCCAACCTCGGCATCGCGAACGGCGGCACGGATGGCTTCCTCAAGACCCAGGCCGACAGCGAGTTCGCCATCGCGGGGTCCCACTACCGCAAGGCCGCGGCCGACGACGTCTGGGACCTCCACTCCGAGGTCGACACGGATGGCACCCACTACCGCGCCTACTGGCTGTACGTGAACGCCGCCGGAACGGCGAGCTTCGCGGCCGGTACCGACGAGACCAGCGCCGAAGCCGCAGTGGCCGCCCTCCCCACCCTCGATGCCGCAAAGGCCGTTCTGGGTGTCTACGCCGCCGGACCCTCGACGGACTTCAACGGCGTCGCCGGTCTTGCGGCCCAGGGCACCCTCTACGACGGCTACCCCGCCGCCCTCGCCAAGACCGCCAGTGCTCCCGCGGCCGTCACCGCGGCGACGCCCGCCGCCATCTCGACGGACACCACCCTCGCCATCGGCAACGGCGGCACCGCCGGTCGTCTCCGGACCAACGCCGACCTCGAGTACATGATCTCCGGGGTCGTGTACCGGAAGGCGGCCACCGACAACTTGTGGAACCTCGCCGGCGAGACGGACACGACGGGCGCTCAGTACAGGGCCTACTGGCTCTACCTGGACGCCGGAGGCAACGCCTCGTTCGCCGCGGGCACGAACGCCGCGTCGGGTGCTGGCGCCATCGCCGCCCTCCCAGCGGAGACGTCCACGAAGTGCCCGGTGGGCTGCTTCGTCGCCTCGCCGTCCTGCGACTTCGACGCCGGCGGCGGACTCGCCGCCCAGGGCACCCTCTACGACGGGCGCCCCGTCGCGGCCTCCGACCCCAGCGCCATCACGGCGACCTCGACCACCCTCATCCACGCCTGATCGGGTGATCTGTGGCTCTCTCCAACGCGAACAAGGCCGCCGTGAGGCGGTTCCTGGGTTTCCCCGACGTGAACCGCCAGGGGCACTACGCGCTGGAGGGAGCCCTGATCTCCCTGTCCGCCGATGGCGAAACCATCGTGACGGGTCTGCTCACCCAGCTCGCCACCATCCAGACGGCTCTGACGTCCTCGTGGAGCCGCCAGAAGGTCCTCGTCGCAGAGGAGATCACCCTTGCTGGCCCTGGTGAGATCCAGGCGCTTCGCGCCGAGGGTCGGCGCCTCGCCGGCGAGCTCGCCGGGACCCTCGACATCGAGATCCACCGGGACGTGTTCTCGTCGGGCAATGGCGCCGCCGGCGTTTGCCGTCGTGGGTAGCCCATGACCCTCCGAGACGACCTCATCCCCACCGTGGACGAAGCCCGAGGCCTGGTCGACGAGCTCGGGTTCCGGATGCACGCCGTGGTGGTCCGCAAGACCACCTGGTCGGGCGGAGAAGTAGGCAAGGGCACCGCGTCCCATGTCGACGTCACCCTCTCCCCCAAGCCCAAGGTGGCGAGTCCCCCGCCCCACCATGTCTTTGCCGCGCCCGGCAAGTACCAGGACGGCGACCTGACTGTCTCGCGGATCTCCGCCCTCTACACCGAGTCCCAGCTCACCGGTGGGACCCTGACGGTTGGGCAGGAGGTCGTCTGGCTGATCGACGGGGAACGCTACCTCCTCGTCGGCAAGCCGGATAGGAAGCCCCTCGAGTGGCGGGTGCAGCTCCGCAAGCGAGTTGCCCGCACCTGAGAGGGCAGCCATGGAAAAGAAGATCGGCCTCGACAGCATGTGGGATGACGACGAGGACATCGACGACGAGGACTTCGACCCCGACGGCGACGGAGAACCCGCTCCGTTGCCCACCCGCCTGATGGTGGAGCAGCCCGAGAATGGCCATCGTCATCCGGAAGCCCGGCCAGATCGGCGCCCTGCTAAGAAGACAGCTTGAGCGGGACCGCGATCTCGTCGCGAGGGTAGCCCTCGAGACCGCGCAACGAGGGCTGGCGAAGGCCATCGCCGAGACGGACCGCCAGGGCCTCGTGGACCGTGGGACCTTCAAGCTCTCCTGGAAGGCCGAACGGGTTCCGGGCGGCGCCGAGCTGCGCAACGATGCACCCTACGCGGCCGTCATCGAGTACGGCCGGCGTCCGGGTCGCCCGGGGCCTCCCCTCGCACCGATCCTGGCCTGGGTTCATCGCAAGTTGGTGGCCAACGGCCAGGTGCAGGAGAAGGACGCCGAGGAAGCCGCCCGCGACATCCGCGACAAGATCCACTTCGCCGGCTCCCCCCCCCACCACATCCTGACCGACCTGGTCCCCGACCTGCGCCGGTGGTTCAAGACGGAAGCGCTCCGGAGGCTCAAGCGGCGCCATGGCAACTGAATCCGCCGTCGCCGCGCTGGACGCCCTCGTCACCTACTTCCAGTCCGCCCTCGGCTCATCGTTCCGGGTGCGCCGGGGCTGGCCGGAACCCGGAGTTGACCTCGACCTCCAGACCGGCCCGGTCCTGACCCTCTTCACCTCCGGCGAAGGCGACCACGAGTCCGTCTCGCCCTACCAGGTGGATGCGGCCACGGTCTCCGAGAGCATCACAGTCACCTACAAGACCGCCAACCTCAAGTTCCGGGCACAGCTCGACCTCTGGGCGCAGTACCGCTACGCGCGTGACCAGGCAGCCACATCGGTCGGCGCCGTTCTGCACAATGACCTGCCCTTCACGACAGGCCTGGTCCTGACAACCACCCCGGGTCGCCCTGTGCACGCGGTCGCCCGGGCCCTGAACTTCCCCGACGATGGCGAATCCGTCGCCGCCGGCGAGTGGCGCCGTACGTGGATGCTCGATGTCCAGACCGACGAGGTCGGCACCGTCGCGTGGACGCCCGCGGCCACCATCGCCATCGAGCTCGACGCCGAGTCGCAAGGCTCCACGAGCAGCGCCTCCATCGAAATCACGACCTGACGGCCCTCTGGGCCGAGGAGCAGCATCATGGGTGGATCCCTCGTCCGCAAGGTGACCGGCGCCAGCGGCATCGGCTACGGCGTCAACCTCTGGGAGGTCTCGCCTCCCCGCTCGGTGACCGGCGAAGCCCTCAACGTCATCGGCATGGTCGCGGAGCTGCCTTGGGGGGATGTGGATGTCATCACCACGGTGACCAATCCCGCCGAGTTCTTCGCGACGTTCTACCCCAACGAGTTCGACGCGGCGGTGAAGGACTACACGACCTACCGGGCCATCCTGGCACTCCTCAACAAGCCCATCTTCACGAAGGGCGGCCTCAAGATCGTCCGCGTCGGGGCCACCAGCCAGGTCAAGGCCTTCAAGACCGATACCGGCACGGGTACCGTCACCTGCACGGCGAAATGCTTCGGAGCGCTCGGCAACCAGATCAAGCGCCAGTGGACGGCCGCCACCGACCTGGATGCGCTCAAGCGGAACCTGGTCATCACCATCGGCAGCCAGTACTCGGCGACCTACGAAAACCTCACCGTGGCCAACGTCGATCAGGTGGACGACCCCTTCGTCACCGTGACGAAGAACACGCTCACGGTGTTCCCCGTGGCGGGTTCGGCCGAGGCCCTCGCAACGGGGTCCGATGGGGCCGCGGTGGCCGGCGACTACGTCGGGTCGGGCGGTTCGGAGAAGGGCATCCAGCTCTTCTACGGCGAGTCCGTAAAGGTCTCGGTGCTCTTCGTCGCCGAGTGCCCCTCCGCCCTGCTAAACGCGGTCAACGCGGGTCTCGAGGCCTACGTCCAGGCCTGCGACAAGGGCCTCGTGGTGCTTTGCACGGTGGACGGCCAGACCTCGGCCAACGCGATCACCTACGTCGCCGACTACCCCGACGACCGCCTCGTGTACGTCTGGCCGCGGGTAAAGACCACCAACTTCTTCGATCCGAACGTCGCGGAGATCGAGGTGGACGGCAACGCCTTCGCCGCGGCAGCCATCGCCAACGTGGACGCCTGGCTCTCCCCGGGTGGCGCCGGCGGCGCGAAGTTCCTCACCGGCATCACCGGCCTGGAGACCGAGGCCACGTCCCGGACCACGATGGACGCCCTCTCCACCGCGGGCGTGGTGCCTTGGTTCATGTCCACCGCCATGGGCGGCGCCATCCTCTACCGTGGCCGCACCACCGCGGTGGACGGCACCCGCATCTTCCGCCGGCGGATGACCGACTACCTCATGGACGCGATCGGCGGGTTCGCGGAACACTACGTCGAGACCCAGTTGGATCTCGTCCTCTCGGACCAGGTCCTCGGCCCCAACACCGGCGGGTTCATCGCCGCCGTGCAGCGGTTCCTCGGCAACGAGAGGTCCCAGACCCACCTCCAGTCCTTCTCGGTCGACCCCTGGTCGCAGAACACCCAGGAGGACATCGACGGCGGACGGTGGACCACCTACCTCGCAGTCAAGTTGTATTCGATGGCGGAAGAAATCGTGCTGAAGGCCGAAATCGGGGAAACGGTCACCATCAGCGAGTAGTCGTCTCCGGCCGAGCGCGACGCATCCGTCTTCACCTGGTCCACGCGACCCGTAGGAGCATCCCATGCCTGATACCAGTCTCGCGGTCGAGGGAAAGGACACCTCGATCGTCATCACCTACGACGGCATCGTCATTCAGGCCTACGAAAGCGTGGGCTTCAAGGCGGAGCCCATCATCGGCGTCACCCGGACCAAACCGCTCGGAACCACCACGGTTTTCATCGACACCGTGCCCGAGGGGTGGAAGGTCCAGATCGACATCGAGACCTCCAAGAAGGCCGTCGACGAGTTGATGGACGTGATCATCTCCGCGGAGACGCTCCGCCTCCCCGGCGTCCTCGCCGTGCAGGAGACCACCCGCTACCGCGACCTCACGTCGAAGTCCTACCTCTACGTCGACCTCAAGGTCACCGGCGCCCCGCGCGAAGCGAAGCGGGGGCAGGCGACCACCTACCAGCTCCAGATGGAGACTGGGATCAATCGCATCGCCGTCTGACGGGAGCCCCATGCGCAAGGCCTTCGAATGCTCGATTCCCGGCGGTCCCACCGTCGTGATAGCCGAGCTGACCCCCTCCGAGGTCCTGACCGCCATGCGCGGCGCGGGACGGGGCGCCTCTGCCTTCGCCGCTCGCCTCGAGTGTGTGCGACATGCCCTCCGCCAGGTGGACGGGCACGACGTCCGCTACCTGGACGTCACCGGGGAGCGGCTACGCGCCTTGGTGCCCCGCACCCGGCACCAGTTCGCCCTCTCCATCGCCTGGGGTCGCATCCACGAGCCCAACGACGAAACTGTCGAGCGGATGCACGGCACGTTGAGCCCGGAGATCGGCCCCGATGGTGAGAGATGGACGGCTACCCTCCCGGATGGGCGCCGCGTCGTGCTCGCCGAGCAGTCCCCCGAGACGGTGGCCGAGGCCCTGACGCGGGCACAGCGGACCAACAAGGGGGAGGCCCTCCAGTTCTTCGCAGGCCTGCTCGATTCCGTCCGCATCTCCCTCGTGGAGGTGGACGGTCGGACCGTGAGCCAGGCAGAGCTTGCCGGCAAGGGCTGGGACCAGCGCTTCTCGGTCGCAGAGACCTTCCTCCTCGGCGCTGCATGGAACGAGATCCATGTCTCCGGAGGCGCCGACCTCGTGGGGGAATTGAAGCCCGTACTTGGGACGCCATCGCCTACGCCTGCAGGTACGGGCACCAACGACTCGAAGACGTCCTGACCTGGCCGTTGCGACAGCTCAACGCCTTCAACGACGCCCTGGGGCGCATCGTCCAGGACGAGAACGGACGCAACGGAGACGACGATGGCCGATGACTACCAGATCGTCGCACGCATCGTCGCCGAGGATGCGACAGGGGCCGGCGCGTCGGGCGCGGAACGCCACCTCGACGGGGTGCAGGAGCACGCACGGCGCACGGGCGCAAACATCACCAGCATCCTCTCCCGCGCCTTCGCCATCGTCGGCGGCGCCGCGGGGGTCGGGATGGCGGTGAAGGGCATCGTGGGTCTTCACGCCACCGCGCAGGACGCGACCAACGGCATTGCCGCGCTGCTCAACGTGCAGACGGGCGCGCCCATCAACACGACCCTGGCGCGAGCCCGGGAGCTGGTCCAGGGCCTCAAGCAGGACGCCGCGGCGGGCGTCGGCGAGCTGAACGACTACACACAGGGCTTCCAGCGCCTGCTGTCCCCGGGCCTCGGCGCGGGGGGCTCCCTCGACCAGATCAAGGAGCTGAACAAGCTGGCAATCGCCGGCGCCGGAGCATTGTACGGCGCCGAAGGGACGGCCCTGGGGCCTGCCGACGTCGCCCAGGCCATCCTCCAGGGGGCCAACCCCACCGAGACGCCCGTCGTCATGCAGGCCCTATCAGCATCAGGGGTCACACAGAAGAAGTTCAACGCCATGAGCCAATCCGATCGGCTCACCACCCTTCTGGCCGCGTTCGGAAAGTTCGGACCCGCTATCGAGCTCATGGGCAAGTCCTGGAACGCCCAGATGAGCACCTTCCAGGACAGCGTAAAGAGCGTCATCGCGGACGTGACCCGGCCCTTGTTCGACAAGTGGACCGAACAGCTCCGCGACGTGAACGACTGGTTCAAGGAGCACCAGGTCCAGATCAAGAACATCACCGACACCTGGGGCCCCAAGCTCGTCGCCCTCTGGGACCACCTGGTCAAGCAGGCCGGGACCTACGCCGCGCTCGTGGGGGCGGCGGCGGTCGCCCAGGTCATTCCCCTTGGCGGCGCCGCCGCAAGGGTCGGGGCGGGCGTGGCCGCCAGCGGCATGCCGTACCTCACGCGGGAGCTCGCTGTGGTGGGTGGGGTCGTCAAGGCCGGTGGAGGTGGCGGCGTCCTGGCTGCTCTCGGCGGCTCGTTGAGCGGAATCATGGGCAGCTTGAGCGCCCTGGCGGGCCCGCTCCTCATCGTGGCAGGTGCGTTCCTGGCCGTGAAGGGTGCGATCGGGGAGTTCCCGGGGCTCCTCATTTGGCTCGGCGACGAGGCCCGGCAGTTCATGGCCGCTATCGGCGACCTGGGATCGGCCTTCGGAATGCTCACCGCGCGCGGAAGCGCCCTCAACATCGTCGGCGCCGCCATCGTGGGCGTCATCGGCGGCATCATTGGGACGATGACCGACATGGTCAAGGTCTCGGCGACTGTCGTGACCGCGTTCGGCCTGCTATTCCGCGTCCTGGGATTCATCGGGAAGGCCATCGTGGCCATCTTCCACGGCGACATCGGCGTGCTCGACACGTTGAAGACCGACATCACAGGCGCCGCCGCGGACGCCTGGGCGTTGACGAAGGATATGTGGGTGCCCAAAGAGGTCGATACCCCTGCGGAATGGCAGGGTCCCAAGCAAGACCTCCCCACCACGAAACCCCCCGTCGTGAACATTGGCCAGGTCACGATCAACCAGCGCATCGAGGCCAACGACGATCCCGTCCGGATCGTTCGCGCTTTCGACTCGGCCATCGAGCACGTCGAGAAGTACCGCCGTCAGTCGCGTCGTCGGTTCGCCCCCGCTCTGTAGGAATCCCCAATGTCCGGCTCCGCTGATGGACGGCCCGTCACCATCCGCGAGCTGGAGGGAGACCTGCGCTCGGTCACCCTGGAAGGTCCGGATCTTCCGGATCAAGGAGTAGAGGCACCCGTCTCGATGCGGATGGTCCGGACCCGCTACCCGGGTTCGTCGGGCGTCTCGACGCAGATCCTCGGCATTGAGGAGGGCGACATCGAGCTGCGGTGCTTCTTCAACGACGCCCTCACGCTGCTCGACGAAGGCGCCATCGGCCAGGTGGAGACCCTCCGCGGCCTGGTCCAGGGCGGTGCCTGGTGTGAGCTGGCCTGGGGGACCCTCCTCGTCCGCCGGGGCTACGTCACCAAGGTCGTCCCCAGCTACCACCGGGAGTCGATGATCGGCTGCATAATCACGTTCGCCCCAGACGAAGCGGACGAGGTCTTCTACCTGGCGATCCAGCAGCCGAAGGTCTCCCTCGAACAGATCATGGCCGCCAGCGACGCCGCCCTTCGCCTGCTCGACCTGCTCGACGACGCCATCGCCATCGCCAACCTGGCGTCCATGGTGATCTCGTGAGAACCGTCGCCGCGTTCAACGCCGACGCCGGTGCCATCTCCGCGGGCGTCCGCACGGCCATCGCGAGCGTCGATACGCTCCTCCGGCAGGGCAAGGCGACGGCACAGACCATCCGCCACCTCCGCGCCGAGGTGCAGGGCTACCTGGACGACATCCGGACCCTCCGGACGAACCTCGACCTCGTGGACGTCGAGGATCTCCAGACGGCGGACCGCGCGGACGACACCCTCGCCCTGTGGCGCTGGGAGCGGGAGGTCCGCCACACGATGGGCTCCGCCGGCTACCAGCTCCGCCGGCTCTGGGAGCTGCTCCGGGACTTCGAACAGGGGTCCACGCGGACGCTCCACACCGTGCGCTCCGGAGATACCCTCCAGCGCCTCGCCGCCCGCTACCTCGGCGACTGGCGCGAGTGGCCGAGGCTCCTCGACGCCAACCCCGGCCTCGAGGCCGGTCCGCTCACCTCCGGGCAGGTGCTGACCATCCCGTCGAAGGCGTAGTCCATGCCCGCTCGCTTCCGCATCCGGGACCTCCTGGATCGGCAGGGCGCTGCCCTGGATCGGCTCTCCGACCGGGACGCCCGGGCGTTCCTGCGCGCCTATGAGGACGCCCGCCGGGAGCTGCGTGAGCAGCTCGACGTGATGGTCCGGACCGGCGCGGACCGCAAGACCCCCTTCTCGGCGGCCTACCTCCGCTCGACGATGGCGCAGGTCGAGGGGGGCATCCGCAGCCTCGAGCGACGCCTGGGGACCGTCCTCGACGCCGCCACGCGCCGTCAGCGGGACCAGGCGCTCGAGGACCTCCTCGCAGTCGTCGGACGGGCGGAACGAGACCAGTTCACGGAACTGTCCACCCGCATCGAGACGCAGGCCCTCCAGCGGTTCGTCCAGCAGGACGGGCTCCTCCTCCACCAGCACAGCATTCAGCGCTACGGTCGCGACCTGGTCTCCAAGATCCAGGCGGAGCTGGTGGGCGGGGTCGTTCGCCAGCTCACCCTCGACCAGGTGGTCGACCGGATCGTCGGCACGGATCAGTCCGTCTTCGCCGGCATGCGCCACCGGGCGGAACTCATCGCCCGGATGGAGATGTCGCGGGCCTACAACGAGGGCCACCAGGCGTCCCTGGAAGAGGCCTCCAACGTCCTCGACGCCGACGAGCCCGACCGCCCCGACCCCTTGGTGAAGCGCGCGGACGAGTACCTCGACAAGCGGAACCACCCCTTCTCACGGGCCCTGGACGGGAAGATCGCCCCCATCACCGTCCAGGTGGGTGACAAGCACGTTCCCGGCGAGTGGGAGGTTCCTGACTCGGAGGTCCAGGCCGCGGCGAAGGCCATCGGCAAGCGCGCCAGCGGCATCGTCTGGAGGAAGGAGGGGTCTACCTGGAAGGGGTCGATGCACCCCGCCCACTACAACGATCGTGGGCGCATGACGCCCTGGAGGTCGAGCTGGGAGGAGATGGACCGGACGCCGGTTGAGAGGCCGAAGTGGAGGCCGAAGGCGCGTCGTGGGCGGCCGGCGGAGACGGATGAGGAACCAGTGAAGGTGCGAGAGGCGGCGCCAAGGACGGGAGGGGCAAGAATCCCCGAGGCTCCAACAGGGCTGACCGTGCCATCGAGGCAACCAGATCCAAATGCGAGGCCTGGCGGCATCCCCAGGAAGATCCGTAAGGATTCCGATAGCGCCCGAAGCGACAGACGTGAGAATGAAGCCGCCATCATGGTGGCACAGGCAGGCTTCGACATCATGCAGCTTCCAGAGAAGAAGGACCAAAAGAACCCAGATTATGGGATCGAGGGTCGGATCTTCGACTGCTATTCCCCGAAGCCCGGGCATCTGAACACCGTTCGACGGACTTTCGACGGGAAGATCAAAGCCCAGCAAGCCAGACGCTTCATTCTCAACCTCACGGATGCACCAAATCTTTCCGTAGAGGACATCACTCGACATTTCCAGGAAGATCCTCTCGAAGGTCTCATGGAAGTACTGGCGGTAGTTGACGGCAGGGTCCTTCGGATTCTATGATTGGACCATGCATTTCTTCACCCTCATCAAACGCCAGGACTTCAAAGAACCAGTGGACCGGGTGGCCAGCGCCAACCAGGGTCTCCTGTATGCCCATGGCACGCCGCTCAGGCCTTCGGATTCCGAGGAATTGAGGAAGATCTACAACATCAACGCGGACTTTGATGTGTTCATCGAAGAAATGTGCGGGGGCAGCTCCGAACTTATGGTCAAGGCCATCATCAACGCCATGAAGGCTCTGCTCCAGGCTGGCACAGGGGATCTGGTCCTCCTCCACAACGGCGAGACCGAATGGCTCAGACGCCAGAACGGAGTGATCTCGTTCTCCGGCAGCCAGTGGTGGCAACGTCGCGCGAAGAAGGCCTTGTCCGCCTGACTCTACCCAGCCCGCCGGGTTTCCCGCCCAGTCGCCGTGGAGCCACGCATGACCGAGATCCTGAAGTCGTGCGGCTTCGAGACGCGGCGGACCTGATTCCCCGAGGACATCAACATGAGCGACGTCGAGTACTTCATGGGCCTGGGACTGAACCGCGAAGAGGCGGAAACCATGGTTCCCCTGTACCAGAAGCTCCGGGACACGAGTCCGGCCCGAGAGCCGGCCACGCGCTCGATAGAGGACCTCCAGGACAAGTTCAAGAAGCTGAACAGATACCTCGAGTTCAACTACCCGAGTCTTCCGGTCGTCCTCTTCCTGCTCTATGACGAACTGCGTGAGAACCTCGGCCTGGAGAGACTTGGACCCACGATAATCAGGAACTGACTGGTTCTTTCCGCGTCTCGGTCCTCGACTCGATGTGTCCTTCTGAAAGGCGGATGACCATGAAGGTGGTCTCCGTCCACCGGGCGACTGTGTCACCGATCTGCCTCGGCCTGCTTTCGCCCTTGACTTCCCACCCCTCGGCGGCGCTGCGGATCTCGTCCATCGCCTTCTCGATGGCGCCCGTGAGGGACAGACCCCTGTTCGTCATGTAGATGAAGGCGAGCCTCCAGATCAGGTCTTCGTTCGCGACGGTCGAGAAGTCGCTTTTCTCGATGACTTCCTGTTTTCCCATCTTCGATTCCTCCCGCGCCAGGCGCCCACGGGTTCAGACATGGAAGGGCGCTGCGCGGGGGATTCCTACCTCGTCAGGTCGGGTCCGGAGGTGTGGTGGGGGCGGCCGCCGCCTCCACCACCTGCTCCATCGTCCACCCGAGCCAGCGGGCCAGCTTGAGTGCCGTCGAGGCCGTGGGGGAGTGGTCGCCTCGTTCAAGTCGGTAGAGTGTCACCTTGGAGATTCCGAGCTGTTCGGCGGTCGCTTCACCCGTCGTGTCGCGTCGGGCACGGATGGCGGCTCCAAGAGCGGTCTTCGGTGGATTCGGTTTCCTGCTCATGGGCAGAAGGTAGCCTAGCTATTTCTTGGTCTCCCAGGCGACCTCGAACGAACCCTCCGTTCAGTGTCCAGTGAGGTTCTACCACGATGCCCCGTCACGCGACCTACCCCCGCTGCCGGGTCGTCCTGACGATCCTGCTCGAGGACTTCGCCGACGGGTCGGGCGAAGTCATCCCCCCGGCGTTCCCGGTGATCCCCCGCTCGGTCGAGATCGAGCGCAACGGCTACCGCCAGGCGGACACGTTCTCTCTCGAGCTCGATCATCGCGACTTTCCCATCGACCCGAGGATGATCCGCTCCGTCCTGGTCGGCATCTACCTGGGGGACGTGGGCGACCCGACCACGGAGATCTCCCTCGACGACGAGAGCTTCCGCGCGTTCCTCGGGTACGTGGACGAGCCGGAGACCAGCCTCGAGGAGTCGGGGGAGGTCGTCAGGTTCCGCGGCCGCGACTACACGAGCCTCTTCCTCGACAGGCCGTGGACGGGTGGCGCCATCGACGTCGATCGACGTCTCGGCGATGTCCTCCTCGAGATCGTGATGAGCGTGCCCGGGACGGATGGTTTCAAGTCCCTGGAGGCCAGCCCCGACGCGGACATGGACCTGGTCCTCGCCGACATCATCGGCCGGAAGGTCTACGCTCCCCAGGCCAACGACGACGTCTGGACGATCCTCGTCGACCTGTGCGGTCGGGTGGGGTTCATCCCCGTCATCGAGCTCGACAGGCTGTTGGTTCTCACCCCCGACAACTTCTCCACGAAGCCCCTCTGGGAGGCCGACGGCCTCTCCCGGGCGTTCGGAGGGCGGAAGGCCTCGTTCCTCTACGGCGAGAACGTCGCGAAGCTGTCCTACAAGCGCGACTTCAAGGATCCTCGGAGCATCCAGGTGGAGATCCGCTGCTGGGACGAGGTCAACCGAGCCCTCCTGACGGCCCGCTACCCCGCAACCCCGGTCGTCATCCGGAAGAAGGTCTCCACGACGGGGAAGGCCTCCACCGACTCCGCCCCCATCGTCCCCCTCTTCGTCCAGGGCTGCTACACCCAGGCCCACCTCGAGTACATGGCCTACGCGGCCTGGGAGGAGATGGCCCGGAGCCAGGTCGAGGGGGAGCTCGAAACGAAGGAAATGGTCGACCTCTCAGGACAGGTGGACCTCCCCACCCTCGCCAACGGCGACACGTTGACGGTTGTGCTCGGGTCGACGCTCCAGACATCCATCGCCGGCATGTCGTCGTCGGAGGCCATCGTGCACCTGACGAGCCCGCCCCGGGCCTTCGACATCGCCATCGCCACCGCCCTGGTGACGAGCTGGAAGCAGGCGCAGGAACTCGCCGCGGAGTTCTACGTCGCCTCGGCGCGGCACCGGTGGACTCGGGACGAGGGCTATACCCTCACCGTCGCGTTCATCAACTACATCGGGGTGGTCTGATGGGCGGCATCGAGCGAAGCCTCCAGGGCATCACGGGCGATGGCCGCGTCTGGTTCACCCTCGGCCAGGTCACCAAGGTGGAGACCTCCACCACGTGGGGACTCCTCCTCACGGTCCTGGTCCCCAGCCTCAACGTGGAGCTCCAGGCGCGCCCGGCCTGGCTCATCGGCGGCGCCACGGGCGAGGGGATGTGGGTACCCGTCGCTGTCGATGACGAGGTGCTGCTGTTCATGCCCGACGGCGATCCCAATCGGGCCGTCGCGCTCGCCGGCGTCACGTCGAAGCTGAATCTCCCCCCCTCGGGGTGGAACAATGACCGAGTCTCGGTCGTCCAGGTCAACGGCATGGAGGTCCGGACCTCTCCGGCGGCCGTCGTCGAGGCCGTGGTGCTGGAGTCCCTCCTCACTGACATGCAGGCCGCGCTCACCGAGGTGCAGGCAGCCCTGGCTGCCCTCGGGTTGCCGACTACCAACCTTGCCGCACTCATCGCCAACCTGCCCACACTCTATCGCGCCGCCGCGCTCCGCTCGGAGTAGCCCGTGCCCACCTCGGAAGAGATCCGCGATTACCTGGACACCCAGGCCAAGGAAGTTCTCGGCGATGCCTATGAGGCGCAGTCGGACGCCTTCAAGGCCGGCCTGTTCGAGGTCATCGGCCGCGGCATCGAGTACGGCACCGCCGGGGGTGCCGGGGGTGTCAACTGGCGCGGCGCCTGGTCGGCCGCCGAGACCTACCTTGTGGACGATGCCGTGAGCCACGAGGGCTCCAGCTACGTCGCCATTGCCGAGAACACCAACTCCGAGCCTCCCTCGGCCGAATGGGAGCTACTGGCGGAGGGCGGGGATGATGGCGCCATCGGACCCGCAGGGCCGGTTGGACCCCAAGGTCCCGCAGGCGCGGTGGGACCACAGGGCATCGAGGGACCGGGAGGGCCGCAAGGCATCCAGGGTCCCGAGGGGCCGGCCGGGCCGGCCCATGTGACGACGGCCGGCGACGTCGAGTACCACGACAGCACCTCCCCGACGCGGCTGCCGGTTGGGAGCCACGGCCAGGTGCTGACCGTCGATGCGAGCTTACCGGGGAAGCTCGTGTGGGCAACGCTGGCGGGGATGCTCGTCGTCTTCGACCTCGATGTCCAGGCCATTGAATACTCATCCGCCGACGTCATCTCCGACGTCACCTGGAGCTGACATGGCGCTCGCAGATCTGACATGGCGCCGCCTCCCCGACCAAATTCCGGCCGATAATGCCGCCTCGACCGTCCTGACATCAATCAAGACCGCCTTTGAGTCCGTAGTCGACTTCCACGGCGCCGCTCGGACGCCGGGAACAGGGCGCGCGTGGTCTGTGGGACTCACCGAGGGAACGCCGCTGGAGGCCTTCTCCCTCCATCCGCCATCCGGATCCGGATGTAATGCCGTCGTGGTTGTCGCCGGCTACAACGGCGCCAAGACTCCGCAGATGGCAAGTCCGGATACCTGGCTTGCGAATGCCATCCTGGCCCTCGTCAGCTCAAACGGAGGCACTCTCGCGACTTGGGATGGCGTGACACCGCTCGGAGCCAGCGCGCGCATCACGAAATTCACGAGAATTTCCGCCGCAACGACGGGCGGAACGATGGGCGAGGTCCGGTGCTATGAGTGCACCGAGGCCATCGCAATCATCCTTCAGATTGGCACTTCCTACTACGGGGTCATCATCGGTGCCCTGTGGGATCCGATGTCTGCAGACGCCCTTGATGCGGAGGCCGATGGAAGACTGTATGGATTCATCACCTCCTCGTCTTCGGCCATCCTTGCGACCTTCGACTCCACCGCCTCCGCGGGCACCTTCTCGGCGACTTATTCGCCATCCGTAGGATATGGGCATATAAACTACCTATCTCCAGGTACGTCTACCCTACTGACGGCCCATCGAGCGCATAACCGTCGAGCGGGCACGGTTGCTACCAGCTACAAAAAGCCATCGGGCAAATGGTCGCGGGCGCCTATCTGGTATCTGGAGGCCGTGACTGATGACGATATTGGAGAATTGCGCGGGATCCGACGGGGCCCCCAATCCCGGCTCGGTCGGACGATCTACACCGGCGGCGCGATATCGGCCCATGCCGTCGGCGGCTCCGACTCGGCGGACTGCGACTGTCTGCAATTGAGGTACGTGTAACCATGGCCCTCTCTGCCGACATCGCCCGCTTCGGGACCGACCTGCGCCTCTCCGAGACCGAGGACGAGATCCTCCAGGTGACTGCCTCGGGGGATATCCCCAGCCAGTCCGGCCGCGAGAACCTCCGGTCAGCCATCCGCCGACGGATCCTGACGGCCCCCGGAGAACTCGTTCACCGACCCGAGTACGGGTGCGGCCTGCTGCTCTACCTCGAGCGACCGCTCACACCTGCCGTCCGCTCCCAGCTCGCCAATGCCATCCGTTCCAACATCCTCCGGGATTCCCGTGTCCGGGACGTCAAGGTGGCCGTCGTTGCGGGCCTTCCGGATGACCCGACGGCAAGCCAGGCGGTCACCGTGACCCTCAGCTATCGTCCAGCGGATGACATCGAGACCGACACCATGACTGTGGAGTACGCCGCATGACTCTCGCCGTGCCCACCTTCGCGGAGTTGTACCAGGCCGCCCGGGAGGAGATCCAGTCGAGGAACCCGAACCTCACGGACTTCAACGAGGGGTCGAATCTCGACGCCATGGCTGGCGCAGCAGCCATCCTGGCCGACGAGGTGATCCGGATCGGCATTTCGCAGTTCAACGCCCAGTTCGTGGACACCGCCACGGGCGCCGACCTCGATGCCCTGGCCTTGGACCGCTTCGGGCTCACGCGAAAGGCGGCACAGGCCTCCATCGGCAAGCTCACCTTCATCCGCGGAGGATCTACGGGCACCCTTACGGTCCCCGCCGGGACCACTGTGGAGGGCACCGGCACCGATGGGCAGAAGGTGCAGGTCACCACGGACGTGGACGCGGAGATGGCTGCCCTTGCGAACACCATCACCGTGCGCGCCACGTGCACTCGGACGGGCACCACAGGGAACCTGGCGGACGGGACTCTCACCACGATCGTGGACACCATTCCCGGTGACTCTACGGCGACGGTGACCAACGCCGAGCGGTTCGTCGGCGGGCGTGTAGCCGAGTCGGACGATCGCTTCCGGGTGCGCATCCGGAGATACTTCCAGACACTCCGGAAGGGTACCGTGGAGGCCCTCGTTACGGGCGCCACGACGGTCCCAGGCGTCGAATATGCCACGGTGGACGAGGACTTCATCCTCCCGGCCGATGGAGGGTACGTGGCCGTCTACGTAGGCGACCCGGACGGCCGAGCCAACACCGCCCTGGTGGACGACGTCGAGGTGGAGCTGGAAAATTGGCGCGCCGCGGGTGTCTGGGTGCAGGCCTTTGCCTCGGAGCGGGAGGAGATCTCCCTCGTCTTGACCGTGATCGTGCGAGTGGGTGCGGACGAAGAGACCCTCCGGGCGGCCATCCGGACGGCGACGCTCGCCGTCACCGATGGCCTGGCGCCCAACTGTACGCTGTACTTCTCCCAGATCAACCATGCCGCCATGTCGGTTTCCGACGACATCGTGGACATAGCCGTTTGTCTCATGACTCCGTGGTCGCCCCTGGCAAGATATCGGTCACCCACCCTGCCCCAGAACGCTATTCGGGTGAACCCCGAGGATCTGACGATCTCCATTGTCGAGGAGAGCTGACGTGTCCATCGCGGTACTCGTCGCACAGATTGAGCGGTTCCTGCCGCCGGGGTTCTCGGCATCCCGAGAGATCCTCGCCGGCGTCGCCGCCGCCCTCGATCGGGCACGCCAGGTCAATGAGGACCTCGCCCTTGCCTCGACCATCGGTGGCGCCGAGGGGAAATGGCTCACACTCATGGCTCGCGGATACGGCCTCTCCCGGGCCACCCACGAGACCGACGTCTCGGTGCGCCGGCGACTCCGCAACGTCGAGGATCGGCTCACCTGTCAGGCGATCCTGGACGCCGTCAACCGACTCCTGGAGCCCTACACCGCCACAGAAGCGGTCCTGTATGAGTGGTTCGACGAGGATGGGGCCTTCTGGCTCGACTTCGACTTTCTCGACGACCAGCGCATCCTGGGCGAGTGGAACACCTTCTATCTGTTCGTTCCCCTGCTGGGCGAGGCCGCCTGGGGGGACGCCTTCCTCGACGACGCCTTCCTCGACGACGCCTTCCTGGGCGCCGGTCCCGAGCATCCCGTTTACCCGGCCATCGTGGCCGAGGTCGAACGTCTCCGAGCCGCGGGGGTCCGCTGGCTCATGATCCTGGAGTAGTCCATGGCCAACACGCGCGCGCAACCCGGTGGGATCCGCCTGTTCAACGAGGGGGAGCGCCTCCAGTACAGCGACCTGAACAATCTCGGACTCATCGCCGATCGTTCGGCCCTCCACCTGCTGGCCGAGGTGATCTGGGATTCCATCTCCCACGCGCCCGCATCGGGGTTCTTCGGCAGTTCCTGCCTCGTGAGCGTATCCGCGGGACTCACGATGGGGATCGCCCGGGGACTCGGGTTCTACTACGACCCGGCCGCGAGCGACAAGTTCGACACCCATCTGAAACCCATCGCCATTCCGCTCGCGACGACGACGACGCTGGACGCCCATGATGCCGATCCCCGAATCGACATCATCTGCGTTGCGTCGGCGACCGCCGACGACGAATCCGTATCGGATGCCATCCGGGACCCGAGCACGGGCACGGTGACGACGCAGACCATCGACACCCGGCGGGCCTGGTACTACACGCTTCAGGTCGTGAAGGGGACGCCGGCGGCCTCTCCCGCGATCCCCAGTACGCCGGCCGGCTACATCAAGATCGCCGAGTGTCGCGTGCCGGCGACCGCGGGCGCCGTCGGCGTCGTGGATACACGGCCGAGACTTTATCTCTCCCAGCAGCTCCTCCGCGGAGTGCCGGAGGGGTGGTTCCAGGACTTCATCCCAGGCACCGACGAGCTGCTCATCGAGGCGAACGGCTCGGCGATGGAGGTCTACATCGACGTCGGGAACGATGGAGATGCCGTCATCAACGGGTCCGCCTACTGGTACAAGGCGCAGAGACTCACAATCACGACCGCCCCCGTTGCGCCCAACAAGCGCAAGGACAGGGTGGTCGCCACAAATGATGGAACGGTCGTGGTCGTGCCGGGTACACCTGGCATCTTCCCAGTACCGCCAGCGACCCCTTCAGGCGCAATCGTGTTGGCGGAGGTGTACGTCAACAGCGGAGTGGTCACCATCGATCCCGGGGACGTGACCGATTACCGGATCCGGACGCCCATCAAGGCGGATGATGTGGGGTCGTCCCAGATCCTCGACGAGGCCATCACCAACGAGAAGCTGGCGGACGCCATCAAACCGATCCGGCCCGCCATCAGCGTGGAACCGACGATGGCCACCTGCACGATCGTCGCCGAGGATCTCGATGGAGTCCCCGTCACGGGAAACAGGGACTTCTTCGTCGAGCTCCGCAGTGACGCCATGGACAGGAATGATGCCATCGTCCATTTTCAGGGCGCTATATCCAAAGGCACGTTCATCACCGTCGGCGCGACGGGAGATCCAACCGACGCCATCATCCGAAGCGATGCAGATGGGGAGATCGTGTTCCAGATTCACGTTCCGGGCGCGATCAGCGGCGATCAGTTCGTCGTGAAGGCCGTGGAAATTGGCTCCCGACCCGCAGCCCCCAGCTACCTCCTGTGGACCTACACACCATGAGGGACGCCTGATGTCGCGACTCGCCCCCCTCCTCCGTATCCGCTTCCTTCTCCTCCTCGGCATGGCCCTGCTCATGGGCGTCGGGACGTCCGCGCAGGCGGACGAACCCGCCCTGGCGGCGACCTCCAGCTCATGGGAGGCCCAGGTGGCACTCGCCCTCCTCGACAAAGGAGGCGTGCCGGGGGCCATCCTCGCCGGGCTCATCGCGGGCGCTGTCATCCTCGGCAAGATCCGGATCCCTGCTGTCCCCGTTCGCCTCGACGGCCCTGTGCAGGTCGTCCTCCTCCGCCGGCGGCAGGCCTGGGACGGCGCGGAGAGGAGGGGGTCCGAGCAGACTGACGAGTATGAGACCGTCGAACTCGCCATTGCCGCCACTCCATCGCAGGGGCCCATCCGATGATTACCCTCTCCCTCCTCCTCGCCGTCATGCCCCACTGCCCCCGCGCCTGGGCGGAGTTGTTCCTGCCCCACCTCCAGTGGGCATCAGCCGAGGCCGGCATCACGACTCCCGAGCGCGAGGCCGCGTGGCTTGCCCAGCTCGCGCATGAGTCCGGGGAGCTGCGCTACATGGAGGAGATCGCCTCCGGGGCGGCTTACGAGGGCCGGCTGGACCTTGGAAATACCCAGCCGGGGGACGGCCGCCGGTACAAGGGCCGCGGGCCCATCCAGCTCACGGGGCGGAAGAACTACCGGCTCGCTGGCGCCGCCCTGGGCCTCGCACTCGAGACGAATCCCGACCAGGTGGCGCGACCCGACGTCGGCTTCCGCACCGCGGCCTGGTACTGGCGGATGCATGGGTGCAACGAGCTGGCGGATCGGCTCGACTTCGAGGGCTTGACCAGGGCCATCAATGGCGGCCTCAACGGCCTGGCGGAGCGGGACCGGTACTGGGCGGTCGCGCGGAAGGCCCTGGGGCTCTGGTGAGGACCCGACTCTGCCTGGTCGGCGCGACGCTCCTCCTGATCGCGATCGCCTTCGTCGGCGGCCGCTGCTCCGCGCCTCCCTGCCCCGATCCGGACCCTTGCCCTCCCTGCCCGGACTGCCGCCTCGTCCAGGCCGCGGCGGATCCCACGGTGCCCCTGGCGCCGCTCGTGGAGGAGCGATGGTCGCAGCCCTGCTCGCCCTGACAGCCGCCCTGGCGGCGCCGCCTCCCCCGCCGGCGCCCTTCCCGCCGGCTCCGGAGGAGTGCCCCGTCGCCGACATCCAGCGCGACCAGGCATTGCCTCCCGAGCTCGCCGGCGACGTCGCCAGGTGCGACGGCGTGCTCCTGCCGCGAGCCTACCTCCTCAACTACGAACAGGCGGCGCAGGATGCCGAGCTGCTCCGCGCGACCTGGCCCCCCGACCCAGAACTGCCCCGGTGGTGGGACCGTCCGGGATGGGCCCGCGTCGAGGGTGGAGCCGTGGTCCTGGTCGTTGTCGGGATGGTCGCGTTCGCGCTCGGAGGCTGAACGCGAACGAAGCGCCCCGGAATGACCATCGGGGCGTATTACAGGGTGTCACCACGGCACCCCCCTGGTGTCACCACGGCACCCCCCTGGTGCCCTTTCCTCCCCCTCGCGGGGTGGGAGAGGGGCTTTTTTGTGCTTCAGGCGACCCCTCGACTATGGACGTCACTATGGACACATCCCCCGAAATCGGTGCATATCGACAGGACATCCAGAATCGTGAAACGGCATTTCAAGCACGTCTTTAAATGTTCGATGACAGCCGCTTCCTGCTTTGGGAGCAGGTGGTCGCCGGTTCGAATCCGGCCACCCCGATCTTGGAAATCAGACGTTTCAAGGGCTCCTTCATCGGAGCCCTTGTTGCATTCCGGGCTCGGGTATGGACGCGGACTATGGACATCTCGCTCCAGGACCTGGTCCACCGCGAGCGCTGCGCCGGCCACCCGGGCGATGGTGGTGGACATGTACCGCTGGGTCGTTGCCAGGTCGGCGTGACCCAGAGCTGCCTGAGCGGCCGCCGCATCCCCCGTTCCCTGGGCGGCCCACGTGGCATGGCAGTGGCGCAGGTCACGAAGGGTGACCGATGGAAGCCCGACCGTTTTTGCGGCAGCGATGAAGGCTCGGTGGTGCATGCCAGGCAAAAGGGGTTCATCCCAGCCTCGCTCCTGCCGAGCCGCCTCGAGGATCTCGAGTACCCGCGGTGTCAACCCGAGTACTCGTTCCGTTCGCGTCTTGGCGGCCTCGGCGGGGACCCGCAGGACGGCAGGGACGCCGGCGCCCTGGGGAGCCGCTTCGACCCATCGCCAGGTCAATCGACGGACCTCCTCGGCGCGGAGACCCGTCCGGATGACTACCTCCGCCTGGGCCCGGGCCCCCTTCGCGCGAGGGTCCCGCTCAAGCACCTCGAGCCATCGCAGGAGCTGCTCATCGTCGTGCAAGTGACCTCGCTGGTATGCTCGCGGCGGGTCGGAACGGATGGGAGGAACCTCGGGCAATTCGGCCAGCCATCCCCGTCGGCGGGCGATCCGGAGTCCCCGCACAAGAGCCTGGACCTCCTTCCGGATGGACTGGCCTCTCGCGCCCGCACGCCGGCGGGTTGCGATGTAGGTCTCCAGGGTGTCGAAGGTCACTGTTTTCGGATCGGTTTGCGCTCCGAGCACATCCACGACGTGTCCCCAACAGGCCTCGATCGACTCCTTCTGGCGCTCCCCTACCCCGCCCGCGGCGGCTCGTTCGGCGTCGAGTCCGCCGAGCTCGGCGAGGTCGTGTCCTTCCCCCCGCCCAGGGCGACCAGCCGAGGTGAGGACGGCCTCTCGGAGGCGGAGCGCCGCTGCCTCAGCCGCATCGCGGTCTCGTTCGCCAGTGCTGACCCGGTGGCGCTTCCCCCCGACGCGGAAGTAGGTCCACCAGACGGCGGAGCCGGGCTGTTGGTAGAGGGAGACGGCTGCACGGTGGGTCTTGGTGGGCATTCGGAGGTCTCCAGGGAACGGAGCCAGGCATCGAGCGAGGAGCGGAAGTAACGCGGGTCGCGTCCGACCTTCACGTAGGGTGGTCCCCCTCGTCCGGGGGTGTGGCGTGCGAGCCAGGACGGCTCGACACCGAGATAGGCCGCGGCCTCGGAACGAGTGAGCAGATCAGGGGGCATTGGTCTCGCCCTCCGGCGACGTGTCGCCTCCTGGAGTGAGCGACCGCTCGTTGTAGATGGCCCAGGCTCGCAAGAACCCGCCGGACCCTGGATAGAGGTCGTCGAGCTGGTCTCCCGGGCGGGCTCCCAGGAGCTGGAAGATCCAGGCGATGTAGGGGGCTGGCTTCGCGCCAGTCACGCGGTTGGGGTCGGAGAGGCGGGCTCTCGCGGGGTAGATCAGGACGTCGCAACCTGGTTCGGACGACACGACCGACCGGGCGGGGACGTAGACGACCGCCTCCCATCCATGGAGGGGCGCGGTCGCCTTGTTGGGGCGCACCCCGCGCACCCACACGGCGATGCGTACCCGTAGGTCCTGCGCGACGCAGAGCGCCAGGAGCCCGGGGAGGGCATCGGACGAGGTACAAAGGACCCACCCGTCATAGGCCGACAGGCGCAAAAGCAGGGCGATGTGGTCGACCTCGCCCGCAAAGTCAGGGTGGGACCCGTAGTACCTCCGAGAGAGCCCTGGGTACGGAGGATCGGCAACGGCCAGGCGAAGGGGCCGCGCGGCGCGCGTCGCTTCCTGGATGGAGCGACCGAACCGCCAGGCGGCCTGTCGGTGGCTCTTGCAGCAGTAGAGCGAGTCGCGGCGAGCCGTCGGCTTGAGCAGCTTGCGACACCACCGACAACGCAGGACCTCCGGAGATGCGTCCATGGACGCGTCGGACGGCGCCGACATGAACGCGTCGCGGGAGTACTCCGACGACGTGTCGCGGACGGCCGAGGGGGACGGGTCAGGCATCGACCCTCCCTTCCACCATCGCGGTGGTTGTGGATACCCAGCGGCACCATTTCGGCAGGATGCCCCTCAGGCGTTTCAATGCGGCGCCAATCTCCGTCGGCGTCGCCTCCCGTCCGAGGAGTCGGCAGTACCCGGAGCCGTCCCGACAGGGGCGAGGCTCGCCGTCGTGTCGCTCGGTGTGGCCGACCAGCGGGGGCTGGGTGGCGCTGCATCGCCGACAGGCTCGGAGTACCGTCGGGGGCCCGGGTGGCTCCGCTTGCCAGGCGTCGATGTCGGCCTGGGTGAGGGGTGGCTTCATGCTGCCCTCCTCGACAGCTCGGGCTCGAATTGCGCGCGCACCACGGCCTCCACGAGGTCGGGGGGTACGGAGTTGCCGATTCGTCCTACCTGTTCCGCCTTCGTCCCGGTCAGCATGTAGGAGTCCGGGAAGTCGCCCATCGATGTCACGAACACCCTGCGGCGCTCTCCACTGCGGAGGCGGGGCATCTTGCGGATCCGGGCCTCCATGTCGGCTGCGTAGTCGTAGAGGACCTCGCCTGTCCACCGCCCGTCCGGGGTGACGACACCGTCCGGGTAGCAACCCATGGCGACGAGACGGCGCGCCATCCTCGCCGCATAGCAGTGGTCGCACCCAGCTCCCACCGGTGAACAACCGTAGATGCCGGGGTTCAGGGTCAACCCGTGATCTCCGAGCCACGCGATTTTACCCATTGGAGCCGCCCTTGCATCCTGCCGGACACTTCTGTTCTCCGTCGATCGTGATGCGCGACCCTCCACAGGTGTCCACCACGGGAATGTCGTGATCGGGCGACGACCACCATCCTCCAGCAACCGCCACCATGCGGAGGTGGCCGTCAAAGCTCCCTCCCGGTCCGTACTTGTGCTTCGTGTTCGGTTTCCAGTTGCCCGTCTCCTTGTCGAGCTTCAGTCCGAGTCGCCCCGGGCGCCCGATGTGGAGCTGCACCCGGCCATCCCCGAGAGGGATCGAGCGGATCACGACGCCGGACAGACCGTAGAGGTAGATATCGAGGATTGGCAGGTCAGCCATTGGAGTCTCCCGTCATCGGAACGGTCTCGCCGGGGGCGAGGTCGGTGAGGAGGACCTGGAAGCCATCTTCACCGTCGTCCGCTGGCTGGACCTCGAACTGGCACGATGTGCAGAGCCCCTCGGCCACCCATCCACACGGCGGGTCGCAGGGGTTGTTCTTGGTGCAACCGCACACCCGGCAGTAGTCGCCGGCCTCGATGTCGAGGTTCCCGCCGATGATGTCTATATGCTCCAGGAGGGCGAGCATCTCGCCGGAGGTGACGGTGACGTGTGTCTCCGACGCGGCCAGATCGCCGAGCTCGAAGAGCCACAGTTGGGAGACCAGGCGTCGCTTGGACGTGTCAGAACTCGACATCATCAGACACCTCTACAGGCGCGGTCACGACGGGCCGGACGGGCGCAGGCTCCTCGCACCCCTGCCACACGATGCCCTCCAGGGTTGTCCGCATGGCGGTGTCGAGCTGGAAAACAAGGTCGTCGGGGAGGTAGACGTGCCTCTCCAGGATGGGATGAGTCTGGCCGTAGCCGTGGTTGCGCCAGGCCTCCAGCTCCTGGAGCATCTCCCAGGCGGCGAAGCGGCGCTCCAGGGAGGCTCGGGAGAGGTCGGCGTCGCGGTCGCGCCTCACGGTGGCGAGCTCGCCGCGCGCGTCCTCCAGCTCGCGGCGGAGTCGGGCGGTCTCCTCCTCCGCGTCGACCACCGCGGTACGCGCCGCCTCCACCTGGCGTCTGAGCTCCGCGCACTCCGCGCTGTCCATGAGCTGCTCCGCGGAATTGAGCCGCTCCTCGAATACGTGTCGCCGTCCGGTCTCCTCCTGGAGCTGCTGCTCCAGCTCGACGATCCGCGCGAGATGAACGTCCGCCTCCGCGATCAGGGCGGGAGCGCGAGACCGGAGATCCGCGAGCTCGGCATCCTGCCGGCGGATGTGCTCCAGGGCCGCCTTCTTGCCCGCCTCCAGGTCCTCGACGAGGGGGCGGAGCTCCCCGATCTCCAGCCGGAGCGGGATGGTCACGTCGCGTTCCGCGTGCAGCTCAGCCACGACGCGGCGGGCGACTTCGGCGAGGGGGAGGTCGTCCTCGACCACGACCGCGGCGGAGAGGATAGTCCGGACCTCGGCAAGGCCCTCCTGGTAGGCAGCGAGCTCGTCGACATCGGCGGTGGGTTCCGGCGCGGATCGCAGGCGAGCATTGACGCCCTTCACCGCTCGATCGTGTGGTGTCATGGCCGACAGGGCGACCTCGTCGAGGCGCTTGGCGTTCTTCGCCGCGCTGTAGTGCTTTCCGCACAGCCCACGAGCAGAGGGAGAATCGTCACACCCCTCGATGCGGCAGCGGGAGGGATCGGTCGGGTCGGAACGGAGATGCAGGGGTTTCATGGATTCCTCGGTTTGCAGGTATTCTCTGTAGTGTTTGGGGCAGAAGGTGCCGTCCGTCGCGACCCTGGGGCATCCATCCACCTCGCAGTGGAGAATGCGGGGGACCAGGACGGCGCCGGGGAGGGAGCGGGGTTCGGTCACGGTTTTCCCGCCGGCGGATGGCGACTGCGATACCAGCAGCCGGCAGGGCCTTCGCTGGTGTGATGCCCACAGACGGGGCAATAGCAAAGCGATGTCATGCGACCTCCCGGAGCTGCTCTCGCACCGCGGCCTCGACGTCTGCCGGCACGTCCCAGAGACCGGGCATCCCCCGGCACGGGACCGGCCTGTCCAGTGGCCGGACGTCCGCGATCATCCAATGCCACGAACCCGGCACGGCCCATCCGGACCGGGCGCTCTGGGCACACGACGCGATCCGCATTGTCGCGACGATGGCGCCACGGGTGACGTGCGACGGTCGGAGCTCCACGACCTGGTCACCGCGGCGAAGGATGGGGTGGCCCAGGGCGGGAAGCGAGTAGTCCCATCCAGCGTAGGAGGCCATCCGAGCGACGCACCGAAGCGCCGCCAGGTCGCGCCTGTCGCGGGCGTCCCCGTCGAGATGGCCGCCGGCATGGAGGAGGATGGGGCGGCCGAGGATGGCGCGGGGGCAGGCCCAGTCTCGGTTCTCGACATCCTTGCCGAGTCGCAGGATGGCGAGGCACCACTCGGGGTACAGGGTGAGCGCCTTCACGCCGTGCCTCGCATCCCCAGAACATCCTGGATGGCGAGCGCGAAGTCGGCGTCCGACGTCGCACGGATGGCGGCGTAGATGCGGCCGGCATCGAGCTCGGACAACTCGGACATTTTCCGGCCGCCGGAAAAATGCTTGAAAATCTTCAGCTTCTGTTCGGCTTTCACCCCAACGCCGCAGGTTTTCACCCGCTGGGAGAGCTCGTTCTGGAGCACTGAGAGGGGCACGGCGGGGGGTTGGCTGGGAGCCTGACTGGCCGGTGGCTCGGGGGCCTGCGGCGCGGGCTCCGCCGGTGGGGGGCGGAGGAGGAACAGCACTTGCTCCTCTTCAGCCTCCTTGAGCCACTTGATGGCCTCGCGAGCCTGCCCGTCCGTCAGCTCCTTCGGCGTTTTCCCGTTTTTGGCGCAGACTGCGACCGCGAAGCGGGAGAACAGGGCCCGGTCCTCCGTCCTGTCTGGGGCGATCCGCTTGAACGCCGTCCAGATCGCCGCCCGAAGGTCTTCCTGGGGCGTTCGCTGGGTTGCACCGTTCGCCTGTGTCGCAGGCTTGGGGGTCGGAGCGGTTGGCGCCACCGGAGCGCCGTCGAGCCACTCGAGAAGGGTCTTGGCGAAGGGTGCACCGGGCTTCTGAATGACGGCGTCCGCGACGGCGGAGCAACGGGACTTGGTCACCACGCCCTGATGGTCCGTGTCCAAATCCATCGTCACCGTGAATTCGTATTCGATACCGGCCTTCTGTTCAGGGGCGAGTCCGATCTTCTGGTACGTCTTCTTTCCCCTCGCCGATTCACCGACTTCCCACACTGTCTTGACGCGCATCGTGGCGATGACGTGGCCTGGGTATTGGAGCATGGCGTCCAACATGGCCTTTTCCTGGGGACGGGCATCAGCCCATCCAGCCCAGGTGTTGCCTGCCTTGCGGGCGGCACCTTTGTCGGCCTCAGCCTTCACGCCCTCCCAGGCGTGGGTGATGGAGTCGAGGACGAGCACTTCGTAACCGCCATCAGCGGCCTCGCGGATGGAGCGGACGAAGGTGGCGGGGGTGTAGTCGGCAGGCTCGGAGACGTCGAACTCGAACGCGACACGATCGTCGGGGTCGAACTGTCCGGCATACAGAGACGCGCTCCCGCGCTCGGTGTCGAGAACGGCGACGCGGCCATTGGGTCCGGCCAGCGCCATCGCGAGGCGCAGGGCGGTGTAGGATTTTCCGGATCCGGAGGGTCCGCAGAGGGCCAGCCGCAGCTTGGCTTTGGTTCTGACGGCCTTTTGGAATGCCATGGTGATACTCCTTTGTGTTGAATCAGCCGATCCGAACGGTCGTTCGTTCGGTCCCCATCCTGATCTCTGCGTTCTCGTTGTCGCTCCTCGGCACCGGCACGATCCGGTATCGAGCTGATTTCCTTGGCAACTCGATCGCCGCGCTCCGGATGTCGCCGGCGAGGACCTCCAGCTCGCTGGCCACCGCGCGCCACCGGGCGGGGCTTGCGCTCGCTACGGTCTGGTCCAGCTCGGCACGGATGGCATCGACGCGGGCGAGGATCCAGGAGTGGTCGGGGTGGCGCCGCTGCTCCTCGCGCGCCACGGCGACGGCATTGACGTAGTCCTCGGAGGCTTTGTCCCACGCTGTCAGCGCCGCGAACTGCGCCTCGTTGGCAGGCTTCCAGCCCTCGAAGAAGATGGCGATGGGCGCGAGCTTGCCGCGCCAGTCGCGCCGGACCCATGGGACTCCGAGTTCCTCGAGTCGCCCGAGGGATGCCTCGAGGGCGAGGGCCGCGTCATGGATGGTGGACGTCATCGCGCACCGTCCAGCCGGACGAGCAGCTCGGCGACGGCTCGATGTGGTTGGTAGGATTGGAGACGTAGATGCAGCCGACGCCCGGGGAGCATCGCCGGCGTCCATGCTCGGGACAGCGCCGACAGCGGTCGTAGACGCCGTTGGGATCGTCGTAGCGTCGCTCCTCGAGCTTGAGGAAGAGCCCGCCGACGAGCCAGCGGATGAGGCGGAAAGGGCTCACGAGCGCACCGCGGCGATCTTGAAGGCCTCCAGCTCGATGAGGGCGATGGACAACTCGCGCATGAGCCAGCGGGCTTCGTCCGGTGTCAGGAGACGCCGCGGGAGATCGACCGCAACGGCGGACGGGAGAAGCACCTGGCGGAGGTACCCCCCGGGCGCGGCTTCGACGCGAAAGGAGGGCTCGGTGGGGTGGGTTGGCATGGGATTCCTCACGGTGAGAAGGTCCCGGTCATCCGCCGCGATGGGAACGTGAGGCGGAAACCAGTGCGGCGGAGACCAGGAAAAGGGTGACGGTTAGAGGGAGGGAATCCCGGTCCCGCCGCCGCCGGGAGGAAGTGTGAAACGTCGGCGGCAGGAGACCGGGAAAATGGAAATCTTTGAAATGAGAATTGGAGACAACGAGATGGGCTGGCTGATGAGCCTGGCGACAGCCCGCCTGGCCGAACATTCAGGGGACCTGCGTGCCGCGTTCATCTCGGCCGCCCGCGACTACTTCGGGATGCTGCAAACCTTCTGCGCCGAACCGGGCATCTTCGCCCTTCAAACGCCCAGCGGGGGCGTCGTCGAGGGTTCCGTGCTCTTCGTGGAGGGGCGAGGATTCGTGATTCGTCTCCGGATGGGTCCCGACGTTCCCCTTCCCCTCTGGGTGGGAGCCGTATCGATCGAGTCGTGACGTGCGCCAGACCGAAAGACCAGCCGCCCACGAGTCAATGCATTCGGAGCAGAGTCGCACCTTGCCTCCCATCTGCATGGCTTCGACTTCGTTGCAGGACTTGCCGCAGGCCATGCAGGGGCCGTTCAGGTAGCGGTTCGTTTCGTCGACCGCCTGGTCGAAGGCGCGCGTGATGTGCGTGGGGTCCGCAGGCAGATCTCCGCACAGGGCCTCGTTGAGTCCGCGTCGGACGTCCGCCAGCGTCTTGCGCGCCGGTCGCACCTCGACCTCCAGGAGGAGGTGGGCGCCGAGCGCGCGGATCGCCTCCGGAGAGCCGGCCAGGATGGCGACCGGGCCGTCCGGGACCGAGATGTGCGAGAAGCGCCCGATGGCGAACAGGGTGAGCGTGATGGGGTCGGTTGAGGTCATGTTCGGTGGCTCCGGGGTACGAGTGACAGATTCTCACGTACCGGGCCGGGAGTCAACCGCGTGATGGTTCCTCACACGCCTCTTTACATTCTCTTGACAATTCGGGCCGCAAGGGCCGCCGACGCCTCCGGTCCGGGCTGTCGTGCGCCCGGGCCGAAGTCCCGTCAGGTCCGCGGGCCTACTGCTCGTCGGAAGGAATCAGATCGAGGAGACTGGTCTGCTTCGCGTCTTCCGGCAGGGGGATCTCATCCGGGTGAACGACCTGGATTCGGCTTCCTTCGCAGATGCCCCGAAGATGCGGATCGGCGGAGTAGATGGTCACCGCGCCCTCAACGGCCGCGATGGCGACGATCTGCCTGTCGAACTTGTATTTCTCCCAAGGAGACTTCGCGCCGCCCTTCTTGTCGCCGGGCTTGCGGGCGGAACGGATCTGGAGCGCCCACTCGATTGCCGCGCGCTGATCGAACGGCGCGATCTCCATGACGCGCGTCTGCTTCAGCTCGTCCAGGATCTCTTGATCCCGGCTGCCCGGCTTGGAGAGTAGCTCCGCCAGGACCGGGCAGGGGCAGACGATGGTGGTCTTCTCTCTCGCGAGCTTGTCGACGAGCCCCTTCAAGCGAAGCCGCCGCTCCTCAGTCGCTCGCGTCGATAGGAAGTCGATGAAGACATTCGCGTCGAAAACGACCTTCATCCTCACCCTCGCATTCGTTGCCACTCCGCGATGGGGTCTTCGTGGACATCCCACGCGGAAGCGATGGCCTCGCCGATCCCCTTCATGGTCTCTGCAAGCGGCTTGTCGCCCCTCTCCACGATCTCGAGGATGCGAAACGACTCCTGAATCCACCCGTCGCCATCAATCCTGCGCCACCGCCCATTCCCGGAGACGCACACGTCTTCGAGGTAGTGTTTCGATAGTTTCTTCGCGATCTTCTCCCGGGCGGTGCACTTGAGGATCACGCCGCGGTGATCTCGCAGCCAGACGGGGATGGTGGCGTCCTTCCCGCCCAGCCGGACCAGGCGCCCCCGGATTTCGGCGGCTTCATGGATGACGATGTCGCCATGCAGATGGGCCTTTCGACCGGGAAAGAGAATTACCTTTCCCGCGGGGAAGCTCCTGAGGCGGCCCGAGGCGTTGTCCTCCCGGAGCATCCGATTCAGCTTCTGACGGGCATTTTCCGCGTCAGGTCGGATCTCGTTTTCAACAAGGCGCAGGCGTTCAACCACCTCGGGCAGGGCGTCCTGTTCGACCACAAGGCGAAGGCACGCGCTCCCTTTCGCGACGTTCCGGAAGTGCACTGCCGGGGGGTTGCCGAGAAACCTGGAAAGTTCGGTGAGGTACGCGGCGAGGCGGTCGAC
>Ga0208958_1000472_pt1 | contig 48184 bp, 46 predicted proteins | sample RifOxyB1_FD_184032 | JGI IMG/M metagenome (GOLD analysis project Ga0208958, IMG submission 184032) | Soil microbial communities from Rifle, Colorado - Rifle Oxygen_injection B1 (SPAdes) | ecosystem: Environmental > Terrestrial > Deep subsurface > Rock core/Sediment | place: Rifle, Colorado...
ATATATGCAGGAAATGGATTTGACGGCTATTTTAATGGTTCTATCGACGAAGTCCGCATCTACAACCGTGCTCTCTCCCCCAAAGAAGTCCGCGACCTCTACAACTGGGCCCCAGGCCCTACGGCATACTGGAACTTCGACGAAAAAACCGGGACAAATCTTTATGACCGTTCAGGAAACGGAAACAACTCCACAGCCTTTACTGGCTCTCCAGCTTGGGTATCTGGAAAGTATGGGGGCGCCCTTGATTTTAACGGCACCACCGGAAACGTAACCGTCCCCGTTATTAACTCCAAAAGCATAACTGTTGAAGGCTGGTTCTACCGAGATGTTTTAGATACCACAAATGCCGACGCGATATTTGGTGGTTGGTATTGGGTTAGCGACGGCCAATTACGCCAAGGGTACGATCTGCGTTTCTTTATAAACCAGTCGACACTAAACTGGATAGTCGAAACAACCAATGGTTCCACGGTCAGCGAAGTCGCTGTTACCTCCTCTGCTTTAAATACAGGAGTGTGGTACCACGCAGCCGGCACCTATGATAGTACCTCCGGCAAATCCTATCTTTATATTAACGGCGTCCTCTCCGGTTCAGCGACTGGAACTGCCGGAAACACTATCGTTCCCCAAACACAGTACACCGATATGCGTATCGGCTATAGCAGAGTAAACAACGGCTATTTTGATGGCAAAATCGATGATGTCCGCATCTACAACTACCCCCGTACCCAAAAGCAAATCGTCGAGGACATGAACGCCAGCCACTCCGCCCCCGGCTCCCCCGTCGGCTCGGCAGTAGGATATTGGAAGTTTGATGAAGGCTACGGAAGCACAACATATGATTCCAGCGTCAACCCTCTAAATGGAACCTTAAGCATAGGTGCTACGGGGTCGCAAACAACCGTTGCCCAAGCAAGAACTAATGGAAATGCCGGAAAATTTAACAAAGGAATCAGTTTCGACGGAACCGACGATCAACTCAATATGGGGTATAATTCTAAACTTAATCTACCAAACGACTTTACACTTTCGTTCTGGGTATACAACCGAAAAGCCTCCGGTACCACTGAGCCCAAATTACTCCTTTATCACGAAGTTTATCTTACAAGCGGCTTCAGGGTATGGATTAACAATAATAACTATTTCCAGTTCATGACTAATCAATCGGGAGGAAACATCTCAATAACATCCAGCGCTCCCCTCAATCAAGGTCAGTGGTACCACCTTGCGGTTACTTACTCTGGAACCACGGCAACACTATACATAAACGGAAAGGCAAACAATTCAGGCACAGGAACATACGTCGCCAGCGGAGCTAACTATTACTTAGCTGGTATGGGAGATTCCAGGTACTACTACGACGCAATTGTCGATGAAGTCAAAATCTATAACTCCGCCCTGACCGAAGACGAGGTCAAGCTGGATTATAATCACGGCGGGGCTCTGGTGATGGGAGCGACCTCAACCGACTCCTCCGGCAACCCGGATAACTCCTCCGCCCGCGAATACTGCATCCCCGGCGACACCACTTCCTGTTCAGCCCCTGTGGCGGAGTGGAAGATGGATGAGAAAACAGGCACAAATGCGTATGATACGAGTGGGAATGGGAATACGGCAGTTTTAGCTCCTGGATCAAACCAACCCACTTGGTCAACCGGCAAAATAGGTTCCTCATTAAGTTTCGATGGGGGAGATTATACGACAATTACTAATAATTCAACACTGCAACCAACTTCCGCAATCACAGTAGAGGCTTGGGTAAAAATGAATTCATTTACAGATTCTTGGTTGATCAGCAATCAGAAATCAACTTATGACGCAAACTTTGGCTACGAATTGCGCGAGGACACGCCAACAAACGGCTTTCTTTTTAGAGTTGGAAATGGAACTACTTCTTCTTCCAGAGCATCAGCAACTGGGCTGTCAACCGGAGTTTGGTACCATGTAGTAGGAGTATTCGATGGGTCGAACACGTTCATATATCTCAATGGGGTGGGAAGCACCGGAGGAGCCCTAACCGGTCCAATTGACTACACTGGTGTTGCCTCCTCGATGTACATTGGACAACGATCCGACAATGCTTTTCGCACTAATGGATATATTGATAACGTCAGAATTTTCAACTACGCCCGGACGCCGGCTCAAATTGCCTGGGATTACAATCGCGGCGGGCCAGTGGGGTGGTGGAAAATGGATGAGTGTCAGGGAACAACCGCCAACGACTCCTCAGGCAACGGCAACACCGGGACAATTACGGAGCCAGGGCTCGGATCAAACGTCGGCGTAGGCACCTGTACTGGCAGTTCTGGCACAATGTGGAAAGACGGGGCAACAGGGAAATTCAATTCTTCGCTGGAGTTTGACGGCACGGACGATAGGGTCAGCATTCCTACCAGCGTAAGCCTCCCCAAAATTACGGTTTCTGCTTGGATTAAAACCTCCACTTCAACCGAGCAATATATCACCGAAAGAAGTAATTCTTCATATTATTTTGCTACAGGTGGAGCCGCGGCTGGAAAAGTTTGTTTTTATCTAGCAGGAGCCTCTCCAAGTTGGCTATGCTCAAGCAATCGCGTGGATGACGGCAGTTGGCATCATGTTGTTGGAACTTATGATGGTACAAATAAAATTGTCTATGTCGATGGCAAAAACGTTGCCTCTATTGGCGGGAGTGGAGATATCTCATCAGGAGGATCAAACGCAATTAATATTGGTGTAAGAAATAATGCCGGCTCCTACGTTAATTACTTCAACGGCCAGATCGATGATGTAAAGATTTATAACTACGGCATGACGCCTACTCAAATCAAGACCCTTTATAACGATGGAGCCGTTCGCTTCGGCCCGGCAACGGGAAGTCCGTAGATTGACATCCATGAATAAGACTGACCAATTAACCAACATTATTTACGAATTTACGCTTGAATTCTGTCGACGCTATACCAACGGCTCTTACTTGACGAGAAAGATGAGAGAGGAGGCGCGCTTGGTCAAAGAAAACCTATCCCCGGCCTCTTTGGCTAGGCTTCTGGAAAGCTATAAAGAATTTATTCTTGCCAACGATATTGAAGTCTGGCCAGTTTATTCACTCAGACTGCGCAAGGTTAAAGGCATTGCCTACCGCCCATATAAATCATATGAGATGTATGAACCATTTTTGTCCTCAGCCGAAAGGGCCGCCAACGCTGCTGTCTGCCTTATCATTCAAACAAGCCGTCTGGTCGAAGAAAGCCCCAGAAGCGCACTTGACTATAAAGGGGTACTATTATTAAACGAAATTTAGGTACGACCAATCATTGATACAAGAGTTTATTTAACTACTTCATCAGGGGTTACCACTTTTACCTTAAAGTTTGCTTCGATCTCCTGTTTGTGCTGTAAAAGGTGTTTTCGATCAAAACTTACCAAATAGTCTGCTTTAGCAGAAACTGCTCCAGCCACAATCGGAGCATCTTTCGGATCAACCACTCTTGAAACTTTCAGTACTAGTGATTTGCTGGGGCTAACTACCTCTGGATTTAAAACTTCCAGGAAAAGTTGTAGAGTGGGAAGTGCTTTGGGAGCTTTATTTGTTAAGTTTCGCTCAGTCTCTTCTAATACCAAATCACTTACAACTATTTTAGACTTATTGCGAAATGAGCCCTTGATTAAATCTCTGGCAGATCCGGTAGGAGAAATGGCAGCAGCAATGAGGACACTGGAATCTATGAAAACTTTATTTCCCCTTGTCTGATCGGATACCATACTGCTTTTCTATTATACTAACACGCTCCTCCCGACCAGATTCGATCAATTCTTCTAGAGATATTCCTTTCTCTTTGAGTACTTCACCAATTCGATCAAGGGCTTTGGTGGCAACTATTTCTTGTGGGGAAATTAAGACCCCTTCCTCCGTTTCTATAACAGCCACTAGATCGCCTTTTTTTAGACCCAGTTTTTGGCGAACTTCAACAGGAAGGGTGACTTGACCCTTTTCTTGGACACGCACTAATTTTCGATCTGATACTGTAGTTTGTAGGAAAGTCATACTTTCTGAATTTTACCTTATTTTTGATTGGGATGTCAAGGGCCCCAAGCACTATTACTAAATTTTGTCGACGCTATACCAACGGCTCTGCTTTAACAAAAAAGATGAGAGAGGAGGCGCGCCGGGTCAAAGGTATCGCCTATCTGCCTTATCAATCAGATAAACGGCCTGCTTGAAAAACCCGTCAAAAGCGCTCTTGACGATAGAGGGGTCATCCAAACAAGCCAATAAGGCCGGCTTTTAAGAGAGAAGTTATCTTGCGCTGCGATTTTGGCAAAAAACCGTGACAAATAATTCTAGAACTGTGTCAAATCGTGTAATGTAAGAGGCTTGACATAGATATACAATTTGGTATATATTTATACTAAATATGTCATCTATCTCTGCTATCAAGGCTATCCAAATCATCAATAGGGCCGGGGCAAAGGTTATCACGCCGGCCGAGATTTCAAAACTTCTCAATCTTGAAAACCAAAATACTATTTATAAGCTTATCCAGAGGCTCAACAAGTATGGCCTTCTTGACAGAATTTCTAAGGGCAAATATCTACCCGCCGGGCTCAACCTATCGGAATTCGAGATGGCCAATTTAATTTTAACTCCCTCCTATGTTTCTTTCGAATCTGCTCTGTCCTTTTACGGAATCTTACCTCAATTCCCCTACCAAATAACTTCGGCAACACCTCTAAAATCGACAACTATAAACTCTGTCAATAAAGAATTTAGTTATTCTCATCTATCGACTAAAATGTACTGGGGATATACAAAAACCAATAATTTTCTCATTGCCACTCCTGAAAAAGCCTTGATCGATATGATGTATCTGGCCAGTAAAAAATTAAGAAATATTGATTTTGATGAGATGGACTTTACCGATATCGACAAAGATATTCTAAAAAAAATAGCCAAAAAAATAAATTTTATGCCTTTTAAAAAGTATTATGATCGATACACAAACTTTATTTCAGATATCAAAAACTAAAAAGATTGACCAATTTACGGTCCTTAGGGAAATATTGCAAATCTCTTTCCTTAACTATTTCTATAAGAATCCTGAAAGCAGAAATGTATTCTTTAAGGGCGGAACTTGTCTAAAGCTTCTCTATAATTCCAATCGTTTCTCTGAAGACCTTGATTTCTCGACCAACCAAGACCGAAAAGTGCTTGGGGAAATTATCTCAAAGGCGCTGGACAGCCTCAAACCTGAGTTTCCGGAAATTTATTTTAAAGATGTTGCCTCAATAACCGGAGTAACGGAAAAAATCTATTTACCAACGGAAATTACCAGCCAGCCATTAACGATACGTCTTGATTTTTCCCAAAGGGAGGAAGTTTTTTTCCCTCGGCAAAATACTATTTCAACCGATTTGCCCGTGCTTTCCGTATCGGTCATAAACTATCTGGATGAAAAGGAAATCCTCTCCGAAAAGGTAAGGGCCATTATGACCAGAAAAAGAGGCAGAGATTTATACGACCTTTGGTTTTTATTGAACAAAAAAGTGGAGTTTGACAAAAAACTAATCCAGAAAAAGCTTGATTTATATAGGAAAAAATATAGTCTTGAGAGCCTAATTGAAAGAATAGATACTTGGAACGAAAAAGAATTGATACGGGATGTCTCAAAATTTTTACCCAAAAACGATAGGGCAATTCTTCAAAATCTCAAGAAATTTTTACTTAAAGAATTATCAATTTAGACTATATATCAAACTGCACACTAGTATATGTTACCCATACAGCATCTAATTGATGAATAGTGAGCATGAGCCAACAAGACCAATACAGTCTTGACTGGTAGTAAGTACTATTATTAAATGGAATTTAGGTTCGACCAACCATGGATAACCTGCCGTACGGAAGCAATTCCGGAATTTCGTTATTTGCTAAAATTAAAGAGCGCCTGTCGGGAATACCAACCTACTTACTCGCTTTTTTTGCTGTTCTTATCGCAACTTTAATTTTGGGAGCCTTCTATATTCTCCTCTCCCCCAATATCTCTCTGAAGGACTTATTAAACAAAGTCAAAAAACCCGAGGAAGAAAAGATAGAAAACATCTGGTCCGCCTATACCACTACCCCACCCCCAATAGCCGGCGGAAAACAACTTTATAGAATCTCGGGAGGAATGCCCGACCTTCCCCTGATAACCGAGGTAATAATCGACCCCCAAGATGCCAAGAAAGACCAGAATCAAACCGTAACAGTCAAAGCTAATGGGCCCACTGCCATAAAAGAGGTAATCGTCGTTTTAAGACTGGATGATGAAAATAACTTTGAATACAAACTCGCCCAATCATCGGGAACCCCGACCAATGGTGAATGGAAAGGTAACTGGAAATTCCCCCACACTTATAACAAAACCTACCGATTAAACATAAAAGCAAGAAACGAAAACAATCTGGGCAATATGGCCACGATCACAATACGATGAAAAGATTATTTAGAAAAATAGCCAAATCGATATTAATTACCTTATTTATATTACTTATATTTTCGGCAACTATGTTATCAAGTCCTTTACCAGTTTTTGCCGATTCGGTAACAGATTCTTACGCCGATACCTCCAAAATAAATACAGGCGCATCGTCCGGATATGGCGTAACAGGGGGGCAGTTGAAAATTAACTGGTACGACATTGCTTGGCCCAACCGGAGGCCGGTTACGGTTACCAATTCGGGTTCTGCATTGACCGATTACCAAACACTCATAACTCTGGATACCTCAAGCCTCATAGCATCTTGGTACAACTCGAGCTGGCAGTATAGAAAGAAAATTACAGTAACCTCGGCTAACGAGTTGCTTTCTAATTATCAAGTATTAATTTCCGTAGATACATCCTCCTTAATTGGTGCCGGAAAAATGAAAAACGATTGCAGCGATATCAGGTTCACCGACCAGAACCCCACTAACCTTATACCTTTTTGGGTCGAAAGTGGTTGCGGAACCGCAGCTACATATATCTGGGTCAGAGTACCACATCTTCCCGTAGGTGGACAAAGTGTCCCTATATATATGTATTACGGAAATTCCATCGCAACTTCGACAAGTAGCATTTCCAGTACTTTCATATCCAATACCATTTTCCACGGAACAGGGGCAGGAGCTAGCGTCGATAGCCATGCCGGAGGAGACACTTACAGACAAACTGGTTTTTCTTCAACCCCAAGTTATGTTACCACTATTGATGATGGTACCGGAGCAGACAGTTTCTTTAGAAGATACCGTTATCTTTTTGTTCCTGCCTCAACCGCTTCCTATGGTTTTGGAGTTAACTCAGATGATGGTAGTGAAGTCGCCCTATTTCCATTGGATGGTTACGGCGGCGGCTGGTACACGGCTCACCCCTTCGGCGCTCATGATGTTATAGCAACCTGGTACGGGGGACACGGTACAGGTACTTGCGGAACATCGGGGACTCCCGGCTCAAGAACTCTTACCGCTGGACAAGGTTATTGGTTAGATTACGTAATGGGTGAGACTTCGGGCGGCCAATACGCCCAGATGTGTATTAACGATGGTTCGGGTTATAAAACCGTAAATACCACAAACTTTTCAGGCAAACTCTATACCAGGATGTACACCGAAGGCGCTGAACCAACGAGCTCTGTCGGCATCGAAGAAACAGAGGCTGGGCTTGGAACTTCGAAGATGAAACCCGACTGCAGCGACATCAGGGCGACTGATGCAAACAATACTCTATTAAACTACTGGCTTGAAGAAGGCTGTAATACCACCTCTACAAAAATTTGGGTCAAGGTGCCTTCACTTCTTAACGGAAATACTACTATATATATCTACTACGGAAATTCTGCTGCTTCCTCGGTAAGCAGTATAACTAATACCTTTTTAAATAACTCCATCTTCCATGCAACAGGGGCTAATGCAAGCGGTACATATAATCCTGTTGACAACCATACTGAAGCTGATTTTGTGAAGGGAAATATGGTCCCATCAAGCACTAGTTATGTAACTCAAATAAATGATACTTCGGGCGCCGATTATTTCTTCAGAAGATACAGGTTTTTATTTGCACCGTCCTCAAGTAATTTCTATTGGTTTAGCGCAAATGACGATGACGACGGTGAAGCAACATTCTTCCCTCAAGATGGCTATGGAGGTGGGTTGAACACAACTCATCCCTACGGGGCACACAATATAATTGCCTTCGATTATGGAAGTGGAGGAGCTGGGGGTTGTGGAACTGGGGGAACCCGCTATAGATATTTGGTTAGCGGGAAAGGATATTGGACTGACTTTCTTTTCGACGAACAGAGCGGCAATCAGCAGGCACAGTTATGTATATATGACGGGGCCTGGAAAGTAGTCAGTACCGCAAATTTTGCAAACCAACTCTTTGCCAGAAGTTATCCAGCAAGCGGAAGCGAGCCTTCTCATTCTGTTGGGGCTGAAGAAACATCTGTCAGCACCGGACCTGCAACCGTCATCTCTACCAACCTTCTTACCGCTACTTCAGGGGTTGATAGCATCGATGAGTTTGTTTACAACCTCTCATCCAAACCTGAAGGATCAACCGCAACAGTTCAATTTAGCCAAAATGGAACTACTTGGGTTAATTCTTCCAATACCCCCGATGGTACAGACACTCTTACAACCGGTGTTAATAATACAATCAATATCCACGCTCTGGGTTGGTTGGGATCCAACTTTTATTACAAGATCTCCTTTACCGGCAACGCCACAATTTCGCCGGTTCTCGACGATGTAACGGTTAACTATACAGTCTCCGGATATACAAACACATCAAATAGCGTAAGTGACCCATATGACGACGCAACCAAGATAAACAGTTCTTCTTCGACAAATCAAATAGTTCAAGGCAGCCAACTTAAAACAGATATAATTACTGACGTTGGAGACGGAGCGGACGGGGCGGTAACCATTTCAGCCAACAAAAATATTAATACGGACACTATCGCCGGGGGAAGAACCATTGCGGATGGGGCAAATTATGGAGTCACCGCAATAGGAACAAATACTGTTACCCTTGGGAGTGCCCCCGTGGGTATGTGGTATATGAATGAATCTGCAAATGACACCTGTAGCGGCGGGCAAGATGCGTGTGATTCTTCAGCAAATGGAAATCATGGTACCGCAACCGGTACTTCCATTGTGGCCGGTAAATACGGAAATGCCAGAAGTTTTAATGGAACGAGTGATATTGTCGCTTTTGGGTCAACCGGCCGGCCAACAAATACATTCACTTTTGAAGCTTGGTTTACTACTAATGTGACTCACGAGATTGACGCAGAATCAACTTCTTCAACTACTGGAACCTCAGGACAGAGATATCTGTTCGATCCACAATTTCAAGCAGGAACAGACAGTGGAGCAGGGCTGTCAGTAGGCACTAATGGCATTAGTGTGTATGAACATGCTAATAGTTATCTGCCACCTCTCGCTGTTTATAATGCAACTCTTCCAGCCGGGTGGAACCATGTTGCGGTTGTTTACACCAACAAGCAGCCAACAATCTATCTTAACGGCACTCTTGTTCGTACAGGCCTGACCTCTCCTAGAACAAATGTTTACGCTCCCATTGCCATCGGAGGGATGGTTTACGGATTTCATAGCGGTAATATCGATGATGTCCGCATCTACAACTACGCCCGCTCCCAATCCCAAATTACGGACGATATGTATTCCTGGCAAGCGGGGCTTGCCGCAGGTGATGATGTCCTTCTCATGAACGTCCAGGGGGATACTACAAACAACGGAAACGCTGGAAACTATGAAATATTGACCGTACAAAGCATCTCAACAAATACACTGACATTTACCTCGAACATCCAAAAAATCTATGGAGCAACAACTTCCAATTCGGTCCTTACGGGCCAGAAAATAATGGTTCAGAGAGTCCCCAATTACACAAACGTAACTATTAATAATGGAGTTACGCTTACCGCCAACGATTGGGACGGAACAAAAGGCGGACTAGTCTCTTTTAAAGCCTCTGGTACAGTAACGGTAGCTGGGTCAATTAGCATGACAGGGAAAGGTTTCCGGGGTGCTACTGGACCAACTGGAGCCGCCGGTCCACAAGGAGAATCTTACCGCGGCGTAGGAACAACTGCAACGGCAAACAATTTGGGCGCCGGAGGGGGAGGAAACGGTGGCTCATGCGTCGGTACCAACTGTGCTTCCTCCGGAGGCGGGGGTGGTTATGGAGCAGCAGGAACAACCGGAACAACCGGTTCTGCAATCGGTCCTGGCGGAACAGGAGGAGCCACCTATGGTTCTACCGACTTAACTAAGTTGTATCTTGGTTCCGGGGGCGGTGCTGGAGGAGGAGCAGGAGGAGGAGCGGCAGGCAGCGGAGGTGATGGCGGAGGAATTGTTGCTATTATTGCCGATACGATATCTATATCTGGCTCTATAGTGAACAGCGGGAATGCCGGAACAAGCGGAGGCGATTGGGAAGGTGACGGTGGAGGAGGAGGTGGCGGAAGTACAGCTTTTTGGACCAATACATCAACACTGGGAACCAATTTGGTTACCGCTCTTGGGAATGCCGGAGGAACTCAGGGAGGTGCAGGTGCCATTGGGCGAATTGCTATTTTAACAAAAAGTGCAACTGGTGGCACTAACCCTTCCTATAATAATCTTCAGACTCCTACTACGCCTAGCCCTTTGTATTTTGCAAGTTCCACTGTAATTTCGACCAACCTTCTAACCGGTATTTCGAACATAAGCAGCATCAACAGTTTCGTCTATAACCTCGCTACCCTACCGGCAGGAACGACTGCCACTATCCAATTTAGTCAAGGCGGCAGCACAAATTGGTATAACTCATCGGGCGCTTACGGTGGAACGAACACCTTAACAACAGGCACAAATAATACGATTAGCCTAAGTGGCCTTGCCTGGTCCGGTGCCAATTTCTACTACAAAATCGCATATACTTCCGACGGAACGGCGACTCCAACCTTAAATGACATTACCGTCAACTATACAACTTCGACATCCTCCGTTGGCTCAACCTGGGCAGCCTGCACCCCCCTGCCCGGAGGAAACTTTACCATCACCACAAACTGCTACTTCCCAAATACCCAGCTTTCTTCCCCGGAAACGAACATTGATGGGGTTGATAACGGAGACTTAATTATTCAAGCCTATAAAACCCTCACCATACGCGGTGACCAGCAAATAGTCAGGAATAACGGCAAATCTGTCCAAATAGGAACCGTCTCTTCTATCGCCATAAATGATATTCCCGAAGGAGGAGTGGGAGGAAATGTCAGAGATTATTCCGGGAATAACAATGAAGGGACAGCTTTCGGTGCAACGGTTGTGGCCGGCCAATACAGTAAAGCCCGGAGTTTTAACGGCTCAAATGATTACATCAACGTCAATTACAGCTCCTCCTTAAATCCCACGAGCGCAATTACTCTTGCCGCGTGGGTGAAAACCACCCAGACCACCCGGGGCGATATTGTGGCGCGATTCAGTGCTAATCCTTTTCCCGGATATGCCATGAATATCGGACAATCTTCCCCCGGTGTCCTCGGATGCTGGGTCGGAGACAATACCGGAAGCTATGTCTTCGGTGGTTCTGCCAATGACGGCTCGTGGCATCATGTTGCCTGCACCTATGACGGCACAAATGTCACTCCCTATGTCGATGGTAATCCGGGAACTCCCGCCGCTCGAACAAACGGATTAAATAATACTACAACCGATCTCAACATTGGCCGTTTCAATTCCGGGGCAGCAACCGGAGGATACTTTAACGGTCAAATTGACGATGTCCGAATCTATAACTATGCCCGCTCGGCTACTCAAATTACCGAAGACAAAGATTATGCTCCCAACCCGACCGGTAATGCTCCTATTGCCTGGTGGAGATTTGAAGACGGCGGGCAAATAAAAGAAACCAATCTTTGGGTACAGGATAATGACGGAGACGGTTGGTCTCCAAATCCAGAAACGAGGCAAAAAGCTCAAGAGAACTCCCCGGGTACCGGCTGGGTGAGAAGGAATACCATCATCGGTTCGGAAATCGGAGACAGCAGGGACGGAAGTATCATCTTTACCACCAATACCAATCTTAATACATGGAATCATTCGGGTAGAACCTGCGCCGACGGTGGAGATGCGGTTAATTATTCCCTGTCGGGACTGGGCTCCACTACTCTTTCAAACGGCAGCAGCGTCTCTACGGCTACTCTATCCTCTACTGTCTCTACGGGCTGTATCTTGGCCGGAGATAATGTACTTCTAATTAACCTCCAGGGAACTACAACCGCCAGTGTCAACACCGGAAATTACGAAGCTTTGAAAGTATATTCCGTTTCGGGCAACACGATTACCTTCACTTCAACAAAGAAGAAGTATTACGGGAATGGAGCAACCGACGATACGAATCTGGGAACGGCAACCACAAACCAAAGAGTAATGCTCCAAAGAATTCCCCAATTCGGAGACGTAACCGTAAATACCGGCGTAAGCATCACTCCCACCGCCTGGAACGGTGTCAAAGGAGGAGTTCTGGCTTTTAAGGCTTCTGGAACAGTAACGGTCACCGGAACTATCCACGCTGATGCATTGGGATATAGAAGAGGAGGCAATAATGCGAATCAAAATGGGGAAAGTTATGACGGGTATAACGGCTACGGAGGAACTTCCAATACCTGCGGTGGGGCAAATTCCAACTCTACCGCTGTTGGAGCGGCCTGTGACCGTGGAGGAGGTGGAGGTGGAGGAAATACCGTTGATATGGATGGTGGCGGTGGGGGTGGTGGGTATGGGGGTGGTGGAGGAGGAGGTTCTGGAGCAGGATGGGGTGGCGGAGGTTGCGGAAACACCCAAGCCGGTGGAACGGGTGGAAGTACCGGAGTCCGGGGTGGAGGCGGTGCGGGAGGCGAAGGTGATGCCTGTGGTGCACCGGCCGGTGGAGCCGCGGGAAGTAACGGCGGAACCGCTGGAACCGGAGGTGGTTTAGGAGGAGCTGTCGCCGCAACCGATGCCAGTACGGCGCAAGGCGGTGGACTATCTTCATTTAATTATTTAGAGATTGCACGACATGCGAATGGCGGAGGCGGGGGCGGAGGCCTATATGGAGACATCGACCTTACTAAATTATTCTTCGGTTCGGGGGGTGGATCTTCTGCTCAAACCGACAGCACCCCGGACGGAGGGTACGGCGCCGGAATTATTTATATCTCCGCCAAAACCCTGACGGTTACCGGAGCCATCAGAGCCCAAGGAAGTAAGGGGCAAAATGCCCAAGAAGGGACCGGAGATTCGGGAAGCGCAGGCGGAGGCGGAGGAGCCGGTGGCTCAATTCTTATAAAAGGAACTACGGTCACATTGGGAAGTAATCTTGTCTCCGCTCCCGTAACGGCTGTCTCCACCGGATGGGGAAGCGCCGCAGGTCCTTTTGCCGGCGGTGGCGGAGCGGGCGGAGTCGGAAGAATTGCGGTTGGGTCAACCAATGTCCCCTCCGGAACGACAAGTCCAACCTACAGGTCAATAACCGGACCCTAAAACGCTGGGGTCGTTTTTTCTTCAATTATATTTCTTTAGCCCATAAATACGGATATAATCTGGATATCAATTTTGTGCTTTAGCATTGCCCCTTGACATCTTTTTTCCCTTGGTCTATGGTCGTAAGAAGTTGAAAATTTATGTATCTGGCTAAACTCGAAAAATACATCCTTTATCTAACCATCTTTTTAGCTCCCGTAGCTTTTATCGATCTCTTCTCCAATTTCTTTGATATTCCTAAGGTCCTGGTCCTGGCTCTCGGAGTTGCCCTAACTCTTCTTATTGTTGCCGTAAGAGCCCTTTTGGGCGGAAAGCTCACCGTTGGGCTTTCCAATTTTGACTTTCCCCTACTTCTTTTATTGGTCGCTTACCTGCTTTCTGCTTTTATTAGAACCCCCAATAAAATGGATGCCTTCTTTTTCCCGGGTGCCGCCACCATAATTGCGGCGGGCGTCCTTCTCTATTTCCTGGTTAACTCGGTCGGGACCAATAAAAAAGCCTTGGGGGCAACACTCTTTTTATCGGGCACTTTGGTTTCCGTTTTTTATCTTCTGGCAGCCGCAGGCATTCTGGCCAAGATTTCCTTTTTGCCCCAATTTGTTAAGGATTCTTCTTTTTCTCCTCTGGGAGGACTTCTCCCTCAAGCTCTTTTTGTGGGAATTTTGCTGCCTATAGGTATTGCCTTGGTCTTGGCCGAGAAAGAAGCAGTCAGGAAACTATTCTTTTCCGCTTCCCTGGCGGTTACCACTTTGGCTTTGGCGGTGACTATCTTTAACATCTTGCCCGGCAAGCCCAATAGCCCGGCTCTTCCCCCCTATGCTACCAGCTGGGTAGTGGCCATTGAATCCCTAAAACAATCACCGCTTTTGGGGGTTGGTCCGGGGAACTACTTAACGGCATTCAGTCGATTTAAGCCCCTAGAGTATAACGCCACCCCTCTTTGGGCAGTTAGATTTACAACGGCAACTAATTTTCCCCTAACCCTCTTAACTGAGGCCGGACTTTTAGCTCTGGCCGCGCTTGTTCTTATTTACTGGAAGGTGCTCAAGGGTCTTAGAGAAAAACTCTCGGGAGGATTTGATTACGAAAAAGGCCTTTTTGTCTCTTTAGCCTTGTCGCTGGTTCTTTTGCTAATCTTTCCCGCCAGCATTCCTCTTCTTGTCTTAACCTTTGTCCTGCTTGCGGCTAACGCCAGGGTCAATGAAGTAACAATCCCTCTTTCTGCCGGTGGCGCCGTCGGTTCCCGCCTACCCGCCGCCATTCTTACCCTGCCGGTAATTGTTGGCCTTGGAATACTGGGTTATTACGGCGGGAGGGCGTTCCTTGCCGAATACCAGTTTAGGCGCGCCATCAACTTCCTGGTAGCCAATGACGGCAAGGGCTCATACGACACCCTAATAGCAACCATCGGCCTTAACCCCTATGTCGACAGATATCATGCCTCATACGCCCAAGTTAACCTCGCCTTAGCCAGGGCCATTGCCCAAAATGAAGAGATCACCGATGCCGACAGAACCACCATTTCCCAGCTTATCCAGCAGGCAATAAGAGAAGGAAGAGCCACGGTTACCTTAAATCCCCAAAGGGCAGGCAATTGGGAGAATTTGGGCAGAACTTATCAATCGATAATGGCCTTTGCCACCGGAGCGGATGCCTTTGCGATAACCTCATTTAATCAGGCCGTTGCTCTTGACCCGACAAATCCAAATCTAAGAATTGCTCTGGGCGGTATCTTCTATTCTCTGGGAAGGTATGATGAGGCGGTCAGGACGTTTGAACTGGCGGTACTTTCCAAGCCGGATTTGGCCAACGGCCACTATAACCTGGCCATTGCCTTAAGGGAGAAAGGCAACCTCGAGGACGCCATCGCCCAGCTAAATGCAGTCCTTTCTTTGGTCGAAAAAGACTCCGAGGATTACAATCTGGTCAAAACCGAAATTGAAAATCTGGAAAAGAAGCTACCGGCAAAAGAAGCCGAGGGAACCGAAAGTCTTACTCCCCCCACACCCGCCGAGGAACCGGTTCTCAAGCCTCCTCTGACTCTTCCCGAGGAAGCAACGCCGCCGGCAACCGGCCAGTAAAAATTTATTCATTGTTGACTTTCCGATTGACACGCAAATTTCCACAATCTAAGATAGACCAGATGCTTACGAAAACCGACCTCACCGCCATAGACAAAATAGTACAGAAAAGGACAGGTCCTCTTGAGAAAGGACAAGCTTCTCTTGAGAAAGGACAAGCTTCTCTTGAGAAAGGACAAGCTTCTCTTGAGAAAGGACAAGCTTCTCTTGAGAAAGGACAAGCTTCTCTCGAGAAAGGCTTGAGGCGCATCGAAAAGAAACTAGATAAAACAATCAATTTCTTCGACAGGGAACACCTCCAACTTCGAAAAAGAGTCGAAACCATTGAACATAAGCTAGAAATTCCTGCGCCGGAATTCTAAGTCTGAAGTGTAAAATTTTCCGCCGGATTCCTCAATGATGCCTCTCAGGCTCATCAGAGATAAAGTTTTGCCTACTTCGACAACGTCTTCTCCGACGGCAGCGATAATCTCATCAACCGTCAGGGGTTCAAGTCTTAAGGCCAGGTAGATTTTCTTTTCCAGACCGTTTAAAGCCGGCGCTGCCGCCTTGCGTCCGTCCGCCGGCGGGGTGCCCAAAATGTCGGCGGGGCCTGTCACCGTCTTTGCCTCCCCCTTTTTTATGAGGAGATTGGTTCCCTGCGAGACCGGGGAGGAAATTGGCCCGGGAACGGCAAAAACCTTCTTTCCCTGCTCTTTTGCCAACCTGGCGGTTATTAGCGACCCGCTTGCCTCCCCCGCCTCGATAATTAAAACCCCTAAGCTAGATAGCCCGGCCACAATTCGATTCCTGGCCGAATACATCCAAAGCTGGGCCTTTTGGTCGGGCTCGTATTCGGACATGATGACTCCCCGATTTTGCAAAATTTCAACATAAAGTTTCTCGTTTTCCGGCGGATAGCAAATATTTATTCCGTTCCCAAGTACCGCGACCGTTTTGCCGCCATATTCAACCGTCTTGGTGTGGGCTTCGGTATCAACTCCGTACATGAAGCCGGAAATAATCGTCACGCCGGCGCCAACCAGGGCCGGGATAAATTTCTCGATAACCTCCCCCCCGTACCTGGTCATCCTTCTCGACCCCACCACGGCCAAAGATTTTTTAAAAAGTTGCCGGCGCAAATCCCCCCGAAAATAAATTTGCTTGGGAGGATTTTTTATTTTCTTTAACAGCGCGGGGTAGTTTTTATCCGCAAGCGCAACTTTTTGAATCTCAAAATCCGATATTTTCATAATGATTTGTCCTTTTTACCTGGCCGCCGGCGTCAAGAACGATACAAACTGCATCAATCCGTAAACTTTCATATCGCATCCCGTCTTCCGGGTTTTCCATCAAAAAACTTTGGGCGGTTTTTTCTATCTGCTGAACCTTCTTTTTATCAATCATTTCTTCGGGGTTTGGGCCAAAATTGTCTCCAATTTTGAGCTTGACCTCCACAAAGACCAGGACGCCGTCTTTGGCCGCCACCAAATCAATCTCCCCAAATCTCGTCCTAAAATTTCTTGCCAAAATCCTATACCCCTTCTTGGCCAAAAATTCGGCCGCGATTTTCTCACCCAAGCGCCCTACCTCATAATTTTTCTGTTTCATCAATGGGAAGTGCAACACTACTCTTGAACTCTGACCCGATACTGCAAAGCCTCGGCGACCTGGGCCGGGCCAATTGCGCCCTCCTGCGCCAAGTCGGCGATTGTCTGCGAAACCTTAATCAGCCGAAAGTAGGTCCGGGCCGATAAATTGTAAGTGCCGACCGCCTGTTTAAGAAGCCTCTGGGCCGCAGGCTCAATCTGGCAGAACTTTTTGATATCCCGGTTTTGCATTTGGGAGTTGGTAAAAATTTTCAAGCCCCTAAACCTTTTGTTTTGAATTCCTCTCGCTTTTTGAACTTTCGTACGAACTGCCGCCGAAGTCTCCTGTTTGCTGACGACCCTACGATCGGTCGGTGAAATCAATTTGTCGATATCGACGGCCGGAACCTGAAGATGAAGGTCAATTCTATCCATTAAAGGCCCGGAGAGCTTGGCCTGATAGCGCATAATCATCCGGGGGGAGCATTTACACTCCCGTTTGGGGTCGCCCAGAAAGCCGCAGGGGCAGGGATTAGCCGCCGCCACCAGCATAAAAGCTGCCGGATAGGTGACGGAACCGGCCGCCCGGCTGATGGTCACCACCCGGTCTTCCATCGGTTGCCTCAAGGCCTCCAAGGCCCCTCTCGGGAATTCGGGAAACTCGTCCAAAAACAAAACTCCCAGATGGGCAAGCGAAATTTCCCCCGGATGGGGATTGCTGCCGCCGCCAATGAGCCCGATTCGACTGGTCGTGTGATGGCTTGAGCGGAAAGGCCTGACTCTAATGAGGGACTGTCCCGGTTCAATGTTACCGGTAACGGAATAAATTTTGGTGACCTCGAGGGCCTCCTCCAGGTTCAAGGGCGGCAGAATCCCGGGGATGGCCCTGGCCAGCATCGTTTTTCCCGCTCCCGGCGGGCCCTGCATAAAAACGTTGTGCCCGCCGGCCGCGGCAATGGTGATGGCCCGTTTGGCCGCATCCTGGCCGATGATTTCGGCAAAGTCAAATTCCACGGGCGGCCGAATAGTCGTTAGCGACCGAAAGCGAACGCAGGTGGCTTTTTTAATCACCTTGCCGGAATTTAAGTGAGCAATAAGCTGGCCCAGGTCAGCAACCGGATAAACATTGACCCCGGCTACCACCGAGGCTTCGTTAGCCGAGGGCACCGGCACAAAGACGTTTTTTGCCTTCTCCCTTTTGGCGGCCAAGGCAAGAAGAAAAACTCCCTTGGTATGCCGCAGGGTACCGTCAAGAGACAACTCCCCGTAAAAGAAAGATTTATCGACAGGCAGCAAAACCAGCTCGAGGCAGTGCAAAATGCCAATGGCTATCGGCAAATCATAATTTGAGCCTTCCTTGGGAATATCGGCCGGAGCCAGATTGACGATGATTTTGATATTGGGAAAGTCGATTCCGGAATTGATAAGAGCGGTTTTGACCCTTTCTTTGGCCTCCTCAACGCTCTTATTGGGTAAGCCGATGATGTTGAAGCCCGGAAAGCCTTTCTTACTGACATTGACCTCAACTTCGATGGGGATAGTTTCCAGTCCGAAATGGGAGGCAGAAAGGACCTTGGTCAGCACAAGATTTAGTTTAGTAAGTTATAATAGAAGTATCAATAGACTTGGTTATGAGTACCAATGTCAACAAAAATCACTGTCTTGCTATCCAGTTTTTGATAAACCACACGAATATCGCCGGTGATAGCGAAAGCGTATAAATGCCTTTTGGCACCCAAAAGTCTATGGTTTTTCAAGATTGGGTTTAAAGGATCGTCAACAAAGATGCCGCATCGCTCTCTAAATGTTCTATCTAAATTTTTATTTGGAGAGATTCTTTTGCTATAATTTTTAACAAAATTCCTGTGATATTTAATCCTCATTAAGCTGTCTCATCAAATCATCTACATCTTTTGCTTCATAAAGATTCTTTCCTTTTTCAATATCATCAAGAATTTTGTCATATCTCTTAGCGGCTCGCGGAGAAAGTTGAATGGTCTCCTCAAATCTAATATTCATCTCGCCGACGGCCAATTTATTTAAAAAAACCCTCACGGCTTCCTGTAAAGAAGAGAAACCCATCTCCCTGGCCGCAACAGTAGCTTTCTGGCGTGCGTCCTTCTTAATGGGCACCTGAAGTATTGTTGTATCCATATTCGTTATAATTATAACGATTTAATAATGATTGTCAATAACAATAGAAAAGGACCTTGGTCAGCACAAAACCAGTTTAAGGAATTGGGGAAGAAGTATCAATCTCTAACTCTGGGAATAACAAACTTTACAAGTTATAAAAACTTGTAAAATTACGCACAATTAGGTGTTAAGAAGAGGTAAAAACTTGTAAAAATGAACCTAAAATTGACCCCAAAGAATTTATTTAGCCGCGATCTTTAATTTTTCCTTAGTTGCAGACCGGCAGCACTCTATGTAAACTTATTTGATATGCAGTTTTTCAAAGTTTTTCTTTTCTACTACTCCCTGGTTGCAACAACCATCCTTCTTTTGGTGTCATTTTTTATGCTGCCCAAACCCCAAAATCTTGCCAATACTATTTTGCTGGCCCCGGTTGTTTTTTTCTTGTGGACTCATGCTTTAAATCCGGATTTTTTCTCGGCCCCTAAATGGTCGCCAAAACTTGGAGCGATTATTCTTGTGTTTTCGTTACTTGGAATTTTTTCTTACTTTCTGGCTGCTAAATTTGTTAATTATTTACCCAACACATCTCCCTCCATCTCAGGCGCAACACTTGAAGATATCAGACAATCTCTTAACGAATCAAACACATACAACAACGAACTTAGAACCTATCTTGAGAATGAAATTAGCACCTTAAAAACTAAAATTGACAGTCTGGGAAATAAAGATTTGAATGTTTTAGGCACCGCGCCGCCCCAAAATCCGGCCCTACCCGAAGGAACCATTGGCCAAATTACAGCCAAAGATGCAAACCTCACCGAAATAGCAATCTATGAAGCAAACGCCCAAGAAAGTAAGGTTGCGGGGTCGGCCAAATATGGCGTTGTCTATCCTTTTTATGAGAACACAGATGGCTGGTATAAAATTGCCGAAGGCTGGGTCGAAGCCAGATGGTTTACGGAAGTTAACCCTTAAGTTTCTCCCCCAAAAGTTTCCAGGCAACGACCTGAAGTAAGTTGGTAACCGCTCCCAAGGCAAATGCCCACCAAAAACTTGTAATCCCCAAGCCAGTATAACCCGCATAACGGGAAACCAGCCAAATCCCAAGACTGTTGACCACCAAGAAAAAGAGAAATCTTAAAGTAAACGGCTCAAGTTTAACTTTGCGGAATAACACATATTCCCACATCGTCCAAACGAAAAAAGTCAGCCAGAAGCCGGCGTAAATGGCGGTTTCAGCCGCAGTTAACCGCCAAGTTCCCAAAACCACCGACCCAGGAAATAACAATCCCAAAAAGTAAAGCGCCAAAGAATTCAAAGACCAGTAAAGAAGAAAAAGAAGATGCTCGTACATTTCAGAAATATGATATCTCCTCTTTCTCGGATTTGCAACTCCCAAGAAATTTGCAAAAAACTCTTTGACATGTGATAAACTAAAATTGTATTCTTTTATGAAAGCATTCAGATCATTATTCCTAATTTCGGTGACATTGCTTTCTTTGTTTGTGTCAATTACGGGCTTGACTGCCCAAATCGATTTAGCCGCCAGATTCCTGCAAATCCTCTTTTTCCCAGTTACCGCCTATTTACTCTACATTTTAGCGGAGCATCTTCTGGCCAAAACCCCGGTTTTTGACCAAAAAACCGGTCTCAGACGGGTACTGATCTATTATTGTTTCATCGTCACCGCAACGGTCGTAGGAGTCAGCTTTTTTGCCTCCCGAAATTTTCCCCAAGTTGCCAGTTCTCTGATTTTTTCTCCCATGGCCATTTACTTTCTAATTTTGGTCTGGCCGCATCGTAAAGGGGCTTTACCGCTTAAAAAGTCCGAATTTAAACTCCTGCCCGCAACCGAACCCAAGGTAGACGTTAACCGCCGAGATTTTCTCAAACTAATCGGCTCCGCCGGAATCCTGGCTCTCATTTTAGGACTTTTCGGCAGACGCGGCGGCCTCCCGAATCTTTTGGGTAATGCCAATCTGGAGTCGGTAACACTTAAAGACCCTTCCGGAAAGGTTATCAATCCGGCCCAAGACTCGCCTACCGACGGATACAGCATTTCGCAAATAGACGATTCGTCACCCTCTTACTTCGGCTTCATTAACAAGAACGGCGCGTGGTTTATTATGCGTGAAGATGAAGACAGTTCATTTCGCTATGCCAAGGGAGAGAGTGACTTGCCCGTATACTGGTCGACCCGGACCAAATTGAATTACGATTATTTTAATAAGGTATTCTGACCCCAAAAACTGAAAACGTCCCTCAAGGGAGAGGCAACAATAATCAGCCAATTTTGACCGTTAAGCTGTATCGGGACATAGGCCGCAAAGCGCACTGCCGGACCAATTCTGGTATCGACGGTCACGAATTTACCCTCTTCCTTTGCGTTGAGAACCGTCTGGAGAGGATATTTGGGGAAAGACTCGAAAATACTTGCTCCCACCGTCTTGGTGTCATCTCTGCTATACCAGAGATTTCCCTTCTGGTCGATCAGATAAACTTCTGTCAAGCTCGAGATTTTCATCAATTCTAAATAGCGGTTGGTTAATGGCGCCAATATCACCGAGGCGGCAACTACCCCCGAAAAAGTACCGTTTTGAAATACTGGCAAGGCTACGACCACAATCGCTTCGCCTTTACTGGCCCCCAGCCTACTTACCACAGGCCGACTGACGAAATATCTTTCCGCTTGGGTCTGATTTTTTGCCCAAACAAAATAATCTCTATCCGCCAGCGACTTCCCCACATCCGGAATTCCCAAAACATTTGCATTAAACTGAACGACGCCACGGCTATCCGTTAAGACCACTCCGCCTATAAGGTCACTCTTACGCCATTGTTCGACAAACGTCTCCATTTTTATTGTCGTTGATGCATTCCGGCTTTTGATAGCGGTCGATTGGGCAAGAACGGCCAGTGAGTTACCAAAGTCATTGAAGAAAGAGACGAGGTTACTCGCCTGGGCCCTGGCCAGTAACAATTCCCGATAAAGTGGCCGCCGAGAGGCGCTAAAATAGAAAATCAACCCCAAGCTGACAATGGCCAGAATGATAAACCACCAAACCGGCAGTCTCCGCCGCAACATATTTTTATTAAACCAAATTTGACTAAACTTAACAATTACCTTTTTGCTATACTCAAAGTGCGCTAATTTGTAATTAAAAAGTATCTCGGTGGATTAAAATCACTTGCGAAGAATTGCAAATTCGAGTAAGTGGAGTTTATACTAGACTCATGGCAGCTACAGTCGAAATTGACGAAGAAAACGGAAAATCAAGTTCTCCTGCCTTAACCCATAACATCTCCGATTCCAATATGGGGAGCGCGGATGCTGCCAATTTGAATCCGATAGCAAGTCCCATCGCTCCCGGGGCAAACTCCTTTGAAAAATGGCAGATGCTCCATGTCGTCGATATGGGCACTTCAAGCATGATCAGTAATATCCGGGTCTGGCGCTCCGGGAGCTTGGGGGCCAATACCATCCACCTCACCAATGCCTCAAATTCTTCATATCGCGGCGAGGCCAAATACCGCACTCCGACGGATGAGACCTCGCCATTTGCAATTTTTCCTATGCCCACGTCCATTCCCGGATCGGCAAGCTTAGGCATCGGCGGCAGCCTCACCGGCAGCCTCACCAAAAGCGGCTCTTCAGACTTTCTGGTTCATCAGATTCAAACAACCGAGGCCGCTTTGGCCGGAAGCACGACCGTGATGAATTATAGCTATGATGAAACGGCATGAGAGCGAAAGTTAAACACATTTGCGGGCAGTGCGACGAAACCTTCACCTCCGAACTGGCTTACCTTAAGCATCTGTGTCCGGCCTCAGGGAGAACTCCGCGCAATCTTGGGGCTCTTTCTCCCAAAACAAAAGCGGCCTCTGTCCTCGAAAAGAAAATCCTCGCCGCTGTCCAAATAGCTCGCGTGACTAAAAAGCAATACAATGCCTGATAAAATAACAGCAGGTTACCGCTTCAAATATTTCCGTAAGGATTTAAAGAAATGGATTAGTGCTCCCCCGGAAATCTGGCAGTGGGAAGCAACATATGAAGACGGAAGCTCCCTTAAACAGTTTGGGGACGACGGCATCTTCCATCAATTTGCCGAAATTGACCAAAGCCGGCTGGCGATGTTCAAAATGATATCCCGGGAGTTTCCTCAGACTTATACGGTCCTTTTCTCAGATCTAAGTATGAAACTCATCCATTTCTATCGCAATATCGTCCTGAATTCAGGAGGCAGCGATGAGAAGCATATCCGGCTCTATTGTTTCGGTTACGAAAAAAAAGTGGGGGCCAGTGTGCAAAAACTCATCATGGCAATTACCCCAACCAATAACTTAATTGTGACCGAAAACCCTGATTTGATCACTGCCTAAAAGTCACAACATTCCTTAAACACTTCAGTCTGTTTACCTGCAACGGCGTCCCCGGTCCAAATAGCCAAACCCCATAAGTTTTATATTAACAACTCTGGGCTCATTTTTACAAGTTTTTACAATATTTTTACAAGTTTTTACAAGTTGTTAAACCTCAAGTAAACGAATTGTTGTAACGGAAGATCCCGATATAATTACTATTTAAAAAAAATAGATTTTTCCTCTTGCATTGCTTACAAATTTATTGATAATTGGTTGGAATATCATGACTAATGGTGATTTGGTTTCTATTATCATTCCCTCGCGCAACGAAAAGTTTTTAGGAAAGACTATTGAGGATTTATTGACTAAAGCCGTCGGGGAAATCGAAATTATTGCCGTTCTCGATGGTTACTGGCCTGAGCCTAAAATCCCCGATAATGATCGATTGACACTGATTCACCGCGGCTCCCCTTTGGGTATGCGACCTGCCATTAATTCGGCCGTATCAATCGCCCGGGGAAAGTATTTAATGAAGTGTGATGCCCACTGCCTGTTTGCACCAGGTTTTGACCAGGCCCTCAAAGACGACTATGAAGAAAACTGTATTGTTATTCCCCGGAGATACGCCTTGGATCCCGAAAAATGGCAGATAATTGAAAATCCCAAATACCCTATCGACTATATGTATCTCTCAAAAGACCTGCATGGTGAGGTATGGGACGAGAAAAACAAGGACCCAATGTTAAAAGAAAAACTGATCGATGAGACAATGTCCGCCCAAGGCTCATGTTGGTTCATGCAAAAGGATTATTTCCATGCTCTGGAACTTGAGGATGAAGTCAATTACGGAAGTTTCAGCAACGAGTTTCAGGAAATAGGTCTTAAGTGCTGGCTATCCGGGGGACGGGTGGTAATAAATAAAAAGACCTGGTACGCGCATCTTCATAAAACCGGCGGCAGAGGATATTCTTTGGGTGGAGGCCAAATAGAAAAAGGTGTGGCTTATACCCATCGGTGGCCCACAAACACGGCCTGGCATAAGCAGACACTTCCCTTTACTTGGCTTATCGAAAGGTTTTGGCCGGTTCCGGGTTGGCCGGAGGACAAAGCAAAATGGGCACCATAAGCACACAAGAATATATCGCTAAGAAATATTCCCTTAATCAGATGGGTGCAGGGCCCGTATCTATCAATATCGGGAGATTGGAATTGGCTTCCTTATTTTCTGAGTTGGGATTTACAGAGGGGGTTGAAATTGGCACCGAGCAGGGACTTTATGCAGAGACTCTCTGCAAAGCCAATCCGAATCTGCACCTTTACTGCGTCGATCCTTGGAGGGTATATGACAACAACCTTGGATACCACCCAGCAATAACCGAGCAGCAAGTTGATAGTTTCTACAAGGAGGCGGTTGAGAAACTCCGTCCCTATAATACAACGATCATCAAAAAGTTAAGTATGGAGGCGGTAGTTCAATTCCCGGATGATTCACTAGATTTTGTCTACATTGACGGCAATCATAGGCTCGAGTATGTTGTTAATGACCTTGTGGAATGGACCAAAAAAGTCCGCCCGGGGGGAATAGTTTCAGGACATGATTACATCCAATACAAATATCAACACTACAGCCACGTAGTTGAAGCACTCAAGGCATATCACGAATCTTATAGGAGAGGGTTGCCGCTCTTTGTTTTAGAATCGAGACGGGGTCATAAATACCGATCCTGGTTTTTTATTAAATAAAATGAAGGACTTAACCGTTATCTACTACACAAGCAATTATCTGGATACCCACAATCCGTACTTTTTGGAGAATACTAAGAAACAACTTCTAAAGGCCATAGATGACCTTCCTCTCATCAGTGTTTCGCAAAAGCCGATAGCTTTCGGACAAAATATTTGTGTGGGAGATATTGGCAGGTCCCATTTAAACCTCTATGGACAAATACTGACGGGGGCCAAGGCGGCAAAAACCAAATATGTCGCCATGGCAGAAGATGACATTCTTTACTCATATGAGCATTTCCATGCTTATCTTCCGGACAAAGACAGGTTTGCCTATGACATGAACAAATGGTCAATCTTTACCTGGACCAGACCTCCCTTATTCTCATTCAGAAACAACAGAAAGGTCGTCAATAGCCTTATCTCACCCCGAGATATGCTTGTTGAAGCTTTGGAGGAAAGATTTGCGAGGGTTGAAAAATTAAAACAAGAGGGCCAAAAAGAGGAAGATATCATTCACCACTGGGGTGATCCCGGAAGGTATGAAGACAAGCTGGGTGTAACGGTGAGGGAAACCGAGGAGTTCTACTCTGGAGTCCCAAATATCGTTTTTAGCCACCCCGAAGCCTTCGGATACCTAAGCCGCGGAACCCGCAAAAAATTAGGAGATATTAAAGCAATTGAAATCCCCTATTGGGGTCGTGCCGAAGACGTCTTAAAGCTTTACAGTAAAGATCTGTGAACACTCTGGATTACATTACGAAAAAGTATAACCTTAATCCCGATCAACGGATGCCGATTGAAATTGTCAACATGGGCCGGGATAACCTGGCGGAGCTCTTTTCCGAATTAGACTACCGTTACGGGGTAGAAATCGGCACCGAGCGCGGAGCCTATGCCGAAGTCTTATGCAAGGCCAACCCTGAGCTGAAATTGTTTTGTATCGACCCCTGGACCAGCTACTCCGGATACCGTGAATACGTTCCCCAGAAAAAACTCGATGAGTGTTTCCTTGAGGCCAAAGCCCGGCTATCCCCTTTTAAATGCCTGTTTATCAAAGCCCTCAGTCAGGATGCTGTAAAGGACTTTTATGATGAATCCCTGGATTTTGTCTACATCGATGGCAACCACGAATTTACCTATATTACCCAGGATCTATATAGCTGGAGCAAAAAGGTTAAACCAGGAGGCATCATCGCCGGCCACGACTATATGATCAATAAAGACAAACCCGATAACCGGGTTCCGTGTCATGTTCTTTGGGTGGTAAATGCCTTTATGGCTGCTTACGAAATCAGGCCTTGGTTTGTAGTCGGAGCTAAGGATAGAGTACCGGGAGAAGTCAGAGATAAGCCAAGAAGTTGGTTTTATATAAAAAAATGATATGAATCCTGTCAAAAATTTCAGTTTTTTTTATTCTCGAGGTGGTTCCGGATATATTAGGGGGGAGCAAACGGCTGACTTCCTGGGCGGCAAAAAAAATCCTACCGAGGGGTACAAGAACGATATATGTATTTACGTCAAGATAATCCCGCCGGAGGGCCACCCAAAGCACTCGTATTCGGACGTCGATGATTCGCCCAAAGCCGCAGAATACCTCAAAACTCATCCGGAACTCGGAGTAATAGCAATCTCCGAAACTGCCAAAGACTTTTTAAATAAATTTTTGAATCGAAATGACGTCGTCTTTATCCCCCACCAGCACGTTAACTTTGAAAGACGCTTAAGGCCCGATCGTCCGGTTAAAACGGTTGGTATCATCGGCAGCGCAATTACCGCTTTTCAATACCCTGTAAAACCCTTTAGAAAAGAGCTTGCCAAAATGGGCTTGGAATTAAAATTTGAGCAGGATTACTGGAATACTTATAAAAGCACGCCTGAGCGGGAAATGAGACTAAATGTAGCTGATTTCTACTACTCGATCGATATCCAACTGGGCTGGAGACCGCGGGTAGTCTTCCGCAGCATGGCTCCTTTCCAAAATCCCAATAAGCTAGGCAACTCCAGTTCGTTTGGAATACCCATGGTAGCTTACCCCGAACCGAGTTATGTCAGAGAGTGGGACGGTTGTTTTGTCCCGGCCAACACCATTGAAGAGGTGTTGCTTCAGATTAAAAAGTTAAAAGATGATCCTGTTTTTTATAAGGACATCGCTGCTAAAGCCTTGAAACGGGCTGAGGATTACCACATCGATAACATTGCAAAATTATATTTAAATCTTCCATGATCAACCAAAAAGCCCACTGGGAAGCCCTCGCCAAAAAAAACGTAAGATATTACATTAACTCCGACAAGGGGCGGAAAATAACCGAGGAAGAGTTCCGCCAAAGTGGTCAAGAAACCTACCGACGATTTATTGCCAACGATCAACTGATTACAAGCCGGCAAAGTATTCTTGATTTCGGCTGCGGGACAGGCAGGTTGACCGAATTTATGGCTAAAGATTTCAAAAAAGTCATTGGGGTAGATATTTTAGGCACAATGATCGCCCAGGGAAAAATTAGGCTAGGTAGTCTCAAAAACGTCGAGCTGATAGAAATTGACGGCTCATCCCTCCCCCTGCCTGATAAGTCGATCGATTTTGTTTTTTCCTACTTGGTTTTCCAGCACATCAAGACGCGGGAAATAGTTGAACGGGCTTTTGCTGATATTCATCGTGTTTTAGCCCCCGGAGGGACATTTAAAGTCCTTCTTAGGTCAGATAAACAAAAGGATATAAACCGCTGGTGGAGCGGAGTTGAATATAGCCAAGAAGCAATCGAAAGGTTATACGAGAAAATGGGTTTTTCGATGTTGAAAATTGAACCTGTTGACAGGTATGCTTATTGGTTGTGGCTGAAAAAATAAGATGAATGACCTCTATCGGTCAAGATGGGAAAAAGGCAAGCGTAAAACCCTCAGTTTCTATGAGAAGAAGTTGCCGTGGAAGGCAGCATCTTTTAACCACGAACTAACTCTTCCGGATTATTTTAAGCCGATGATTGGCAACAAAAAAGAAGTCACGATTGCTGAGCTCGGGTCGGGCATGTTTTGTACCATAGGCTCCCTCTGGAAGTCGGCCAAAATTACGGTCTATCCATCGGATGCTTTAGCCGATGAATTTAATCAGATTCTCAAAGATCACGGAGTCACACCGATCATTCCGGTGAAAAAGGAGAACATGGAGAAACTATCCTATCCCGACAATTTTTTTGATATTGTTCACTGCGCCAATGCGCTGGATCACTGCACCAATCCACTGATGGCGATAAAAGAGATGTATCGCGTCGTAAAACCCGGAGGCTATATCTATCTGCGTCACTTTTTTAATGTCGGCGAGCACGAAAGATACTCTGGTCTCCACATGTGGAATATTGATATAAACGATAAGGGAGACTTCGTTATCTGGAATCCGGACGAACGGTTCCTAATTTCCGACTACATAAAAGGTTTCAAATCTGTTAAGAAAAGAGAGTTGGATTACGAAACGGAAGACATGGTTGTTTCAATTTTACACAAAGAATGAGCGCAAAAGATTTATTTACAATCATCTATTACACTTCTAACCGTGAAGACGAAGCTTTCGAAAATAAGATAAAAGCGAAGCTTCTGGAGGTTTGCGGCGATGTCCCCATTATCTCCGTCTCCCAAAAACCGATTGACCTTGGCAAAAACATTTGTGTAGGCGAGGTTGGTGCCTGCGACGCTAACTTATTTAGGCAAATCCAAACAGGCTGTGAGGCTGCAACGACCCCTTTTGTCATTTCGGCAGAAGCCGACTGCTTATATCCTCCCGAATATTTCCAGTTTGTGCCTGAAGATATCGATGAATATTACAGATTCGACAATCTTTATGTTCTCAGCCAGTGGGGCGATGGTGATTACGGCGGTTTTTATAGGAAAGACAGCGCCCCTTTCGCCCAGATAATCGGCAGAGATCTTTATATCAGGATGATAAAAAAAGCCCTGGAAGGTAAACCTCAATGGAATAATCCAAAAGAGCATTTCCGAATTCCTTTATTTTTAGATCAACCCTGGAAAGTGGTCAACAATAAAAACCCAGTTTTGAACCTAAAAACTTTTAACGGGATGCGGAAGCATACAACTACATTTGGCTCCGCTGTACCTAGCATCCCCTACTGGGGAAGCAAAGAGGAGGTTAGAAGAATGATTTGGGGCATCGAGTCATAGCTTTCTAAGTCCATTTATACACCTTACAATCCTTGCTGCATGATTCTCGATTAGCTTCTGACGGTTTACTTCAAGCCCGCCGGGGATTGTTTCATTTCTTGGGTGATACTGGTGTAGGCCATGAATGTCATCTCTAACTACAAACGGTATTCTTGCCCGAACCCAGCGCTCTCCAAAATCTTTATCCTCAAAGGCATAGCCTTTCATAAAATCCTCGTCCCAACCGTTAATCTTTTCGATGTCCTCTTTATTAAACATTGCCAAAAAATATATTGCAGGGTCTTTTTGTCTATAGTCTGTATTAACTAAAGATTTGCCCTTCCCGCCATTTTCATCCCCGTCCCAGACCTGACATACTACATTGGTGCCTAAGACTTTTTCAAACTGTGCTAAAACTGGAGTCAGCGGTTTGACTTCCGGACTGGTAATAATAATGGAGGAATACTTGGCAATGCGCACGCCAATATTTAAGGCCTTGCTGCAATTAAAGCCAGCCTCAATGGTATAGGGAATAATCCTCACGTCGCGACCTAAATCGTACTTGTCAAAATATTTACGTAATTTGGCCTTGCTGCGGGTGGGAATGATAAACTCCTTTTTTTGCGGCATCGCATCATAAACACGTTTGGTGTTCTTGAATTGTTCCAATCGGTTATCGTCAAGGGGCATTATTATTGAAAACATTATCGTATTGCCTCGTAGATAAAATAGCGCTTGGACGTATAAATATTTTTTAAACTTCGGTATTGTTTAGACAATAAGCTGGTCCACCACGGGGGCCCCTCCCGAATGAGGTGCAGCTGCACACCCCGCCATTTGTCTGAATGGTTGGCTATGCCCAATAGCGCGCGGGGGGAAAGTAAGGCCAGGGCTTTTACCGTTTCTTCTATTTCTGCGGGCTTTATGTGCTCCAGAACATCCATACAAATGAGTGCCTCCCACTTCCCGCCCCTTTTGGCTAAGCCCAGTATATCGTCATTAATAACCTGAAAATCCTTTAGGGTATCCGCGATATACTTACTTGGCTCAAGGCCGGTAACTTCAATACCATTTTTGCTTAGCCTCTTAAGATAGTGGCCACGCCCACAACCAACATCCAACACGCTCTTGAAGCCATTCTTTTTTACCCATTCAAGAACTATCTCCAGCTTGTAATCGACGATGGCGTTATAAGTCGGGTCGCTTTTGAATATTTCATCATAAATATTCATGGTCGTTGGGCAAATTGAGGATATTTTTGCAACCAGCTTTCAATGTGTTTTGGATGGAGACTCCCGGGAACGATGTCGACAAAGCGTTTCTTGGCATATTCATCCGTTCTCCCGAAAATATCCTTGCCTGACCTGATGCACTCACTGATAAACTCAACATCATCCGCGCTGGGGCGGTGGAAATCCCCACGGCTTTCTCTCCCAACGTCGAGGCATCTCAATTTGTACTGAATCCTGTCGACCGGGCCAAGCCAGGAAAAATGCCATCCGCCCGGTTTTACGACAGGGAGTCTATTTTTACGGTTTCTGATTTGCTGCGCATCGTATTCTCCGGATCCCAATTGGAATACGACAGGGCCATTCCAGGTTTGATTCTGAAGACAGTCCACAGTGTAATAGTATAGGTACTGTTTCAAAACAACCATGGTGGGCGGAGGAGCAGCCAGAAGTTTTTTGAGAGTTTCCGAATCCGCAATTTCATCAGCGTCAGAGATCATTATCAGGTCCCCCACGACCGCTCCGGCGTCAAGCCACGCTTTTTGAAGACAGCGCCTTTGGTAATGCTCGATGACCGGATGTGGGCCAACCGGATGCTTATCAATAACAACGTGATGGATTCGATTAAGATATGGGCCAAAATGACTCTTATTTTCCTTGAAATACAGAGGTTTCGGTTTCTGCTGAAAATTCATATCACATTCAACAATTACCCATTTGTAAACAACGTCTTCCGTTTCCTTGAGTCTTAACTCAAGTAATTCTATTTCGTCGTTAAACAAGATGCAGTCGTAGAGTTTCATCTGTTTTTTATATTAAAAATATGTATTACTTCTGCCGGCTACAGATTCATGCCGCAGCGATTTATCGTTGCTCCAAAAATTTATATTGGCGTAAGTGTAAAAATCCAGAACCGTTATTTTTTTACCCGATTTAATGTCGTCAATGATTTCCGGTTTTAGTGAAATCAATACTGCATATTCTTTATCTTTCCCCGTATCAAACCATGCCCCCGTCATTCCTGCCTCGACACCATGATTCGCTTTATTTTCTAATGCATAATCCTGAAGTTCTAAAAACAATTTCTTTGTCGTCAGCGCAACCGGAAAATTCAGGTAATATTTATCTTTAATTATTTCGTTTTTTACCAAAAACACATCACCGTCAATAGTAATATAACTGCCTAAGTCGTTAATAAAATCAATTATATGTTTGGGGTTTTCGTTAAAGTTAAACCAGACATGATTATTAAAACAAATAAATCCGACTCTTTTCTCATCGATAATCTTCTCATTAAAGAGCTTTTGAATCGTGGTTAATTTGGGCAGATTATTGATTAATATATCATCTTCTGTATATAAAATTACATCACTTGTGGCGTTGGTTATAACATTCCGCTGGTTTAAAATCATGCTCTTTTTTGGGTCAACTTTTTTCGATAACACCGTCCATCCTGATTCTTGGAATCTTCCAAACCAATTCATGGATACCCCGTCGGGAAAAACATCAACCGACATTACTTTCCGGCCAAATCTATCCTCAAGTTTTGTTAACGAATTAACAGTATTCTCTACTAGAGACAATCTGTTTTGAAGATTCGTTGTAATCAGACAGCAACCTATTTTCATGGCCAGAAGCTTACAACTATTTTGACAACTTTATCGGAAACATTATCTACCAGATATTCTTCAGGGGCTTCCCTTGGGGGTAAGGAAGTTACCACCTCGATTCCTTTTAAGATACTCGCAGGCTCACAACCGCTTAAGAAATTGCTGCCGGCTTCCAATGTCTCAGGACGCTCGGTGGTATCCCTTAAGGTAACTGTGGGTACGCCAAAGATCGAGCATTCTTCTTGAGCGGTGCCGCTATCACTCAATACGCAGAAAGCATTTTTTTGCAGATTGTTGAATTCAAAGAATCCCATCGGTTCAAGAACTTTAATGCCCTTTCTTACCTTGAGTTTGGAATTTTTACTTAACTCCCTCCTAGTATGAGGATGGACACTCCAGACCATTGGCATCTTGTATTTGTCGTAGATCCTATTGAACGCTTTAACAAATTTAGCCAGCCGGTCTTTAAAGTCAACATTCTCTGCCCGATGCAGGGTCATCAAGAAAAACTTACCTTTTTCGAGGCCAAGCTCTTGCATTATGTCGCTTTTATCTATTTGGGGCATAAAATGGTCAAGGACTTCTTTGATGGGGTTACCGGTAACATAGATGCGCTCCCCGGGAATTCCCTCTCTAATAAGATTGAGTCTGCTGCGCTCCGAATATGGCAGGAGAACGTCGCTTTGGCTATCAATAATCCGGCGATTATTTTCCTCCGGTACCCGATCGTCGTAGCAACGGTTGCCGGCTTCCATATGGAAGACCCGTACTCCCATCCTTTTGGCGGCAATTGCACCCATGCTGCTATTAGTGTCCCCTAGAACGAGGAAGACGTCAGGTTTTTCTTTTTCAATAATCTTTTCTAATTTAGATAAAATAATGCCGACTTGTTCACCGAAACTGCCTTTGGCGGCCAAATAATAATTCATTTTTCTGTAGCCAAGCTGACGGATAAAAATGTCATTTAAATTAACATCGTAATTTTGTCCGGTATGAACAAGTATTTGGTCGCAAAACTTATCCAGCTTTTTAATAATTACGGAGAGCCGTATTAATTCCGGACGGGTACCCAAAATAGTTAAGACCTTCATAATTTAATGTCCTTTCCAAGAAACTTATATCGAGCCAGTTCTTTAATCATTTTCGCGATCGTTGGCAGGGTACTATACCCCCCTAACCGCCAGAGCTCTCGGTTTAATTTTTTATTAGTTGTTGAGAGCGTTCGATTTATGGCCAGCGGAGCCTCCACGTCCTTAATGGCAATATCTTTACGATTATATCCTTTGGCGATTATTTTTAGCAGGTCAGCTTTACTTATGATATTACCCGGAAGAATATGTTGAACATGGGGCAAGTTAACTCCTTTTTTAACTATTCCCTGACAAATCCGGGCAAAATGAAAGGCGGTAATACCATTCCAGAAGTGATTTTTAAAGCCATTAACCTCGGCGCCTTTCGGTTGACCCAAGAACCAATCCAAAAGGGAATTATGCCCTTTTAATTCCGGCCCGATAATTGAACACCTGAGGTGATAAATGTTGTCTCCGAAGACTTCACCGAGACTCTTGGTTTTACCATAAACATCCAGGCAGTCGTGCGGGTCGGTCTCGAGGTATCGGCCTTTTTGGCCTGAAAAGACACAATCTGTTGCTATCTGAATAACTTTGGCGTTAGTTTTCCTGGCAGCCTGGACTAAAAGATGGGGAAAGTAAGCGTTAACAAGTACTGCCCGCTGAATCTCTTCGGCATTATCGTCATGAATATGCGGTTTGGTAACACCGATCGCATTAACGACCCACTGGGCACCTTTAATAGCCTCCGAAAGACCTTTTAGGCCGGTTGTTTCGGCATCGAACCGACGAAAAGCTACTTTCGGGTATTGATGTTTAGGCAGCTTTGCCTCTTTTCGCTTTCGACAGGTTGCTATCATATCAAACTCACGGCTTTGGACAAATGAATCGAGCATTATCGAACCAAGCATGCCAGTTGCACCTAAGATGGCTACTCGTTTTTTGGCCATATTATCTTTCTTCCACCTTCCAAATATCCCAGTAGCGGGAGGGGTAGCGGAAATCGTCACCCTCAGAGTCGGTAAGGGTGGAGGTCGAGTAAAAAATCAACTGCGCGTCATCGGTTAAGGACATATAACCATTCGCATACCCAGGGGGAATATAGAGTAGCTTCGGAGACTTAGAAGATAAAACGTAGCGCTCTACCTTAGCCCTTTTAGCAGGCTTCTTCCAGTTATTTATAGGTACCAAACCAAACAAAACCGCGCCGGCAGTTACCAACACGTACTTAGCCTCCTTTTTGTGGGCATGCCAGGCCCTGACAAAACCAGCAGCATGGTTAGAAACCATGTAAAATCTTTTAACGTCCTTAAAGCCGAAATCATTAACGAATGTCACTTGACCACGATCGTCGATTGATATCCCGCCGTCAATTATTTTGGGTTTTCCTGACTCATCCACAAGCTTATGACTGTTAAACATTGTCAGGTGTCCTTCGTTGGTGTATCTGGGGTCGTTAATATCCTTGATCCTTTTTTTCTCAAATAACTGCTTGATTTCCTCGATTCCGTCTTCGACACTGAGCTTCGGACTAAAACCGAAGGCTTTTTTGGCTTTAAAAGAACTCGCCCGGTAGTTACGCATATCCCCAACTTTCATATCAACAAAATTTATTTTGGTCCCCGGCACACTCTTGACCACTTTGCGGGCCAGGTTGAGAATTTTTATATTTTCACTATGCAGGTTAAATATGCCGGTGTGTTTGGTTTCCAGGTTATCGGCAATAGCTTGGGCCGCGTCACGGACATGCAAAAGAGGTCGATATTGCTTGCCACCGAATATCTTAAGTTTGCGGTCGGTCATTGCTCTGGCCGTTAGCGTATTCACAACCAAATCCAATCTAATTCTGGAGTACCGATCGCCCAAGCCAAACAGAGTACCAATTCGAAAAATTATGGCGTTTTTCTTCTTCAAAAACCCTTCGGCGGTTAATTTGGTTACACCGTAGACTGACAAAGGACCTACCGGCGAATCTTCGGTAAGTATACCTTTATGTACTCCATAAACCGAGCAGGTAGAGGGAAAAATTATCCGGCCGTCAAAATTATCCGCCAGCCATTTTACAGATTCCTGGTTGATCTCTTTTGAGATATCGGGATTTAAGGCGCAGGCTCCATCCCCCACCAGGGCTGCCAGCCAAACTACGGCATTTGCCCATCTTAAGTGTTTCTTTAGATATGTTCTATTTCGAATGTCACCGAGGATAAAAGGTACCTTTTTAAGATAATCATCTTCATACATTAAGGCATCATAAACTCGAATTTTGTGATCAGTTTTTAATAAAATGTCCGTTAGCGCTCCCCCTAAATAACCCGCACCTCCAACGATTAATACTTTCATTAAAATTTACCTTTCAATTTTTGCAAACTAGTATGCCACCGTTATATAATCTTATCAATCAAAAGTAAATAGTACGGATTTCTGTTTTTTGCTATAATAGATTCGTAATGAAAACCATTATTTCGGATATCACAAACCGCAAAGACTTCCTTAAGGGAAAGCGGACGCTCGAGATTGGATACCCCTGGCTGTCTTTTGGCGCAATAATGGCCCTGGAGGGCATTGTCAATAAACGTCTTCGGGTCTTGGAGTTAGGAAGCGGCGGCACAACTGTTTTCTTCGCTAAAAACTGCAAGAATGTTAAATCGTATGAAACCAACGCCGATTGGTATAAAAAGGTGATGCAAAAAGTTAGAAAATATCGTAACGTCGAAATCGGTTTAGGAAATTACAAAGATATCCTCAGGTCTGTTATGAAGGAACCCGACCGACACTACGACATCGTGCTTATTGATTCCGACCCTAGAGCCACCGACAGGCTCGCCCTTGCCAACACTGTTATTTCCAAAGTTAAAATTGGTGGTTGGTTAATCGTCGACAATTATTGGAATTTCGGAATGGATAAGTTTAATTACCCCAAAAGCGATATTCTCACCTTCGATGATATCGTCTACTCCGGCCGCGGTACCAGACTCATAAGAATCCTTGCCTGATCTCCAATTTCTCGGTTGATTTTTACTTCCATTTAAGCTAAAGATGGATAAGTTTTACGGGCATGATATGAAATGAAAGACTCAAACAAATTGGTTTGTGTGTTAGGTCATCATGGATTTATTGGTGGTGCATTAACCAAAAAATTAATCAAAACTGAACATGTAATACATGTTCCTTCGGAGAGATGCCGGATTATTTACGATTTTGCCTCGCCCACGCACGAAGGTTTTGAAACTAATATTGATTATAGTTTTAATACGATAATACCACGCATGGTGTTTCTTATGAGATTTTGTGCAGATAGGGGGATTAAATACGTGTATCCGTCGTCCGCTTTGGTCTACGAATTGGATCGTCCCTTTAGAGCGTTTAAGGAAATAACAGAAAAAATGCAAAAATTATTTCCGGTTGACTGCCTGGCACTTCGTATATTTCCGGTCTACGGAGTGGGAGAAACAAGAACCGCTATTTATCAATTTTGCCGCGATATTAAAGCGAATAAACGACCAAAAGTATACGGCGACGGTACTCAGAAAAGAGACTTCATCTATATTGACGATGTCGTAGACAATATTATAAATTTGTCGAATGCCCAGAGCGGCATAAGAGATATTGGAGCCGGAAAGCCATACTCCCTTAACAAAATTGTGAGCTTTATTAATGAGGCGGCAAATAAGAATTTAAAGCCGGTTTATGTCAAACCACCGGCTATTTACTCCGCTGGTATTTCTTGTAATAATCCCGTTCGTTGCAAGGTAAGTTTGAAGGATGGAATAAAAAAGGTTCTAGCTTCCTTCCATTAACATTTGAGGTTACAAAAAATGAAGTATAAGAACATATTAGTCACGGGGGGCGCCGGATTTATAGGTTCACACTTAACCGAAAGACTTCTTCTGGAAGGGTGTCGGGTAACCGTCATCGATGACCTTTCAGAAGGCAAGTGGGAGAATTTACCTCTCCATCCCAATTTAATCAAGCATGAGGGTTCCATTCTGGATGATATTTCAAATATAGTCTCCGGCAAGGACGTTGTTTTCCATTTAGCCGCAATTCCCCGACTGCAAAGATCAGTTGATAATCCCTGGCAAACCCACAGAGTAAACGTCGAGGGCACTTTAAATCTTCTAATTGAAGCCAAGAAACATCAAGTCAAAAGGTTTATCTTTTCTTCAAGCTCTTCGGTCTACGGAAATAAAAACAAAACCCCTTTTACCGAGAATATGACCCCCGACCCCCTTGTTCCCTACTCCCTGCAAAAGGTAGTCGCAGAAGATTACTGCCGAATGTTCTCACGACTCTGGGGTTTGGAAACAATTAGCTTGCGCTACTTTAGCGTCTATGGACCAAGGATGAATCCCAATAGTCCTTATGCTCTGCTGCTTCCCAAATTTATTAAACTAATGTCCCAAGACAAAATTCCCGTCATTAATGGCGACGGTAAACAATCCCGTGATTTTACTTTTGTTTCCGATATCGTTGAAGCAAATTTATTGGCCGTCAAGTCTCGCCTTTCGGGGGAGATATTTAACATCGGGTATGGGAAAAGCATATCGGTAAATAAAGTCGTGAGATTACTTAATAAACTTATGGGCAAAAACATTAAACCCAGACACGGCCCGGCGATTGTCGAGCCGCGGATTACATTGGCATCGAATGCTAAAGCCAGAAAACTTCTGGGGTGGACGCCCAAAGTTAGTTTTGAAGAAGGTCTTAAAAAAATACTTTTGTAAATATGAGGGATTTACGACCATTTCTATGAGCGAACTCTCAATATTAATTCCGGCAAGAAACGAAATGTTTTTGGCAAAAACCATCGAGAATATTTTGGAAAATATCGAAGGGGACACCGAAGTGATTGCCGTCTTGGACGGCGCCTGGGCCGAACCGCCGATCAACGATGACCAGCGAGTGACTTTAATACACAATCCACAAAGCATTGGTCAAAGAGCCGCCACTAATCAAGCAGCCAAATTATCCAGAGCAAAGTATATTATGAAAGTCGATGCGCATTGCGCTTTCGATAAAGGGTTTGATGCCAAAATGATTGCCGAAATGCACGACGATTGGACCATGGTTCCTGTCATGAAAAATCTGCATGCTTTTGATTGGGTTTGCCCCGACGGGCACAGAAGGTATCAAGGACCAAGCGGTCCGTGTATGGAATGCGGCAAGGAAACGACTAGGGACGTGCTCTGGCGAGCAAAACCAAGCCCAAATAGCGTTTCTTATTGCTTTGATCCCACGCCCCACTTTCAGTATTTCGGCGACTACGCGAAACGCCCCGAAGGCCAGGGAGAAATAACCGAAACAATGTCTCTTCAGGGCAGTTGTTGGATGCTCACCCGTGACAAATACTGGGAACTGAATGTCTGCGACGAAAACTTCGGCGGTTGGGGCTCTCAAGGGATTGAAGTGGCGGTCAAAACCTGGCTATCAGGAGGCAGGGTGATGGTCAATAAAAAAACCTGGTACGCCCATATGTTTAGAACCCAAGGCGGAGATTTTGGCTTCCCCTACCCCATTTCCGGCAAGGACCAGGAAAAAGCCAAATTTTTTGCCAAAGATCTCTTTTTCAACAACAAATGGGATAAACAAGTACGCCCCCTAAGCTGGCTTGTAGAAAAATTCTGGCCTGTCAAAGGCTGGAACGAGGAAGATCTGAAAAAATTAAAGGCAAACACTTTTAGTTTTCCCGACGCGGCACTACCCGTAAAACCGGTGGAGAGCGAGCCGGTAAGCGAGGAGTCAAATACTGTAATTATCTACGACGTCAGTCGGACTTCCGACGCAAGCTCCACTTCTAGTCCCAATAGTGAACTTTCAGTTAGAGATCCCGAGGAAAAGCCAACCAAGGGTATCATTTTTTACACCGACAACCAGCTTAAGATAAAAATCGCCGTAATGGTTCAAAGACAACTTGGAAAAATAAGCGCGGCCAGAAATATACCAATCGTCAGCGCCTCCCTCAAACCCATGGGCTTCGGTAGAAACATTCATGTTCCTCTTGAGCGTGGTGTACTGACCATGTTCAAGCAAATTCTAACGGCTCTTGAGGCTAGTGATACCGATATTGTTTATTTTTGCGAGGCGGATGTTCTTTACCATCCTTCGCATTTTGACTTTACTCCGCCCAAAAAAGATGTTTTCTATTACAACGAAAATGTCTGGAAAATTGATGCCAAAACCGGACATGCGATCCATTATGACTGCAGGCAGGTAAGCGGAATTGCCGTTTATAGAGAGGCCGCAGTCAAACACTACAGAAAGAGAGTTGAAATGGTCGAAAAAAATGGATTCAGTGTGAAAATGGGCTATGAGCCAGGGACACATCACCGCCCCGAAAGGGTTGACGATTCGACTTCCGAAAGTTGGAAATCCGAGTTTCCGAATGTGGACATAAGACACGAAGGCAACTTCTCCCCCACAAGGTGGAACAAGGAGGAATTCAGAAACCAAAAATATACAAAGGGGTGGATAGAATCTGATGACGAAATCCCCGGCTGGGGAAAGACGGCTAATTTGATTAAGAGGTTTTAGGCTGTAATCGAATTATCTACTGACATGCTTCCGGGAGCAGCTCCTACTATAATAAAAGTGTAAATAGTTTTTAAAGGAGACAATCTAATGGCAATATCAGTTAGAAAGACGGTCGGTTAAAGTGGCAGCTCCAACATTTGTGGGGGCTGGGACGGGAGCCGTTTGGCAAGCCGGCACCGCAGTGACCGTGAGCCGCACGGGGGCGACCGTGGGGAATCTTGTCATCCTCCAGATACTTACGGACGGTTATACGGAATTTAGCCAACCTTCGCTCGCCTCCCATTCTGGGGTGGAAAACTTGGCGGGCACTGACAATGCACTCACAATCATAACAGAGCAAGGCTTGGGGGGGCGGATACCGTGATCGACCTTCGGGCAGCCCAAGGCTCGAATAACGCCGGTGGCGCTTCAAGCATCACCATGACCGTGCCTACGGGTGTGGTCGATGGCGACGTGATGGTGATGTCGGTTACTGTTCGCGGCGGTACGAACATATTTTCGATGGGTGGTCCGTCAGGCTGGACCGGACTCGGTTATCTGGACAGCACGACGGTGCTGAGGCAGATATTCTACTGGCGCGTTGCCAGCAGTGAGCCCGCGAGTTATACGATTAACTTCTACGCAGATGAGTTCCAGGCTCCTTTTACTGCTAAGGCGTCGGGCGTCATCATTGCCCTGTCGGGCGCGGACACGACTGCTCTCGTCGCGGCGCAGTACGGCGGGCAGGTGAATGCATCGTCGGCGACCTGCACGGCTCCGGCGCTCGGAACATGGGCGAGCGTCAACGGCATTGACCTGTTCTTCGGGGGAACGGCAACCGGCACCACAGCCACGCCGCCGACAAACTACACCGAACCGGCGAACGGCGAGTCAGCCTCGACTGGGGGCGGTCCCGCTACGCGCACGACATCCGAAGTCGCCTACCAGGCTCTGACGGCGGTCACGACGGTCGGTTCGATTTCCAACACCTTCGCTGCGGCGGCGGTCAACATCGGCCACCACGCTTTCATTAAGGAGGCATCATCGACTTCTGACAGCGCATCACCCTCGGCTTCCCCGTCACCAAGCGCATCACCCAGTGCCTCACCGTCGGCTTCGCCATCCCCTTCAGCCTCTCCAAGTGCATCACCTTCGGCTTCGCCCAGCGCCAGCCCTTCACCTTCGGCTTCCCCATCCGCTTCGCCTTCTGCTTCTCCATCTGCGTCTCCTTCACCCAGTGCATCACCCAGCGCTTCACTTTCTGCTTCACCGTCAGCTAGTCCATCGCCATCGGCTTCACCAAGTGCTTCGGAAAGTGCTTCCCCGTCGGTATCTCCGTCAGCCTCCCCCTCACCCTCGGCTTCTCCCAGCGCCTCGATAAGTGCCTCTCCTTCGTCTTCTCCTTCACCCAGTGCATCACCCAGCGCTTCAGTAAGTGCATCACCGTCGGCTTCTCCATCCCCTTCCGCATCGCCCTCTTTATCCCCAAGTGCCTCACCATCTGCAAGTCCCAGTCCTTCTGCCTCGCCTTCGGTTTCACCCAGCGTTTCCCCATCGGCTTCACCGAGTGTCTCTCCATCTGCCTCACCCTCGCCGAGCGCATCGCCATCTGTCTCAGTAAGCGCTTCAACATCCGCTTCGCCTAGTCCTTCGGCAAGCCCTTCAGCCTCGCCTTCAGCCTCACCATCCGCCAGTCCTTCACCCAGTGCATCACCAAGTATTTCTCCAAGCGCTTCTCCTTCAGCATCTCCATCACCCTCCGCATCCCCTTCGGTTTCTCCATCCGCTTCCCCATCCGCCTCACCATCACCGAGCGCCTCTCCGTCGGCATCGGTAAGTGCATCACCTTCAGCCAGCCCGTCGCCATCCGCTTCTCCGAGTGCTTCGGAAAGTGCTTCCCCGTCGGCTTCACCATCACCTTCCGCATCGCCCTCTTTGTCACCGAGCGCCTCACCATCGGCCAGCCCTTCTCCTTCTGCCTCACCAAGTTTAAGCCCCTCTGCATCACCTTCGGCTTCTCCATCCCCCAGTGCTTCTCCGTCTGCTTCTCCTTCTCCAAGCGCCAGCCCGTCCGTCTCACCTTCGGCTTCACCATCAGCCTCCCCCAGCCCTTCTGCCAGCCCATCGGTTTCACCTTCGGTCAGTCCATCGGCTTCTCCCTCACCGAGTGCATCGCCAAGTGTGTCAGTGAGTGCTTCCCCTTCTGCTTCTCCTTCTGCTAGTCCCAGTCCTTCTGCATCACCTAGTGCCTCGGAAAGTGCTTCTCCTTCAACCTCTCCTTCTCCAAGTGCTTCTCCCTCTGCGTCAGTAAGCGCGTCGCCGTCGGCAAGTCCTTCGCCCAGCGCTTCACCGTCTATCTCTCCCAGTGCCAGTCCATCCGCCAGTCCTTCGGCTTCACCATCACCGAGCGCCTCACCCAGTCTAAGTCCATCGGCTTCGCCAAGTGCATCACCATCTCCCAGTGCTTCTCCATCGGCATCGGTAAGTGCATCTCCTTCTGCTTCGCCATCACCAAGCGCGTCACCATCGGCCTCACCAAGCCCATCGGCATCTCCAAGTGTAAGTCCGTCGGTTTCACCTTCGGCCAGTCCATCGCCCTCAGCTTCACCAAGTGTAAGTCCTTCGGTTTCTCCTTCTGCTTCGCCTAGCCCTTCGGCAAGCCCTTCAGCCTCGCCTTCAGCCTCACCATCCGCCAGTCCTTCACCCAGTGCATCACCTTCGGTTTCACCATCAGCTTCTCCTTCTGCCTCACCATCACCGAGTGCTTCTCCATCGGCTTCGCCGTCTGCATCTCCCTCTGCCTCACCCAGCCCATCTGCCAGCCCATCGGTTTCACCTTCGGTCAGTCCATCGGCTTCTCCCTCACCGAGTGCATCGCCGTCTGCTTCTCCTTCAGCTTCTCCCAGTCCTTCTGCTAGTCCCAGTGTTTCACTTAGCTTAAGCCCTAGTGCTTCTCCATCGCCTTCGGCTAGCCCCTCTGCTTCTCCATCAGTAGGAGCAAGTGTAAGTGCATCTCCTTCCGCTTCTCCATCACCTTCCGCATCGCCCTCTTTATCACCAAGCGCATCTCCCAGCTTAAGTCCTTCCTTGTCACCCTCTGCTTCTCCAAGCCCCTCGGCTTCCCCCAGTGCAAGTCCTTCGGCGAGTCCTTCGGCTTCGCCTAGCCCTTCGGCAAGCCCTTCAGCCTCGCCTTCAGCCTCACCATCCGCCAGTCCTTCGCCAAGTGCATCACCTTCGGTTTCACCATCAGCTTCTCCTTCTGCCTCACCATCACCGAGTGCATCTCCGAGTGTTAGCCCATCCGTTTCACCTTCTGCAAGTCCATCAGCCTCACCTTCCGCCAGTCCTTCGCCAAGTGCATCGCCGTCTGTCTCGCCATCAGCCTCTCCATCTGCTTCACCTTCTCCAAGCGCGTCTCCCTCTACCAGTCCATCAGCCTCTCCCTCTCTTTCGCCATCGGCTAGCCCCTCTGCTTCTCCATCAGTAGGAGCAAGTGTAAGTGCATCTCCTTCCGCATCACCCAGTGCATCCCCATCGGCCAGTCCAAGTCCGAGTGCATCACCTTCTCGCTCGCCAAGTGCAAGTGTTTCACTCTCGCCAAGCGCTTCACCTTCGCCATCTGCATCACCCAGTTTGAGTCCGTCGCGTTCCCCCTCCCTTTCGCCAAGCAGAAGTCCATCAGCCTCACCAAGTGCTTCTCCATCCGTTTCACCATCTTTATCTCCCTCGGCCTCTCCGTCCCCCAGTGCTAGTCCGTCGGTTTCACCTTCTATATCTCCGAGCGCGAGCCCCTCAAGAAGCCCATCTCCTAGTGCGAGTCCAAGCCTCTCTCCATCCGCCAGTCCAAGTCCCTCTGCAAGCGTAAGCCTCTCACCGTCGCTCTCCCCCTCTGCATCCCCATCGACCACCCCGTCACCAAGCGCAAGCGAAAGCGCTTCCCCTTCGGCCACCCCAAGTCCCAGTGCATCAATTAGCCCATCTGCAAGTGAAGGTATGTCGCCGTCAGTCTCTGAATCTGCTTCTCCCAGTCCGTCACCGGTCACATCAGCCAGCGGTTCACCCTCCGCCTCTCCGTCTCCATCACCTGCCGGAAGCGGTCCTTCCGCATCCCCTTCCCCGTCAACCGCGATATCAGCTTCGCCGTCAGCCAGTCCTTCTGCGGCCGTCGAATTAATACCTCCCCCCGCTCCTTCAAGGTCTGCAAATTTCCACTTCATAAGCGAACTTCGTTTTATGGAAGGTTTATCCACTAAAGTCGGCAAGACCAGAATCCCCACCTGGAATACTCCCGGCAGGCCGAAAAAACCAATGAAAGGGACATTCGGATTTAATTCTCAAACAAATAGTTTGGAATTTTGGAATGGGTCTGTCTGGTTGATCCTTCGAATGATTAGGTTAAATGAACACCCTTGACGCTAATTACGGTTTGCTCTATCATGGCCACGAGGTGGTCTGATGCCTAAAGATTCCCCACTTTTTATTGATGTCGGACAGGGCTTGGCGCTACCAATTGGGCAGCCGACAATTTCAACCGGGAATACTCCCGGCAGGCCGAAAAAACCAATGAAAGGGACATTCGGATTTAATTCTCAAACAAATAGTTTGGAATTTTGGAATGGGTTTTTCTGGTTATTCTTTCTATGAATAAACTAGATGATCGTCATTGACGCGAGTATTTTTTTAATATTATGGGTATAGATAATTAAATGGCAAAAGACTCTCCAATCTTTATTGATGTCGGACAGGGCTTGGCACTACCAATTGGACAACCGACGATTTCTTGTTGGGTGACAACCAGTAGACCGAAAAAACCGATGAAGGGAGTTTTCGGATTAAATATCCAAACCAACAGTTTGGAATTTTGGAATGGCAACATTTGGTTAACTGTACCACTTGAAATTTTATAACTTCTTTACTTTTAACAATCCGGATTTTTCTTTTTATTAAACATCATTTTTTTAAAAGGATTTAGTATATTTTGGTAGTTGTAATCATTAATAGCGGTTTGTAGTTGTTTGTTGTTCTTTGTTATCTTGATATATATTTTTATCATGTTAATCTCTTCTAAATTATTTCCATAGATCCGGAAGAATCTGATGTCAAAATATAACCACTAATCCTTAAATAATACAGGCTTTTGACCTAATGACTAAATGGCACTTGCAAGGTCTCTCCTTTCAAGTCTAGCATGAGTTATGCTTGCCCAAGGTATACCCGGAACAATCCAAGAAAGCTTATATTATCACGTCTATAACCGCGGAGTTGAGAATACAGCTATCTTTTACGATGAGGAGGATTACCGTGTTTTCCTCGATTATCTGAAGGATTATCTCTCTGTGCCGGCCGACCCTGAATCCGCCAAGAAGGTATTTAACATCCGCGGCCGTGCTTTCCGGGGCACGCCCCATCAACCCAAAAATTACTTCGATCAGCTCGAGCTTGTCGCCTATAGCTTATCGCCAAATCACTTTCATTTAGTCATTAATTTGAAGCAAAAGGACTCACTTCAGGGATTTATTAGATCATTGTGTACCAGATATTCTATGTATTTCAATAAAAAACAGCATCGTACAGGATCACTTTTTCAAGGCCCATATAAATCAATCCTAATCCAGGACGAAGCCTGTGTTTTGCTTCTTACGCGTCACTTGCACTCCCACGGCTTTTCATCATACCCCGAGTATTTAAATACAAGAGTTACTCCCTGGGTTAAACCGGCGGCGGTCCTGACATATTTTGAAAAGACAAGATTTGATTCTTTTAAGGGGTTGGGATCTTACAAAGATTTTGTGGAAAAATACCAACCCGGTCAAAAAGAAAAAGAACTTCTGGAAAAAATTTCTCTTGAAGACAAAACCCTGTACACCGAAAAAAGAGAAGCTGTTAGCAAAAATCAACATCCACCATCCCGGAGAAGAACACCCGAATTAATTGCGGCAAGTGGCATTTTTGTAATACTTCTTACCCTTGGATTAAGAAACATTATAGGTTCCTCTAAAAATATTGTAAACACTCCGCCCCCCACCTCTTCTGTCCTTTCCGAAACAATGGAAACAGAAAAGCCAACCGAAACAATGGAAACAAAAGAGCCAAAAAAGATGTTGTCTGTAAAAGCAACCGGAGGGTCAGCAAACGTCAATATCCACCAAGAACCGGCAGTCAATTCGAAAATGGTCGGTAAGGCCAAGGAGGGAGACATTTTCGAATTCGTTTCCGAAGATTCAGGATGGTATGAAATCAAATTAGCCGATGGATCAGTCGGATTTATTTCGTCAGAGTATATCGAAGTGATACAAGAGAATAAATAACCAATGCGTAAAATTCTAACCTGCTGCAGTTTTGTCATCGCCGCTCTGGTGGTGGTTCTTGCATTTGTGACAGCTACAACCTATGTCCAGCTGGCTGTTGCCATTTTTCTTTATCCCCTACTTGTTTATTTCGCCTTAAGAATTTTCCCACGTAAAGCCTGGCAGGCATCTCCCCTGGAGCAAGTGGCTACTATTGGGCCTGTAAGTATGAGATTGCCAAAAGAGGATACGGGCATTATTGATATCGATAAACGGGCGTTCCTAAAGCTGATTGGTATTTCTGGGATCTCGCTTCTTCTTTATTGGGTTTTCATTAAAAAAGCAGGAACGCCACTCTTCGGGGGTGCGTCAGAATCCGGAACGGTTTCTCTCCAGGATACTGCCGGGCATACAATCGATCCTGCGGAAAAGCAACCCACAGACGGTTATCGAATTACCGAAATTGATGATTCCATTATCGCCTATTACGGATTCACGCATAAAAATGATTCCTGGTTTATTATGAGAATAGATACGGATACGGGTTCTTTCCGCTACGTACGGGGGAATTCCAACTTTGCCGGGGGTTGGAATAACCGCGAAAAACTTAAATACGACTACTACGTTAACGTCTTTTAGGTGCTACTGAAAAAGTCTGGCTCGGGGAAAAACAAAAGAGTTGATTAAAGGTTTGACTTGACAAAATGTATATTTAAATGTATATTTCAATTATGAATACTATCACGGCTACCGAGCTCAGAACCAAGACAAAAGACCTTATGGAGGCCCTCTTAAACGGCGAGGAAGTTAGCCTAATTCATAGGTCAAGGGTTATCGGTGTATTCAAACCCAGAAAAAAAGCCCCAAAGCTGTTTAACGCCAAAGAGTTCACGAAGATTGCAGAAAAAATGAATCTCCCTAAGTTATCGCAAAAAGAGCGCGAAAAAAGATATAGAAATGCTATGATGAAAAAGCATGGCAAAAGTATTTATTGATTCAAATATCCTTTTTGACATAACCGAGAGAGATATAAAAAGACAGAATCAGATCGAAGGTCATCATGTATTTGTTTCAGCTTTATCGTACCACATACTTTTTTATACCTACAAATATAGAGTACCAGTAAAGATTGTTTCTGCACATAAGAAGCAATTTTCCATCATAGGACTCACAGATAAAATACTCTCGATGGCCCTGGAAGGTCCAACTCCCGACTTAGAAGATAATATTCAACTCCACTCCGCATTGGCAGGCAGTTGCCAATATTTTTTAACAACGGATAAGAAACTTCTTGGCCTTCATTCCTTTGGAAAAACAAAAATAATTTCCAAAATCTGATTTATCTCGGCTGAGGAAAGACCATTGATTTAATCAAGAAATTTAAATAACTTTCAGAAAGTCTTTCGCGGTTACGATCTTAATGCCTTCAACTTTGCCTTTAAGGCTCAAAATATCTTTGTCGCCGGAAACAATATAAATCGGTTTCTTGTGGGCTATGGCAAGAGCAATTGAAAAGATTTCATCATCATTTGGATCCCTGCAAATTTTGACTTCTTTCGGTTTAAAGACTAGTTTGCCAAAAGTCGCAATTGATTCTAAAAAACTAGCGATTCTCTTTTCGCTAAAATTATAACGTTTATAAATTCTCGGATAATTTAATACTTTATTGACCTCGCTTAGCAACTTTTCACTATATAGAAGTTCAAATTTACCATTCAAAAATGACTTAAAAACTAAAAAGTCGCTGCCGTTTTCGCTAATATTAGCCCGAACCAAAATATTCGTATCAACGACTGCCTGAAGCATGCTTTCTGGCGTACTCTATATCTTCATTTATCTCCTTGTCAGAAAAGTGCTTATTCCTCTCATGTAAATATTCCATGTTGGCAAGAACTTCTTTTTTTAAGGTTTCCTTTTCCA
>Ga0208958_1000477_pt1 | contig 47942 bp, 39 predicted proteins | sample RifOxyB1_FD_184032 | JGI IMG/M metagenome (GOLD analysis project Ga0208958, IMG submission 184032) | Soil microbial communities from Rifle, Colorado - Rifle Oxygen_injection B1 (SPAdes) | ecosystem: Environmental > Terrestrial > Deep subsurface > Rock core/Sediment | place: Rifle, Colorado...
GAACATTTTAGACCTGCAGAAGTTGACTATTTAATTGCTGATTCATCTAAAGCTGAGAAAATATTAGGATGGAAACGAAAAATATCATTCAAAGAATTAGTCCATATCATGGCTATGAATGATCTTGAAGAAGAAAAAATAAAAAATCATACTAACGGTTTCAAAACAGAAATAAAAAATAAGAATATTTTTGAAAAAGAAATTAAACAAGAACCAATTCCTGAAAAAATACAGGGTTTAAGTTACCCCCAAAATTCTATCTTAAGAACATTTATAAAATAATTCTCAAAACTCTTTAAAAGCTAAATCCATAAAATCACTTACATAAGGATGTAAACCAGATCTTATTTTAGAATAATCCTCACAAGAAACAATAGTAGGTTGAGTATGAAGATCATCTAATCTAATTGGACTATTACTTCTTCCAGAATAAACAAAATTAATAGTATCAGTTCCATGTCCATGACCAAAAGGTTCAGAATTAAAAAAAGTCCTTGCAAAACCTAATTCTTTAACATCAGATATAATTAACTTAGCCTCAGTAAAAACTTTTTGCTTTAATGATTCTACGATAGGAACTCCCCTTAAAACTCTACCCCCAAGAGGCCATAACAAGTCTTTAGCGGGAACATTATTTCTTCGAACTAATAAAATTCCATTATCAAAACCAACAAAGATATCATGACAAACAATTACTAAACCCTCATGAGCTTTAGCATAAACATCCTTAAGTAATAAACCAGAAAATTCTAAGTCAGTTAAATCAACAATTCCATCAGTATCTAAGTTATAATCTTTCATAATAAATTTTGAAAAAACTCTATTAATAAAGTTTATTAAACATAAATAAATACCAAAATCATGCCAATAGCATTAATAACAGGAATTTCAGGCCAAGATGGCAGCTATTTAACTGAACTTTTATTATCAAAAGGATATAAAATTTATGGAATAGATAAAAATAAAATTCATAACCCCGAAATAATATTTTTAGAAGCGGATTTATCAAATGCTGAATCAATATTAAAAGCTGTCTCAGAATCACAACCAGATGAATTCTATAATCTTGCAGCAATAAGTTCAGTTGCAGCTTCTTGGAAAGATCCATACACAACTACATTAATCAACAGCATAGGAGTAGTAAATTGTTTAGAAGCCATCCGAAAAATTAATCCAAAAATAAAATTTTTCCAAGCAGGGAGTTCAGAAGAATTCGGTGAAGCAGAATCATCACCTCAAAATGAGAAGACTCCATTAAACCCAATAAATCCATATGCATGCTCAAAAACTTTCGCACATGAAATAATAAAAAGTTACAGAAAAGCCTACAATTTACATGCAAGTGTTGGAATCTTATTCAATCATGAAAGTGAACGTAGAGAATTAGGATTTGTAAGCAGAAAAATTACAAATACTATAGCAAAAATAAAATTAAACAAAGAAAAAAAATTAATTTTAGGAAATATGGACGCCAAAAGAGATTGGGGTCATGCAAAAGATTATGTAGAAGCAATGTGGTTAATGCTTCAACAATCAACTCCAGAAGATTATATCATCGGTACTGGTGAAGCCCATTCAGTAAGAGATTTTGTAAAAGAAGCATTCTCATCTTTAGATATGAATATATCCTTTTCTGGAGAAGGAATAAACGAAAAAGGTTATGTTAATGGAGAATTAGTTTTAGAAATCTCACCAGATTTTTTTAGACCAACGGACACAAATTATATGCTTGCAGACTCATCAAAAGCACATAAATTACTTAATTGGAAACCAAAAATTACATTCAAAGAATTAGTAAAAATTATGGTTCTAAATGATTTAGAAAAAGAAAGTAAAAATTAATCTATCCAAGGACCAAAATTAAATGGGTGGTCATTAACTACACTTGAATCATATATTCTTTCAGTAACTCCAATTAAAGTACAATTTTCATAAGCAAGAACTCTATGTGCAACTCGTGGAGGAACCAAAACTCTATCTCCTTTAATCATATCAAATTTATATGTATCAGTTTCATCTAAATCATCAAACTCAAAAATTGCACGACCTCTAAAAACATACCATAATTCAGCATAATCCGAATGAAAATGACCATTAGGTCCACCAAGAAAACCAGTCTGTTTCATTTCTAAAACTTTAACTTGCTTTCCAACAAAATCACCCAAATCTCCATTTAAAACAGTAGTAATTGTTCTCCTTGCGTCTTCATGATCAACATCTCTATGCCCAAAAATTGCTCTTACCATAAATTCAAAAATAAAACAACTATATATAAAACTTACCAAATTCATCTCTAGATATAATATTTAAACATCCACAAACTATAAAAACCAAAATTAAAATAAAAACCTGATGAAAGCATGTTTAGTTATTCCAACTTATAACGAAAGAGATAATATTACTCCATTGTTTGAAAAACTTTTAGAAGAATTCAAAGAAATCAAAGATTTTGATATGGAGATTCTCATTGTTGATGACAATAGCCCAGATAAAACTTGGGAAATAGTAAACGAATTTCACGAAAAACATCCAAATATAAATCTTCTATTAAGAACCAAAAAAGAAGGTTTAGGCGCAGCATATATTCATGGAATGAATTATGCAATGGATGAAAGAAAAGCAGATATAATTTTTCAAATGGATGCCGACCTTTCACACGACCCAAAATTAATAAAAATATTTTTAGAAAACATAAAAGATTATGATGTAATAATTGGTAGTCGTTATGTAAAAGGAGGCGGTTTTGAAAACTGGCCTTGGACAAGAAAATTAATCAGCCGTGGAGCAAATACTTATGCAAGATTACTATTAGGCTTAAAAATAAAAGATATATCCTCAGGTTATAGATGTTATACAAAAGAAATTTTAAAAACCGTTCCATGGGATAAATTTGATAATAAAGGATATTCATTTTTAGAAGAATTGTTATACTATTGTATAAAGAATGGAGGAAAAGCAAAAGAAATTCCTTTAGTTTTTGTCGATAGAAAAATAGGTGAGACTAAATTAAATAAAGCTGAAATGAAAAATTTCTTAACAGGAATGATAAAAGTTAGATTAAAACATGGTAAACCCAAAATTTAGTATAATCATTCCAGTAGCACCATGGGATGAACCAAAAAATTCAATAAAAAGTTTAGAAAATGTTAATTATCCTAAGAATAAATTTGAAATTTTCTTAATCAAAGGAACAAACCCTTCTAGACAAAGAAACGAAGGAATAATAAAAGCAAAGGGAGAAATAATAGTCTTTCTAGATAATGATTCAGAAATTCCAAAAGATTATTTAAAAAAAATTGAAGAACATCATAAAATATATGATATCGTAGGCGGTCCAGCAGAAACTTCAAACGAAGATACATTTTTAGGCAAATGTTTTGGAGCAGTAATTGGAACATATTTTACTTCACAAAAAATGCAAGCTAAGTTTAAAGGAATTGGAAAATTAAGAGAAGCCACAGAAAAAGAATTAATTCTTTGTAACTTAAGCATTAAAAGAGAAACATTAATCAAATATGGTCTATTCAATGAAAAACTTTACCCAAATGAAGAAAATGAACTTTTAAATAATTTAGAAAGAAACGGAATTAAAGCAGTTTATGATCCAAAATGCCCAATCTACAGAAGACAACGAGAAACATTATACAAATTTTCAAAACAATTCTTCAAATATGGTAAAAGTAGAATAGAACATTTTAAAGAAGAACCAAAAAATATAAGTCCAATATTCTTTACACCAGCAATATTCGTATTATATTTAATTAGTTTAAATTTTTTCAATCCGTTATGGTACTTAGCTCCATTAATTTTATATATCCTTGTAAATCTAACAACAACAATAACAACAACTATCGAATATAAAAATCCAAAAATGACCTTAATTATCCCATTCCTATTTCCATTAGTTCACATTTCATATGGTTTAGGAATATTAACGGGAATATTTACAAGTAAAGAACAAAACAAAAAAGGAGAAATAATAATTCAAAAAATACAATGAAAATAGCAATTGTTTATCCACCATTTAATAGAGGAAATGAATATCCATTATTAAGCCAAAATAGACAATTCAGATATTCAAACTCAAAAGAAATTAGAATCTTTCCATTAATACCAGCATCAGCTGCAACATTACTAAAAACAAAAGGTCATGAAGTTTTCTTTTTAGATGGAATTAATTTAAGACAAACAAAAGAAGAATTTACAAAAAGATTATTAGAAATAAACCCAGATATAATTGCATTAGAAACAAAAGCACCGGTTGTAAAAATCCATTGGGATTATATTAATCAAACAAAAAAATTAACCAAATCAAAATTTGTGCTATTTGGAGATCACGTAACCTATTTTCCAGAAGAATCATTAGAAAATTCAGAAGTAGACTATGTAATTGTTGGTGGAGATTACGATCAAGGTTTATTAAATTTAGTTGAAAGTCTAGAAAAAAAAGAAAAATTACCGGAAGGTATATGGATTAAAAAAAATGGAAAAATAATACCAAATGGAAAAGTTCCACAAATAAAAAATTTAGATGAAATACCATTTATTGACAGAGAATTAACAAACTGGCAAGCATATGGTGAAGCTTATCTCTATCAACCTTGTGCATATATTTTAACAGGAAGAGGTTGTGGTAGTAATACTTGCGAAAAACGAGGATGCACATTCTGTATTTGGCAAGATGCATTATGGGAAAAAACCGCAAGACTCAGAAGTCCAAAGAATGTAATAAAAGAAATTAAAGAATTAACCCAAAGACATGGAATAAAAGAAATTTTTGATGATAATGAAGGTGGTGCAATTTGGGATAAAGAATGGTTAAAAGAATTTTATGAAGAAATGAAAAAAGAAGGATTAATTGGAAAAGTTTACCTATCAACTAATGCAAGAGCAGATTCCTTAGACGAAGAAACTTGTATTTTAATGAAAAAAGCAGGATTCAGATTATTAAAAATTGGTTTAGAATCTGGAAATAATGAAACTCTTAAAAAAATTAACAAACAAGAAACTATTGAAGAAATCATTAAAGGAATAAAGAATGCAAAAAAGCATGGATTAATAGTCATGTTAACATCAATGGTAGGTTATCCTTGGGAAACTGAAAAAGATGTAAATCAAACATATATGGTTGCAAAAAAAATCATGCGATATAAAACTCATTTAGGAGACTCATTACAATCAAGTGTTATAATTCCATATCCAGGAACACCATTATATGAACAAGCATTAAAAAATAATTGGTTTGTTGTAGATCCTAAAGAATACGAATTATTTGATCAAACTAGACAAATTTTAAAGAGTCCTATAAATACCCAAAAATGGTGTAAAAAGATCTGGAGCATACATTATGATCCAATATTTGTCTCAAAAACAATATTAAGCATAAAAAGTAAAGAAGATTTAAAATTATTATCCAGAGGAGTAAAATCAGTATTAGGACACTTAAAAGACTATTGAAAAAATGACAAAAATAACATTTATTCATCCAAATGCAAATTCTGAAACAGATTTTAAAGGTAAAAAAACAACAATTCCCCCAGAGGGATTATGTTTATTAGCAGCAATAGTTAGAGAACAAGGATACGAACCAAATATTATCGACGCTGCAGCATTATTATTAAATAATAAAGAAATAATTGATATACTAAAAAAACAACAACCTGATTTTATAGGTATAACTTCAACAACCGTAAATATATATTCAACATCCAAATTAGCAGATAAAATAAAAGAAGAATTTCCAAATGTTCCAATAATACTTGGAGGAGCACATATAACAATAGAACCTCAAAGTACAATGAAAGAATTTAAATCAATAGATATTGGAGTAATTGGAGAAGCAGAAATAACAATTATAGAACTTCTTGAAACACTCACAGCAAAAAAATCTTTGAAAACAGTAAAAGGAATAATTTATAGAGAGGATAATAAAATTATTCAAAACTTACCAAATAAAATCATAGAAGATTTAGATAGTCTTCCAATTCCAGCTTGGGAACTACTTCCAGAGATAAAAAAACATTATAAACAATCTGTTGCACGAGCAGAAAGAAAACCATCCATGTCAATTATGACCTCAAGAGGATGCCCAGGTAAATGCATATTTTGTGTACAAAACCAAAAACTTAGAGGTTATAGTGCAGAAAGATTAATTTTTATTGTTAAATATTTAATAGAAAAATATAAAATAAAAAGTTTAGAAATTAATGATGATAATTTTGTAGTTTTTAAAGAAAGATTAATACAATTTTGTAATAAGATTATCGAAGAAAAAATAGACATTACTTGGTCTTGTATGTCAAGAGTTAATCATGTTGACGAAGAAATTTTAGAATTAATGAAAAAGGCAGGTTGTAGAAGAATTGCTTATGGTATTGAATCAGGATCACAAGAAATATTAAACTTTGAAAAGAAAGGCATTACAATAGAACAAATAAAAAGAGCAGTAAACTTAACACATAAAGCTGGAATAAAAGTTACAGGATATTTTATATTAGGACATCCTCTTGAAACTAAAGAAACAATAAATCAAACAATTAATTTAGCATTGGAATTACCATTTGACGACTATCTTCCATCTTTTATGATTCCATATCCAGGATCAGAATTATATAATATTGCAGAACAATATGGCACTTTTAAAAAAGATTGGAAAAATATGTACCAATGGAATATAAATTTTGTACCAAAAGGATTTACTGAAAAAGAATTAGAAGAATATTTTAAAACAAGTTTAAGAAGATTTTATTTTAGACCAAGAATAATCTGGAATTATACACAAAAACTCATAAATCCTAAATATAGTTTAGATTTCATTAAAGAAGGCACAAATGCATTAAGTTTTATGATAAAAAAATAATTATTTAAGAATATATAAACAAGAATATTCACCCCGTTTTTTTAATTCCATTCCACAAGTTTCTAAAAACTGACAATCCTCATCATAAAACAAAATTAAAGAAGAAACATCCAATTCTTCAAGACTAGAAATTAAGGTTTCACAATCCCTGTTTTCAATAGTATCTTCTAAATCAAAAAAACTAAGCCTATACTCATTAGTAATAGAACCATAAGTTAAACCACCATATGCCGTAGAAAGATTATGATATATCATACCATAAATATAATATGAAGGCGGATGAGATGTTGGTGAAGAACTTCTAAACAAAAGGTACTTACCTTCAACCTGAGGTAATAATTCTAAAATTTCTTCTTCCAAAGGAGTATGTCCAACAAAATAAGGAGTATATAATGCTGAAAATAATACAAATATCAATGGAACAACAACTAAAGCAACCTTGGTCAAAAAAACCAACCAGGGTTTTAATAAAGCAAAGTTAATCTTAACAAAAAATAACATTGCAAAAAAGATAAAAAATAAATTATAAATATCTGGAAAAATATTATTCAAAAAAGGTACTAATACAATCAATCGAGTTAAAACCAAAAAATTAATAATAAGAATAGGTAAAAAAAAGAAAAATATCCTTTTATCATTATTTTTTGATATCCAAAATAAATAAAACAATACAAACATAATAATTGAAATTACAATCGAAGCAATATTCGTTAATACATAACTCAATCTATCAAATCTCAACAATTCATAGGTAAAAGGAGAATCCAGAATAGAACTTTCATTGAACACAGCTTGAAGAAATGGAATCCACCAAAATGAAGTTAATAACAAACCTACAAACATAGAAATCATCAAAAAAAGCTTACCTCTTTTATCACTCAAAAAGAAAAATGCAATTGGAATACAAGAAAGATGAAATAATGTAATAATCGCAGGATGAGACAATAAAAGTATAACATATGCAGGAATAAACATCAAGAAGAAATATTTATCAACAGGTCGTTCTAAATAATAATACAACACAAAAATTAAAATTATCATAAAAAGCCAACCAAATAATTCAACAACTCTTCCAAGTCTAACAAAATTCCCAATAGCAAAAGGACTAGCTAAGAATATCAAATAAAAAAAGACCATTTTCATTTTAGAAACATTAGTTTTAATAGCAAAAATCCAAAAAGTAATAAAAATAATCAAATACATAATTGGCAACATAATGTATGTAGAAAATTCAACACTTTTCGTCAATAAATAGATTGGCAAAGCAACATAAAAAAATCCAGGAGGATATTGTAAAAATAAAGTCATACTCCCATTGAACCAATAAGGCACAATATTATGATAACCAACATCGTATAACAAATACAAATAACCCATATAAGTAGGAATATCAAAAGAATTAGATAATGGGAAAAAAAATATAATTTGAGACATATCAATAAGCCGAACTAATAAATACACACCCAATATAACAATACCAAAATAAAACAACCAATTAGGAATTTTTTTCATTTTCAGCCACGACAATATAATGAATAAGAGTATAAGAAGTTCTAATCCTAATATTTTTATAACCTACTTCCTTTAATAGATTTTTCAAATCTTTTTTTCGAGGATTCCAACCAGCAGTTGGTAAATCAACACCAAGCTTAATCAAAAAATCAATTAACCAACTTGTTGGTAACTTACAACTAGGCCAAAATAAAACAATTTTCCCATTATCTTTCAAAACTCTCTTAAATTCCTTCAAAGCAACACTAATCTCCTCACGAGTATAATGCTCCATAACCCCACTATTCCAAATACCATCTAAATAATTTTCATCCAAAGGCATATTAAAAATATCCCCTTGAACAGCTTCATCAACATAAGGATTCTTTTTTAATTTCTCAATAGCTAAAAGACTAAAATCAAAAGCAATCAACTTTCGATTTGAATTTTTTAGTTTAGCAAAAGTACTAGCAGAACCACAACCAGCCTCAAGAAAAGTCCCACTAATAAAATTTTTACGCAAATAATAAATTGTTTCAGGCAACAAAAAATAATTTCTTACTAAAAAAGTAATCTTTTTTTTCAAAGAAGGTTTTTCTTCATTTTCTTCCTTCCAATATTGATCCCACATATTTTTTTCTTTTTCAATATCCATTTTAAAAACCAGTCTTTTCAATAAATTTATTCACTTGCAATTCAATAGGAAATTTATGAAAAGATTTCTCCAATCTAAACTTAGCAAATGGCCTATAACAATCAAATAAAAGCCTCATAGTCTTTGAAGTAATCTTATATCTAATATTTTTATTGTATAAAGAGGATAAAAATGCAATACTGTCCGTATAATCAATCATATCTTTAGACATCCAAGAACCAAAATAATTATGCCAACTATCTAAAGAATTAAACTTAGCCCATCCTTCTAAATTTTTAGGTGGCCTAAATCCATGTTGAATCGCAAAATCATACATTTCAGTTCCAGGAAATGGCATATATGGTGAAATTCTCGTCCAAGCATTAGGATTTTCCTTAGCCAAATCCAAAGCTAATTTAACCGTCGTATCAATGTCTTTTTTAGTTTCAGTAGGCATACCAATAATAAAAGTATACTTAATATTAATAGTATAACCAGCAAGTCTTTTATTTTGTTTCATAATTTGTTCTAATGTAATAGCTTTATTCATCAAGTTTAAAAAATCTTGATTCCCAGATTCAATTCCAATACCTAATTCTTTACACCCACTTTTTTCAAGTAATTTTAAATCTTCATCACTCATACTTGTAACATTATTTACTCTCAAACCATTAGTACCCCAGGCAATATTAAGTTTATTATCAATAATCGCACGAACAAAATCCATAAAATGCTTTTGACTCCCGCCTAAATTATCATCGACAAAATGTATATCTTTAATTTTATATTTTTCAACAATAAATTTAATCATTTTAATAGTTCTTTCAACAGAGAAAGCTCTCCATCTACCATTATTAAAATAAAGATTATAACAAAAACCACACCTAAAAGGGCAACCCTTACTTGTAATCAAATCAATTGATGGTCCACCAGTGTAATCAACAGAACTATAATCATGGACATTAACCAAATGAAATGGTAAATCTGGTAAAGTATCCAAATCTTCAATCAATTCTCGATCAGCAGTTTTCTTTATTTTACTATCTTGTTTATAATAAATTCCTTTAACAGAATCTAATTTTTTATTTTTTTCTAAAGCTTTAACAAGTTCATAAAAAGTAATATCCCCTTCACCAATTACAAGAATATCAATATACTTATTTTCCAAAGTTTCTAAAGGTAATGTTGATGGATGTACACCACCCCAAACAATAGGCACAGTAGAATTTTCTTTAATAAACTGACAAGTTTCAACAGCATAAATTAATTGCTTTCCCGTAGAACAGCTTAAACCAACACAAATAGGATTTAATTTTAATTCATTCAACAAAGTTTTTTTCCAATCCTTGTCAACTCTTTGATCAATAATCTTGACATCATAGCCATCTTTATCCAAAAAAGCAGCAACAGCAAGTAATCCTAAAGGAATTCTTCGACTTACAACATCAAGCATACTCCCACCAATAGGATAAATTAAAACAACTCTAGCCATTTCAAAAAACAACAAATTCTTCCTTTTTAAACTTTATTAACTTCATTTATTCAGAACATTTATTAACACAATTTAGAAAATTAAAAAAATGGATTCAAAATTAGTCAAAGAAAATCTTTACATGTTCATAGGCAATTTTATTCTCTATTTTTTAAGCTATATTTTTCAATTCTATCTAGGTCATACATTCAATCCTGAAGAATTTGGAATCATTGGAACACTCTTTTCAATATTAACAATAATTTCACTATTATTCTATTCAGTACAAATTTCAATAACCCAAATAATATCAAAAACAAAACCTCAAAAAACAAAAAATTTATTCAATCAAATAACAAAACATTCATTAATTCTTGGATCCTTTATAGGTATAATAATTCTCGCAATAAGTCCAATTTTATCATCATTCTTAAAGATCAATATTTATTTTTTTGTAATAATTGCAATAGCAACATTGCTTTTAATGTTACAAATGTCTTCTAGAGGAATACTACAAGGATTAGAAAAATTCAAACTTCTTAGTATCAATTACAGCTATGAAGGTTTATTCCGATTAATATTTGGAGTTTTCTTCGTAGTACTTGGTTTCGAAATAAATGGAGTTTTAGGAGCATTACTTGCGTCATATTTTTTATCCTTTATCATGGTTTATTTCACATTCAAAAAAAAAGATGAAAATAAAAATCCAATTCCAGCAAAAGAAATATATTCAGTATTACCATACAATTTAACTGCATTACTTTTTTTAAATTTACTCGGAACCATTGATTTGATTCTAGCAAGACATTACTTAAGCCCATTAGACACAGGTTATTATGCTGCAATTTCGACATTAGGCAAAATCATTCCATCATTAAGCATAACAATAGGTTTAGTTTTAATTTCTAAAAGTATAAAAAAGAAAGATAATCTCAAATTATTAACCAAATCATTATTATTATCTATTTTAGTAAGTATCCCATTCATATTAGTATTTTTCTTTTTTCCAAAATTAATAATTAATTTATCACTTGGCCCAAATTATTTAGAAGCTGGAAAATATTTAGGTATTTTCAGTATAAATGCAACAATATATTCCTTATTAATAATCATAACATATTTTTTAATAAATCAAAAAAGAAAATATTTAATTTATATTACAATTCTAGCATTATTCATAGAAGTATTTTTCATTAGTATATTCCATTCAAATATTTTACAAATAATTATAAGCATGCTATTTACTATTTTAGCTTTATTTGTAACTTTTTTATCCTTAATATTTTTTAGTAAAACTCCAACTAAACAAAATTTATAAATCTTCAATAACAAAACACAACCATGCGAATCACAGTAATAGGCCCTACAAGCCCCTACAGAGGTGGTATTTCCCATTATAATACTGTTTTATGCAATGAACTTAAAAAAACACATGAAGTTCAAGCAATCTCATTCACAAGACTATATCCTAAAATACTTTTTCCGGGTGCAGATCAAAGAGACCCAGAAAGTAAAGAAAAGATAGAATGTGATTCAACAGAAATCATTGATAGTATAAACCCTTTAACTTGGATAAAAGCAGTAAATAAAATAAAAACCACAAATCCAGAATTAATAATTATGTATTGGTGGACCCCATACTTTACATTTAATTTCAGAACATTAACTTCATTAATCAAACAAAAAACAAAAGCAAAAATACTATTCATTTGCCATAATGTTTCTCCACATGATGCTAGATTTATAGATAAGATTTTAACAAAACAAGCTCTTAAAAATGCAGATTATTTTATAGTTCATGCTAGCGAAGAAAAAGAAAACCTTCTCAAATTAATCCCAAACGCAAAAGTAGTACAACATGTTCATCCAATTTATGATGTATTCAAAGAAAAATATATTAAAAAAGAAAAACTAATCAAAGATCTAAATTTAAGAAAAAAAGTTATTTTATTCTTTGGCTTCGTAAGAAAATACAAAGGTCTAAAATATTTAGTAAGAGCTATGCCTAAATTAGTTGAAAAATATCCAGATTTAGACTTATTGGTCGTCGGTGAATTTTGGAATGATGGTTTAGAAGATAAAGAAGAATTACTAAATTCAATAGTAAAAGACCATATTAAATTAATAGATTATTATGTCCCTAACGAGAATGTCGGAAACTATTTTGAAGCATCAGATATCTGTGTATTACCTTACATAACCGCAACAAACTCAGGCATAGTACAAACTTCATTCGGTTTTGATAAACCAGTAATTGTTACAAAAGTCGGAGGATTACCTGAAGTTGTTGAACACAATAAAACAGGTTTAGTCATCGATACAGAAAGCACAGAAGCAATCATTGAAGCAGTAATAGATTTCTATGATAATAAAAAAGATTTCACAAAAAACATCCAAAAAGAAAAAGATCGCTTCTCTTGGGACAAAATGATAGATGTTATTGAAAATTTATAAAATCACTTATCAAACCTTTTCTTCACAGATTTAACATCATCAAATAATAAAGGTAAACTTCTCATGTTCAATAAAGGATTACACATAGTAGAAAATCTAACATTATTATTCGCTTGATCAAAACAAGAATTACAAACATCAAAAAATTCTCTCTTTGCTAATTTATCCCGAATTCCATCAGCTTTTTTTCTTTGTTCACGCAAACATCCATTCTTAACATTCCCTTTCTCATTCAACAACAAACAAGGCAACAATCCACCATTATAATTTATAATAACATATGCAAAAGGAATAAAACAAAAATAATTTTTCATTACCTTATCATGAAAAAACCCATCTTTAACTTTCAAATTTCTAAAATATTCAGTAATCCATTTTCTATTAAATATCAAATCAGTATCAACATTAAGTTCCTTAGCCTTAGCAATACCAAGATCAATATATTTTATTATTTCTTCAACATCATAATCAGCAAACTCATTCTTATTCGTAACCGAACTCAATTGTGGAAAATTACTAATGATATTAATTGGCCTAAACATAATTTTACGAACACCAATTTCTTTAGTTAATTCAATTAATGAAGGAATCCTCTTATAATTAGAACCCATAATTATCGACTCAAAAGTAATATTTTTAAATCCATGCAACTGCAATTTAGTTATCCCTTTCATAATCAATTCAAATAACATAGGAGTATTTCTAAATTTATTATGCTCTTCAGAAACAGAAGAATCAATAGAAATAACCAAAGTATCTAAATATTTATTCATAAATTCAATCCTTTCTTTAGAAAGACTATTTAATAACAAACCATTCGAAACAATCCCAACTTTAAAATCATAATTTTTTAATTCTCGAATAATATCCCAAATATCCTTCCTCATAAAAACTTCACCACCACTGAAAGTTACATACTTAATACCCAAATCCTTCAATTCTTTAACTATCTCAAAAGCCCTTTCAGTACTAACTTCCTCTTCAGGTTTGTATTTATCTTCAACACCTAATTCACAAAAAGAACATTTACAATTACATTGACTAGTAATAATCCAATTAGCAATAAAAGGACTATCCTTTTTTCTATAATAAATATTCATCAGTTTACTTAAATTTTTTATCTCACTCATCTTCCAAACCTTTGTTAAAGTTTTTTTCTAATAATCTACCTATATAAGGTTTATTTATCTTTATTGCATTAATTGGACAAACTTCATGACAACAAAAACACTTGATACAAATTTTATCATCAATCCAAGCCTTTCCATCTCGAATAGAAATAGCTTTAGCAGGACAAATATTTTTACAATTCAAACAAGCAATACATTTTTCAGGAATAACAACAGGCCTAGCTTGAATAAATTTCTTTAAATAAGGATAAACAAGATTAGTTAAAGTTCCATTAGAATTAAAAGTATCCGGTAATTTAATCAAGAAATCTATTTTAATTTCATCACCAATTGGTTCACTAACAATATTAAATCTCTTTTTACCTATTTTTAACAAAGGAATTTTATTTTCATCAGTGTTCAATATTTTCGCAACTTCAATGTCTAAAGCATAGGCATGTGTCGACGCACCAACAAAACCAAATTTTCTAGCAACACCATTAGCAGGCCCATTCCCTTCCATTCCAATAATTCCATCAATAATCGTCAAATCAGGATTAACCAAATTATAAACATCAATCAACATATGTGCAAACTCATCTCTGTCTCTACCTGTTTGAAAATGCATTTGTCCTCGAAATTCTGGCTTGACTAACCCAAATACATTTTTTATTCCAAGAGTTAACCCCATTAAAGAATGAGTTTTCAACTTAGCTAGATTAACAACATAATCAGCTTCATCTAATTCCTTAGGAAAGAATAATTTTTTGAAATGCTTATTATTATCATTAGATTTAGAAACAAATTCTCCAAGAGATTTAATCTCAACATTAAGTTCCTTGCATATGATATCAAGACCACATTTTTTAGCCGCATTTTCAACTGAACCCATACTAGGAATTTCATAAATAAAAGGTTTAGTTTTCATCTCTAATAAAACTTCGAGCACAGCTCGAATCAAAACAGGATTAGTAATTACAGGTGAATCAGCATTTTTTGCTAATAAAAAATTAGGCTTAACTAAAACTGAAGAACCTTTTTTAAAATCAATACCCAATTCAGAAAAACAATTTCTAACATACTCTTTCAATACTCCCAAATTATATTCATCAATTTTTTTGAAATATACCTTTGTCATTTTACCCCAAATAAATAATAATACAACACTTTTGACACTTCCTTAGGATTCATAATAGTATCCAAGAAAGCTTGACCAACTAATGGACAATAACACTGATTAGATTTAACAAATCTTCTCATCTTATTTGCTTGTACAGAATTCCAAAGTTTTGTATAATTATAATTAAAATCTCTAACATTTCCCATCTCTTTTTTAAATGCCTGAACATTACATAACCATAAACCACCCCAAGGGTTCAAGTGTGCATTACTTATACCAGCATAACAATCCACATATCTCCTTTTTTTAGTCATAACTTTCGCAGCCCTCTTGTAATAAACAATTCTAAATGATTGAATTAACTTGCTTAATTTCCGTCGAGAATTAAATTTTTTCTTCACATCCTCAAGCAAAATATTCACAACTTTTCTATAATCATCACCAGTAGGAGTAACTTTCAAGTCTTTCATAACATTCCCAAATTTTAGTTTTTCATCAGCAACATCAACATTAAATAATTCAGCCCTAGTATCAGCAATCTCATGCAAAAAATTATCTAATTTAAAATTTTTCTCAACATATTCAGTAATCTCCTTCAAATCATCTAAATTTTTCATGCTCACAGTAACACCAGCATCAACATACAAATTAGGATATTGTTTTCTCAAATTAACAAGAATATCATGCACTTGAACAACTTTGTCAAAATTTCCTTTAACACCCCTAATTTCATCATGTTTTTTCCCAATTCCATCTAACGACATCTTAATAGTTAAATGCACATTCTTTGGTATTTTCTGAAGAATACTTTTAGTTAATCTTTCAATTTTATCAGGAGCCAAACAATTCGTCGGCATATGAATAATTTTTGGTTTAACATACTTAGATGCCAACCTACAAATCTCATCAATATCATCCCTCAAAAAAGGCTCACCACCACAAATACTCAACTGAAAAATTGGATCCATAGTCTTGAAAACTTTTTCTATTTCTTGAATATTCAATTCAGTCTTTTCTTTTTCAGGAAACTCTTGATACAATTTCCAAATATTACACATAGTACATTGTGATTGACATTTATTTGTAATGCTAAAATTCAAGAACAAAGGCTGAGGCGATTTAATCAACCCCCACATCGCTAATTTATACCCTATTATTCTCGGCAAAATCCTTAAACCATTATCAATTATCATTTAAAATCTCCTTATAAATTTCAAAGGTCTTATCACCAACATTCTTCCAATCAAAAGTACCATCTAACTTCCTAGCACCATCAGCTAATTTATTTTGCAACTTTTTATCCTTTAATAATCTTATCACATTATCTTCTAGTTCCTTAACATTTCCTCCTTCAATAATCAAAGCATTTTTATCATTCTCTAAAAATTCTGAAATTCCACCAACATTAGAAACAACAATAGGTTTATTGAAAGCTATTGAAACCAATAAAGGCCCACTAATAGTTTGTTCAGTATTAAAATAAGGTAAAACACAAATATCTACTAAATCAAAAAACTTATGCACTAAATGATCTGGAATATATCTCGGAAAAACTTTAATTTTATCAACAACACCAGCCCTCTTAATTTCATCCTCATAAGTTTTCCAATCTTGCCAAAGTTCTCCAGCAACAACTAACTTAGCTTCAGGAATATCTTTTAATATTCCAGGCAATGCTCTAATTAAAAATCTCAAACCTTTATACTCTCTAATATAACCAAAAAATAAAATAATTTTATCACTTTTAGTAAACCCAAATTCTTTTCTTAAATCTAAATTAGACTCTTTCTTCCATTGAGTAAAATAACCAAAAGTTCCATGAGGAATAGTATGAACATTTTTTGAAGAAATTTTATACTGATTAATCAGCCTAGTTCTATTCTGCTCAGCATGAACAATAAAATGATTTACCTTAGAGAATACCAATTTAGTAAAAAACTTATCAACTATTGTAGATTCATGAGGCTCAATATTATGACAAGTTAATACAACTTTTTTTCTAAAAAAAATTCTATTCAACATTAATATTTTATATTGCAATGGGGCCAATAAAGGAGAAACCCAATGTAAATGAATAATATCACAATCACTAAAATTAAAATATGCACGAGCCCATGAAAAAGGATTATACCAAGTTACAAAATTCTTACTTTCTTTGAAAAAATGTATTCCACTTCTATCCTTCTTCGGCAATTTTCCTTTGTAAAAAAATGGTGGATATAAACTTTTAAAACCAACCAAATTAAAATCAACATAATCCTTCATAGAATTAACTAATAAAACAGAATATTGCACGATTCCACCTTGATAAGGCGGATTATGAACTAGCATTCCAATTTTCATTTTTTCTTAAAAAAAATCTTTCCTTTTAAAACAGATTTTGCACCTCTCAAAGTATACTTCAAATCATTATAATTACGAATTTGACCTAATTGCTTAATAATATAGCCCGGTCTTAAAAAAAATCTTGCATGAGCTTTACTCACAATATTCATCAATTCCTCTCTAGAAACTTCTGTTTTTAACACAGGCCCTGAAGTCATATCAAACATTGAAAAATCATTCAAAGCTTCATCATAAAACCAATTCTCTTTCAATGCCCAATCATACATCTCAGAACCAGGATGAGGAAATACTAAAGAATATTGAACAGTATCAGCATTCAATTCTAGACCAAAATTAATTGTATTCTCCATCTCTTCTCGAGTCTCCCAAGGAAACCCTACCATTAAATTAACATGTGCAATAATTCGAGCTTTTTGTGTCAACTTAACTGCACTCCTAGCCATTTCCAAATTAATCCCCTTGTGTGTTTTTTCTAAAGTATTCTCATTTGCACTTTCAACACCATAACAAATTAATTTACATCCAGCTTTTTTCATAAACCTAAGCATTTCTTCATCAACACAATCTACTCTCCCACTACAACTCCAAACAATTTTCACATCCCTATTAAGAATCTCATTACAAATATCCATAACCCTTTTCTTAGAAATATTAAAAGTATCATCATCAAAGAATACTTCCTTCATTCCATATTTTTTAATCAACCATTCTAATTCATCCACAATATTCTTTGGACTTCTAACACGAACCCTATGATTATAAAAAATATTAGGCCACAAACAAAACGCACATTTATTTGGACATCCTCTAGCAGCCATAACAAAAGTAAATGGAAAATTTCTAACATGCCCTTCTGCATACCATTGATGTGGAATTAAATTTCTATCTGGAAAAGGCAAAGAATCTAAATCATTTATCAAAACTGCATCTCCAGTATTTACTATCTTCTTATTCTCTCTAAAACAAATTCCTTTAATTTCATTCAAACTTTTTCCATCCCTCAAGGCACTAGCAACATTCAAAGTAACCATATCATGTTCACCTTTGATTACAACATCGACTTTACTTTCTTCAATACATTTCTCTGGAAACATTGTTACATGACTTCCAGCCATCAAAATTTTTACTTCAGGTAATTTTTCTTTAATTCTATAAACAAATTCAATATCAAAATTATACGTTGGTGTTGCAGTCTCAATAAAAATAATATCAGGATTTAAAATCTCAATTTCCTCTAAAGTTTTAACTAAATCAAAATCTTGTATAACACTATCAATATAAAAAACATCAAATCCATTTTCTTTCAATAGTGTAGCAGTATAACAAAGCAAAATAGGATATCTATTAGTCTTATCTCCACGTTTTCTAGGCCATCTATTCTGGCTTCTAAGCCCATAACCATTACCAGGCCAAGGAGGATGCAAAAACAGAACTTTCATTCAAAAAAAGACCAAAACTTTCTTTTTAAAGATTATGCTACTTTCATTCTCGAATAGTCTTAATATTAATAAAACATTTAAATCAAAGGTTTAAAAATTCTCACTATGAAAAAGCTCTACTTGGACTATGCACTTTCAAGAATACCAAGACTACTAGGTTCAGTAGACAGAAATAAATTATCAAATACATATGGTTGTTTTGACAGAAATTTTTGGCATTATAGAGTAACAGACATTTGTGGTGGTATATATCAATGTGGTGTCCTCCCTTTAGCAATAATTTACAAACATAAACTACCAGGCAATCAATTTTACAATCAAAATAGAATAAAAGAATTAGTTTATGCAGGGATAAAATATACTAGCCAAATATTAAACAAAGAAGGTTGTGCAGATGAATATTATCCTTATGAACGAGCATATGGTACAACAGCATTTTTACTCTATGCATTCACAGAATCAATGATATTGTTTGAAGACAAAAAATTTAATTCTCTATTTGAAAAGATGGCCAAATGGTTAATCAAAAATGAAGATTCAGGAAAAATCGCAAATCATTTAGCAGTATCTTCAATGGCACTATTTAATGTTTCCATTTTAACCAAAAAAGAAATCTATAAAGAAGAATCTAAAAAAAGAATCAAAGAAATGCTAACCTTACAATCTGATGAAGGTTGGTTCCTAGAATATCATGGCTGTGATGCAGGATACTTAACATTGAGTATAAACTTTCTTGCAAAATATTATCAAAAAACAAAAGATGAAAATGTTATTCCATATTTAAATAAAGCCCTCGAATTCAGTTCAAACTTCATTCATCCAGATGGAAGTTACGGAGGAGAATATGGTAGTCGTGGAACATATCATTTCTTTCCAGATGGTTTCGAAATCTGCGGACAATTCAATCAACTAAGCACCCAAATATCTGATCAATATTTACAAGGATTACAAAATAAAAAAAACCTTTTCAATGATGATGATAGAGGAATGCATCACATAGTCTATGATTATTTACAAGCATACCTAAACTTTAATGAAAACCGAACAGATAAATTAATTAGAAAAGATTTTGAAAGATATTATCCTCAAGCAAAATTATATATTGCCCAAAAAGGAAATTATTATTTTATAACTGCAATAAACAAAGGTGGCGTATTTAAATTATTCAATAAAAACAAATTAATTTACAGTGATGCAGGACTAATAGCAAAAAATAAACATATCTTAATGAGTCAAATTGTAAACAATAATCCAGTAGAAATAAATGAAACAATTAAAATCAAAGGCTCATTTTCAACAGTTTCAAATCCCATTTTAGACACAAAAAAGTTCATAGCATTTAGAATTTTACTATTAACATTATTTAGATTTCAAACATTAAGCAAAATCTTAAAGCAAATATTAACAAAAAAACTTATTTTGAAAAATAGTAAATATCCATTATATTTTTCAAGGGAATTCAAATTAACAAAAGAAGGTTTAGAAATTAAAGATTCAATAAAAGGCAAAGTAAAATTAAATAAATTATACATAGGCAGCGATCATACAGGCATATACGTAGCAAGTTCAAGATATTATCAAGAATCAGTATTAAAAGAATGGATTGAACTAGATGTTGGAAAATTTAATAAAGAAGAAAAATTAGAATTTGAAAGAGTTTTAAAATGAAAATATTACTTATGATTCCACCTGTAGGAGTATTATATGGAAGTTATAAAGACTTAGCTCCAAGTCGACCCCCATTAGGATTAGCATATATTGCAGCAGTTTTAGAAAAAAATAATTATAAAGTAAAAATATTTGATGGTGGAATTTACACAACTGAAGAAGATTTATCTAAAGAAATTGAAGAATATAAACCAGATTTAGTTGGAATGTCAGTAACTTCATTAACATTCAAAGAAGCACTAAAATCCGCAAAAAAAATCAAAGAATTAAACCCAGAAATAAAAATTGTAATAGGCGGTCCGCATATTTCTATCGATGCAGATAACACTATGAAATACGAAGAATTTGATATTGGTGTTATAGGAGAAGGTGAAGAAACATTATTAGAGGTTGTTCAACATTTTGAAAAAAATAAAGATCTTGACAAAATAAAAGGTATCCTCTACAGAAAAAATGGAAAGGTCATCAAAACTGAAGATAGAGCTCCAATAAAAAACTTGGATGATTTACCATTCCCATCAAGACACTTATTACCCTCACCAGATAAATATAAACAAACTCCTTTCAAGAATACAAGATTCCCTCAAACTTCAATGGTTAGCTCAAGAGGCTGCCCATATAACTGCACATTTTGTTCGCAATATCCCTTCAAACACATGTTCAGATTCCATTCAGCAAAATATGTAATCGAAGAAATAGAACATTTAATCAAAGATTACGGAATTAAAGAAGTAGCCTTTCAAGATGATGTTTTTACATTAAACAAAAATAGGGTCATAGAAATTTGTAATGAAATTATTAATAGAAAATTAGACATTACCTGGAGCTGCTGGGCCAGAGTAACAATGGTTGATGAAGAATTATTAAAATTAATGAGAAAAGCAGGCTGCATTGCAATCTCTTACGGTATCGAAGCTGCAGATGATGAAACATTAAAGACTATAAAAAAGAATATTACAATAGAACAAATAAAAACCGCTGTAAAAGCAACTAACAAAACAGGAATCTATTGCATTGGCCATTTTATCCTAGGTTACCCCTTTGATACACGAGAAACTATGAAAAAAAGATTAGACTTCGCAAAATCATTACCATTAGATGGAGCAACATTCAGTACATTAATTCCATTCCCAATGTCTGATGTTTATGAAACTGCAAAAACACAATATGGAGAATATGACCAAGATTTTATCTATGGAGAAAAGAAATACGGTTCACATAACACTCCTATTTATTCACCTCCAGGAATCACAGTAAAAGAAATGGCTGAAATTAGAGATAAATACTATAAAAGTTTTTATGTTAGTCCAAAATTTATTCTCAGAAGATTAATAAAATTAAAATCTCTAAATGAATTAAAAGTTTTATTTAATGCTGGAAAAAGCTTAATAAAAGTTTAATTTTTTCTCCCCACAACCATAATATGATGCCCTCTTAATCCTTTCAAAAATATATCCAATCTAGCAAACAAATAAATTAAAGGAAATATAAGTTTGTAAACATTAAACATAAAAGAATTTCCTAACTTCTCTTGTCCTTCTCCACTCTTCCAATTTTTATTGGTAAATGCTCTAGGCATACAAGTAATTACCCAAGCCAATTCTCCAAACAAAATATCATAATAAACAACTTTCTCCGGTACAAAATTATTCTTCTTCAAAATATCAAATAATTCTTCTTTAGTATATCCACCGCGTTTATGCCCGAAATCCTTGGTAATATCAATTCCTGCAAAAAATCTTCGAGCCCAATCAACAGAAATAGTTGGATTCGTACATGGCGTTGTAATAACAACTTTTCCACCTTTCTTCAAAACACGATAACATTCACTAACAAACATATTATCATCTTGAATATGTTCAATAATTTCTGTTCCTAAAACAGAATCAAAAGTTTCATTCTTAAAAGGCATTTTAGTTGCATCACCAACTTCAAAACTTAAATTAAGTAATTTATACCTTTCTCTAACGGCCTTTACATTTGTTTCAGAATAATCCAATCCAATAACTTTACCCCCACGCAAAGCCATTTCTTGAGAAAATACACCTGCGCCACATCCAACATCTAATAAAATATCATTCTTTTGAATTTTCAAAGCCTTCATCAAAATAGGCAATTTTAATCTCTTCCTCAAACTATATTTATTCGCCATTGGCGATTCCAAACAATCATCCATATAATAAAGAAAAAATTAATCTATTTTAAACTTTCTGCATAAAGATTATAAATCCAATTTTAATAAAAAATTTCATGTCAGACATTGTCATAAGTCTTGTAACATTCTATCCTAAAAAAGGAATTAGAAGAAGAAACAAATTCAATAGAGTTTAATAAAAAAAGAATTTATCAGCTATCAGTAATGACTGAAGCAATTGCCCAATATCCAGAATTAAGGTTTAATTAAATATTTAAACCCCCAAAAACCAACTTCTTTCAATGAAAATCCTATTTGTAAACTCCACAAGCAAAGATGCAAAAAAAGGTTACTCTAGTGCAATTTATCCTCCATTAGGAATTTTATACCTTGCTTCAGTTCTAAAAAAAGCTGGGCATGAAGTTAAAGTTATTGATGCATTTGTTTTATCTATCAAAAAAGCTTACTCTTATGAAAATTTAAAAAAGGATATTATCGAATTTAAACCAGATATTCTTGGAGTTCCATGTTTCACTTCAAACATTGAAGGTTCAGAAATAATTCTAGATATTTGCAAAGAAGTTTCACCAAATACAATCACAATTATTGGTGGTCCGCATATAACTGCAATCCCAGAATCAATTTTAAAAATTCCTTCTGCAGATTATGGTATTTATGGTGAAGCAGAATATATTGTTTTAAATTTTATAGAACAAATAGAAAAGAACCAATCTATCAAAAATATTCCAGGAATAATTTACAAAGAAAATAATAAGATTCAATTTCAAAGAGGAGAATATATTAAAGATATAGATGAACTTCCATTCCCAGCACACGAATTAGTACCTATGAATTTATATCAACCTTCTCCAGCAACCTATAAACAATTACCAGCAACAACTTTAATCACATCAAGAGGTTGTCCTTTTCAATGCATATTTTGTCACAAACCAATATTTGGAAATAAATTTAGACCCCATTCTGCAAAAAGAGTGGTAGATGAAATAGAATATTTAAATAAAAATTATGGAATTAAAGATATTCGGATTTATGATGACACATTTACATTAGATAAAAAAAGAGTTATTGATATATGCAATTTACTAATTGAAAGAAATTTAGGAATCACTTGGAATTGTACAACAAGAGTAGACTGTATTGATAAAGAGTTATTAATTTTAATGAAAAAATCTGGTTGTTATAATATCTCCTTTGGAGTAGAATCTGGATCAGAAAGAGTTTTACAATTAATCAAAAAGGGAATAACAAAAGATAGAATTAGAGACGTATTTAAATGGACAAAAGAAGTCGGCATTGAAAGTGTAGGATTTTTCATTCTTGGATTACCAACACAAACTAAAGAAGAGATTTTAGAAACAATAGCATTCGCAAAAGAAATAGACCCTGATTATGTCCAATTCACATTAGTTAATCCACATCCTGATACAGAGCTATATGAACTTTGTAAAAAAAATGGTAAAGTAAGCATTGGCGATTTTTCCAACTTCAAAACTTATTCAAGTGTTGATGCAGAACTTCCATTTATTCCAAATACATTAACAGAAAAAGAACTAAAATCCCTCTACAAAAAAGCATATATCTCATTCTACTTCAGACCAAAATATATCAATAAAAGAATCAAAAAAATACTAACAGATAAAAAACCAATTCAAAGACTAAAAAGAGGAATTACTACGATCTTTCAAAGAATATAACTTAATAAATATTATAAACCCAAAATTTGGAAAAAAACGGAATGAAAAAGAAACTTCTAATACTATTTTTATTATTAATTCTCTTAAAGATAATATTATCTATATTTATTCAGTTTCCATTAGGATTTTCTGATAGTTTAACATATCAAGAATCCGCAAAAACATTCTTTGATACATTAGACATAACAAAAATGGCTGAATCTAAATACCCTTTTTTATACTCTTTAATAATATCACCAGCATTTTTCTTTGAAAATATGAATATAGTAATGTTAATAATCAGAATAATCAATTCGATTTTAAGTTCCTTAATAATATTCCCAATTTATCTTTTAGCAAAAGAATTTTTTAATAAAAAAAATAGTTTTTTAATTGCAGTAATCTGTGGATTTATACCTCCTTTTTTTATATTCACATTTACATCAATGAGTGAAAATTTATTTTATCCATTATTTATTTTTTCAATATATGCAATATATAAATCATTTAATAAAAATAATCTAAAATGGAGCATTATTGCAGGAGTCTTAATAGGATTGACGTTATTAACAAAGATTTTAGGAATAATTTTAATTCCAGTTATAATAATCATGCTTTTATTTAATATTAAACAATACAAAACAAAATTATTATTACTATTTAGTACATTTATCATAAGTTTAACTTGGATAATACCTCGACTAATAAATTCAGGTTTTAATTTAATTCAAGCAACAGGATATCAACCTTCAATTGAAAAAGCCACATCAGGTATATTTTTAACAACAAAATTAATTTGGTTTTTTTTATACATAGATTATTTAATCCTAGCATCAGGGATATTCTTATTTATTTTTGCACTAGTCCTTATAATTAAATATAAACACCTTAATAAAAAACAAAAAATCTTACTTCAAATTACATTATTATCAACATTATTTCTCTTAATAATTTGTGCAAATCATAGTGGGAGTTTTGAAAATTATAAAGATTATAAAACAATAGGAAGATATATAGAATGTTTAATTCCAATATATTTAATATTAGGTTTTATACAATTAGAGAAAAATGAAAAGCCAAATAGAATATTTCAAATAATAATATTTCTATTTACAATATTTACTTCTTACTTTATTTTATTTGATAAATTCTTCCCATTAAACAATAGTTCATTAATTCATATTGGAATTTTAAAATATAGTTTAGAGATTTTATCCTTAAATTCAAAAATAATAATACTAATTTTAATCATATTAATCATACCTTTAATATTATTAATAGAAAAATTCAAGACCAATAAATTATACTTACTATTTTTGGCTTATTTCCTAATTTTAACATTAGCAAATACTACTGTAGTATTCTATGATACTCAAGAAAGATGGTTAACTTCAGAAGGCGCAGAAATAGGGCAATGGATTAATGATAATTTAGAACCAGACTCAACATTCATATTTGATAAAGATGATGAAATAAAAAGCCCACTTCATAAACTTGAAATTAATAACCAAGATCGCCCAACATATATTGCAGCATATTGGATAAGAGGAGATTGGGCTTTAGAAGAAATCAACGATAATTATGATTATATTATAACTCAAAAAGACCTAGAAAAAGAAATAATTTATATAGGTAATTCTGGAACAAAAATCTATAAAACTTAACAACTTTTTTAAATCAAACAAAACATTAAAATCCTATGAAGTTAAGAAAAGCTTTAGAAATATTAATTTTAATAACTATAATAGGAATAATAATTTATAAAGTAGATATCAAAAAGTCCATTGAAATAATTACAGATGTTAATCCCATTTTATTTATTCTTTCTTTAATAATCGATTTAATATTGCTATTCATAATAGCTTACGGAATAAAGGTTTTATTTGATACACTAAAACCAATAAAAATTAATGAATGGCTCGCAATCTATATTCCAAGTTTTCTTTCAGGTCTAGTACTTCCAGGAAGAGCAGGGGATATAACAACAACACTTTTAGCAAAGAAAAAAGGTTTTGAATATGGACAAAGTACAACATTAATTCTTATTGACAAACTAATAACATTAATAATATTTATTCCTATATCAGCAATAGGTATTTTTACATTTCTAAATACAAAAGAAATTTATTATGGAATAGGAGTAAGTATCCTTTTAATTTTAGGAATACTTTCATTATATACAAATTTAGGAAGAAAAATACTAAAAAAAATATTAGGAAAATATGCAGAAAAATTCAAAGGATTCAATAAGACCTTCAAAGAAGAAATTAAATACCATAAAAAATCATTATTAATTAATATTTTCTTAACAACATTAAGACCTATTATAAATGGGATAATTATTATCCTACTTCTCATGTCATTAGGATATAATTTAGGTTTGTTAAATGCAATTATAATTAGTTCAATAAGTTTCATAGTAAGTATAATACCAATCACACCAAATGGATTGGGTTTAAGAGAGGGTATAGGAACAATTTTACTATTCCAAGTCGGAATTCCTTATGAGGCATCAATTGCAATGTATATTCTATTTGGAATACTAAATATTATAATTTCAATAATATTAATTATTTATTATTATTTATTTGCTAAAAAAACACTTACAACATTAGAATCATCCTAAATTAACATAACTCTTAAAATAATATTTCAAATTACTCTTTATTCTATCCAATAAATGCAAATACATCAAAGCACTCTTTCTAACAATCTTCTTCTTAGAACTCAAAAACCAATATACACCAACAAAATACGCATATGACTTCAAATCACCCATAAACTTAACATAAAAAGGAACCCGAACTAAAGAATTAAACATCCTTGGAGCATAATCGACTATAACTTCAATCAACTTAGGATCCTTAATCCAAGGCAAATCAGAAGGCTTCATATAAATCTGAGAAAATTTCTCAGTCGTCGCCCACTGCTCTAAAGTTTTGTTCTTAAAAAAATCACTATAATTCACGTTTAATTCATCATATAATTTCCCGCCAGGATATGGTCTCAATAAATGTGGCCCAGTAATATTCACAAATGGCGATATACTCTTCAATCTTCTCATCAACTTCAAAGTCGCTTTGATATCATTAACATCCTCATTAGGGAAGCCAGTCATAAAAGAATAATTTGGAACTATATCATATTTAACACAAATCTTCGCAGACCTAATTAATTGCTTCGGAGTTATATCCTTCTTTATTTGTTTCAATATTTTTTCCGAACCAGACTCAGCACCAATCAACAAATGAAAACAACCACTTTTCTTCAACTTAGCCATTAATTCAGGAGTAACATTATCAAAGAAATTAGCACGTGCACTAGTCCACCATTTAATCTTCAAATTTTCTTTCTCTAAAGTATCACAAAAATTCTCAAGATAACTTTTGACCATAAAGAAATTCTCATCTCTAAGTTTGATAAAAGTCCCATTGTACCTTTCCCTTAATAATTTAATTTCCTCAATAATTGACTCAACAGGCCTAGAACGCCTAGTCTTCCCAAACAAAATATCATTCAAACAAAAAGTACACCGATATGGACATCCTCTGCCAGTATGCACTTCAACGAATTTATACTTTTTACCCTGAAAATAATAATAACTATGCTGCCTAATAAAAGCATCAACTAAATTATAATTAGGTATTGGTGAATTAACAAAATCAAGCAAAACAGCTGGGGGATTTTGAACCACTTCACCATTTTTCTTATATACTAATCCTTTAATTTTTGAAAAATTCTTCTTTTTAGAAATTAACATCTTAGTCAACTCAATAAAAGGTATTTCTCCCTCATTCACAACAACAAAATCCACATTTTCATTAGCACATACAGCCTCAGGAAATAATGTCGGATGCACTCCACCCCAAACAATAGCCAAATCCGATTTTTTCTTCTTCAAATACTGAGATAGTACCAAAGACCTCTGAATCTGTGTTGTTAGAACAGAGAATCCCACACAAACAACATCATCCAAATCCTGATCTAAAGCTCTATATTCTTCAAGTGTCAAATCCTCATCAGAATTCTTAACATAATTAATAATCTTCACAGGAATATTATTCTTCTCTAAATAGGTTGCAATATACAGAAGCCCGATAGGCACATGCTGCAAATCATCCTTATTATGAAAATAAATAAATAAAACTTTTGCCACAAAAATCTAAATTATACTCGATTTATAAATTTAATTAATCTCAAAAATCACTTAAATCCTAGCTTAAGCTTAACAGAACCCCAAACATCTTTTATCATCATTTTATCCTCAGCTTTAAACGACCTAAATACAAACAAAAACCCAGAATAAATTATCAAAAATACAACCCCAGAGAATAACAAACTCCAGAAACTATAAAGACTATAATAAGTTCCAAATAGCTTCATCAAAAGAATAGAAATAAATCCTGCACCTAAAATCTTCAAATAATCCCACTGAAAAAACTTATTTTTTGTAAACTTAAAAGCTGTCCCAAAGATTAATAATGAAATCACCCCAAGACTAATAATCGAAGCAACAGCAGCGCCTATAATCCCATAGATTGGCACTAAAAAATAATTCAATAAAACATTTAATATCACACCAACAAGAGAGAAAACAAACACATCTTTAGATTTCTTTAATGCAAGCAAAACTTCTCTTGAAACCATAAACGAATACATAATAAAAAATCCTACAGATAGAATAATCAACCCTAAACTTCCAACAGTATACTCAGCACCAAACAAAACTGATAAAACTTCTTTAGGGAAGAAAACAATAAATATTAACAACGGCAAATTAAACATAAATACCCACCTATTCAAAATTTTATAGACAGAAGCAAAAGCATTCTCATCTTTCTGTACATACAATCCAACTAACACAGGCACTAACAACGCACTCAAAGAGAATGGGATAATATACGTTAACCTAGCAATTGGCGCAATAGCATTATAGATCCCAACAGATGAAACATTCATAAAATATCCAATCATAAACGAATCAATTGAAACAGTCGCTAATCCTAATAATGCATTAAACATTAATGGCCAAGAATAATCAAAGACCTCAAATTTTGAAACCTCTTCAGCTTTAACCTTAAAAAATGAAAAGGTTTTCGTAAAAAATATCATAGAGAATAATAAACTCAAGATTACAGAAGCCACATATGCAATTGACGCACCTACAATACCAAACCCCATATAGACTAAAATAAACATCAACAAAATTCTAGAACTCCCCTCGATCAAATAACGCGCATAGAACTCATATTTCAAATTCTTAAACCCTCTAATAACCCCGAGGAATATTCCTCTTAAACAATCAAAAGGCACTGCAAACGCAAATATCTTCAAAACTAAAATTAACTGCTCAGTACGAAATAGATTAATAGCAATAAATTCAGAAGACAAAAACATAATCAAAGAACCAATCAAACTAGAAATTAACACCAAAGGAAAAGCAAACTTAATCAATCCTTTAACTTTCGACTTCGAATTCTCACCTAAAAACAACGCAGTAAACCTAGTAATCCCATAATCAAATCCAAACAAAAGTGTAATACTAAAAACAGCATAAACCATAATCCCTAAAGACAAGATCCCATATTGATCAGAACCCAAACGTGCAGTAACAAACTTGAATAAATATCCAATAAACTTCGAGAACATAACTCCCAAAAATACATATACAGCACCCTTACCTAATTTCTTTAAAGAATCATCCCTTGAATCCATTCCTGATAAAAACCTAAATTAGCTTTTTAAACCTTGTGATACAGAAACATTATAAATCCTATATAAAAAAGAAACAATATGTCTGTATTAAAAAGAATCCTAAAAAATCCAGAAACTATTCCAATTAAATTAATACGCGCAATTAAAAGATTAAAAACACTAGAATACGAAAACAACCACCCAGAAAACATCAACAAAAATACATTCATATTTAATAAAATAGAAAATACTGAAATCCTCAAAGAAGCCAATAAAGTTCTCAACAAAGAATACGAAATTTTCAATAAAACCTACAATATAGAAAAGATTGATTGGCACAAGGATTACAATTCCGAATATATTTGGCCATTAGAAGATTATAATTTAGACAAAGAGGGTACAGACAAGAAAATTCCTTGGGAACTAAGTAGATTCCAACACTTAACCACCTTAGCTTTAGCATATAACCAAACTAAAGAAGAAAAATACTCTAATGAAATAAACAACCAGATTAAAGACTGGATACATAACAACCCCTTCGGTAAAGGAATAAACTGGTGCACCCCAATGGAATGCGCAGTCAGAGCAATTAACTTAATCCAAATATATTTTCTCGTGGATAAACTAGAATCCAAAGAAATCTTAACATTAATCTACAATCATGGAAGATACATTAAAGAGAATTTAGAATGGACCCCAGCAAAAGAGAACCATTATCTAACAGACTTATTAGGTCTTTTATGGATAGGAATATTATTCAACGAGGAAGAATGGATTAAATTCTCAAAAAAAGAACTCGAAAAAGAAATTAGAAATCAGGTCTCAGAAAATGGTGTTGATTATGAATCCTCATTAAACTATCATAGATTAGTTACAGAAATATTCATAATTACATTAATCCTTGCAACCAAAAATAATATTGAATTAACAAACACCTTCAAAAGTAGAATCGAAAATATGTGCGAATTCATTATGTATTATACCCCCGAATCCGGAAACGCACCATCAATTGGTGATACGGATAACTCCAGAATATTAGACATCTGGGATAAAAATATCAACAACCATCGAGAACTTCTAGCAATAGGCTCAGTATTATTTAAACGAGAAGATTTCAAAGCTTACGCAACTACAAACCCAAAGCTATTCCTAATCCTAAACAAAAACCAATACGAATCAATCAAACCAAATAAACCAGAATTAATCTCAAAAGCATTCACAGATTATTATATTTTAAGAACCAAAGAAATCTTCTTATTAATTCATTGTGGTAGCATCGGTAGAAACAACTTTGGTGGCCACGGCCATAATGATCAACTAAGTTTCGTTTTAAGCACAAAAACAGACTTTATTATCGACCCCGGAACATACACCTATACAAGCGATTTAAAACTAAGGAATATATTCAGATCAACAAGTTACCACAATACAATATTATTAGAAAAACAAGAACAAAATATTATTGAATCACCATTTAATATGGGACATAAATCTCATGCAAAATTAATCAAATTCGAAAGCAATTCAGAAAGGGATATATTCATAGGCGAACATCAAGGATTCAATCAAAAGGTAAGAAGGCAAATAATACTAGACAAAAAAGAAAAGAAGATTATAATCACAGATTCAATAGAAAAAGAAGATACCCTCACCTTAAACCTACATCTAAACCAAGACACAAAAATCGAAAAAATAAAAAATAAATTAAAATTAAATGATTCATTAATCATAGAAACAGAAGAGAAACCAATAATTTTAGATACATTCTACTCAGAGAATTATGGTAAAATCACACCCTCAAAAGCGATACAAATAAAGAAAACAGGGAAAAACCTAACCACAAAAATTAATTTTTAAAAATAATCCTTTTGTAATCCTGACTTTTTGAATTTGTAGGACAATTCTTACACATCTCTATTGAATTCTTATCCTTCCAAACAACCATTCTAAATTTTTGCATTTGCTCAGAGTTCCAAATATCATTCTCAAAATCATCCTCAAAAATATTCCCCAATTTAAAAGACTCAGAATAATCAAAACAACAAACTACAACAGATCCATCATAATTAATATTCACACCTGTCCATAGCCCATCACATCCAGGAATAAATGAATCTTTACATTTTTCATTATCAACATACCTAGAATACTCTTTATTCAGTGGCAAGAATTTTTCAGCCTTAGAAGGATCATTAAACAAAAACACAGTCTTTAAAATTAATTCATTAACACCTAATTCCTTTGCAAGCTTTTGAATCTCTTCAACTTCATGCTCATTTTCTTTCATAATAATAAACTGCATACTCAAAAATGGAAAATATGACTTTTTTTCTTTTTTCAATTTACTCAACTCTTTAATTCCCTCAACTAAAACTTGAAAATTCCCATTCTTTCTATACTTACTATAAGTCTCATCAGTTGCTCCATCAACAGCCAAAACTAACTCATCCAACCCAGAATCAATTAATTTTTGAATATTATCTTTATTCTTAAACAAAATCCCATTAGTACTTGTAATAACCTTCAACCCTTTCAATTTTGCATACTTAATCATTTCAAAAAATTCTTTATTCAAAGAAGGCTCACCATAATTCCAAAGTGTAACCGAAAAAGCAGTAGGCCCTAATTTATCAATAACTTTTTTATAATTTTCTAAACTCATATATCCTTTCTTTTTCGTCAATAAACCATTCCCAGTCGGGCACAAAGGACATTTTAGATTACAGATATTTGTAGGCTCAATAAATAATGATAATGGCCGTCCAGGAACTTGCTCCAATTTATTCTTTAAAGCAGATTTCACTTTCAAATAATTAGAAATTCTCCTCAGAGTAATATTTTTTGCATAGATCCTAAACTTCTTTGTAAAAGACATTCATACCCCCTTAAAGTCTATCTTTAAAAAGATTATTCATCTCAAGACATCAACCCATTTTCCAACCAAAACATTAATATCATAATTATCTTCAATAAATTTACGCCCTTCTAAACCCATTTTCACAACTAATTTTTTATTCTTAAACAAATACTCAATTTTTTCTTTCAACTCTTTCTCATTCTTTTGTGAAATTAAAAACCCAAACTCCTTTCTAACAATTTCTTTAGGCCCGACACAATCCGTACTAATGACACACGTCCCAGAGGCTAAAGCTTCCAACAAAACAATCCCGTATAACTCTTCCCAACCAGGGACTTTATAAGAATTCAACACAAACACAGCCGCAGAAGAAAATATCGCCGCTAGTTTTTCACGATCACGCACTTCACCTAAATAAACCACATTCTTCAACGCACAAGTTCTTACTTTTTCAATATAACTCCCAGAACCCGCAAAAACAAACTCAATATCCTTTAATTGTGCAGCAACATTCAATATCCCTTGAATCCCTTTCTCTTCGATAATTCTCCCTACGAATAAAACTTTAAACTTTTTATCTTTCTTACCAACTTTAAACAAACCCAAATCAACAGCATGTGGTATTTGTACTATATTTGATGTAAACTTTTTCAAGGAGTTCTCAGCAGATTTAGAAATAGTAACACATTTTATATTCTTCAGAAATTTCTTCCAAAAAAACACCTTAATTTTATTAGGTTTAAACACATAATCTTTTTCATTCCAATGTGGCCAGGAGGTCATATAAACAACCTTAGTTCCCAAAGTTCTAATAAAAAATAAATATACTGCAATCCAGCTATAAGGTGCAAATAATGCTACAACTTTTTTCGACGTGAAAATTAAATATATATACCCAAAAAAACTCCAAAAAACATCCTTCCACAAAACCTTTTTTACTTCTAAAGGTTTGCCTAATTTACTACCAATCTTCCTTAAAAAATATAATTCTGAATAAACCTTCAAAAAAAACAAATAGAAAGCTCTAGAATCAATAAATTGTATATTATTATCAAGCTTTAACAATGCCCTAAAGTAATCTTTTGTTGGACATTCAGTAAAAACAACAACTTCCATAAGCGACTCAAATTAAATAATATTTATAAATCCTCTGAATTCTGTTTCTTTTAATGTTCGACAAAAACTACTTCAAAAATTATAAAGACCAATCCTTTAAATGGAATTTCTGGTCTTACATAATCAAAAAATACACGAATAAAGATTCATCTATTTTAGAATTAGGCTGTACCTACGGTTACCTTTTCAAACATTTAAATGGCTATAAATCACTCTATGGTATTGACATTTCAAAACACGCAATAAACGTCGCCAAATCATTTAACCATAATGCAACCTTCGAAGTTCAGGACGTCCAAAACCTTAAATTTAAACCAAATACTTTTGATTTAATTGTAGCCATAGATATCTTAGAACATTTACCAGATCCAAAAAAAGGCATCCAGGAAATCTTCAAAGTCCTAAAACCAAATGGATACTTAATTATTTCAACACCAAACCCAGATTCTTATAGTCATAAAATCAAGAAAAAACAATGGTTTGCTTACAAAGATCAAACCCATATTTCTATTCATAATAAAGAATACTGGATAAATCTATTAAAAGAAAATAATTTCAAGATTAAGAAATCTACAACCATAGACCTATTTGATTTCCCATATTTAACCAAATTAGCAAGATTACTAAACTTAATTCTTTATAGAATAAAATCCCCTTTCTTAAAACAAATCGGTGATAATTCAGTAATAATCGCACAACTTAATCAATAAACAAAATCCAATTAATAAATCTAGTAAACCAATTCTCTGAAGCAGGAGCAAGTATCAAACAACTTTCACAACGAGCAGTTTTAGGTTCAACATTTACAATATTCCACTGAAACTCATTATTTCTCGGCTGTAAATCCTCTATTGTCATATATCTCTGATTATTATTACTATAACAATAATTTTCAACACAAGAAGAATCCCTATTAATCAAATAACACTGAGAATCATTTTCACAAGAAACTCTTAACTCAGCACTTACAAAACTAACCAATAATACTATAATCAAACCCCAAATAACTAATTTCATAAATAAATATATAAGAAAATAAATTTATAAAGGCTTCTCTTCTTTAATCTCAAAAGTACTAGTAGGCTCAACCTTAGCTTCTTCTACAGGTATATTTTTATTACTTCCACCCCTAAATACCAAGAAACCAACTAAACCTAGAACCAAAATCCCAATTACAGCCAAGATTAAAGTTTTATAATTAAAGTTTGAAACTATGTCATCTACAACCCCAACTTGCCCAGTTACTTCTGAACTATCAGTTCCAGAGACATCCTGTAATACTAGATTAACTTGTCCATCTTCAGAAATTGAATATAAAGCAACATTTAGATCCACATCACCATCTTTATCAACATCAGCCCTCATCAAATAATCCAAGCCTACTAACCCAGGATATAGTTCAGAATTTTCATCAACATAAAAACCATAATCCAATTTTACAGAAGAAGTACCAACATCCTCAATAATTATCACATGATTCCCACCAAGCATATTAAATATTATTTGATCACCATCATAAAGATAAACAGGTTGCGTCCTCAACTCAGAAAAATCAACATTATGAGTTTCACCTGCAGCAACAAAAGATATAAAAAACAAAACTGCAATCCCAAACAAAATTCCCTTTTTCATATATAAAAAAATAAATAAAGAATTTATAAGCTTTGTTACTTCCTCTTAACTACTTTTTCTTGTGGCTTTACTACAAAATAAACAATAGCAGCACTAATTCCTAATACTAAAACTATTATTCCCACCCAAGCCCAAGCATTTAATCCTTTTGCAGGCTCTTCAAACAATCCATCAATCTTCTCAACACTAATTGTTGCTTCTCCATCAGTAATTCCAACTAATGTTATTCTCATATCATTAGTTAAATCACCATTCAAATCAACTTCTGCAATAGGACTTTCTAAAGTCAAAGTTATAGTTTGAGGTTCACTTTGGATTGTAACTACAACAGTTCCAGTAGTTTCATCAACACTATTAACATTTATTGTATGACTTTCTTCATCAGCTGCAGTTACAAAAGTATAAACTTCACCACCAACAATTCCTGTTAACTCAGTAACTCCAATTTCAGTCCAATCAACATTTGTTTCTAAACTTTCAGCAATAATTTCTTCTTCTTCTTCAGCGATAACTACTTCTTCTTCCTCTTCTTCTTCAGGAGCCAAAGAAGGAGCTCTACTACTTCCACTTGAACCACCAGAACTACTAGAAGAACTTTCAGATGTAGCCCAATCTACAAAGAATGAAGTATCAACTGTATGTGAATGTCCTGTAGAATCTGAAACAACACATCTTACATAATAAGTTCCATAAATTTCAGTGGTAGTATAAGAATAAGATATTCCTGTACCACCAAAATATCTACTTTCCAATGTTACATAATTTCCACCAGGTGTCTTAATCTGTAAATCAAAAAATGTATTTGGATCAATATTATCTGTTCCTGTACAAGTCAAAGTCTCAGTTTGTGTCTGCAAAATTGTTGCAGCAGACCTAGAAACAGAAGCTATAGGACTAGTTGTATCAATTGTAAAGAACCTATTTACAACATTACCTCTATGATTAAAAGAATCAGTCGCAGTAACATTTACACTATAGTTTCCATCACTCAAACTTGTATAATTCACAGCCATTTGATAACTTCCATAATTAGTTGCATTATAGATAGTTGTGTTTAATACTGCACCCGAACTTGAATTAATCAATCTAAAAGTAATATTCATCAAATTATTCTCAACCAAACTAATATTCAGATAAATATTATTTGTTGTAAAATTAGTATTATTTACAAACGTTGCAGCACCAAAACTAATTATAGGAGTTGCATTCAAATATACAGTTTTCCAACGCACAGTAGTATTTTGATTTGCAGCCAAATCAGTTACATTCACATAAAAAGTATAATTCCCATCAGGCAAACCACTAAAGTTTACATTTGTTGAAGCACTACTTGTAACATTACTTGAATGTAAAACTAACCTTGATGAAGTATTCAACAACGTATAAGTTGCATTAGCAAAATAAGTATCAGAAAATGTTACATTGAATTCTATATCATGTAAACTACCATTTGTTACAGTATTATTACTTTCAGCCCAACCATAATAAACAATTGTTGGTATAGTTCTATCCAAAATAATAGTAACATTTGAAGCATTTTTATTATTAAACCAATCAACAGATCTCAAAGAATAAACATATCTATCCTCATCCATAGCATTACCACTATAGAAAGTTGTAGAAAAGTTCAAAGTTTCAGCCCAACTTAAAACAGTATAATTATAAGTTTTATTAACATCTGAAGTAATAGTTCTATTATAACTATGCAACAATGCACCATTAGAAGCATTATACAAATATAAAGTATAATTAGCGAGCATAGTATCATTAATATAAAATTCTGATAAAATACTACCAGCACTAAAATAAGAAGCATTAGCCCTATAATTTCCAGAATGATTATGATAAGGAACTACTGTCTCATAACTCAAATAAATTATGAATGTTTGATTAACATAACCTGCAGAACCATTTGTTACATTAATATATGCAGTTAAATTAACACCATTAGGAATAGTAGCATTTGGAGAATTAATACATTCAACATCTTTCAAACAATTAGAAATCCCATATCTTGTTCCATTAATAACTAATTCATGATCATATGAAGCATTAGAAAACGAAGGATCAGTCTGAGAACTAAAATTAGTACCATTAGTAACAGCATATGGATAATTATTTCCTACCAAAGTTTCATTTGCAGGATAATTAAAAACACTTTCACCATAACCACCAAAAACAAACAAACCCAAAATCACAATAAACAATAATGAAACTAAACCAATTACACCACTCTTTTTCATATATAACCCCCCATTAATAAAAAGAACCTAAACAAAATGGGTTAATAAAGCTTTTTATAAAAATTAAAGTGTTTATCTACCAATACCTTTATACACACCACCAATTTTATGAGGCTCTAATGCATTCTTTCCGTCGATTAATACAGAAACTTTAGAATAATCATAATCTAAAAACTCATCATGATCAGTCAACAACATTACAGCATCACAATTCAAAACTTCTTCAGCAGTAGAATTAGAATAATCTGGGATATAAGGATCATAAATTTTTATAATCGCACCTAAACTATTCACTTTCTTAATAATATCTAACGCAGGGCTTTCTCTTAAATCTTCAACATTTTTTTTGTATGAAACACCAAGCATACCAACAGTTGAACCACGAATACTTTTTCCAACATCATTCATTGCATGCATTAACAAAGAAACAGTATACGAGGGCATATATCCATTGACTTTCATTGCAGTTGCTAAAAATCTAGGATCAAATCCTCTCTTCATAGATTCCTCAATCAAATAAAAAGGATCAACAGGGATACAATGCCCACCAACTCCACAACTAGGATTACACAAATCTAATCCAAACGGTTTTGTTTTCACACCTTTCAAAACTTCCTTAACATCCAATTTCATATTTTGCATAACAATAGCCATCTCATTCGCAAAAGCAATATTAACTGCACGCAAAGAATTCTCATAAATTTTAGTCATTTCTGCAGCTTCAATTGAACTCATAGACATAACTTCACCACTAAGAATATCTTTATAATAATTAATCGCCCTTTTCAAAGCCTCATCACTAATCCCACCAACAACTCTAGGAATATTAGAAACATCCCATCTTTTATTCCCAGGGTCAATTCTCTCAGGACAATGTGCTAAATAAAAATCTCTTCCTTCTTTGAAACCTTTTTCTTCAAATATTGGCAACATAATTTTTCGAGATACAAAAGGATTTACAGTAGATTCAAGAATAATTAATCTCCCAGCATGATCTAAGTTTTCCGCAATCATACTACAAGCATTCTTAACATCAGTTAAATCAGGCATTTTCCTTTCATCAACAGGCGTAGGCACAGCGATAATAACAATATTGGCTTTTAAAGCAAAAGGATGATTCAATAAAATTTGAGGATAATTCTGTTTAATAAAATCTATCTTCTTCTCATGAACTTCTAATCCATAAACAGTATAACCTTTCTCAACAGACAATAATGCTAGAGGCAAACCTACATATCCCAAACCTATAACACACACACTTTTATTCATTTACAACTACTTTCAAAACTACGATTTTTAAAGATTATGCAACCTCAATCTAAATAAAAGATTATTTCTTTCGAGATTTAGGCTTAGACTTAGGTTTACTTACAAAATAAACAATAATAGCACTCACACCCAAGATTAAAACTATTGCTACTACCCAAATCCAAACACTTAAACCTTGTGAAGGCTCTTCAAACAACCCATCCATTTTTTCAAAATTCAAAGTTGCTCCACCATCAACAATTTCAAATAAAACAACTCTTAAATCATTAGTTCCATCATCATTCAAATCAACTTCAGCAATAGGATTTTCTAAAGTTAATGTTAAAGTTTTAGGTTCACTTTGAATTGTAACTATTACAGTCCCAGTAAGCTCATCAACAAGATCTACATCAATTAAATGTGATTCACCATCAGCTGCAGTTACAAAAGTATAAACATCACCAGAAACCAATCCTGAAACTGAAACAACACCATTTTCAGTCCACTCAGAATTAGATTCTAAATCATTCTGTTCTTCAGCAATTAAAACAAGCTCTTCAACAACAGGAACCTCAGCGGCTCTTGAAACAGCTACAGAACTACCACTACCACCAGAACTACCTCCACTACTTGATCCACTACTAGAAACATCAGCTACAGAAAAAGTAGTTGTAGTATAATCTGAATTCCCTGTAGCATCAGATCCAGTACACTTAACAGTATAAGTCCCAAGAATATTTGTAGAACTATAAACATAAGAGATACTACTAACACCAGTAGATAATGTTGCATAATCACTATCTCTTGGTCCTTTCAATTCTAAACTTACAGATGGCACAGAATCAATAGCATCAACAGCTGAACAAGTTAAAGTAACAGATTGTGTTTGAGAAATAGTTGCTACAGAACTAGACACAGATAATACAGGTGCAGTTGAATCCGGAATAGCAGTATTAAGATTAAACAATCTATATTCAGTAATATTTTGGTGATTTAAAACATCTGTAACAGTAACATTCACACTATAATTCCCATCAGACAGGCCAGTATAATTAATAAAAGTTGCACTCGAAACATTAACATAAGTTGTATTCAATACAATACCAGAACTAACATTTGTTAAAATAAAAGTAAAATTAGCAAAATTAATCTCAGTCATCGAAACATTCACAAAAGCTCCTTCAGTAGTAAAATCAGTATTATTAATAAAAGTTTCATCACTAAAATTAATCAAAGGATAGGTACTATCAATATTCACAGTTCTCCAAACAACAGTATTATTATGATTTGTAGCTAAATCTGTAGCATTCACATATACAATATAATTTCCATCAGACAACCCAGAAAAATTTGCAGTATTACTAGAAGCACTAGTTACATTAGTACTATGTAAAGCCTCTCTAGAAGTACCATTTAACAAAGTAAACGAAGCATTCCCAAAATGAATTTCATTAAAAGTTACATCCACCAAAATACTAAAAGTAGACTGATTAGTAACATTGTTTGCTGCCCAGCCATTATAAGAAACAGTAGGATAAGTTAAATCTAGAGTAAAATATTTCATATTCGTAAGATTTGTAGCATTCCAAGCAGAGATATTAACTGCAGCAACATACCAAGAATAATTCGTCCCTTCAGCTAAAGTTAAATTAGGTATAAGAGTAGTCGTTGCTAACTGATTTGGAATATTAGTAACACCATTAGGGGTATTATTAATAAACAACTCTACATCAAAAGAAAGACCATCCCCAGGAGGAGCATCAACAAGAACAATAAAGGAATTATTCAATTGGGCACGACTAGATAAATAGGAATTATTAGGGACAGCACTTCCAAGACCAATTGCATTCGGATCAAGAGCCCCAACAACAGACAAAATTAATAATATTAATAATGATAATCCTAATAAATAAATCGCCACACCCCTCATAAGTCTAAATAAACCACAAAGGGATTTAAATATTTATCTATAAATTAATTATTTTTTCATCAACAAATAAACAAATCCAACACTAACTCCCAAAGTAACTAAAATTGTTAATATCCAAACCCAAATACTAACTTCTTCAACCGGCGCTCTAAATAATCCATCCATTTTCTCAATAGATATAACCGCTTTTCTATCAACAAAATCCAACAACGTAAATCTTAAATCTTCCCTTCCATCATCATTCAGATCTAATTCATTTGTAGATTCAGAAGAAGATAATGTAAATATTTGTAATTCACTTTGAACACCAACCACAACAAAACCATTTATTGAATCAACATGAATAATAGAAAGTCTATGTATTTCAGCATCAGTAGTAGTTGAAAAAGTATAAAATTCACCACCAACCAAACTCGACAATTCTATAAAATTATTCTCAACCCAATCTGAATAAGATTCTAAATTATTATCCAAACTCGCAGATCTTCTAAGATTTTTTTCTATTGTAGAAACTTTTGTTTCATTATTTATGATATCATTTACAGAAACAGAAACCGAAGAACTTCCACCATTTCCACCACCACCCCCAGAACTACTTTCAGATGGAGCAGCAGTTACAGTAAATGTTGAAGTGGTTGTATCAATATTTGAAGCATCATCAGTCGCAACACACTGAACAGAATAAGCCCCAGTTGTAGAAACATCAGAATAAGTCCCAACAGAAATACTCGAATAAGAAGATTCTCCTGGTTTCATAATACTCAATACAATATCAACACTTGTATCAATAGCATCAGATCCAGAACAACTAATTGAAACAGTCTGTGCAGTAGTAATAGAAGTTGAACCTAAAGTAATAGAGGCTGAAGGAGAAGTTATATCAACAGTAATAGTATAATTAGAAAAATTCTGAGTCGAATAAACATTATCAGAAGCATTACAAGTCCAAAAATGCACACCTTCTGTGACATTATTAAAAGTAAATATTGTACTATTTGAGAACCCAGAAATATTCACCGTTTCATTCAACAACCAAGTTCCATTAAAATCCGTAAAAACACTAACGTTAGATAAATCCATAGTGTCAGTAGTATTACAAATTAAATCAATAGTAGTATTTGAAGTAACAGTATTATTTACTCCAATATTAATAACGACTGGAGAATTCAAATCAATATTTACTGTTTTCCATTCGACAGGGCTATTTTTATTACTAGCTAAATCTGTAACATTCACAAAGAAATTATAAGTCCCCTCATCTAAACTAGTAAAATTAGCTTGAACCTCAGAACTACTGGATATATTAATCGTATGTAAAACAGTCCTAGAACTAGCATTCAATAAATTATAAGTTGCATTCGAGAAATGAATTTCAGTAAAAGAAACATTAAACACAACATCACTTGAAGATTGAAAAGTATTATTATTTGGAGATAAAGAACCAGAAGACCAAAAACCCACATAATCTGCCAGGGGTGGATTACTATCTACTGTAAAATATCTCATTTGAGTATAATTAGTAGCATTCCAATTTGTACTATTACTACAAGTAACATACCAAGAATAATTTGATCCCTCAGCAATAGATCTATTTGGATTAATAGAACTTGGAGTTGGTCCCCCGGGGATATTAGTTATTCCATATCTAGTATCATTAATAAAAAGTTCAATATCGAAAGAATCACCATCGGTAGGGAAATTACAATATACTCTAAAAAAATCTCCTGAAATCATTGAAACATAACTATTATTTGGATAAGAATTAGAAATATCAATAGCACCAGATTCAATAGCATTAATTATATAACTCAAACTAATAACCAACAAAAGAATCACAAATATATAAAACCTCAAACCTCTTTCCACAACAGAATAAAAGATAAAAGACTCTTATAAAGATTTCCAGTTATTTTCTAAACAAATTCTTACTTTCAGCAATAGATTTTTCAAGTTCTTTTTCAGCACCAGTTTTCAAACTTTTTCCAGTAAAAGGTTTTAATACAATTTTAGGTGACTCTTTTTTAACTTCCGTTTTTACAGAACCTTTTCCAATACCTTTCTTTGATTTCCAAAAATAATAAAATATAACGCCACCAACGGCCAACAAAATAACAATAACAGGGATTAATAATAAACCCAGCCCAGAACTAGAAATATCAGAACCAAAATCATTACTAGATAACCCACTACTTAATCCTGAAGTATCCACAACTTCTTCTTCAGTAGTAGATTCTCTTTCTTCAACAACAACCTCTTCTTCAACACAATCATTACTTTCACAAGTAAACCCTGTATCACAATCATAATCAAACACACATTCAACTTCAGATATAGTAGTCACATTTTCAGAATCACAAACTTCATCATCACCATCAACTAACCCATCACAATCATTATCAGTATAATCCCCGCAAATTTCTGGAAAAGCTACAATACCTTCACCACAATCACTCCAAGTTCCATTCACACAAGATTGTATCCCTAAACTACAAGCCCCAACATCCGATCCACAAGTTTGATTTGTATCTGCAGTACATTCACATCCTTCATCAACCATCCCATCACAATCATTATCCAACCCATCACAACTTTCTATTTCAGATGCAGCATATGACGCCCCATAACAAATACTCCAAGTATTATCAGAATTACAAATTTGTATACCCGCTTTACAAACTCCTACATTAGCACCACAATCTCTAGTATCCCCAGCAACACAAGTACAATCCTCATCAACCATCCCATCACAATCATTATCTAAATAATCACAAGTTTCACTCGACAGTTCAACCCCAGAACATTCGCTCCAACTTCCAGCAACACAAGATTGCGTCCCTATAACACATACACCCTCATCAGAACTACAACTTTTTGTTTCATCTTCTTCACACTCACATCCAGCTAATCCTTCACAATCAGAATCATGACAATCTACACTCCCATCACAATCATTATCTTTATCATCATTACAAGTTTCTTCAACAGTTTCAGAAGCAGTACAAAAACAATACCCTAAAGATTTTGTATCAACCCCGCAAATAGTAAAATCACAATAATCATCACTCAACCATTCATTCCCAGAACAATATTTATAACTAGCATAATCACAAGTTCCAGAAGTACACAAGCTATAACCACAACTAGAATCTTTCAAATTACACCCCAGATTTGTATCTTCACAATAACCAGAATCTTGCCAGACACTCCCATCACACCATTTATTTAATACAGGATTACATTCATTTGCCGTCGAACAAGTACTTGAATAACAAACTCCATCTTGGCAATAAGAACAGGAACTACTAGTAGAAGAATAACTAGACCCAGAACAATAATATTCAGTTAGCTTAGTTGTAGAAGTACAAGCATCAGCATACTTAACATCATTAACAAGAACATACCCAAAAGTTCCAGGAACATTCCCCCCATCAGAATCACTACACAAGCTATAAGCAAACGGAATTAACAAAATAAATAATATCACCAGCTTTTTCATAATTAAATTATTAGAAAGTCTATTATTTAAATCTTTTTCAAGTAAAAAATTAACAATAAAAGATTATTTTCTTTTTTTGGATTTAGGTTTTGTAACAAAATAAACAATAGTTCCAGCAATAGCCAACACTAAAACTATTATCAAAACCCAAATCCAAGCACTTAAACCTTGTGAAGGTTCTTCAAAGAGTTCATCAATTTTCTCAACATTGATTGTTGCTTCACCATCAGAAATACCAACAAGTGTTACTCTCATATCCGCAACCGAATCATCATTCAAATCAACTTCAGCAACAGGACTTTCTAAAGTTAATGTTATAGTTTGAGGCTCACTTTGGATTATTACAACAACAGTACCAGTAGTTTCATCCACACTATCAATATTAATAGTATGACTCTCACCATCAGCTACAGTTACAAAGGTATAAACTTCACCACCAACAAGACCAGCCAATTCAATAACACCAGTTTCAGTCCAATCAACATTAGTTTCTAAACTAATTTCTTTCTCTTCAATAATCTCGGAAACAACATCTTCCTTCTGAACAACAACCGGAGCAGCCTTTACAGTTCCACTACTAGAACCACCACTAGAACTACTTCCTTCCAAAGTTGGAACAACACTTACTGTAAATGTTGAAGTACTAGTTCCAATATTAGATGCATCATCAGTTGCAATACATTTAACAGAATAAATCCCAGTTGTAGAAACATCAGAATAAATCCCAGGAGAGAAAACTGAATAAGAAACTTCACCAGGCTTCATTATACTCAAAACAACATCAACACTTGTATCTACTGTATCAGAACCAGAACAACCAATTGAAACCGTTTGTGCAGTTGTAATTGTAGTAGCACCCAAAGTAATCGTTGGCAATGGAGTAACAGTATCAACAATAACTGTATAATTAGATATATTGATAATATTAGAAGAAGCTAAATCCTTAGCAGCACAAGCCCAAATATAAGTTCCATCATCAATATTAGAAAAAGAAAAATTAGCACTATTACTGGTTCCAGTAACAATAGTTGTACTATTCAATGCCCAACTTCCATTAAAATTATGATAAATACTAATGTTCCCTAACCCCGCATTATCAGTTGCATTACAAACAATATTTACACTATTTGTATAGCTATTATTTGTAGAATTCAAATTTAAAACAACTGGTGCAACATTATCCACAGTAAGAATATATGTAGGGCAATTCCTAGAGTTCAAAGCTTTATCACCAATAGTACAATTAAAATAATAGACACCATCTGTAGATAAATTAAAATCAGAATAATTATTAGCTAAAGATGAAAGTGTAGAAAACAATAATACCCTAGAAGAATTAAATACATTGATAGTATAATTAGCAAAATTAGAGTCAGTAAAATTTGGACTTACAGTAATTGAATAATTGGTAACATAACTATCATTAGCAAGAGTAGGACTATTATATTCAATAAAAACTGGTGCATTAGTATCAACAACAAAAGAATAAACATCAGATTTTGCTACATTAGAAGCATTAGTTGCATTAGCATACCAAGTATAACTTCCTTGACCATAACTCATAGTTGTACCCATTTGAAATAAATTATCTTTTAGAATTACAGTTCCATTATTCTGCGAATAAGCACCACCATCAACAGAAACCATTAAAATTGTAAAAAAGGAATCATAAGTATCACTATCAAACTTAAGATTAAAATTTATATCATTTTGCTGATTACTATAATAAGTTCCATTAACCGGACTAACCTGCCCTAGACTAATTATTGAATTTACCCATGCAAAAACAGAACCAAACAACAAAATAAACACTAACAAATAAATTATCACAAACTTTTTCATATCCAAAAATATAAAGAAATGGACTTATAAATATTTCTAACCAAATAAAATCCTATTATGAACTTCTTGATAAAGTTTCAATCTTTTTTCTCTCTCTTCATCAGACAAATTACATCTAGTTCCACCATTAACAAGATTCAAACTATAAGTTCTTCCAGTAATCCAAACTAAATTAAAAAAATCAGCCCTTTGCCTTCTAGGAACCTGACCCGAAACTAAATCAACCAAAATAATATCATTCATTTCAGGTTTGATTATTATCGTCCCAGAATCACCACCAACAAAATTAGCATTTACAACAGAACTTCCATCCTTAAAAACAAATCCCCCATCAGGAGGATAATAATAAACAACTAATTCCATTTACTCTTCATCATCTAACTTCAACTTCTTGATTTTATCTTTCAAGTTAAGTTTTTTCAATAATTCTTTATACCTATTTCTGATTGTAACCTCAGTTACTCCAGCTATGTCTGCTACCTCTCTTTGTGTCCTCTTTTCATTATTAATAAGAGCCGCAACATATAATGAAGCAGCAGCAATCCCTGTTGGCCCACGACCAGAAGTTAACTCTGAGTTTTGAGCCATCTCTAAAATCTCCACAGCTTTACTTTGTGTATCTGCACTCAATCTTAATGCTGATGCAAATCTTGGAATATAATCAACAGGATTTGAAGGCAAGATTCTAATCCCTAATTCTCTTGTAACAAATCTATAAGTTCTACCAATTTCTTTTTTATCAATACCAGAAGCCTCTGCTAACTCATCAAGTGTTCTTGGAACTTCATGCCTTCTACAAGCTGCATACAATGCACCAGCAACGACAGACTCCATTGATCTTCCTCTAACTAATCCTCTTTGAACAGCTAATGTATAGACTCTTGCTGATTCTTCTTCAACAGACTTTGGTAATTTCAAATATGATGCAACTCTTTTCAATTCTGCTAAAGCTAACTTCAAGTTTCTCTCGATAGCAGTAGAAATTCTGTATTGCCATTTTCTCAATCTAAAATATTTATTCTTCCCTTTTCCGGATAATTTGTAAATATCTTGTTTTTGCCCAACATCAGTTCCAAGGCCTCTATCATACTTTGTATAGGTCATAGGAGCCCCAGTTCTTCTTCTTTTATCAGAATCGTCAGAATCAAACTCTCTCCACTCTTGCCCGAAGTCAATCATTTTATCCTCGATAACTAATCCGCAACTTCTACAAATTACTTCACCTTTCTCTTTATTATGCATTAAACTAGTTGCGCCACATTCAGGACATTTTTTTATACTGCTTCCAGCCATTTGAGTTACCTAAAATCAAAATATTTATAAAGAATAGTAATAAGTTATATATAAACCTATCTACTCATTGGGGTGTGGGACAGAATTAGTTAATCAGACTCTTTGAGGATGATTACAATTGCCTTTTTGCCAATAAATTTTTTCTGAGAATCAATTTTAGCTCCATTTCCAT
>Ga0208958_1000478_pt1 | contig 47939 bp, 55 predicted proteins | sample RifOxyB1_FD_184032 | JGI IMG/M metagenome (GOLD analysis project Ga0208958, IMG submission 184032) | Soil microbial communities from Rifle, Colorado - Rifle Oxygen_injection B1 (SPAdes) | ecosystem: Environmental > Terrestrial > Deep subsurface > Rock core/Sediment | place: Rifle, Colorado...
ATTGATCTTGGGGTCGCGTCTCATGCAGGTGACGGTGCCCAGCTTCGCGGTCGCATTTCTTGCGGTGGCGGCGATATGACTGGTACTACTGCACTCGTAATAAAGACGGGAACCACATCCGCTGGCGCAACTGGAACAACTATTGCGACGTTGCCGATGACTCACACACAGGCAAATGCTGGATTTAATTTCAATATCCCGATGGACAATCTGTTGCAGTGGGTTACGATCTCGCTTACCGGAGTAACTGCCGGTACGCTTATAACAGCGGGTCTTTCTCTGGACGTTCAGTCGAGTCTGTAATAGCGAATAGCGTTAGATAAATCAGAAACCCTAACTAGCCAACTAGTTGGGGTTTTTAGGAGGAATTGGTATGAAATGTGTATGCGCGGAAGACTGTTTCTTGAAACACGAAACGTCAAGACCTATCCATTATCTTCGCGGTGATGTGAAGGAGTTTGAGGAATGCCCCCAGCATTTTATAGCGGCGGCTGGTGCTGTTGTAAAAGAAAAAACCAAAAGTCGTATGGTAAAGGCCGCCGTAGATGCTGGACAAGTGGATAACGCCGGGATTTTCGACTTTGCCTCGGCAACTGAAGAAGTCCTCATGGCCGCTGATTACTCTCTTGAGGATCTGAAAGCTTTTGGCACAATCAACTATGCCGCGAAATTCGGAGACGACGACGACAAGACCAAGATCGTCGCTAAGTTTGTTGATGCCCGGTATCGTAATTATGTTACGAATCAAGGACTTCATGCTTCCGGGGTAACGCTTAATAAATCATAATCGTAGGTAATTCGACATGCCGACACCAGTTGAAATATGCAACATCGCGTTAATTATGATAGGGGCAGATGAGATAAGGGACTTTGACAAGTCTACTAAAAGACATCGGGCTTGTGAGACGATGTATAACCATCTATTGCCGACTCTTCTAATAACGCATGACTGGTCCTTCGCAAGGGAAGTCGAGCCGTTGCGTCTTCTTGCTGATGGTATTCCGAATGAATATGGAACCCCCTATGAGATTCCTGTTGAATGCCTACGGCCAATAGATGTTCTTCCTATTGGTCACGGCCAGAAATGGGAGGTAATAGGGGGCTACATATACACAAATACCTCTTCACCAAGTTTGAAGTACACAAAAAAGATAACGAACTATTCAAAGTTCAGTACCCCGTTTGTTAACGCTTTGGCTTTTGCCATAGCTGCCGCCATAGCGCCATCCATAAAACAAAATGAAAAATTCGAAAAAGGTATCGAAACAAAAGCAGCGATTGCACTTGCTGAAGCGCAAGAGGCTGATGCTCAGATAGGCAATGAGCATAGACATCCAGACACTGATCCGGACAATGACACTTTTGTAAACCCTGACGGAACTGACGCTTTAGGGTTGTTGGAGCCAAACAATGGGAACTCATAGGCTGAAAAGAAACTTCACAGGGGGAGAGCTTTCTGATATATTGCTTGGTCAGATTGAAAACGACCGATATAAATACGGCTGCCGAAGACTTAAAAACATGATAGTTCGCCCTCAAGGTCCAGTATCAAGGAGAGAGGGCTTTCAATTTATATACGATCTGACATCCCTTATCGGTACTTATGGGATGGCCGTAAAGCCACGTATAATACCGTTCGAGTATGACAAAGATAATGCGTATAGCCTTGTGTTCTTTTACAGCACAAATACAAGCGTAACGACAACAAGGGTTGTATTTGCTACAGGGACCGGACTCGTCGAAGATCCGACATCCCCTGGCGACCCATACATCTATGAATTTACCGGAACGTTTGAGCTTGAGAAGATGGTTTGCAAACAATCCGCTGACATATTATTTATCGTTCAACCGAATCGTGTACCCATAGAGTTTAAACGGTTAGACCATGACGAATGGTCCGCGAACGAAATCTCTTTTACAAGTATGCCCTCTGATTGGAACGCCACGGACGGGTATCCTCAATTTGTAGATTTCTACGAACAAAGGATGGTTTTCGCGTCTACTCTCGAAAGACCGCAAACGGTATGGTTCTCTAAGTCGGGGGACTTTTTCAATTTCGGTGTAAGCTCGCCAATTGTGGCTTCCGATGCTGTTACTCTTACCATGGATAGCGGCACTCAGAACAAGATCCGATGGACGAACACAACTAAGCAACTACTGCTTGGTACTCTCGGGGATGAGTGGTCTATAGCGGGGAGTGGCTACGAGCCTTTGTCGTTTTCATCGAATAGAACGTCCAGGCATACGAATGTCGGAAGTGAGAAGATAAACGCCCTGATGATAAACAACGTAACACTGTTTATCGAAAAACATGGCCGCAGGGTCAATCAATTTGTTTTTGACTTCAACTCTGATACCTACGATACCGTTGACTTGTCGGTACTCGCCCCACATATGACTGATAACAATTCTATCATATCTTGGGCTTATCAACAGTCCCCTTACGGCATAGTATGGTGCATTCGAGACGATGGCGCTATGATCGCCCTGACGTTCAAGAGGGAGCATAAGGTAGCTGGCTGGCACTTCCATGAAACGGACGGAAAGTTCCTCACTGTTGGCTGCACCCCCGGCTCAAGAGAAGACGATATTTGGGTTGTCGTTGAGCGGACGATTGATGATAATGTGGTCTGGTACATTGAGAAAAAGGCACCTGAGTACAAGAGCGATTCTATTCTCGATGCGTACTTTCTTGACAGCCACATAGTATACGATGGTGCATCTGCGACCACGATAACAGGACTCGAACACCTTGAAGGAGAGACAGTTAGCATCCTGGCTAATGGCGGTGTAATGGCTGATAGGGTTGTTGAGCTTGGGGCCATAACTCTTGACTATGCTGTAGAAAAGGCTGTCATCGGATTTAAATACGAATCAATACTCGAACCTACTTTACTCGATATAAACATGATCGACGGAACACGAATCGGGAGGGTCCAACGGATAACGAAAGTTGATGCGTACATCTATAAATCTATTTTGTTTGAGTATGGTCGTTATGATGATTCTGGTAATACTATTGTTACCGAAGAGCTTCCATTTATGTATCCGTCGAATATTACGGGGCAACAAATCCCCCTATTTACTGGGAACAAAGAGTTTGACTTCCCCGAAGGATACGACCCGGAAACTAGGTTACTAGTTAGACAGATCAAGCCGCTACCCCTCACAGTAATAATGCTAACTGATACAGTGGAGACATACGGATAATGAGAGTTTCAGATATCTATTCATCGGCACCAATGCCCGATGTGTCAAATGTCATGGGGATCGTGTTGTGCTCACTGATGGCCGCTGTATTTGTTCTTCATTGGGCACCCGTAGTTATGGCTGTTGTTGCGGCTGCTAGCGCCATATATAGTGGTGTATCAGGGAGTAACGCTGCAAAGAGAAACGCTAATGCTTCGCGAATGGCCGCTGTAGCAACAGCAAGAAGTATATATGAAACAGGCTATTACAACTCACAGGCCATATTAAAGTCTCAATTCTTCAACAATCAATTGTCCGCTAAACTGGTGCAAATGAATGTTGAAAGCAATTGGGATGTAACGATGTATAACGCTGACTTGCGTATGCTTGTTGGTGATTATAACGCAAAGGTAAGAGAGAAAGAGGCTTTCGATATCTGGCAAGCTGCTGAACTTGACGTTACACAAGTTGAGAACGCGGGAGAGCAAGTCAAAGGAAATATCCTGGCATCATACGGGGCTTCCGGCGCTCAGATAAACTCTACTGATTCCGTGGCCGACGCGATGATTGACGCTGAAACTCAGGTTGAGTTTGAGAAGTTTATCATTCGCTATGGTGCAGACATAAGAGCCAACCACGTTAAGAATGAAGCCGCCCGCTCAAGATGGGACGGGTACATGGCGGCTCAACAGTTGATCTATGAGGGCGGAATGTCGAATATAAACGCACTCGTAAATACTGGTGTTCGTATGGTAGGAAGCACCATTCAGAGTAGCATTGACGCAAGCATGGTATACAACAATGCCGTTCGGGGTGCTAACTCTGCATTCTCAGGAGGACAGATTCAAGCGTCACAATATAACGCCCAAGCAAGCCAGCTAATGGCTAGCGGATTTGTTTCTGCTGCTGGTGCTGCGATATCTGCTTACTTGGGCGCTGGTGGAACTGTTGGGGGCGGTGGAACAACGGCACAACCAATAGCAAATGTTAGATCTTCCGGGGCATCATATAATAGCATGTATACCTCTCCTGGCAATACCCAGTATGGGAACTATAGCGCCAGCCTTTATGGTAATGGCTCGCAAAGATCCGCATATACAGCTTCACTCTTTGAAAATTAACAGGTGACAACATGGCAAGCGTACCTGAATTAGAAGGAACGATACTGACTGAAGGGATTGGGACCGGAAGAGGAACACGGTTTGCGACACCTATGGTCAATAGGAAGCTGGAAACTGGTGGCGGGGAGCGTGGTATACAAGGCGGACGCGGAGAACTGTCGGGACGAGCTACCATATCAGTTGATCCATTCGCTGCTGATACGCGCCCAAGAATGCTGAATCCTCTTGAGACAAAGCCTGTTATAACCAATGGCTCTGGACCATCGCCGGAGTCTATCAGGAGCCTCGGTGAGAACATAACAAGAGCGACATTCAGCTACATAGATAAAGTTGATGACCTTAAAGCTGATGAAGCTGTTCTTGCGTACAACGACTTTGCCAGAACGCAATTCTTTGGTGACGATAAGAACGCCGGACTATACGGACTGAAAGGAGAGGCGGCTGTATCATCCAGAGAAGACTACTTTAGCTCTATTGACTCTAAGCTTGCTGAGGTTGCCAAAGGACTCGAACCCCGCGTAAGGCAAAAAGCTCTTGCAAGGCTTGCCGGTATACGTGACACCGCTCTTAATAGGGCGGCAAGCCATATAGCCGGGGAGCAAAAGGAATGGGAAAAACAGGTTCAAATGGCGAAGATTGACGACATCGCCAGAGAGTTAACCTTTGACTATTCTAACGCAGAGGGACTGAAAGATGCCCTGGCTGGGGTATTTGGCCCGAACATTGACGGGGCAAAAGATGCGTGGGACTCTGTTGTTATTCAAGCTCTGCATTCGAACTACATCGAAGCATACAAGTCAACCAAGAAGGACGGACAACCCGGAACAGGGGTTGAAGCCGCTAAGTTGTTTCAGAAAACGGTTGGTGATACCATATCAGTAAAGGCGAAAAATGCAATCGACGAATACATACAGGCGCAAGAGTCCCATGAAGAGACTGCAAAGCGCTCGGCTGAGGCTGACAGCAAACGTCAAAAGAATGAAGCCCTTGATAAGATTTACGATCAAGTTATTGACGCATTTGATGAAGATCCGACCTTGATTCAATCCAAGGCTGACATATACAACGTAGCACCGGCCTTCGCTGAGGATGGACAAGGTAGACACGCTAGGGCACTATGGCGTTATGTAAGTGCGGAACGGAAAAGAAATGCAGGGGAAGGTCTTCAAGAGAAGAGAGAGGATTTCTATGTTGATGTTGTCATTCCAATGCGCGAAAAAGGAGAAGTGTTTCCAGACGAAGCCACCTTCTCAGAAGCCGCCATGGATTATGGGATATCAGATAGAAGGACTTTGCGTCCGATATGGCGCGAAATGAAAGAGCGGCTTACGGAAGACAAGAGAACGCTCAATACACATTACAAGAATACCCTCAAGGGGTTAAAGCAAGAGTTCATGGGGGCCGATATGGATATACCACGGCCTGGACCAAATGCAGACGAGAAAGAGATACGTGCATATGAAAGAGCCGTGTTTCTTGAGTCGGCAAAAGCTCAGACGAAAAAGCAAGAGCCTCAAATACTCAAGGATCTCAAAGGAGAGATAACCGCGATATACCTTGATAAGGACAAAACTCCTGCACAGGCGGCGCTTGATATTGACAAGCATATAGAATCGAGACTGCTTGCAGCGGGAGCGAGTAAAGAGGCTGCAAACATGCACAGCCTCAGAGCGCTTGCGGAGCAGTATCGTTTCCAAACGTATGTTGGAGAATTGCAAGCAAGAGAAACCGAAGACAATAGCGGGGATGTAGTGCAGCCACAACCATTGCCAAGCGACCTTTCTACACTTGAACGCAGTTCACTTGCAAACGGGTATAAGCTTCCGCCATCGGAGAAGTCGAAAAATAAGATAATAGCCGCTGCAAAGAAAGCTGGCATCGAAAACGTTGAGTTTGTCGATAACCTGGAAATCGACGGGGAAGCCTTTACAGGATATGTTGGCCTTGTAAAACAAGCTGATGGATCTTACGCTCAAAAACGATTAGGGATTCGTCCAAAATGAAAGATATAGATGTATTCGCAATTCCTGACAGTATGCCGAATGATGCTGCAACGGCTATACCACATATGCAACCTGAAGAGGCTGACGAGGTTCTGAATAGCTTCAGCGATGACTTTGAAATAGTACCAATTGACAGTGGTGCCCCAACGGATACCGAGCAATTTCAAGCTATGCCAGAGCAACCAGTAGCGGTTACGTCCGCGCCTGATACTGGCCTTGAAAACTTTCGTGATTCATTTGACGCTGCTGTCGCAAAAGAGATCGAGAATACAGAAACGCAACCATTGGCAACTAGTAGCCTAGTTGAGCCGGTTGGACCTATCCCTGAAGACGCGCCAGTAATAACCCATATCAGCGGAGAGAAGACGGTCGAAGAACTGACTAAACTCACCGCTGCAAGGGAGAAGTGGGACTACTTACTTCAAGGTGCTTGGCAAATGTCCGTTACTGGGTCCGTACTTCGCGGAACGTTCGAGATGGAACTTGACAAGAACATGGAGGAAAGCCTTAACTTCAAAGATAAGATGACTCGCTTTGCTTTGTCCATGGGGCCAGACTTATGGCTGTTTGGCTTAGGCGCTGCAATACCAAAAATTGGTAGCGCTGCACTGGCAAGACTTCCGCAAGCCACTAGAAGTCTTCCTATAATTCAGACCCTAGCGAAAGAGGCTGCACCTATAGAAAAGTCAATGGCTTCCTTTGGATTCTTCGAAGGCATCCGTCAGATGTATATGAACAAGCTTAAAGCTCAAGGTGAAGGTGATGGAAAAGCCGACTTTGTAGAGCTTGTTGGTGATGTGTTCATTTCCGCTATAAAGGGATCTGCTACAGGTGCAGCGTTGGGGAAAGGCCACCAAATTCGTAGCTCAATAATGGCCGCTTCTGAGAACGCTCTAGCAGGAACAGCTAAAGCAACAGCAACATTGATCCCTGAAGCGTCTGCTATAGCGCTACTTCAATCACAACTGCATACCCCTGGCGTACTTCCCACACTGGAAGACTTCGCGCTTGCTGCTGGTATGATTTTTGGGTTTGAGAGTTTCGGTCATGTAAGAAGACTTGTTGGTAGCATGAAAAGCGGAGTTGTGCCGCCTGAAGTTCAGCAAGTTATGGACTACTATGTTCGCAATGGTGTTCATCCCGATACTCTCACCCATGATATGCTTTCAAACGTAAGCGTAATGGAAGATGTTTCCAACGTCCTGAACGAGGGGAGGATACGCATATACGAGATCGACGGAGGGGTAAAACCTGAAATCCATCCAATGGTTGATGAAGTACGGAAAGCATATCAGGAGGCAAAGAAACCTGTCATGCCTGAAGCTGAACAACCAACGGGCGAAGCTGCAACAGGTCCAGAGGTATTGGAAGCGAAACCTGCACCTGGAACACCGACCGGAGCGATAACGGCGCAACAGCCTATTCCGCTCCCAAAAGTTCCAGGAATTGAATTTCCTATGCAGTTGTATGCAGGGGAGGTTGTCGATATTATAACACTCCCTGATGGACGAAAAGTCGCTGTACCTACGCATCCAAGCAGAGAGCTTGCTATGTCAGAACATGGCAAGATGGACAGTGCTATGGCTGTCATTCTTGGGAGCGAGATCCTGAAAGGTATAAAGATAAGAGCAGACAGTCCGGAAACCATAAAACGGAACATTGGCAAAGACACTGTACTTGGATATTTTTCTCCCCCTGAGTTAGGAAGTAAACTTGCAGAGGTTGAGTTAGCCAAGAGAATACAGAGCGTGAACCGAGCATATAACAAAGCTGTGCGAACAAATGACGCAACGAGAGAATCCGCGCTGGCACAAGAGCTTTCCGCGCTCAACGAAAAGATGACGGAAGTTCAGCAAGAGGGGCTTAAAAGCCATAGGGCTTCAGTTGTTATAAGCAAGATCCTCGGTCAGGCCACCCCCGGCGCTCAACTTGGAACCATACTGCATGAGATAGGTCATGTTTTATCCTACTCCGTCGATCAGTGGAACCTTGGGAACTCTCCTGGCGTGTCCTCGTTGTTCTTCAGAACGATGTCGGGATATCCACATCTAATGCAGAGCATTATGGACTTTGCGAATGCAAATCATCTTAACTATGCTCAGGTCGAAGCTGAAGCAAAGCTGCTTAGTAGGCTATGGCGCCCTGTATCCGACGCTGCTTTATCTCAAAATCCGGAGTATGCGAACTATAGAAACGCTGGCGCTGAGATAATTGCCGACGTTGTTAGCGTAAGCCTTCACAGGCCAGACATTATCCAACAGTACGCACCCTCGCTTCACAAGGCTATGGAGCATTTCTATGAAGCCCACCCTGAAGCAAAGGCCCGCGTTGATGGCATGAACGAGATGATGCGAACGGGCGATGAGATCAATGCTGTTATCGAGGCTTACAAATCTTCGTTTGCCACTGAAGAACAGATGCTCAGGGCAAAGAGAGACATCGATTCAGTGCAGCTTGCAAGACGTACAACCTCTGGCGTATCGAAGATGTTCGGCATGATGTTCGATACATTTCAGCCGTTGTGGGATGCAGCCAAAATACCTCTTCGCTTGCAGAACATGATTCAGCGATACCAGTTTCGGGCCACGGTAAAGCAGGGATATATATCCCAACTAGACAACCTAGTTACTAAGCCACTGAGGAAGCTCGGGCTTACTAACGAGGAAATCGGGATATTACTTCAGAGTAGGCGTATAGCGCTTGACCCTGATAGGGCGAACATCTTTAACACCCTGGCAACTGATCCGATGAAGGCTGCTGAAGCCTACGATAGACTTGCAGCCAGAGATCCTGCACAGATAAATGCTCTACTTAGCAACTTTCACGAAGTGAGGAAAGCTACCATACTGAAGGAATATGCAAAGTCAGGGTTGTATGGGGATGACTTTCTTGAAACGATAATGGACAACGATGTATACGCAAGATTCTCAAGCCTTGACCATTTTGAGAAGTGGCTTGAAGAGGGGCGTTATAGCTTGTCAGAGAATCGTGGGTCGCAGACATACTCAACAGCCGAAGCGGAAGCGCTCAAGCAAACGGGTATGATTGGACAAATACGTAACCCGTTAAGCGCTACTATAGAGCTTGACTTGTTTATGTATGACGTTCTCTTGCGTGAATCAGCCTTGCGTGGCTTAATAGAACACAGCGTAGACACAGGGGATTTACCTTTTATCCCTGCTGAGTCATTTGCAAGCGTACAAAAGCACACTCCTGCCCTTATGAAAGGCTATTCCGCTGCTGAGTTTAAAACCATAACCATACCTACTAGGGTACTCGATCCAAAAACAGGGAAAACAATAACGGTTCGTAAGGCGTGGAAAGCGCCCGCTGATATACTAGAACCATTTACCGGAAAGCCTTCAGAAGTTCAGGCGTTTATAAGCGACCTTGCTCGATACTCTTTCGGCAAGTTGGCAAAAGAGACACTTACTTCACCGAATAAAGATCGCGGAATGTGGGCGTTTAAATCGGGAGTAAAAGGGATAACCAACGTAAATGATAGCTTCCGGTTCTTAACTATTGTTATAGGTGCGTCGTTCCAGGTTGCTAACTTCTTCTCTTATGACCCGTTGAGAACGCTTCACCATCTTCCTACACCTGAAGGTGAGATTGGATTGCAGAAAGTAACAGTATTCAAGCACTACCCGGAAGCTCTTTATGACTTACTAAAACAGGGGCTTACTGGTAATGTATCCCCAAAAATGCAAAGCTTACTTGATCGTGGGATACTGTCAACCAGACAACGTTTCGTTGAGGACTTTGGCAATACTGATCTGTCGGAACGTCTATTGCACGAATACGGTAGTACAGGGTTCATGTCTAACGTACAGTGGAAAGGTTTGAACTTTCTGAACGCCGTACCAAGAACAATCGGGGAGCTATTACAAGTGACCCTGAATGCAACGGATAATACCGCGAAGTATGCCGCCGATTCCTGGATGACAGAGAAAGCGAACCAAGGAAAGCTTAACCTGATGCCTGGAGAACAGGACGTTATATTGAGGGAGCAGATAGGTTCCCCCGCGTACTCAATAAAGGGATCTGCTTCGTCTCTTGGGAATGCCATATTTCCTTTTATGACTTCTATCTCTATGGCGCTACGTGGGGATTACAGGGCGTTCAAAAGAAACCCAACGTCTTGGGCTATGGGGGCTGCAACATATATGATTCCGACGATAATCCAGGGTCTTATGCTGAATGGATTCTTTGACGGTGACGAACCGCAAGATGGACTTGACTCCGTTATTGACGCTACTGTTCCAAGGGTATCAGCACCACCGCCCAGCTTGATAATGAGAACCCAAACGTCAAGGACTCATAACAGCAACTGGACCTTTCCTGCTGGCATAGATCCGAAGACAGGGGAAGGAACGACTTTCAATGTCCCTATTCCCCAAAACCCAGCTTTAAGGCTTATGCACGTTACCACACTGGCGCTGATAAACGCCATAGCCGAAGGGCTGAGAGATGACCCTGAAGACAAGGAGCTTAGAACAGTCGCGGACCAACTGATAGGGGTAGCCACGAGTACAATGCGATCCGTTGTTGACACTGGCGGCTCGGCCACTCCTAGCTTCACCCCCGCTTTGAGTATACCTGTTGACGCTTACCGTATACTCACACAAGGGAATACTTTTGATGATTTCACCATGAGGATGAAGTATTACAAAGATATTCCTGAAGGAGAGGAAAGACTTGAAGCCGCTGCGAAGTCGGTAATGGAGAACTTGGGTGTTCCGAAAGAGATACGAAATCTTGACGATTTTGGTGGAGCGCTGAGAGCGCTTGTTAACCCCACCCCAGAGGAAACCGAACGAACGTTAACTAGTAGGCTAGTTGATGCTGGTGTAACTGCGCCTTTTGTAGGCGGCGGCTGGAATCGCATAATCAAGAAAGGCAACCAAGGGCTGGCGGAAAGGAACGCAAAAGAGTTGAAGGAGAAAGCAAGAATCTCTGCACTGAAAGCGAACTCTCTTGATAAAGACTTCGAGGCTATTTTAGCGGGGGAGGATGTAGAGCTTGATTCTCTTAAGCACCCTGAACGTGGGCCAATATCAAGGGCCATGATCCTAGCGCATAGAAGGAAGTGGGCCAGGAAAGAAATAGGAAAAGATAATAAATACTTGCAAAACATTTTGGAAAGTGGTACTAATGCGAGTATAGATGCTGCACGGCAAATGGCACCATACTCACCTGAAGCGCGGGAAGCCGTAGAATTTGCGGAAAGTAGGAGGAAAAAATAATGTCTGTAGCAGATATCCCCCCGGTCAAAAAACATGTCTATACTGGCGCTGGCGTGTATGGTGTTGAGTATAAGATACCATCTATATCAAACATCATAGCTACTCTGGTATTCCCTTCCGGTGCTACTCGAATACTGCTGCAACCATCTGAGTATGAGGTAGCACTTATTGACGACGGTGAAAACGGCGCAAATATAACAGTCAAAACAGACGATTATTCAGGCGGCACCTTTGTCCTTGTTAATGAGGCTGGAGAGCTTGTACTACAAGAAGACGGTACTCTCGCCTATAAGGAAGGCCAAGTCCTCGAAGACAGGGCCGCGTCATACATCATAATTGCAAGGAGCCTTGGCTTTACTCAAGACACTGATTGGGTCAATGGCGGCATTCTTGACATGCCTCTTCTTACGCGGTCCTTCGATAAAGTTATTATGCTTTTGCAACAGATGAATGAAGTTGTTCAAGGTGGCTCCATCGCTTCAAACTGGCGTGGCCCTTGGGTTACTGGTGTTCCATACTATGCAAAGGATATTGTTGTTGGGCCTACGGGTAACTGGTACGCTTGCCATATAACTCACCAATCAGGAACCTTCGTGAATGACTTGGCTGCTGGATACTGGGTTATAGCTCTTGACATTGTGAGCATGACCACGTTGATGAATGCCGCTATTGCAGCGAAGGAGGCTGCTATTGCAGCGAGAGACATTGCATTAGCCGCTCAAGCCATAGCAGAGCAAGCCGCCGCTTCCGCTCAAACAGCAATTGACGCAAGCAAAACTGTACTAAGTCAAGACACATCTGTTACTGTCACATCCGATGCCGACTCTATTGATCTGAGTGTTACTCCATATGTTGTGCCGTATGTCAATGGATTGCTTGATAGCATGGGGAAGCCTATGCTTCACATCCAAGAAAGGCAAGCGTACAACATAGAAGGGCCGGCGTTTCTTGGGGATGTATGGAATACTTCAAGATTCAATACGATTCTGACTAATGAAATCGCGGAAGCCACAATTGGTATTGATGGGTTGGGTAAAATAACACTACCCGCCGGAAAGTATTATATGAGAGCAAAAATAATGCTGTATAATAACGCTACGGGAGGATACATACTTGCTCTGCAATCTAACGGAGTCGAAGTACTATACTCTGTTACTGAGTACCATGGACCTGGTGGAGTTGAGATATCAGTAGAAGGAAGATTCCTCCTTTTAAACAAGGGTGATGTATATATCAAATTCCTCGCCGGGGCCGCAAGCACAGCACGTGCTGGAGTTTCAAACGCTGCTGGATCTATACCAGGTATAACAATGAATAGCATATACGCGGATGCACATTTTTGGAAAATTGACGATGCGGTTCAGCATTAACATAACAGGAGAATAAAAACATGAGACGCATAACAACTACGATTTTCATCCTCTTTGCGCTTCTGGCTTGGCATCTGCCAAATACCGCATTCGGCGCTTCAGGTCAAGGGTTCTCGTCCTGGACGAAATACACGGAACCTATAGCTGATGGCGATTACTTTGGTATGACTGATGTAAGCGACACTGCACAGTCAAGCGATGGTACATCGAAAGCCGCTACTGCTTTACAGGTGAAAGTATACCTCGATCAGTACTTCTTGGATGACCAGGACGCAACTGAAGTTTCCGTAACTGCAACAGGCTTTAACGGTATACTTACTACAACGGATGATACTGTTCAAAAAATGGCGCAAAAGCTTGATGATTTAGCGGCTACTCAAATGCCCGTAGATGCTTCTGGTTTCGGTGGCAACTTAGCGCTTACTGATGACACCTTGCAGGAGGTGGCACAAAAGCTGAATGATCTTCCTGGACTTGATAACCCAACCGCTGAAGAGGTTGACGTAAATACAACGGCATTCGGAAATAACTTGTCGGCCTATGATTCGACTGTTCAGAATGCGCTCAACACCATTGACGATCTTGTTATTCCCGTCGATACTGACGATCAGTTAGCCTCGGATGTACCTGTTGAATCTTCAGGATTTAACGGTATGCTTACTACAACGGATGATACTGTTCAAAAGGTGGCACAAAAATTTGATGACCTGTCCATAACGGCGGCGAATACTTCTGTCTCTGCTGCTGGGTTCGATGGCAATCTTACTGTGTCTGATGACACTGTTCAAGAGGTAGCGCAAAAGTTCGATGACATTGCAGTCCCAACTAACTTAACTTCGTTTGTGAATCAAACTAACTGGAGACTATTTTATTCGAATGGCTCTGGCGATGTGACGGAACTTGTTTGGGGAGTTGACGGAACTTATCTCAGGTCGAATGGAACAACTAGCGCACCTACTTTCGATGTTCCTTCTGGATCTGGTGACATGCTGCTTGCTGGTATCCAGGCTGTAACCGGCTTGAAGACTTTCGATCCGAGCAAGGTCGCAATGAAAGGAACAAGCACTGGTGTTACTACGATACAGACCGCTAACACTTCAGCGAACAACTACGGAATAATTCTCCCTGCCGCAAGCGGAACCTTTGCTTTAACGTCTGATGTACCAACCGCTGCAAGCCTTTCTGTTGATGACCTTATCACTCTGTCTGGAGTATCTACGGGGGCCGTTAACCTTGGAGCATTCACAGGTACAACCATTGCGGATAACGTCACAAACAAAGCCGCAATGCAAGCGCTTGAAACAGCCGTTGAGTTGAGGATACTTACTTCAGGGATAGGTAGCACCGTTCAAGCCTATGACGCAGACCTGACCACATATGCTGGTATAACCCCTTCAGCAAATATTCAATCCCTTCTTGGTTCGGCTGATTACTCAACAGCAAGGACCAACCTCGGACTGGCTATTGGTACGAACGTTCAAGCATACGATGCTGACTTAACGACTTGGGCTGGCGTAACGCCTGGAACAGGAGTTGCTACAATGCTCGCTGTCAACCAAGGCTCTGCTGGTAGCGCTGCAAAGATCATTGCCTCTGGAACGTCCGCAATGGGAACCGGCGCTATAGCTTCAGCTACTTGCGCTACTGTTGTGACAACAGCGGCAACAGGTGTTGCTACTACTGACGTTATAAACTGGGGATTCAACGGAGATCCAACAGGCATAACAGGATATGTGCCAAGCACAAACGGTATGCTTACGATCATATCCTACCCTTCCGTGAACAACGTCAACTACAAAGTATGTAATAACACCTCGGCTTCGATAACTCCTGGAGCATTAACACTCAACTGGAAAGTGTTTAGATAATACAAGTTGACAAAGTAGGGCTGTGTGGTACAGTCCTACTTAGTCAATTATTAACTAGTGTACTAGTTAAGGAGGCTTCAAATGAACAGGGCGTTATTGATTTTCTTGTGTGGGCTTATCATGGCTTTATCGGGATGCTCGATGGATGCCGGAAACATGTCAATCATCAAGCCGATAGATGATGACACGATTATTCAACTTGCCGGGACCACAAAGGATGCATCGGTACAGAAAGAGATGGTGTACTATGCAGCAAGGACAGCCAGGGATAAGCTTTATGCATCGATGTATAAGCTTTCCGGGTTCAATGTCGAATTTGAAATGATGGAAGTAAAGCCGGGAGTGTTTGTTCAAACCATGAAGAAGGTTTCATTCAAAGAAGCTCCACGGTTTGAACAGCCAATGCCGGATGGTCCATCGTTTCATCCTATTTGGAAGACTACTGAGAAGTTCATCGATAGGGGCTTCGATGCTTTCGAATGGTGGACAGCAATAACCGGCCTACTGAGTTTCGGCGAGAAGAGTCTTGACCAAGCCTCTACTCAGTACCATGGGGACTACAACCCAAGAACAGCCGAACCTTATATAGTTCGACCGGAAATAATCACAGTACAATAAGGAGGTACTGAAATGTGGGCGAAGATAAAACTTATGCTTGCTGTATTGAAAAAAGGAAAAGAGCTTGCTGATCCGGCGGGGTGGAAGAACACCCAAGTAATGACCAACGTTATAGCTTCCGTTATAACTGCGGCACTGGCGTCCTTTGCTCCAGGCTGGGATTTATCAGAGGGCACAATTCTGCTTGTATCCGGTGTTATCAGCGGGGTGCTGGCGATAATTAATATTTACTTTACTTATGCAACGTCCAAAAAGGTAGGTGTGCAATGAGCAATCTCACATTTGCATTACTGGTTATTTGTGTTATCGCTGTTGGCTTCTTGTCGGGCTTTGGAATAGCTGCACTGTATGGTATGATTTCTTTCGGGATGTAAAACAAGAAAGCGGGGTTCTACTCAAAAGGGAGCTAGACCATGGAAGTACACAACAGGTATGGGGGTAAGGATCGAAACATAACAGACGATGATATTGCCGCAATCGTTATCGCAACAATCGAAGCTTTAAAAACGAAATGCCCTGACTGTCAGTTCGAGGGTATATCGCGTGACGATCTTGTTCATGTGATTGAGTTCGTAAAAGCTTTTATGAATACGATAACAGAAAGCAAATCAGCCGTACTCAAAACACTCATAACGCTTTTGGTAGGTGGGGTTGTAGGTGGGGGTATAAGCCTTATGGCGTATGGGGCTTACACTAAAATCATGGACTGGTTCTTACCGTGAAAAATCCATGCACCATAATGATTACAAAGTGCTGTGTTTGTAATCGTTACAAGGATGAAAAAGGGCACTATAGGGTTTTTCTACCTACGTGCCCTTTTATTGTCATATCCCATGGGTACTGTAAAGAATGCTCTGACGCAGTTCTCCATGAGATAAGATCTCGTCAACTAGGTAAGCTAGTTAACGCACTTCACAAATATTTGGGTCTCCTTTTATCATCCCGATAGAAATCGTGGTTGCCGTTTCTGGCGATGAACACCATACTTCTGGCCCACTTGGGTCGGACAATGTTTGGGTTGAAGTAATGGTCGGCTCCTTTGTATATATTTCCAAGGGATCTTTGCCCTAGGCATATGGCCGCACTGACCATACAACCAAGGAATGCTTCAGGGTTATTTATAGGCTTCTTCAATGGGTCAATTCCGATTGTCCAGGAGAATTGGTCACTCTCGATAATTACTTCCTGAATAGACTTTCCCCGGTTGGCAACTCGATTCATTACCACATGGCACACAGCTATTTGTCCGCCTATCGGCTCCCCTCTTGCTTCGTGGTATGCATTGAGTGACAACCAAAAAAGACTTAAAGCATACAACTTCATATTCCGTTCTCCTCTTCGTATCTTTTTTTCTTTTCCATTATGGACGTACTAAGAACTATCTTGCTGGTATTGAGGCAATCAGCAAGGTTGAAGTACTGTTCATACAGATGAAGCCCGTCGCTAACGGCGTATATGCTTCCGTCCCTGACATCTTTCGTTGACTTGTTTAATGACAGATAGGTAAGTACAAGCTCTTTCAGTAGTTGAAGCCCGCCAAGGTTCTCTGAAAACGCGCCGAACAAATCCCAAGAGCGGAAGTACGCGAACATGTCAAGGTATCTGTCAACGACTTTGAATGAAATGCATCGAAGACATGGTGGATCATCAAGCAAAGAAGACCACTCGTTACCTATATTGATGGTAGCCTGATTGGTGTATCCCCCAGAGCTTCTGAGAAGCTCCAAGATACGGTCCATTTGTGGTGCTATGAACTGGCCGTATGTGTAATCCTCATTTTCTGCTTTCTCTGTTCCGACAATGTAACATATAAAATATTCGCATATCTTATCTTCACTTGTCGGTGCAGGGATTGAGGGAGGAAGGATAGGAGCGAGAGGACGAGAGCCAGGATTAGATATCTCAATTGCAAACATCTTCAGTTGCCTTCTGATCTGACCCATGTATGACCCACCCTCTACGATGTAGTCATGGCCTCTCTGTATACATATGGTCATTGCTGTGCGCCATGCGTCATCAAGACTAAATGCTTTTGTTGCGTTTATGTTCATGCTGTCACCCCATCTTTCTAACTAGTTGTGCTAGTTGTTCTATGTCATATTCAAGCTCTTCGATGATTGTATACAGTTCGCTCTTTTGCCGCTCCAATACATTTACATACTCCAACAAGCTCTGAAGCGCTGGCTTCAATTTATCATTGGCAAGAAAGTTTTCAGCAACAGCCGAACGTATCCCAGCCGTCTTCAGCCGGTCCCTGTATGTAGTACCGATGCTCTTATGAAGAGGCTGAACGATCTTTGCGTTAGCCTTGTCGGTTGTTATACACAGCTCACACTTGGGGCTTGCTGGGTGCTTATCCCTTCCGCAATCAGGGCATTTCAAATCTTGTGCTTTCATCGGTGCCCTCCTAGTGCTTAGTTTTGTCGCCGCCGTTCAAAAGATCCATATTGATATCTCTCATTTGAAGGCCAAGCTTTGCCCGCGTCAATGCTGGTTTTGCTTTTCTAAGAAATGACAGTGCGGCGGCAGTTGTAGCCGTAAGCTCTTCAAAGGACATCATAGAAGGTTCGGCTGATAGTAAGCAGTCAGATAATCTCTTTTTCTTTTTCATTAGAATATTTTCCTTTTGTCTTCTTCAGCTTTTGCTAGCCTAGCTTCTTCAACACGCTGAATTATTTCTGACACTGTGAATGCGTCACAACATTTATCGCATACAATAACCATGCACGGAGACATCCCTATTATGCGCCATCTGTTAGGGTACTCAGAATAGTGAACAGATACCTTATTGTCTCTTATCCTTTTATCCTCTACGATCCCACAAGAGTCACATTCATACATTTCAATCTCTTTGTCCACTGTGACCTGAACAACCTTTGTAATTCTACCCATAACTAGCCTCCTAGTTAACTGATTTTTTCTTCTATGTACTTGACGAGTTCATCAATCAAGCTGTTTTGAGTCTTATCTTTTTTGGCTAACGACTTGAGTATTACCTCGTCGATGGTATTTGTCATGCATATGATATGCTCAATCACATTAAATATTTGTCCAGGCCGGACAAGCCTTGCCAATAGCTGGTCATAGTGGTCAAGATCCCAAGGAATACCGAACCATACAATTACGTTTCCGCCTGACTGTATGTTCAATCCGTGGGATACACTTGCGGGATGAACTATAAGAAGAGGTATCTTTCCGGCGTTCCAATCAGCTATGTATTTATCTGATTGCTTATCCGTTGTGCCTGAGTATATGGCAGGTGGATTGTGAAACCATTCTTTTATTTTTATTACGTCCTCGATGAATTGAACAGCTACTATCATGTTCATTCCTACCGAGCCATCAATTATCTCTCCTAGCGCTTCAAGCTTCTTAACATGAATGGTCATTGTATCACGCCCTTTAGTCAATTCCTTTGGAGCGCCATACATAAAACCTTGAGCGAACTGTCTCAACTTAGCCAAGGAAGATGCAGGGTTATTGCATATTATATCCAGATCCCCTATGCTTATGAGATGATCCCTTTCAAACTTGTCATAACTTTTCTGATCCCAATCATCAAGTTCGCACTTGACAGTGTTCTGAATAAGAGCAGGTAGCTTAACTGACTCGTCATCCTTTATTGTTATAATGATGTCGCTTATCTGTTTTGCTATCCATTCTCTCGTTCCCTGCATTGGTTCGTATCGCTTATATATACCCTCGCCAGCGGGTATAAATTTACAGGACCGAAAAGCCTCATATGATCTAAATAATCTTTCTCCGTTATCGAGCAAATATATCTGTGACCACATGTCAAGTAGGCCATTAGGGGCTGGCTTACCGGACAGAATAACCTTTCGCTTGACGTTGGCGAACATGGCATTACATAACTCCCATCGTTGGGAGCCTTGGTTTTTGAGGAATTTGCTTTCATCGTATACCACCATGTCAAATTTAGGAACTGAGTTAGGATCTTTTATCATCTTTCGGTAAAGCCAAGGGAGGGTACTGTAGCTTAACAAATAGATCTCTGCGTACTTAGCAAGATCCCTCTCCTTATCGTCGTATATAACAGAATATTTCAGATCAGGATACCATTCTTTTATCTGTTGCGGCCATGCTATGCGAGCCACACGCTTAGGCGCTATAACAAGAACCTTTCTTACAGAAAGATAATTCCACATAAGTTCATGTATCGCGTCCAGTGTAGACAAGGTTTTACCAAGCCCCATACTGAAGAATAGTCCACAGCTAGGGGAGGATATAATCTTGTCCTTTCCTCGAAGCTGGTATGGCCGCCTTGCAGCGTTCTCTGTCATGTGGCTATATCCCTACGCACAATTGGTATCGTTTAATACAGGTCATCCTCAAGCGTTTTAGAGGCATACCACCATGTGGCATCTTACAGTCCTCTTCAGCAACTCCCTGTATTCTTCATCTCTATCTAGTACCCACTGAGGAAGTTCGTCCATCTTCTTCATACACGCTTTGCAAACATTCTTGCATTTGTATGTGTCAGTATAGATAGATTTTCTACAGCCACACAACTCACAGTTATCAAACTCTTGTGGCATGCCCGGTCCTCCTAACTAGTGAGCTAGTTACACTAAACCTTTTTGAACTGCCAACCACTCAGGAATTACTATCTCAACTTCAGGGCGCTCACCTTCGAGAATAGGTTCTCCTACATCTTCGCACAATGACAGAGGCACCCATATCGGATTCATACCGTACGTTGATATCAGTATCGCTTTGGGTGATCTGCAATGCATAAACACAGTAAGCTCTACATAGTTCCCGTCAGTTGATTGAAGAAGTTTCATATTACCCACCTTAAAAAGTAGAATGGACCAGGGGAAAGCATATACAGATCGACTATGAACTCAACTTCCGTGAAGTTCGTTATGCACCAACAGTGCATCCACTGTCCGCGTATGTCTTTTGCTTTCCCTTCCTGTTTTGGAGTAAGCCATTTGCCTGGCGCTTTCAACTCAACGAAAAAGATCCAGCCGTTGAGCATTACTAGTCTGTCTGGAACAGACCTGTTATTAGGTGAAACGAATTTCCAGGCAAGCCCGCCTCTTTTGTTCACCCTAGTAACAAGTCTGTTCTCTATGTCAGACTCTTTTGGGTCAAGGATATCAGTTCTCACAGTTCATCATCGAAGGTAGCGTCGTCGTCCTCTGGCGGAATATTACGCGGTGCAACGATACTCGTCTGAACGAATCGATTCCCGGCCCTACGGTCCTTCTCCATTTCTTTTTTTATATCATCGTAATTATTGATTATGAACCATGCTACTGAAGGTAAGGTTGATGACGCTACATTCGTGTTCGATTCAGCCAAGTCAAGAATGGCTCTATACAGCTCCTCTTTAATTGCCGACGCTTCCGAGCCATGACCACAAAGAGTCTTTCCTTTTAACTCTGGGTAGTACATAACTTTACTTGTAACCATTTCGCTTCTCCTTTAGATTAGATAGCCAAATCTGATAGCTACTCGGATAAGTACAATGATGCTGAATACAAGTATACTAATTACTATACCTGTTATAGCCCCATCAACTATTTGATGAAGCACGCTTTTTACCTCCTCAATTTCATCGTTCATGGCTATGCTCCTTAGACTTTTCGATCCTTGCTACCCATGTGTACCGATGATAGTTACCTGAAGATCCCACCCCAGGACATTTTTTGTTGCCTTGCTTGTGACTCTTTAGTGCAAGGTCAGTTCTTCTTTTTTCGATCAACCTGTTGCAATGAGCGCATATAGCTTTCCTGACCCACATAACTAGCCTCCTAGTTAATCTTTTTTATAGCGTTGACTTACATACCCAGACGAATCAAGGGGGAAGCCCTTGGCCCAATCCGGAACCTCAAGTATTATCTTACGAATGTCTTCAGATTTTCTACCAAGAAACTTAGGAAGCATGGTAATTCCTTCATCATGTACTGAACCTATCTGAGGATATCCGGCATCTTCCAGCCGTAGCTGTGCGTTAACAAGTAGGTCACGGCATAAACCTTGGATTGCATTCTGAAAGAACAACGGGCCGGACATATTTCTTTTGGTCCATTGATGTGTAGTTGAATCGATCCAGTAACTTGAAACCATATCAACTAAGTTACCAAAGTTATTATAGTCCTTCTTTATCTCGGCGAAAGGATAGTATATAAACCTGCCAGATGGGAGATACATTCTAAGGAAGTTTCTATACTTCTGAAACACAACCCGTATATTCTTAACAGGTATTACATCCCCCGGTCTATTCATCGCTTCAATAGCAGCAAGCTCGAAGTTCTTCCAGGCTTCAGTTACTTTTGGGCGGGACTTTCTGAATGCGTTAACGTATTGTTTAGCCTCAGCTTCAGTACATTCGAATTTACTTTTCTTTGCTTCTTTTAAAAACACAATGTGGCCGCCAGCATAGCCACAAGCAAGCACACATATCTTACCAGCCATCCGTTCAGGTGAGGGGTTGAGTATGCTATGCATAGGCCGTTTGAACATATCGGCGGCTTGAACTATATAGATGTCGTGCCCCTTTCGGAACATCTCTAATAATTCTTCTTCCCCGCACAGCCAGCAAACACCTCTCGCCTCTACGCCTTTGAAGTCCTCAACGAAAAGCTCATACCCTTCTGGCGCTTTTATTATCGGACGAATAAGCCCTTTTGCTGCTCTCGATATGGGGAAGTACAGCCTCAACTCTTCATAGCTGCATTCATTGAAAAGCTTTAGAACATGCTCAGGATCTTTGTGCTTGAAGCGCGGGAGGTTTTGCGGTTGCAGTCCCATGCCTGAATGCCGCCCTGGTCCTGCCCCATAGTAGCGAAGATTTCCCTTTACGGTGTTATCACTGCAAAGCTGTTGCTTTATCTTAGCAAATTTCCCTACCGCTGACCCACCGCCAAGCTTTCTAAATTCAAGTACTCTTCTAAGGTTTGGGTGTAAATTATGTTTCTCTTTGTCGATGTCGAGTAATTCTTCAACAGCTTCAGCCGATAGACTGGGTATGTCAACCCCATATCTTTTAGCGTATGCTATTATTCGCTCCCCTTGTGTGGGTTTTGTTATCACTCCACCAGTAAGAACGCTAACAAGAGCGCCGTTGTATTCAACATCCTTCTTCAAATGATTTATTATATTTTCAAGACTGCCAACATCTATAGGAAGCCCGCGCTGGTTCATCAACACTACACTTTCCCATATTCGTTGTTCGTTCGCTGTCATAAGCCCAGCAAGATAGTTATGTACCGATCTTTCCGATGTAACATCGCATCTATTATAATGCTTGAAAGTTTTGAACTCCACTTCAAATTTTTTTGGACTTCTAAACATGCCGTTATTGTCTGGTACGCAGAATATTTTTATTAAGGCGTTTCCGGTTTCTAATTTTATGTTACTGCTAACTAGGCGGCTAGTTGTGTATAGATCTTGTGGAAGTCCGGCAACCCCACACTCAGCCATGGTATCACGCCATCTTGATAACTCGGGGCACTTAGGCCAGCCATACCTAGGGGTGAGAACGTTCTTCCAGATTTCTATTTCAAATTGAGCATTGAATGCATGAAATATGGCGTCAGACTCAGCAAGTAATCTCAGGTTATAGTGACACCACCCTTGACTTGTTACTATATCATCTGTATTAACAAGCGGCTGATCGTCAACAAGCCAAGACCAACAGAGAGGACTTGTTGATTTGTCCCTCGCATACTTATATAGACCCTCGGTCTTTAAGTTGACCTTGGATCTAGTTTCGAAGTCTATTGTTACGTCCATTTTCTTTTATCCTGTTAACGCAAAATGCTTCACATTTGATACGTGTGGTCGGGCCTTTCAGTTGAGTACCGTTCGGATATAATATAACAACCCAACTATCTTCCGGGGGTAGTCCTGTTGCTGAGAGTCTTCTTATTACAAACATGGCTTATTTTCACCCCGTACCGCCACTAACTAGTTGTCTAGTTAGTGGCGGGTAATAGGTTAGAACAACTTGGATACGTCAGTGAAGCCGCCACCGCCCTGCACTACACCACCCAAGGCTGCTGCGGCTTCAGCCTCGGTTACTCCGTTTGTGAATCGTTCGCCGGTTCTTGTCTTGCGGATAGCCTTGGGGATGCATGATACGCCCTGGCTCTTGTTGTCGTAGGGTACGAACTCCACTACAACATCCGCGTAGTCACCGGACTGAATGTCCTGCGGGTTTGTGCTGACCGTTCTCTGCTCGGTAAGCATAAGAGGTTTGCCTTTTTCGGGGTCTTGCTTGGCGTTAATGAACCAATTCCCTACGTAGGGTTGCCGTTTGTCTGGCTTCTGTGCCGCATACATATCGCCATCTCGTAAGGGCATCTGAAGATTGGGGGGTTGGTATCCCTTCCACGGTCCTTTGATACCATTGGCGATTGCAGCACCGATTGCATTGTTAATGTCGGTAAGGTTATAGGTTTTTGGGATCAACAGAGTAACAGAATACTTAGGTACTCCATTCAGATCCTTAGCCGGGATGTAGGCGTTCAAGAAAGAAAGACGAACGCCTTGAATGATACATCCATGCGGGGGGAGTCCCGTTACTACGGGCTGTTGTGGTTGCTGGTATATTTGAAACATTTGCTACCTCTTTACATTTTTGTTAGTTGAGTGTTAAAAAAGAATTGAAACATCCATAACGTTAGCCGATGGATCAGGCTCCTCTACGGGTGAGGTATACTCTGACCTTGGGTCGTCCGCTGGTGCGTATTCAGGCTCGCCTATTGGATACTCTATAAGCGCTCTGAATGCGTTCTTTGACACCGTAGGAAGATTGTCCACGTCAATAAGCTTCTCAGCTTGGGCTGGTGATATGAGCTTTTTGGTATACCGCTCGGATTCCTTCAGTTTTTTCCGCTGTAAGTACCCGTCCGCTTTCTCTTCGTCGGCCCACTTACGACGAGTTTCCTTATGAACAAGCTTGAAGTCTGGAATGCTCTCCCCTTTGAGCATCCTTGCCGTTGCTGCGTACTCCGTATTTTTTATTGCTACCTCCATGAAAGGGATAAGTTTTAATGCGTCGGAAAGGTCTTCCGCTGACATACCGTCATAGTCAGGCTGGGGTTGATTTTTCTTAGATGGTGCGGGGATTGAGTCTATCCTATCAAACGCTTGCAGCAACAGGTTTGTCTGTGCCTGGCATCCCGCTTTACCACGTACACAGAATGAGCACTGTTTATCACCTGGAATTAAAGGCGCGTTCGGATTCTTTGTGGCTTCAATAGCCGGAAGCAGAACCTCAGATTTCCACTTCAGAACATCGGCTCCCGTAGTAGTCCATACGTCGATAGGTTTTACCCTTGGCTGAATGATAACGATGTCAACCGTTGCCGCTTCAGCAATCGAAGGGTCCATAGAGGCGTAACACAATCCTTGCTTGTTCTCCCTCGCAAAGACAATCCCCATGCCGAATTTGTAGTCCAGCACAACTAGATGCCTAGTTAACGGGAACCACAAGCTAAGATCCCTAGTCCCAAATATCGTAGGATCTTCCGGTAAAAAGACTTGCTCCTCAAGGGTCATTTCAGGCTGCCCGTGCATAAGCATAAGCCCACCTATATACTGGTCAACCTGCTTTGCCGCTTCAATAACAGCGTCCTTCTGGTATGTCCCCGCCTTGAATGCAGAGTCGGGATCAGTAGCGGCACCGCTGTAATAGCTCTTCATGTGTTCGTGGCATTCAGTTCCGAGCTTTCCATCTTGCGTTTGTATATCGTCTAAACCCTTGCAAGCATTAATCCGGCCAGGGCATAGGATATTAGCTTCAGTTTTCGATGGTGAAAACCAGCTATGTTCGTTTTGTTCCATATCTTCACCTTGGCCGGATACCGGCAGGTTAAGGTTACTGAATCATTCCACCAGAAAGAGCGACAACCTGAGTTTTGAAGTCCTGACGCTTTTCAGGGGGCAACTGCCCGATGGTAGCAACACCCATGCTAGTCAAAATTCCCAGTATCCTTGGCACATCAACACCCGGAAGCTGTGCCTGAATTAGGCGCTGGACAAGCCCTTGAAGGGCGGCGTCAGATACATCGGCTCCAACCTGCTGTTGCGGTGCAGGTGCAGGTTGCTGCATAGCAGGTGCAGGAGGAGGCATAGCAGGTGCAGGTTGCGGCATAGCAGGTGCAGGTTGCGGCATAGCAGGTGCAGGTTGCGGCATAGCAGGTGTGGGGGTAGGTTGCGGCTGTGCATTCGCGCCCCAGATAGCCTGAACAAGCTTGCTTACCTTGTCCACTTCTTCCTTGTTGAAAATGTCAAAAGTAATTTGTGCCATTGTGATACCTCTTTTGTTGTTTTTTACTACGTTACGGCTCCCTCTGAGCCACCAGACATCTCGAACCTTTCTACAATTTATATTCTAAGTATACCATTTTATAGGATGTTTGTCAAGTTGAGTTTTCTGGTATACTTGCGCCGGATACCTTTGCTGTTACGTCCATGCATGTCAAGATGCCAACCACTAAGCGCTTCAAAGGCATGGTGAAACTTGTTGAGCATCCACCCCATAGCATTGTTAGACTCTGGAACAGCTTTAAATGATATCCTAAACTCATGCTCTCCGTAATACTCTGCATCGGAGCATATCTTTGCCCTCTTTGTAACCCCTCTGTTCAATTCGGCCCACTCTGCAAACATTGTCCTTAACTCGGAGGTAGTCAGTATTACAATATTATTCTTTTGCTCCTGAAAGAAACAAAACAAAGCAAGACAGAAATCGCTCCCCGTTACCTGATCTATATATTGGGCCATGTTTCTATTAATAACGGCTTTGGTATCGATCATAGTCACGCCACTAAGAACAGAAGACACCGCTGCAAATACAATATCTCTTTGCGATATCTTTCCGAAATCTTTAGCGGATGCACCGTCAATATATTTCATAACCAACGACGCTATGTGAAGAAGTCCGCCAAACAGAAATGGCTTATCAGCATACCATTCATTTATGAAGTCGCTATTGAACTTAGGAATATCCATGAAATTAATTGTCATCGTTCTGCTAATCAAGTCCGGCCTTGTTATTATCTTGGATAGTCCAGTAAGGATTATAGGACGCTGTATAAACCTATCAAGTTGGGTTTGGGTATACATTATTCGTATGTTGTATTTCATTCCCGTAGACACCTGACATAAGACATCCTGAGTTTGAGGGGATAGCACCCCAACGTTGTCAATTATTGTTATCAGTTGGTCATGGATAAGCGAGAAGAAATTTTCATCCGTCTTACCTGAAAATACGGATCTGCTTGCTCCACTACCTAGCGCCTGGATTGATGGGTCTACTAGATCTTTTGCTAAGTCTGCTCCTGTTGACTTTCCACAGTTATGTGGCCCGATAAACTCTCCTATGTATGCAAGCGGTCTATTCGTCAAGGCCGTAACTAGCCAGCTAGTTAACGCGGTTAAATCGTAACCGTCACAGCGTATAAATTTTGTTATGTTCTCCTTGAAGAAATCAATAAGAAATTCAGGCGTAGGTTTTAGCTCTTTTCCGAATCGAGAATGAAACATGTCGTCGGTAGGCAATATATTACTGGCAACATTGATCCACTTTGGAGTTTCAACGTTTTCATGTATGACAGGCCCAGAACTGGAAAGATGTATTGATCTGTGTATTCCGTCTAACTGATGCCCTGCATTATACCAACAGCCTTTTGCTATGCCATCCCCTAATGGAATAACCCGCTTACCAACAAGCTCTTTCTTGAACTTCACCGCTACACTCATTGGGTTGTATCTATCTGCAAGAAGAACTGATACACATTTTTTGCCAAATTGAATAGATACTGTGTTGTTAGATCTTAGCAGTCCATCTCTATAGAATATATTCGTCACCTCTCCATTTAGTGGTAGTATGTTTCCTTTACCATTCAGCGGAACCATGTAGCTGTTCCCGTCTTGGTCTAATATGAAGTCATATGTGCTTAATATCGGACGTATTAGATCATTCTCTGATTGGCCCTCATGGATAGTTGTACCGCCTATTTCTGCGGGTGTTAATGATGTACCTGTTGACGGCTCCCCTGCCGTCCGTTTCATCAATTCGTTTATTTCAGCTATGGTTATAATACCTTTCAGCTTCTTTCGAAGCTTCATTTTAACCTGTGTCCATACTCCGGGGTATCGCTCCCTTAGCTTCTTGGCTGATGTTATGGCCGGTCTACCTGTTAAAACAGTAAGATCCCCTATACAAGCCAGGTCTGCTGCTGTCATTATCTCCGCTGTTAACTCATCAACCTCTTCCCCGAACTTCTTACCTTGTCTGGTTGCTGATTCAAGGTATTGTCGAAACGTTGATACAGTGTATGTTTGTCTGTCTGCTGCATTGCCGCGTTTGCCATGTGATATAATGGCTTTCCAGGATGCATCAAACATCTCTTGAGCATAGCGGTCAATGTTCTGTATTACTTGGTTCTTACCTACTTCATTGACAAGTTGGGCGGCGGCTCGGAATGCCGGTTCATTTATCCCACGCTCTGTACCGACATATAGCCGAATACTTTCCAACCAGTTTGCGCCAATCTTATCAACTAGTCCGCTAGTTGACCATCCCTTCGGGGTGTTGTTGAATACATCTTGTTGGAACAGTTGTTCAGGTACAATAGCAGAAAGCCCTTGGCTGTATGCAATTCGGGCATGTTCTGGTATAGGATCTGCAAAGTTGATACACTTTGGGGGCGCGATGTAGTCAGGCTGAACAGGGTTATATGGTGCTGGATCAAGAACTTTGGCCCCTTTCAATCTATTATAGGCAATGACGATTGCCCGCATTTCATCAAGAGATTTCTCTTTCTCAAGAACGAAATACACATGACAATTTATTATATCTCTAGTGAATTGACTAGAACTTAGGACAAAGACGAAATCGGAAAAGGCAACAGAACCCCAGCCAAGATATGAAAGGACTTCGCGAATTAATGTTGCGGTGGAATTTGGATCTGAAAGGGACCAATTGGCTTTTGCTGGTAACTCGTTTGGAACCGTAAATTTATCTATATCCAGGTGAACAAACTTGTTAGGTAATTCAGGAAAATTTTCTGCTAGCTTTCTATCCGCCGTTCCTGTTATGCCAATGGCGGGTACTCCGTATATGCGGAACCAACCATCTCTAGCGAAGTTGCGAAATGTCTCTGCAACAATGCTTAGGTTCTCTGAATGGCTGAATGAGACCGATCTAAAATAATATCCAAGATCGAAGCCACTAACTTTAACTATCCCCGATGGCTCAAGCCTAAAGCTCTTAGCTGGTACATAGGTGGGGGACGTGCCATATAGGAACGTAAGATGCATCTTATGCCCTTCTATTGTATAAATAGCAAAATTGCATAGTGCGAATTAAAGTTGAATTATAACATACAATTAGAGATAAAGCAACACCTATTTTTTGTCAACTAGTTAGCTAGTTCGCGCAAAACAGCATAATACTCAGAGTTCTTGAACCTGAGAAATGAGCTGTTGTTTGATCTCATGTCAAGGGTAAAATATAAGTATGTGTGTCTAGTTGCAAAATGAATTGTAGGTATTACTATATGTGGCTTCATGCTCGGAATATCTTCAGGTATGTTAAATGAGAGATAAATGCATGAATCTCTTTCTTTTGGAAAGGGAATAGACTATCAAATGTAAGGTCATAATAAAATATGGTAGCGCGGGGCAATTCAAGCCTACTGCCATCATAAGAAATTGCTGTATCATAGAATTTATGCCTTTTTATGTGTATCGTAGAAAACAAGTCATTAAGCAGATTCGCGTTAATTAAAGTATTCCGTTCTTTATGCATCGTATTAGCTCCTTAACCATAAGCCAAAAACCATAGAAACACCATGCCGCAAACACAACAGAAAGAAGATGCGAGAGGAGCTTTGCTACAACCTCGCCAAAAGTAGCATCCCCGACATGCATATTAGGGTTGTGTCGCATATGCTGAATATTCTGCAAATGATTCTCAATTGCTATGCGTCTTTGCTCTTTCTCTTTTCCCATGTCTATCGGCTCCTGCATCTTCTTTCTCCCTAACTAGTCCGCTAGTTGAAATCAACTGGTAATACTTCACCATATGGCGGGTTGAAATCTCTTTTTCCTCCATAAATACACCACAAGACCGGGTACTCTGGCTCTGGGGCAAAACTGTTACACTCGCCATCGGTAAGATAGACAAGTCCGGCAGGTTGTAACCCTTGCTCTGCTACCCATTCGAAGGGCGGCTCGAAGTCAGTACCGCCACCACCTTTAGGCTTCAATTCGATTACATCCCCTCTTTCGAATTTCTGAACATTTGCAATTCTCGTATCGCACCATAACACGTAAAGAGTTTGGATATTAACACTCTCGAAAGCGCTTATCAAATCGGTGCCGTACTCCTTTAACTCTTTCTCTGATATACTGCATGAAGTATCCCCGACGAATACAAGCGACTCGATCATTTCCCCCCACAGCGAAGGGAATATGAATCCAGTATGAGATAGGCGCGTATTAACTATCCGATAAGAAAAATCGTCTCGAACTGTCACTTGAATGAAGTTAGCCAGGGCGGACTTCCAATCGATACGCGCTTCGAGCAAGGGGGCAAAAAGCTGCTCAAGACTTCCCGGCAACGTTCCAGCCATCTTAGCTACCATCAATCCTTCCGATATCTGCGACTGAATTTCCGCTTCAATCTGCTCTTTCTCAGGGGAACTTTCGGCCCCTTCCGGGATGCTGGGATGATCTTCAATAGAATCAAAGCTTTGCTGTCCGCGTGAAAGTTCCTTAGCTTCCTGTTCCGGCTCCTGAATGAGAATGTCGTATATCTGGTAATCCGTCATATCGTGAAATCTTGTATCGTACAACACTCCCGGAAGAAATTCCACGCCCGGCAACTCTTTCATGTGGTCATTAATCATATAGTCCGTTGCACGTCGCCATGTCTCAAGATCTCTAATACCGCGTCTTACATGGTGGCAAAACATAATGTGATACCATTCATGTAAGACAACAAACATACGCTGTCCGGGTGTAATATGATTTATGAAATCTTCCCGGAATATAATCCGAGTTCCGTCAGTTGCAGCGGGTTTGTCCTTTGGCAGGTTGTTATCAACTTCGAGTTTCAGCCTAAGAATGCCAGGGGCAAAGTATGGGAACTGCGATACCGTTCGAGTCACCGCGTTATCCATTAACTGTAATCCAGTTATCATATCAATCCCCCAACCGACTAACGGTTCTAACTTGTTTTGCGGTAAGTTGCCACAAGACCATGGCCCACAAATACGTAGTGCGTTCTGAGAAACAAAAACAGTCCTTATTGAACATCTGACTATCGAGCCACATTAAATATGTCATTTCGACGCCCCCATATCTTTATGAGTTTTTTCATTCGGTTCTGCCGGTATACCGCGAAGTACAGCTTGAATGTTTCGTTGCTCACACTGTAGCACCAATATCCCTTCATTCTTGATAGATCAATCAAATCCTGTAACCACATTAGGTAAGTCATAACTAGCACCCTAGTTGACATGAGCATGGGCAAGACGCTCGGAATACCGACCATATGCCTCGGTCAATTCGATATTCGGGCAAACTGCTCTAGCGTCATGCATTAGAATGGTTGCATACTGGGGCGGCATACGCTCAGTAAGCATAACAATGTTATCAATGGTATCCAGGCTTGCACGCATAGCAATCGAGGAAGCTATAGCATACATCTCATCCGCTGCACGTGGCGGTACAAAAGTATCAGGATACCTTATAATAGTATCGACATCTTGAAGTCTTCCATGAATCTTTTCGAAGCTGCAATATGGAATACTTGCACCTTCACCAATGGCGGACGCTACTATTCGTTGCCTGATAAGCGGATGGGAATTTCCAAGCTCTTTCAGCAACTTGGAAAGTTTTGCCCAAGTACGCGGTGATGGCGATGCTTCCATGTCGCCATTAGGATTGAAGTCAAGTAGGTGTTTGGAATTAAAACGGACATAGGCGGGAATTGATTCAATGACTCCGTTTGTATAGCAGAACTGGCAGAAATCGTCAACATGCTCTTTCAATTGAAATATCGAAGCGAAGCGGCTCTTAACTGGCTCAAGAATGCCAAGCACGCCTGCTCTATGCTTTCGATCATTGGTTGCAGCGACGAAAGTAACAAGATCAGAGATCTTATGACCGGAAACTTCACGTGCAAGTAATAGCTGCATGTAAGCAGCTTGCACGGCTGGCGATGCCTGACCTAGATCATCGATAAACCAGATTGTAGGCCGGGTTGCATTCATCGCAAAGCGAAGATCGCCATATGGGATGAAATCTGCCCAAACAGCGCCCGAACCATCAGAACTTTGATAACAGTAGGGGAATCCTTTCGCGTCCGTCTGATCGGACGTTACAGGTGTTGAGAGTATCAGGTCATAGTTTAAACCTAACCTGACTTGGTTTATTACATCCGACTTGCCTATTCCTGGCGGACCGACAACAAGACACGGCTCCTTTACCTTGACGCACAACTTGATGAGTTCCACAGCTTCAGGAATACGGAATGCTGGCAGTGCCATAATTTTACCCCTTTAACAGTTGAGATTGATTTATTTAAGCGCTTGACCACACTCAGGGCAATAGTTGAAAGCATTGATCTGCTTGCCTTCGCCAAAAGCTTCGACGTGCGCTTCAAGATGCTTTTTACCGCAAACAAGTCTGGACTCCTCAAACCAGAACCACTCACCATAGGTATGGTCACAGTTTTTTCGTTGCTCATAAATACTGAGCACGTCTTCCATTATCTTTTCGAGTACAGCGGCATCGGACTTGCCAGTGTTATAGGGTCCGGTAACGATAGGCTTATTGTGAAGATCTTCACACAGCTTATCAACTTGCGGTGCAGGCGCGCACAACAATTTGATTCTCTCAATTCTATCCATGGTAATAGCTCCTTTTTTGACGTTAACGGTTTGATTGTTTGCCCGCACAATCTTACCAACTAGTTGTCTAGTTGGTAAGATTAGACTGACCTGCAATCAATTACCCAACAAGGTTCAAAGCTTTCTGGATCTCTTCATCGGCGCAAAGCACGTTGCGGAAGTTGTCATCCATGGCGAGTATACAAGCTTTCGCCAAAGTACAAAGTTGTTCCTGCGTCATGCCGGAAACGTCCATTTGTGCGTTGCTGGTTGCCGTTGTAGTGGTCTTGGTAGTAACGTTGCTAGTCTGTGCGGCAAGTCCAGCGGCTTCAAGTGCGGCTTCCTCAAGACGCTTTCGTTCAAGCTCTTTCTTAGCGGCTTCCCGTTTTTCGATGTTTGCAGGGTTGAGCATGGTAAATCGTTCCGATGCCCGGTTGACCATATGGCCCCAAGAAATCAGATTGTTGTCACGTTCCGTCTGGTACAATTTCTGGTATCCCCATGCCGTTCCGTCTTCTTTTACGGGCCATACCTTTTCAGCTACGAGATCCGCAACAAGATCTTTCACCGACCAGTTGTAACGACCGCCAAGCTCTTTGTATCCGAGTTCGGCATTGCTTTCGGCGGAAAATGCAGCTTTCAGGGCGGTGCTAGCTTTGCCAGATTGGAGAGTCTTAATCATGCTTTCCGGTGCTCCTTTGACTTCGACGGGCGGGAGAAGAGGGGCGGGAGTGTTACGAACTGCATCCCGCTTCGCTTTGGCTTCAGCCTTCTCTGCATCTTTCTTCGCTTTGGCAGCGGCTTTTTCCGCATCTTTGGTGGCTTTGGCATCCGCCTTGACCTTATCGGCAGCGGCTTTTTCCTCTGCTTTCTTTGCAGCAGCAGCGGCTTTTTCTGCGTCTTTGGTGGCTTTTCCGGCATTCTTCGCGGCTTCTTTTTCGGCTTTGGCTTTGGCTTCCGCTTCTTTTTTGATTCTGGCGTTATTTTCCGCCTCAGCTTTCAGGGCGGCGAGTTTGGCTTTTGCTGGGTTCAAGGGTTCAGGGTTTGATACCGTTGCCGGTACAATATTAATGTCAACGTCTGAATCATCATTTGCGGCATTGGTATCGATGTTGGCTCTTTCGGCAGCTATACGTTCATCGACGCTAACGAGTGTAGGGGATTGAGCAGCGGCGGCGAGTGCGGCAGATGGCGGTGCGGGAACGGGAATGGTTGCCGGTTTATTGGTTTCGGTCGTTATGATTGCCATGGTTGTTACTCCTTTAAAAAGGGTTGTGTGGTATGGGGCGGTGCCCGTTAAAAGTTCATTTCCTCGAAATAATCCGTACTTGGAAATTGAATTTTAACATTTTCTTCATCTTCTGTCAACAAAGAATCTGCCGTTTGCGTAGCCTCTTTAATGGCCCGCATAGTATCTTGAATTTCATCGATGAGATCTTGTTGGTCTTTAATCGGTAACAATCCACTACAATCAATTACCCTTCTCTTTCTTAGCTTTGTCATAACTTGTACTCCTTTAACATTTGATTGTTGCCAACTAGACAGCTAGTTGAATTAAATTTTAGTCAAATCATTACGATAACTAAGAAAATCATTTTTAAACGGACAATCTTCAAGCCATTGTTTTTGATTTTCATTTAACGAAGACCAATCTTGTCTAGTCAAATGATATATCATTTGGGAAAACAACCGTGCGTCCCCCTTTATAAGTGTTCCCCCGCATGAAAATGGAATACCCGATGAAAGATCCAAGTTAGCGCCCCGCAAGTCAGCGCCCCGCAAGCTAGCGCCCCGCAAGTCAGCGCCCCGCAAGTCAGCGCCCCGCAAGTTAGCGCCCCACAAGCTAGCATCCTGCAAGTCAGCGCCCCGCAAGTCAGCGCCCTGCAAGCTAGCATCCTGCAAGTTAGCGCCCCGCAAGTCAGCGCCCCGCAAGTCAGCACGCTTTCCGTTTTCAATACCTTTCGTCCAGTTTTCATGCGATTTTAATATTACTGATATATTTTCCATAATCATCCCCTTTTTTGTGTTGTGTTGTCAACTAGTTGACTAGTTGGTGCTACCAGTCGGTGGCTTCATTCGTCCATGACAGATCTTCAATCGGCGCTGTGTGTCGTCGATCAGGGATATGTCGCCTGTCTTCTTTGTTTTCCCATAACATACAAAGTTTCGTCTTACCAAACAGCTCTTCTTGGATTGCAACGACATCCGCCTGAATCTCTTTGTCCGACACGCCGACCGGATATAAAAACTTGCTTATGAATCGTTGCAGACCTGATACTGACCATAACCAATTTGCCAGATTATGGTCAACCCGAATGGCTGTCTCTTCAGATGAGCTACCATTCTTTATCAGTTTAGCCATAACAGCCTGACGTTGCTGCTCATAGGCCGATACTGATACCGCATGACTTATCATACCCTTGATGTGTTTGTATTCGTCAATCTGCAATTCCATGGCTCTAGCTCCTTATGCTGAAGTTGAGATCTGGTCAAGGTCAGCTTCCGTGAATGTGGCATAGTCATACAGACCATGCTTGACTCGTACTTCGACTCTATCCGGGTTGCGCTTCCAGGTTTTAATACTTGTTACCCTGGCGCGCATGGCTGTTTTGCCATCGGCATTCTTTTGGGTTGTGTGGTAGACCATTTGCCCTTTCCTGAGTGCTTTCGCTTCTTGTAATGTCATGGTAGTAACTCCTTGTTTGATGTTTACGATTGAGAGCTATGCAAAATACCTTGTTTCGCCAGTAGTTGAGCCATAATGATTTTTAAATGTCTCCTTTGCTGGTATGCTGGACCACTCCTTAATGATCGCAACGGCATGTTTAGGAAGGATGTCTTGCCAATCTTCCTCTTGCACATAGCGCCCGTCTTCCAGGTCCATTACTTGCTTCTTGCTTCGGAACGTTTTCCTTCGCCCCATCTCTGTTTTTTCAAGAGTTCGAATAGTTCTGAGAGATCCGGCATCGATATACAGCTCATAGGTGTGAGTAGTGACAAGCTTCGCTCTATGGCCCGTTCCCGACAAAGACGTAATGTGATAGACTTGAAGCAATACAGCTTTTTGTGTGGGTTGTGTTGTCATTGCATCGTCTCCTTATTTGTGTTGAGGATTGAGATCCGGGTATCAAACCTATTGATCTGGCTTTGGCTTGCTTCCCATACTCGCCTTGCCTGCTCCATGCTCTCTTGATATTGATCTTGGGTCATGGCCTTAATCAGAAAGAGGCGCTGTATGATCGCCAGGTTGTTCTGATACTGGTCAAGAGCCATTTCATGTAGCTGTGTAGTTGTCATGGTAGCCTCTCCTTGTATTGCTTTGTGGTTGTTGGTGGCTTCCTGGTGTGTCCTGTAGTGGAGTCTCAATAGTAAGTCCGAATAAGAACAATTGCAAGATCAGTCAAGGAATTAATGGTCATTAATGCTTATGATATGTATAAATGAAAATGATGTATATTGTAAATGCATGAATTATCAGTCTATAGATTGTGAATCCATGGGTTGTGAATGTATGGGTTGTGAATCTATAGATTGGTGTAGTGACAGATGGGGTATTTGCTAACTGGGGCGGATAACACCTACTATTTCTTTATTAATATTATATACTTATGTATAGTGTATAGATAGAGTAAAGAAAAGAAAGGATTGAAGAAAAAGAGATATTTCTGTGTTATTTTGACATATGTTGCATTGCAACAAAAATATTTATTTCTAATAAAAACTTTTAAAATGGCAAAAAAATATACACTCTATACACGAAGTATACATTATGCAAGCGATATCAAGAGGTTAAGCCAGTGCTATCCTATGTGCTGACCTCTTATATGTGCGATCTCAAGGACTTACGTAAGATATTGTGTTAGGCATATCCCCAGATCTATATATTAGCAGCTACTATCCTGGTCTACCCTTCTATGGATTCATACCCCATGCATCGACAGTCTATGGATTGTGAGTCTATGGACTGTAGATCTATGGGTTGTGAATGCATGGACTGTGGATCTATGGCTGAAACGGAGGGGGTGGGGGGAAAAACGGGCGCGTCATATATCTATATTAGACCCACACACGAAATTTTATAAAATTTTAGGATGTGTCAAATTAACACAAAAATAACATAGAAATTTTATAAAATTTTAGGCTGCGTCAAATTAGTATAAAAATACCACAAAAATAATATAAAAATTTTCTGGACAAAAAATTAACTACGTGTTAAAATAACACAAAATCAGACCACCTTGGAATATACAATTATGAATGAGAACAGCGTCCCGTCCCCCGCCGAACTAAAAAACCAATTTATCATTCCGTGGAATTTGGCGGATATGATGTCGCCATGGCTTGGCCTATCCACAAGCATGTCCTACCAGATCTTAAGGCAAGGAAGAAAGCCCTCTATACGAACCAAGAATAAGCTCAGGGAGCGGTTAGGCATACCGACTGAAATATGGAATAAAAACATTGACGAACTGGCCGAATATCTATATATTATGTGGTATGAGTCTACTCAGGAGAGGGACCAGCAAGCAACTGGAGAACAACTGCGGAAACTACAAGAACTCTTTTAAGGAGCAAGAACGATGACGATGAAAGCGTTAGTACCAATTATTTTTGTTTTAATAGTCCTGTCAATACTATTAACTAGGTCGCTAGTTAACTCTGGACAGGGGATGGGACCAGGACCGGGGATAGGAATAAGTTACATTGCTCCGGATGCTGTGCTGTTTAATACTGATACCGTAACATTTAATGGCGATGCCGCCGTGACATGGTGAGAACATGAACATGAGACTACTTACTGCTGTATTATTGACCTTGGTGCTTGCTGCTCCCTCATTCGCTGCTGTTGAGCTTGATGCCGATGCGAATGGACTCATTGACATTAGTAAAGGTGGGCTGAACTCAATGCCGACCGCTGATAACCAGATCCTACAGGCGAACGGGGCGAACTCATATGCATGGGTGTCAACCCTGGAAGGGATCATTGACGATACGAAGGGCAACGGGGACACTACTTATATATGGTCGGCTGACAAAGTGTTCGATCAACTGTTTCTGAAAGCACCGCTGGCCGATCCGGTGTTCACTGGGTCAATGGCGGTCCCAGTAGGCACAGGTCCAACGGTGGATGCGAACGGTGAAATGGCTATCGATACAACGGCATCTCAACTTCTGTACTATTCCAGCGCTGAGTACGCGATATCACCGTTTAGGCAGATTGACTTTGCAGTGAAGAACCCTGTCGATGCGGACGACTTCTTCTTGTTCAAAGCTCAAGTTGGCATGACAATAACCGATATTCACGTAATCACCATAGGTGGAACGTCCATATCAGTTGACATCCAGGAGTGTTCGGCTACAGGAACGACATGCACTACTGTTGACGCTGCCATAACCGCTGACTCTGATGGTGCTACCGACGATGGAACGCTGTCCAATCCAAGTATTGACATTGGTGACTGGGTAAAGGTCGTCCTTGGAGCGCCGACCGGAACAGTGACATTCTTATCTGGATCAATATTCTACAAGGAGACACGATTCTAATGAAAACTCTAACACTGTTGGTATCGATACTACTGTTTATGGTAGCACCGTTGCAGTCAGCGGTGCTGGTGGGATTTGGGGAATCTGGAGCGGCACCTATATTCCTTGAGACGTTTGAGGCAACCGGATACGACAATGCTGTGTGGACTGAGACGGGAACGCCTGACGAGGACTACACAACTGGTCCGTTGTGCGGATCTCAATCACTGGATATCAGCTCAACTACTGCTGTTGTTCAATCCTCTGATCTAGGGGAGTATACAGGGATTAAATTTTTAATTAAATTTGGCACTTTAACTAACTCAGCGGATAGTTATCAGTTCGCTATGCGGGATAGCACAGGAACGACGAATCTTGGCCTAATAGCCGTAACCTCTTCCGATTATTTCAAGATCGCGTGTGGTACTGCTAATGTGACTGATAACACCATGCTCCTTTCTGCCACAGCTACGTATATGGTATGGCTTGACTACGTGAAAGGGACGGGTAGCAATGCACAGTTGAGGCTGTATGTGGCTGAAGACGCCAGTGCGGATTGTGTAGAAACAAAACCAGGAACACCGCTATTAACAATAACAACTGGAACATCTACGCTTAACGCCCAAACGATAAGGATACTACAGAGCAATGCTATGTCGTCCCATATTTTATGGGATAATGTGGAGATAACACAATGAGATGGATACTTCCGATTATCGTCTATATATTAGTACTCTCGAATGGATATGCAGCCTGTAACTGCGGGTCAGTCGATCAAGCTAACCCTTGCACTGGACAATCCATATCTGTAACAGTGCTTGCTGATACTCCTAATTTTGGTACTGCTGTTGATAATGTCTATTCTTGGGCGTTCAACTCCGGTGGTGGTGACGCCAGGTGCGGACAATTCTCAAATGGTGATTACTGGGTAGCTCCAGCTTCAGGACAAAGCACCGTGACGATAACCGGGATATCGAGTAGTAGCCATGCATCTTGGATAAGAGCGGACGCGAACCCCACATTGGAGTTGATGGGGTTACTCACAGGAACTGTTGCTTATGGTAATTATAGCGCTACTGAAAATATTATCCCTAACCTTCCAATATCATATAGTGGTATAGATTCAATCGTTGCAGCGATACAGCGTAATGAGGCGGTAGAGGGCGTTTGTGGCACTCAGAACATTGAGGGGCAATGTATTGATTCATACCACGTTGTAACCGTACTTCCAACGGTGCCAGAGAATGCGGGGTCAACTGTTATAAGGCCAAACATTACCGGCGAAACAAAGGTGATGCTGACGTATAGCGATTTCGATTTTACGAGGCTTCCAGTGTATTCTTTCCTTACTGGAACTGATGCCGCTGGACTTGCCAGGATGAAGAAGAGATGGTCACACAGTACAGAGATGTTTGCCCTTTTCAGCGTCAATGACAATAACGGGTACTCTGAAGGAGGGCGTGCGTTCAGGTCGCATGTTTTGATAGATGACTATGGCGCTGGCATGGCATCGACATGGTACAATGACATGCTGATTCTGTTCTCAGATGACCACACAACGGCTGAGAAGATGCCAATATTATCAGCCATGCTTACCTATGGCCTGGATCTATATAAATGCAGGTATGACCCGCCAGCCGGGTACTCTCGATATTGGGGAACAGGAGCTACACAACACCCTGGACGATTTGCACCAACAGCATTCCTTGCCGCATTGATGGTTGACCAGACATATGCCAATAACCTCAAGTTGGTTGCGGGGCACAGCAAAGACCATTTCAGTATGGGGCCACCTGAATTTGCACAGATTCACGATGGACCTAATGGCAGTGTATACGGGGACATACCGAACCTAACAGGGAAATATTTTCAGGGGGCATATTGGAATGATTTGCTTAACTCTAAATGCTGGGATGGGCATCCTGGAACATGCAACGAGGCTCTGGGTGCAAAAACAATGTTTGACCCATATCTCTATATCGATGGCCCACCAAACTATCCCGGCACAAGCTATTTTTACACATCTCTTGGGGTTGACAGATCGTTAGCCGCAATTGGGATACTTATGCCACAAATCGGGGCGATTATCAATTTCACCCCGCTGTATGATTTCGTTTTCCGGGTAGCTGACCATGGCGTTCTTGCCGCCCCCGATCCTTGTGTTACTCCAGATAGCAGAGAAGATCTTGTGAACTGCGATGCGTATAGGAATACAGGTTGCTTATATTACGGAACGACATGGGGGCCGGTTGACGTAAATGACCCGGCGTCCGCATGTATTACGACGCCAACAGAATCATACAACAAGCAGGGTAGATTTGAACTTAGGGATGGGGCACCTGCTAATGGTGGGTATACGACTGCTCAGATAGAAAGCAACTGGACAACGATACGATCAATGTATATCGCGAATATAAGTAAAAGCGCTGACCTGAATGGGGTTGGATCGGTTTTATTGAATGGAGCGGGTAGCTTGACAATTCAGTAGTCAACTAGGTGACTAGTTATGTTAGTAAGAGACGGAGAAGTAACGATTCAATGCCACCTATCGCCGGACGTAATAATGGAGTCCCCCGAATGGGTACGTATGGGAGTCGAACAGTATTTTAATCACTCTGAAATAGTATCGTTCATCAAATCCATACAGACCTTTTATGAGGATGAGCTGGATCATTCCAAAAAGCAAGCAAGAAAGACACTGAATGAGAGCCTTCCAAGATTACTGAGATCGATGCGGATGCCTACGCCTGAAGAGTACGCTAGGGCCATGGGGTTCAGCAACTTCGCGGCTATGCGGAAAGCAATCGAGAATCCAAGCTACAAGGAAGCCTCAAGGCACTATCTTCTTGTAGGATGCTCTATCATTTCTGACATGTTGACAAGAGCTGGTTTATCGGACAGACTTAACTCTAAGTTCGTTCAATTTGTCATGTCGGCTTATCTTGGAGTGAATGAAAAACGAGAGATGATATCGCAATCGGACAACAAAATAACAATCGAGTGGGGATCTACCCCAATGATGCGGAGTATTCAAAACGCTATACCGCTTCCATCCCCTGAACAGCTTGCATTGCTCCCTGTTCAACCCGATACTCTCGATATGGAACTTGACAGACTCGAAAGAGCGCTACCAAACACAATGCAATTACCGGTCTACAAAGCACTCAATCCAGAAACCCCTGAAGGAGAAAACGAGTAATGTCTACCATAATGGGGCTGGTGCCAAGACCGGCACAGATGATAATACTTCGAAGGCTGCTGCTATATCGGTTTGTGGTTGCAGTATGCCATCGTCGTTTAGGCAAAACAAGATTGGCGGTTGATTGGCTGGCCGAAGAGGGCTTGAAGTCACCGCTTGATGACTATAGGGGCTATTACTTTTGTAATACCCAAAAACAAGCTAAAATTGTATCCTGGTCGTACTTCAAGAGGGCGCTTGAACCTCTGCGAAGGTTAGGACTTGTAACATTCAACGAAACTGAGCTACGTGTTGATCTTCCAGGAGATAAGAAGATCTATCTTGGCTCTGCTGAATCGATAGAAAACTATCGTGGTATCTATATTGATCGAATCGTAATGGACGAAATAGCGTCCTGGATAAATGCAGAGTACGCATACGCTGAGGTATTACGACCGGCAATGGCAGACCGCGAAGCACATGCGCTGGTGATTGGTACTGTAAAAGGGCTGAATCAGTTTTATAACTTCTATCAGTATGGAGTATCATACTCCCCCGACCTTGAGGATTGGTGTACTGTTGATTTGAAAGCAAGCATGACAGGCATCATCCCAGAGAAAGAGCTTAAAATGCTCAAAGCTACTATGTCATCTGGCGCGTATGAAAGAGAGTTTGAAAATAACTTCTTTGCAAATGTCCCGGATGTACTCATATCCGCCATAGAAGTATTGGAAGCGATGAAACGAATCGTTGACCCAATGCTTACTGCTCTTTCCCCTGTCACTGTTGGCCTTGACATAGGGTTGTCAAATGATCCTTCCATGATCTGCATAACGCAGGGTCGGCAGGTTCGCCCCTTCATTGAAGTGAAGTCTGAAGGGAACCCGATGGCTACAGCTTCGAAGATCTCAAGAGAACTAAAGATGATAAAACCGCCGCCAACCACTATCTTTGGTGATGCTGGTCAGGGCATGGCTGTTCTTTCAAGGTTACGTGATCTAGGGCATACAAATATAGTCGATGTGTACTTTGGTTCTGCATCGGACTTGGATAACTGCTTTAACAAACGCGCTGCAATGGCATACCGAGTCAAGGAGTATCTGCAAACAGCAAGCTTACCATATGATGAAGAGTTTATGCAGGAGGCGGTAAATCAATACCTGGAGGAAGACCCGAACAGAAAGATACGGCTGATTAAAAAGCGTAAAATTCGTGACATCATCGGTAGAAGTCCTAACAAGATGGACTCTTTGATGTTGGCAATGGCGGAACCGAGCGAACAGCAAGATGATATATATGACACTATTAGAGCAACAGGACTATCGCCTCAACAGTTAATGGCTTATAAAGCGGCTCTTGATTCTATGCGTAATAAACAAGACTCAGAAGGAAATGACTACGATGTATTGGACTTTTTCAATGGGGGAACGCGATGAATATTAAGTTGATAGATATAAAACACATGTATGCATCTGATAGTAAGGTAGCAGAAGGACTGATGAGAGACTATACGCATGAAATCATGTTGGACGGTTTGCTGCATCATGCCTTCTATGACGGATTTGTCCATAATTTCGATACATTGATGAGCTTTTCCCTTGACAAATCCAACATCTTCATGTTAGTGTGGGATAACGACATAAAAAAGGTTGTCGCACATATTTTCTTGAATGGGTTTGAGGCGCTTGTATGCAGAGCGCACTTCTCAGTATTAAGAATCGCACATGGGAGAGAATATTCTGTGAGATTGGGAAAAGAAGTCATATGGAAGATATTCGAATTGAAAAGAGACAACTCGAATATTCCGTTAACTAGGACGCTAGTTGGCCTTACCCCCGTTCAAAATAAAAACGCTTGTAGGTTTGCAAAACTAATAGGCTTCAAGGAAGTTGCGATACTTCCAAAGTCCTGCTATATCTCTTTAACAGGTAGCTTTGAATCCGGTATGCTGTCGGTATTAACCAAGTAATCAGGAGACTATGACATGGGTGGCGGCAAAAAGGGGAATGATGGCAGCAAAGCCCCAAACGTATCTAGTTTTGACAAGGACTATGCCAATCGCTACCCTGATGTAGCGGCTTCCGGCATGAACTCGTATTACCATTTCCTGACATACGGCCAAAATGAGGGCCGCACGTATGGAGAAGCGCCAAAGAGTAGTAGCGCTGGGTTCGAAGCTCCATTCAAGGGCATAATGGATTCTATGGCTAAACAGCAAGCTCAGATGAAAGCTGAAGCTGACGCCGCCAATGCAGCATACGCGGAGCAACAGCGTGTAGCTCAGGGCACAGCGTATCTCGATCAGTTGTTTTCAACAAAACTGGATGCTGCGACAAGAGCCGCGTCTGAAGTTGATAAGCAGATAACAGATGAACTTGCACATGCATCGGTTAAGGGGATCGACTATGCTATTACACCTGAAGAGAAGCAAACACGGATTAATAACATGTTCGGTGATTACTGGTCAGAATCACAGGAAGCGGACTTCTCTACTTATGCAAAGGATTTTGGATCGACACGACATCAATGGAAGCTCGCTACTGTTAGAGGTTCCGGTGCCGGCTCGAGTGGTGCATTAGCCCCTGAAGTTAAGGTTGGGGGCAAAGTTCAAAAAGGTGCTGGAACTGTTCTTACCGGGGATGAAGAAGAGGAAGAACAAGAAAGCACCACATTGTTAGGGGGCTGATATGGGAGGAAAAGGAGGGAGCAACACTGCTCCTGTATATACACCGCCACCGCAAGAGATGAATTTTGAACCCATGATGGCCGCTATGGGTGAAATGATGCTGATGGCTTCCAGTATGAACGCTCCAAAATATGAGCCGCCACCAGCTATCATTGAAGCCCCTACTATCGATTGGACCGCCAAGCAGAAAGAGGTTGCCAGCAAAGCCAATATTGACATAACTGAAGAGATGAAGCGGCGAAGGGGTAGAGCGTCCACCGTGTTAACTAGTCCGCTAGTTAACGAGGAAGATCCTTTGACGGTATTCGCTACAGCGAAGAAGGGGCAATAATGAGCATGAAAGTATCGGAGCTTCGAGCGCTGTGCGCTGAGGTTTTTCAAGAGGCTAAGGATTGGTTCGATGAAGGGAAAGAGATATCCCGATACATTATGCCGAAGAATGGCAGGTTTGATGACTTCACCACCCCCATAAAGAAAAACCAGAACCGCAAAAAATATATCATTAACCCAACTGCAACCGATGCATTTTCTGTTCTTACCAGTGGACTGCATGGCAGGTTGACAGGTCAGAATCGTGCGTGGTGCAGGTTGGAGTTTGCAGACTCTCAAACCAAGAAGAACTCTTTTCTCGGTAACTGGCTGTCCGATGCTCAGAAGCGGCTGCATGGTGCGTGGAATATGTCGAACTTCTACGAGGTAATGCCTATATTGTATAAAGAGTGTTCTGGCTTTGGCACTTGCGCTGTTCACATAGCTGACAGCGATAAGCGAATGTTCAACTTCGACCTTATGACGTTTGGGGAGTACGCATTCGTTCTTAGTCCCGATGGAACAGTGGATAAGTTCTTCAGGAAAATAGAGATGTCGATACGCCAGATGCAGATCCAGTATGGCACTTCAAGGCTTCCTGAGTTTATGCGGGATATCATAAAAAACAAGTCCCCCCTCATTCTGCAAAAGTTCATCGTCATACAATGTGTGTATGTCGAGAACTATCTTGATAAGCCTATCCGGTCGGTACATTTCCTCGAAGGCGGGAGTTCAGCGATAAGAACTGCTGCCGCGTCCGCCGTGAATAATGACCCTGATTCGTCTCTTAGAGTGTCCGGGTATTACGAGTTTCCTGTGCCAGTAGCTCGCTGGGACGTTGTGGGGTCATAGGCCATGGGTATCGGTCTTGGCTCTGATGTCCTGCCGCTTTCAAAGAGGCTTCAGGAAATGGACAAATCTTTTATGATGGCTACTCATAAGGCTGTTGACCCGCCTATGAATATACCGTCAAAAATGCGTGGCAATGTTAATCTTCTTCCAGGTGGAAGGAACTGGACAACCAATCCAGATCATAAAATAGAGCCTATTGAAAATCGTGGGTTCGAGTACATGGGGGTATCCAATGCGTCAGAGCGAGTTGAAAATCATATTAAAAAAATGTGCTATAACGACGTATTTCTTACAGGTATGCGTGATCCTAATGCTTCCCCACTCAAAGCCCGTCAGGTTGACGCTCAAGAAGATGAAGGCGTCATGCGACTTGGGCCGATGATAGGGAGGCTCTATAAAGAGCTTTTGACCCCGATAGTCGGGCGCTGCATGGGAAGCATGTTTAGAAGAGGGCTGCTCCCCCCGATAGATCCTGAGTTGCTTTTGACAACTGGCGGGATAAACGTAATTCTTATCGGCCCGTTGGCTCAACAGCAAAAACTTATCGAGGTTCGTGGTATCCAAAACTTCTTCAGTTTCCTCGGAGGGCTTGTTCCGTTCGATGACTCAGCAAGAGACAAGATCAATATCGACCGTACCATTGATGAGGTTGCCGATATGACAGGCGTACCTAGCGCCATTCTTGCAACTGATGAAGAGTTGAAGGCTGCACGCCAAGCAAGGATGCAAGCTGCAATGGCTCAAAAACAAAAAGAGGATGCTATTCTGAAGCAACAGATGAACAATGAGCAGACATCCGTTCAAGCGTCTTCCGCTAAAGACTACGCTGCTGCTGGCGTAGACATTCAATCCGTCTTAGGGGGCGGCATGTAATGAGAAAGCGAAAGGTTACGGATCGTTCCATTGATGAAACGGCTGCTGTGAATGCGATGCAGGAAAAAATAATCGCGAAGGAGCGATTAATTAAGCTTGCAAATTATGAGAATTTGTTACATAATAACGTAATTGCACAAGACCTATTATGGGACGTTCTGGACATGACCGGATTCAACTCAATACATCATAATCCAGACAACACTTTAATATTAGCGGAGGGAAAACGGCATGTTGGGTACGAGATAATAGACCTACTGAACGAAATCGACCCGATGCTATATCCCACTCTTATAATTCAACGAGGAAAACGCCATGGCTACAGAGAACACGATCCCGATGCCGGACTTGACGATAACGAATCCGAGTCCTGAAGCTGCCGCACCAGTACAGCCTGAAGCTGCCGCACCAGTACAGCCTGAAGCTACCGCACCAGTACAGCCTGAAGCTGCCGCACCTGCTGCACCTACAACCGATGATCCTCTTGGGACCGGGGAGCCAACTAGTCAACCTAGTTGGCTTGATTCTCTGCCAGAAGATTTACGGAAGAATGAGAAGTTGCTTGGGTTTAAGAGCGTAGAAGAGTTAGCGAAGGCTCATGCCGACTCGCAACCCGCCCCTACGATCCCCGAAGCCGACGCTTATAAACTTCCAGAAAGCTTCCCGATTAAAGATATCGGGAAGTGGGCCAACAAGGTCGGGCTGACTCAGCAACAGCTTGAACACATTATCAACCTTGACAACCATCTCAATACGGAGCGAATGAATAGCGTGGATAAGGTATATGCTGCCGGGCTTAACACGCTGTATACTGAATGGGGCGAAGCGAAGACAGAGAATATCAGGCTGGCGAAAGCTGCCCTTTCTCACTTCGACGACACCGGGGAGTTAAAGACTATGCTTAACGCCTCGAAAGCTGGCAACCATCCTGTTGTTGTTAACTTTTTTGCTAAGCTTGGGAAAAAGTTGATGAAAGAGGACTGGTTTGTAGCGAACGGAGGAAACTCCAATAGCGGCACTGAGATTTCGGCGGCTGATACAATTTTTGACGGGAAGTAAACAAAACCTTTAAGGAGAAACCACAATGGCTTTTGATCCCACATCCGGGGCGGAATACCCCAACTTACTGAATCTTGCAAGACGGCAAGACCCGAATGGCAAAATTGCGAAGGTCGTTGAACTGCTCAACAAGACCAACGAAATGCTTGATGACGCCTACTGGGTCGAAGGCAACTTGCCGACCGGACACCGCACAACTGTCCGATCAGACATCCCGCATGGTACATGGCGGAAATTCAACTACGGTGTTAAGCCGATTAAATCCAATACCGCTCAAGTCGATGACGTATGTGGTATGCTCGAAGCCCGCTCTTTGATTGACTGCAAACTCGCTAAACTCAACGGCAATGCCAAAGAGTTTATGCTTTCTGAGTCTATGCCGATCCTTGAAGGTATCAACCAGGATCTCAACTCAACCCTGATCTATGGCGATCTCGTCACCTATCCCGACCGGTTCAACGGCCTCGCTGTTCGGTACGATGTTCTAGGTACTCCGACCGGGAAGCCGACTGCAAACAGTTACCTTAATCAGGTAATCAACATGGCTGGTAGCGGCGACGATCAGACATCTATCTGGCTCATTTGTTGGGGTGCAAACACCGTTCACATGATCTATCCAAAAGGGTCCACTCAGGGCATCGAGTCCCAGGATCTCGGAGAGATTGACGCTTATGACGAGAATGGTGGCGTATACCGCGCATTCGCAAATCGGTTCGCTGTAACTGCCGGTCTGACGGTTCGCGACTGGCGCTATGTAGTCCGTATTGCAAATGTTGACGTTGCTGCCATTGCTGCCGATGCAACTGACGCACTGCTCAAGGCTCTGTATCGCAGTATGATTACGGCTATCAACACAATCCCGATCCTCACCCTCGGAAGGCCGGTATTCTACATGAACCGCGCCGTTAAGAACCTGCTCGATATCGCTGCAACCGATAAGAGCAATGCCGCGCTGAAGACTGACGAGGTTTTCGGTAAACCGCGTACTACCTTTTGGGGTATTCCGCTTAAACAGTCGGATGCATTGCTGCTTACCGAATCCCCGCTGACCTAATAGGCTGTTGGGCTAAAACCATTCAAGGAGACTTACAATGGGTATGTTAGACAAAAAACTTTTATGGCTTGACGCGGCGGCATATAATGCCACCCCCACCCCTATTGATC
>Ga0208958_1000482_pt1 | contig 47675 bp, 43 predicted proteins | sample RifOxyB1_FD_184032 | JGI IMG/M metagenome (GOLD analysis project Ga0208958, IMG submission 184032) | Soil microbial communities from Rifle, Colorado - Rifle Oxygen_injection B1 (SPAdes) | ecosystem: Environmental > Terrestrial > Deep subsurface > Rock core/Sediment | place: Rifle, Colorado...
AACAGTCTTTTTTTACTGACCCAGCAGGGGTCAATGGTTTTAGGCTTCGGGGTTGCAGGGTTTCTTTTGGCATTGCTTGGTTTTGAAACCACGCTGCTGCTTTGTTCATTGCTGCTATTCATTGCTTTTTTGAGTACGCTATTCCTACCCAAAATGATACCCGGTTATGATACTCCCCATACGTTTGAACTTGCAGTTACCGGTTTTTTTGGAAAAATTGTAGGGGGTTATAAATTTATCAAAGGAGAAAGAAACGTACTGGCGCCTTTTTTGCTGCTTATTATTTTTCAGGTATTGGTACAGGTGACGGTAGTTGCAGTACCTTCAATTGCCAGGGACCTGCTTAATCTGTCTTTGTATACGGCGGGTATTTATATACTTGTTCCGGCAGGAGTGGGAGCAATCGTCGGGGTTCTTTCCCTGCCAAGGCTGATTGCCAGAGGATGGCGCAAGAAAAAAGTTATCGAAAACAGCCTGCTGTTTTTAGGAATATTCCTTTTCCTTTTCTCTTTTGTAATTCCGCTTTTACCTTATGCTATAAGGGTCATTTCCACCTTCGTATCGTTTGCAATAATCGGCCTTACTTTTGTCGGAGTGGTGATTCCCTCGCAAACCTTTTTGCAGGAATCAACTCCCAAAGCTTTTAGAGGAAGGGTATTCGGGAATTACTGGTTTTTGGTTACCGCAGCATCGGTACTGCCCGTAATATTTTCCGGCTCAATCATAGAGGCCTTGGGTATAAGAATTTTAATTCTGATATTTTCTGTTATGGGTATCTCCGCATATTTCATATCGAGAAGATTCGGAGACAATTTTTTAAATAATGGAACAAAATAAATACAAACCGGTTATAGGACTTGAGGTTCATATAGAACTTTCCACGAAATCAAAACTGTTTTGCGGGTGTTCCGCAGACCATTTTGCCAAAAAACCCAATACGCAGGTTTGTCCTACATGTCTGGGGCTTCCGGGAGCCCTGCCCTATATGAACCGCGAGGCGGTGGAATCCGTTATTAAATTCGGGCTGGCTTTGGGATGCTCCATAAACATGTTTTCAAAATTTGACCGTAAGCATTATTTTTATGCCGACCTGCCCAAAGGCTATCAGATTTCCCAATACGACCTTCCGGTTTGCGCAAGCGGAAAATTCCGGGTAAATATCAGAAGGATTCACCTGGAGGAAGATACCGGCAAACTTGTCCATGAGACCGTTGACGGAGTTAAATCGTCCCTGGTTGACTTTAACAGAAGCTCGGTTCCTTTAATGGAAATGGTAACCGAGCCTGAATTTCATGACGGACGGAGTGTGGTTGACTTTCTAAAGGAGGTGCAGCTCGTTGCCCGCTACCTTGGGATAAGCAATGCCGACATGGAAAAAGGTTCAATGAGACTCGAAGCAAATATTTCCCTATCAACAGATGGAAGCCTTCCGGATTACAAAGTAGAAATCAAAAATATAAATTCATTTAGATTCCTGGAAAAAGCCATAAAAGCGGAAGTTGTCAGGCAGGAAAAACTTCTTTCGGATGGAGAAAAAATCATCCAGGAAACACGCGGTTACGACGAAGTTAAGCAAACTACGTTTTCTCAAAGGACCAAAGAAGAAGCGCACGATTACCGCTATTTCCCGGAACCAGACCTGCCGCCCATGAGATTTTCCGAATCACAAATCACAGATCTTAGATCGCAGATTCCCGAACTTCCGGAAGAAAAGAGAAAAAGACTTGAGAAGGAATACCAATTACCAAAAGATTTTACGGAAATACTCGTTTCCGATAAGGACAGGGCCGACTATTTTGAACAAGCCGTTAAGCTTGGAAAAGGACAGACGTTTTCCGCAAAAACAATTGCAGACCTTATGGTTAATAAAAAAATGGATGCTAATTACCCCGAACCCGCAGGATTAATTAAAAAAATTTTGGAATTGACAAACATTGAGTATGCGACCCAATCCGAAACGGAAATTGCTATTTCCGGGGTAATGGGCGAGAATCATAAAGCAGTTCAGGATTTTCAAAACGGCAAGGGTGAAGTTGTCGGATTTTTAATCGGAATGGTGCAAAAGAAGTTAAAAGGAAAGGGAAACACACAAATGGTTAGGGAAAAACTATTAGAAAAACTACAAAATGGCTGACGTAAAAACTGATTTATCATATGAAGCTGCCCGGGAAGCCAATATAAAAATCGGGGGTACCGAAGAAGGCAGAAAGGTTCTTTCCGACGAAAAAGTCGGCAAATCCGTTTTGGACACATTTGAGGAAGTGGAGAAATTAAAATCCGAAAGCATGCGGGATCCTTTGACAGGGCTTTACAATTACGGGTTCCTGATGGAAGAGCTGGAGAAAAGAACCGAAAATAAAGATCAAAAACTTGCGCTGATCTCTGTTGATATGGATAATTTTAAAAATACAAACGATACTTTCGGGCACGAAGTAGGCAATAGTGTAATAAAAGGGCTGGCAAGGGTTTTGGTAAATAAAATCAGGATAAATACGGATGGTTTTGTCGCGAGATACGGCGGAGATGAGTTTGTAATTTTACTGCCGGGATACACGGATCTTAAAAGTCTGAAGCTGCGGGGAGACGAAATCAGGGAAGCGGTCTCCGGGACGGATTTCAGGGTCGGTAAAAGGGGTATTCACCAAACGGTAAGCGTGGGAGTAGGTTTATGGAACGGGGAGGAAACCGCCAGGGAATTTCTTGAAAGGATCGACAAAGCCATGTATGAAGCAAAGAATAAAGGCCGCGATCTTGTTGTAGAAGCAAAATAATGTCTAAATTTGTTCATCTTCATGTTCACACAGAGTATTCACTTCTTGACGGACTGAGCAACATTAAGAAGCTTCTTAATCATGTTAAAGAAAATGGGATGGATTCCATTGCCATTACAGATCATGGCGTAATGTACGGAGAGATAGAATTTTATAAAGAAGCAAAAAAGCGGGAGATTAAACCGATTTTGGGGATGGAAGGCTATATTACCCAGGGAAAACTAACGGATAGGCCGGCAAGGGGCGAACTTCATAATTATCATTTAATCCTTTTGGCAAAAAATAATGAAGGCTACCAAAATTTAATGAAACTTTCCTCGACCGCGCATTTGCAGGGTTACTACTACCGGCCGAGATTTGACAGGGAAACACTGGAAAAATACTCGAAGGGTTTAATTTGTACATCCGCCTGCCCCCTGGGAGAAGTGGGTCAGGCAATTATTAATGATGAGCCGGATAAAGCAAAAAAGACCATCGAGTGGTACCTCAACGTCTTTGGTAAGGACTACTACCTTGAAATTCAAAGGCATGAATTTGGAAGTTGGGTGGATAAAGCCGAAAACCCCGAGATAAAAACATCTTTAAAAGAGATGGCGGATCAGGAAAAAAAGTGGAATCAGGGCATTATTAAACTAAGTAGGCAAATGGGTGTACCCCTTGTGGCAACAAACGATGCGCATTATATAAAACCCGCTGACGCCATGGCACAGGATGTTTTGGTATGTGTGGCAACCGGCAAAGTGATTACAGACACAAAAAGAATGCGCTATATAGACGCACAAACCTTTTACGTGAGAAGCCCCGGGGAAATGTCCCGGCTTTTTCCCGATGTTCCGGATGCACTGGAAAATACGGTGAAAATTGCCGGTAAATGCAATGTTGAAATTAATTTAGGGAAATGGTTTTTCCCAAAATTCCCGTTACCGGGAGGGTTGACTGCAAATGAACAGCTTAAAAATCTTGCCAGGGAGAATCTCAAAGTTAAGATCCCAAATCCCGATAAAGAAACAAAAAAGCGTCTGGAATACGAACTCGACCTTATTTGTACGAAAGGCTATGCCCCTTATTTTTTGATCATCCGCGATCTGGCAAGTTGGACTAATTCCCGGGGGATTATAACAAATACCAGGGGTTCGGCCGCGGGGAGTTTGGTTTCTTACGCCCTGGGTATTACTACCGTTAACCCCCTTAAATATTACTTGCCGTTTGAAAGGTTTTTAAATCCATTTAGGCCGAGTCCTCCCGATATAGATTTTGACGTGGCCGACGACAGGAGGGAAGAAATAATCGGCTATATTACCGAAAAGTACGGTAAGGACAAAGTTGCCCAAGTCTGCACTTTTGGAAGAATGTTAAGCAGGGCCGCAGTCAGGGACGTTGCCAGGGTTCTGGGATTTCCTTACTCGGTGGGCGACCGGATTGCAAAAATGATTCCGCCTCCGAAGCAGGGATTTCCCGTAACAATTCCGAATGCATTGGATGAGGTTTTGGAGCTTAGAACTTTATACGATACGGACGCGGACACCAAAAAAGTTTTGGATCTGGCCATTCAGATAGAGGGCAACGCCAGGCATATTTCGGTTCACGCGGCAGGGGTGGTTGTTGCCCCCAGCGAAATAACCAATTTCACCCCGGTACAAAAAGAACCTTCGGGAGAAAAAATAATTACCCAGTATGAAATGCATGCCTGTGAGGATGTGGGGCTCATTAAATTTGACATTTTGGGTATAAGAAACCTATCTATTCTTGGCGCAGCCGTAGACATAGTGCAGAATCGGCTGGGTATTACCATAGACCTGCATACTATTCCCTTGGATGATAAAAAGACGTTTGAAATGCTGGCAAAGGGAGAAACAATGGGGGTTTTCCAGCTGGCGAGCGGCGGAATGACAAAATATCTGACGGAACTTAAACCCACCCAAATCGAGGACCTGATGGTTATGGTGGCTCTTTATAGACCCGGGCCGATTTCCCAAATCCCCGAGTATATCAGGAGAAAACATAACCCCAAATTAATCAAATATCTGGACCCCCGGATGGAAAAATTCCTCGGAAAAAGCTACGGCCTCATCGTGTATCAAGATGATTTGCTCTTCTGTGCGCTGGACCTGGCCGGCTACACCTGGGAAGAAGCCGACAAATTCAGAAAAGCGGTCGGCAAAAAAATTCCTGAAGAAATGGCGGCACAAATGGAAAAGTTCAAAAAAGGGATTGTGGCCAACGGTCAAACGGAGACCTTTGCGGAAGAACTCTGGAAACTTTTTGAACCGTTCCAGTCTTACGGTTTTAATAAGGCCCATGCGGCCTCGTACGGCATGGTTGCCTACCAGACGGCCTATATGAAAGCCAACTACTCGGTTGAATATATGACGGCTCTTTTGACCGCCGAAAGCGATGATAAAGAGAAAGTTACTGCCGCAATAAATGAATGCGTCAGAATGAAAATTAAGGTACTCCCGCCCGACATTAACGAATCGGAAGTGGGGTTTACCATAGTTCCGGAAAAAAACTCCCTGAACGGGAAGGGGATTAGGTTTGGCTTTTCCGCCGTAAAAAATGTCGGCGAGGCGGCAATCGGTGCAATCCTTTCGGCAAGAGCAGGCAAAAAATTCCTGTCCTTTGCCGACTTTTTATCTAAAGTAGACGCCAGAAAAGTAAATAAGAAAGTTCTTGAAAGTCTTATTAAAGTCGGGGCAATGTCCGCTTTCGGTTCCAGAGCGGCACTTCTGGCTTCCATGGACTCAATAAGGGAAAAGGTTACCAAACCGAAAGGAGACGACAGCCAGCAGGGACTTTTTGCAACTGGGGATCTGAAAAAGACGGAGGCTGCGGGTGTAATTACCCTATCCAATATTCAGGAGTTTTCGGACGACTACCTTGAGTCTTTGGAACGTCAGCTTTTAGGCTTTTCCCTTTCGGCAAAACCGATAGCGGAAATCATAGGGCCCCTCCAGTTTCAATCAACACATAAAATTTTTGAGATAACCTCTTCTGAGCTTTATTCGGAAATGGTCAGGGTAGCCGGAGTGGTTACCGAAGTAAAGGTAATCGTAACCAGAAAAACCGGGGCGGAAATGGCTTTTGCAAAGTTTGATGACGGAACCGGGAGCCTCGAGCTGGTAATTTTCCCGAAAATTTTCAAAGCGTCAAGAGATTTTTGGATCGAGGGACAGCCTCTTCTTATCATAGGCAAAGTTGACAGCCGGGACGAAACTCCCGCCGTACTTGTCGAGTCTATTGAAACCATCTCCAGTTTAAGCCACACAAAAAAGCGGGAAGTTTTTATTAAAATTCCGAAAAATAGCGACACAAATTCACTTAAGAGATTAAAAACTCTTCTTACGGGGAATTTGGGAGACCAAACTGCGTACCTGGTATTTGAAGGCGGCAGAAGAGTAAAAATACCGTTCACGATCGTTTGGAACGAGACGCTGGCCAAGCAGATTTCGGAAATTCTGGAAAATAACGGGCATTAATATGACGGCTTGAAGCTAAAGGGTTTTTTCTGTACAATACAGGCTTATGGCGCTTAAAATCACAATCAAGGATACCGAGTTTGGGATTGGGGACCGTGTGCGTGTAGTCCAAAAAATCAGCGACGGCGACAAATCCCGCGAAGCGACGTTTGAGGGAATGGTGATTGGCATTAAAGGTAGAGATCCGGGCAAGACCTTTATGGTCAGAAGAATCGGAGAAGCGGGAATCGGAATAGAAAGGATCTTCCCCGTCAATTTGCCTACAATTGCTAAAATTGTCGTCGTCAAAAGAGGAATCGAAGGCGTTAAAAGAGCCAAGCTTTACTACACAAGGAAAAAGGCTCCGACCGAAATAGAAATGATTTTTAAAAAGGCGGCTCTTAGAATAAAAAGCGGAGAAAAAAAGCCCGTTAAGCCTACCAAAAAAACCCGCTAGGCATCTTCAGTAAGGATTTTTAAAGCCAGTCAGATCGTTTCTTGCAGAATATTCCGTCAAGTATTAAAGTTAAATAAGAAGGGGGGTGAGAACTTAATGTATAACTACGGAGGTTTTGATGCGACAAGCGTGTTTTTCCCCGGAATATTAGCCGGATGGCTGAGTGCCTTTTTAATTCCCGTCGCCCTTTGGAGCGTTTTTTGGATGGGATGGGCTCTTTGGAGAGCGGCCAAGGATGACAGCAAAGTTTGGTTTATAATTTTACTGTTGGTTCACACTCTGGGGATACTCGATATTATCTATATTTTCTTTATTTCCAAAAAATCGGGAAAAAAGGGAAAGAAGTAAGTCTTCTAATATAGGGAAAAAAGTTGACAATGATGCCATTCTTGGTAAAATGTTCGTCTGTTCGTTTGGAATAAGCCGGCCGGTGAAGCTCAAACTTGGACGAGCGGCCCCTTACAAGGGCAGGTTGATGGTTCGAGTCCATCCATCGGCATTTGGCGCTGTGGACAAGTCTGGCAAGTCGCCTTGGCAGCAACCAAGGAGATCCCGGGTTCGATTCCTGGCAGCGCCTTAGTTCGTTTACTTTTCATACGCGGGTGTAGCTCAGTGGTAGAGCAAGGAGATACCTACTCAAATTAGAGGAGGGTGACTCTTGGTCGAGGGTTCGAGTCCCTCCATCCGCTTTTGGCGAGTGCCCAAATATGACTCAAAAAAAGAGCATTCGCTAAACTCGAGTGTCATAGACACTGCCAGACCAAAGATGATGCGGTCGGATAAGGTGTTTGTGACACTCTATTAAAATTGCCGGGCAGGTACCTGAAGTCAAAATTTGTCCTTACGGGGACTTTATAAATTTTTGATTTTTAGGATTAATACCTGCCCGTGTTTTTGTGTTAGACTAAGCAATGCTTATATTAGGCATCGATCCGGGTACCGCCACGACCGGATTTGGTTTGGTAAACCTTAACGGGAAAGGAAACGAGGTCGTTGATTGGGGTCTGATCGAAACGGATAAAAAGCTTCTTAAAGAAACCCGTCTGAATTTTATATTTGAGGAAACTTTTAGTCTTATAAAAAAACATAAACCCGATGTTTTTGTCTTTGAAAAAATCTTTTTTGCCACAAATGCCAAAACAGTTATTGCCGTGGGGCAAGCTCAGGGAGTGATGCTTCTGGCAGCTTCAAAGGCAAAAGTCAAAGTCGAAGAATACGCCCCGGGAACGGTTAAAAAAATGATTACGGGCAACGGCAGAGCCAACAAAAAAGAAGTGCAGACAGCAATAAGAAAAATACTGGGAAGCCGTGTTAAAAGTAAAGCCCACAAAAAAACGCATTTTGATAACGCAGCCGATGCACTGGCAGTTGCCTTGACTCATGCTTTTAAAATAGGGGAGGGGGTGAAAGAAATTGTTTAAAGTCGGAAAAGTTTCTCATTACTACGATAAACTGAGTGTTGCCATAATTGACCTTGATGGCACTTTGAGTGTCGGGGATAATATTAAGTTTGTCCGCGGCGGTGAGGATCTTTTTGAACAGAAAGTCGAATCTATTCAAATTGAACACGAAAAAAAGGATTCCGCCGGCAAAGGAGATGTGGTAGGATTGAAGACTAATGAGGCGGTTAAGGAAGGGACGGAAGTATATAAACTCTAAGAGCTCAAAGTTTGAGTGGCAGGAAGCACCTGATATTAAAGCCCGTGTTCTTCGCTTGATGGAGAGTCTAGAGCTTGATTATGTTTTGGGTGAACGGTTGTTTTTTTATAGATCCGTAGGATCGAAATCAAGGGCTTATGCCCGGACCTGGGGACTTCCGAAGCTTTGGCAAAACGCACTTAACGTTGAACCTGCATATATTATTGAGGTTATCTCGCGTTATTTTGATAAGTTATCCCCAAAGGATCAGGACAAAGTACTTCTTCACGAGATAGGACACATACCGAAAAATTTTTCAGGAGCGCTCCTTCCGCATACCAGGCACGGTAAAGGGAATTTCCGCGGTAAAGTTGACGAGCTTATTCAAAGATACTTTGAAAATATGCAAAAATCCCGGAAATGAAAATAATAATTTTACACGGAGACGATGAGAGAAAATTATATGGGAGACTTGTAAAATTTATTGAAATAGCCAAAAGCAGGAGCTGGGAAGTTGCATATCTTGATGACCCGAAGCTGTCTATCCAGGAACAGCTGAATTCCGCCTCTCTTTTTGGGGCCGGGCGATTTTTTGTCCTCAGGGATATTAAAAGCCTGGGGAAGAGAGAACTGACATGGATAAATAAAAAATCTAAGGAGCTTTCGGGAAATCTGATTATTTATCATGAGGGTTATATTCCTCAATCAATTTTAAAATCCTTACCCGAAGATACAAAGATAGAAGAATTTAAGCTTCCCGTAATGCTTTGGAATTTTCTGGAGGGCCTATATCCCGGAAATTCTGTAAAAAGCATAAAACAATTCAATCAATTGATAGAGAAGGAAGCGCCCGAATTCATCTTTACTTTAATTGCAAAACTTTTCAGGGATTTGTATTGGGTAAAAATAGATGCCAGGACTCTCCCCTATCCAAGTTGGAGAGTAGGGAAGTTGAAGGCGCAAGCGTCAAAATTTACCGTTGACCAATTGAAACTTTTAATCTTTTCCCTTACCGAAATTGATATTAAAGTTAAAACTTCAAAATCCGATTTAGTAACGGAACTTGACCTACTTATTATCAAGCAATTAGAATGAATTCATAGAAATGACAATCGACCCTTCAATTTTTAAAGCATATGACATAAGAGGAATATATCCTGATAATATTACCCCGTTACTTGCCTATAAAATCGGTCAGGCATATGCGGAATTTATTAAACCCAAGGGTGAAGTTGTTGTCGGAAACGATGTGCGTCTCCATTCCGAGGAGCTAAAAATGAAAGTTGCGGAGGGTTTGACGGATTCGGGAGTCGATGTTGCCGACATCGGCCTGATTTCTACAGATATGTATTATTTTGCAGTCGGCAATTACGGTTTTGCCGGGGGCATACAATCCTCGGCCTCCCATAACCCTCCCGAGTTTCACGGTTTCAAAATGATCAGGGAAAAAGTAATACCTTTAACATTTGAGGACGGAATTTCGCAAATACGGGATCTTATTGTAAAAGACGGGTTTGTAAAATCAGAAGCCAAAGGAAAAATACGGAAACTCAGCATAGACGACGATTATGTCGATTACATTTTAAGCTGGCTTAAGATTAAAGACATAAAACATTTTAAAGTGGTTATAAATCCGAATTTTGGCTATGCGGGAGTAATGTTTAGAAAAATTGTTGAAAGGGGGAATCTCCCTATCGAAATAATAGGACTTAACGACAAACCCGACGGAACTTTTCCCAAAGGAAGGCCCGACCCCTTCATACCCGAAAACAGAGTTGAAATATCCGGCCTTGTAAAGTCGTCCGAAGCGGACTTTGGAATAGCCTGGGATGCCGATGCGGACCGTGTTTTTTTCTGCGCGGACGGAGGGCTTTTTGCGGAACCTTACTACCTAAATACGGTACTTATTAAACAAATGCTGAAAAAATATCCCGGGGAAAAGATTATTTACGACCCCCGCTATACATGGGCACTTATTGATGCCATCAAAGAAAACGGCGGCGAACCGGTTATTTCCAAAGTCGGCCATTCATATATTAAGGAAAAAATGCGCGGGGTAAATGCTCTTTATGCAACCGAAAGCAGCGGCCACTCATATTTTAGAGATTTTTGGTATGCGGATAACGGAATGATTCCCGTGATGCAAATACTCGAGTTTTTAACCGAAAATGACGTAAAGCTTTCTGACGTAATTAAACCGGTAATGAATAAATATTTTATTTCCGGCGAGATTAATACTGAAGTTTCCGATAAAGAGGCCAAAATGGAAGAAATTGCCGAAAAGTATGCCGACGGCAATATCTCAAGACTTGACGGCGTGGCGGTTGAATACGGCGACTTCCGGTTTGTAGTAAGGCCGTCAAATACCGAGTCCCTTTTGCGTCTTACTCTTGAGGCAAAATCAAAAGAATTAATGGAGGTCAAAAGAGACGAAGTTTTAGGTATAATCAGATCGGGAGCATAATCATACTTATATGAATGACACACTCGGAATCGAAAAGGCGCTAACGCTTTTTCCCGACCAGCTCAAAGAATCCTGGGGACAGGCGTATGGTACCAACCTTCCTCAATTTTCTCCGAAGAAAGTAGTAATAAGCGGGATGGGAGGCTCTTCCCTTGCGGGAAGAATTATCGCCGGCATTTTTGAAGCCGAATCAAGTTCTGAAATAGTTGTCTATAATGACTACGCTCTACCCTCATTTATCGATAAAGACTGGGTTTTAATTGCCAATAGCTATTCGGGCAATACCGAGGAAACCCTTTCGGGGGTTGAAGCGGGGAAAAAACTCGGGATGCAGATAGCGGGAATTGCCACGGGAGGGAAAATCGGCGAGATGATAAAAAATGGGGAAATTCCGGGAGTAATTTTGACTCCGACAACAAACCCTTCCAATTACCCCAAGTCAGCTTTGGGAGTTTCCCTCGGGGGATTAGCGGGACTGATGGCAAAAACCGGACTAATTAATCTTTCCCCTGAAAACTTTGAGGAGTCGGTTAATGAACTAACCGAAATCAGGAAAAACTGGGACGCAAAAGCGGTAGCTGCTAATTTCATATCGGCACTTCCCGTACTGATCGGCGCAAGGCCTTTTCTTGGTGCAATACACGCCGGTCGAAATGTGATTAACGAAATAGGCCGTACTTTCGCGGTTTATTTTGACCTGCCGGAACTGGATCACCATTTGGTTGAAGCTACCCTATACCCGAAGAATCTTTTTCAAAATATTTATTATCTTTTTTTTGAAAGCGATTTTTATAACGAAAGGGTCAAAAAAAGAATTGATGTTACCAAAGAACTTTTTGATACCCAGAAACTGAAATACGGAGAATTTAAACTCCAGGGGAAAACAAAATTAACCCAAAGCCTGGAAATTCCCCATTTCTGCGCATGGGTTGCCTTAAACACATCATTCTTAAACGGAGAGGACCCCGGTCCCGAGCCTTGGATAATTAAACTTAAAGAATCCCTTTCTCAACCCGTGCATTAACTATATAATGGATATATGTCTGCCCACCCGATTATAGCGTTCTTCAAAGAAATAGATAAAAACGACACCCCTCTTGTCGGGGGGAAATGCGCTAATTTGGGTGAAATGACCCAGGCGGGTTTTCCGGTTCCGAACGGCTTTGCAATTACGATTGTGGCCTACGATCTCTTTTTAAAGGAAAACGATATCGTTAAAAAGATTTATGACATATTAGCCTCAATTGACGCAAACGATCCTGCACAGCTGGACAGTGCCTCAAAAAGAATTGAAAAAATGATCATTAACGGCAAGATTCCGGATGAAGTTGCCAGCGAGATTATTTCTTCATATAAAAAGCTTTCCGGACGGTTCAAAAAAAGCTTAGTCGCGGTGCGCACTTCGGCAACAGCCGAGGATATGCCGCAAAGTTCTTTTGCCGGAATGGGAACTACCGTTTTGAATGTAAAGGGCGAGGCAAATCTTCTTACGGCGGTCAGGGAGTGTTGGGCATCGCTCTTTACCGGAAGGTCTATTTATTACAGAGTTGAAAATAAAATTCCCCACGAGAAAGTCAAAATTTCAGTGGCCGTGCAAAAAATGGTGGAATCTGAAGTTTCCGGTGTGATGTTCTCGGTTGATCCTGTTAAGAACGATAAAGACAGGATTGTTATCGAGTCTGTTTGGGGCTTGGGAGAGATGATTGTACAGGGATCGGTCGTTCCCGATACTTATGTTGTTCAAAAGGGAACTTTTGCAATTCTTTCAAAAGAAATCTCCGATCAGGGAATTCAACTGGTCAGAACCGGCAGCGGTGAAAATAAAGAGGTTAAAGTGCCCGGAAGGATCCGGAATATCCAGAAGATTTCCGATAAGGAAATTATTGAATTGGCCAAACTTTCGGCAAAATTACATACACACTATTATTTCCCCCAGGATTCGGAATGGGCCAAGGAAAAAGGCAAACTTTATATTGTTCAAACCCGTCCGGTCACGGCAATCGCCACTACAACCAAAAATCAAAAAGAAAATAAAGAAGGATTTAAAATTGCCGAGGCTCCTATTTTAACCGGCAGCCCGGCTTCCCCCGGAATCGGAACTGGTCCCGTTAAAATCCTTAAAAGCCCGAAAGAAATCGGAAAAATTTCGAAAGGGGACGTACTGGTAGCCCCCATGACCTCGCCCGATTATGTGCCGGCTATGAAAAAATCCGCCGCAATAATCACCGACCAAGGGGGTCAAACTTCCCATGCCGCCATCGTTTCAAGGGAGCTCGGAATTCCGTGTGTGGTGGGAACCCAGGAGGCCACCAAAAAACTTAAAGACGGGGTAGTGGTGACGGTTAACGGCGAAGCAGGGCAAATATTTATGGGTGCTAATGTCAAGTCCCAAGTTTCGGAAGTCAAAACCGATGAGAAACCAAAGTATAAAAATACTAAAACTGCCACGAAATTATATGTAAACCTGGCAGAGCCTGAAAGGGCAAAAGAAATTGCCAAGAAGAATGTTGACGGGGTGGGACTACTTAGGGCGGAATTTATGATCGCAAACATCGGAATCCACCCGAAAGAGGCGATAAAAAGAAAGGTTCAGAGGAAATTTGTGGAAAAACTTACACGGGATATTGAAGTTTTTTGTAAAGCTTTTCATCCCCGGCCGGTTATATATAGGGCAACGGATTTTAAAACGAATGAATATAGGTCTTTGGAGGGCGGTAAAAGCTGGGAACCCGTTGAGCCTAATCCGATGCTGGGTTTCCGCGGAGCATTCCGGTATATTTCAAGTCCTGAAGTTTTTAATTTGGAACTCCAGGCGATAAAGGCCGTCCGCGAAAAATACGACAACCTGCACCTGATGATACCTTTTGTGAGATCGCCCGAAGAACTTGCCAAAGTTCGGAGATTGGTGGCAGTGGAGGGTCTTTTTGAGAAAGCGTCCTTTAAATTTTTAATGATGGTTGAAATTCCTGTTAATGTAATCCAAATAGAGGATTTTATTAAGGTCGGAATAGACGGGGTTTCAATCGGAAGCAACGACCTAACCATGCTCGTCCTGGGAACGGATAGGGATAATTCGGAGGTGGCCCAGGAGTTTAATGAAAGAACACCGGCGGTTTTATGGGCCCTGCGGCGCGTGATCAGGAAATGCTCGGCCAGGGGGGTAACCACCTCCATCTGCGGGCAGGCTCCGAGTGAATATGAAGATCTGGTTCAAAAACTGGTAAGATGGGGAGTGACAAGTATTTCAATTAATCCCGACTCAATCGACAGGGTGCGCGGTGTAATAGCTAAAGCCGAAAGCGATATTTAACTTAATATGAGTGCAATTAAACACATTTGGGCAAGGGAAATTCTTGATTCACGGGGAATTCCGACAGTAGAAACCGCCTGCATGCTGGAAGACGGACAGGTTTGCGTGTCATCGGTTCCGGCCGGAACCTCCACTGGAACCCACGAAGCCCTCGAGCTTAGGGATACGTCAAGTGCCAGGCATTTGGGCCTCGGGGTACTGCAGGCCGTTAATAATGTTAATTCGGTTTTGGGCCCCGCCATCGTCGGCATGGATCCGGTTGATCAATTTGGAATTGACAAAAAACTTATTGAATTGGACGGAACCGAAAATAAGTCTAAATACGGCGCAAATTCGATTCTTTCCGTCTCGGAGGTTGTCACAAAATGCGGTGCGGTTTCTTCGGCTCAACCTCTTTATAGTTGGATTTATACTCTGGCGTCAAAAGTTGGCATAACCCAAAAAGTAAAAATACCGATTCCCTTATTCAATATGATAAACGGAGGCAAGCACGGAGCGGGGAATCTGGACTTTCAGGAATTTTGGGTGGTGCCTGCGAGCAATAAGAGTTTTATTGACGGACTTGAGATGGGAGCGGAAATTTATCAGACAATAGGAAATAACTTAGCCCACAGAGGCGCTATCCATTCCGTCGGCCAGGAAGGGGGATATGCACCCAATCTTTTTACGAATACGGACGCATTTGAAGTTTTCATCGAATCGATAAAAGAAACCAGATATTCCCTGGGGCGGGATGTATTTCTTGGACTGGACGTTGCCGCGAACTCATTTTACAAGGACGGACAATACTTAATTCGGGATAAAAGCAGCGGAATGGATGACTTTCAATTCCTGGAATACTATAAATCGCTGTTTGACCAATATAAGCTGGGAATAATTGAAGACGCTTTTTATGAAGACGGCTGGGACAGTTGGAAGAAGATGACTTCGGAACTCGGAAGTGAATTGGTAATAGTCGGTGATGACTTACTTGCAACGAATATTAAAAGGGTGGAAAAGGCAATACAGGAAAAGGCATGTAACGCGGCAATAATAAAACCTAACCAGATAGGGACCATAACCGAGACCCTGAAAGTAGTAAAAGTTACAAAAGATGCGGGCTGGAAAGTAGTCGTTTCCCACAGGTCCGGTGAAACAAATGACAGTTTTATATCAGATTTCGCGGTGGGTGTGGGGGCTGATTACATCAAATCGGGGGCTCCGGCAAGAGGCGAACGCGTGGCCAAATATAATCGTCTCGCCGCAATTGAGACGGAATTGATGCAAATGAAATAAAATGGAAGGCAATACTTCAAATTTCGTTCTTCTGGTAGTCCTGGACGGCTGGGGGCTTGCGGCCGCGGGCCCCGGAAACGCCATTTCCAAATCTGAAACACCAAATATGAATAAATTTATTGCTTCCTACCCCCATACTTCCCTGCAGGCTTCGGGGGAAGAGGTGGGGCTTCCCAGGGGTGAAAGCGGCAATACCGAAACCGGGCACCTTAATCTCGGCGCCGGCAGAATTGTATATCAGGACCTTCAAAGAATTAATTTGAGTATAGCGGATGGTACTTTTTACCAGAATCAGATTTTAAAAGGAGCAATCGAACACGCAAAGGCAAACGGCAGCAACATTCATTTTATGGGGTTAATCGGCGCCGGCGGGGTCCATAGTAATATGGAGCATCTTTTTGCCTTGATAGACCTTTGCAAACAAAATAATTTTGACAGGGTTTTTTTGCATCTTTTTACGGACGGTAGGGATTCTCCGCCGACAGCTGCCAAAGTCTATATCAATCAGCTTAGACAGCTTTTGGTAAGGGAGGGAATCGGTAAAATTGCGACAATAATGGGCAGATATTGGGCAATGGACAGGGATATGAGATGGGAAAGAACTGCCAAGGCCTATTTTGCCTTGACTAAGGGGGCCGGGCAGCTTGTTAAAACTCCCGAGGAGGGAGTAGATGCATCATATGCCGAAGGCAAAACCGATGAGTTTATTGAACCCTGCGTAATGACAGATGCCAACGGCAGGCCTTTGGGTCTTATTAAAGATAACGATTCTGTGGTTTTTTTTAATTTCAGAATAGACAGGCCCAGACAACTTTCGCGCGCTTTTGTATTCGAGGATTTTTCGAAAGCCAATCTTCCTGTCGGTTTCGACCCTTACCTTGTTAAATATCAAAAAACCCACTTAACCCAACCCTTAAAAGACGTTGGGGAACCCTTCGTCCGAGGCCCAAGACTTAATAATCTTTATTTTGCAACAATGACCGAATATGAGAAAGCCATTGTTGAGGCGGATGCCAAAGTAGCTTTTCCCCCGGAGGTTGTAAAACTGCCTTTGGGTTTGGTTGTCTCGCAAGCGGGATACAAGCAGTTAAGGGTTTCCGAAAGTGAAAAGGAAAGATTTGTTACTTTTTACTTCAACGGGCAGCAGGAAGTGGCATTTGAAGGCGAGGACCGGCTAATTGTTCCCTCTCCCAAAGTAGCAACATATGATCTCAAGCCTGAAATGAGTGCCAGGGAAGTAACGGAAAAGTTATTGCAGAAATTAAAGGAATCACCGGATTATAAATTTGTTCTCTTAAATTTTGCCAACCCCGACATGGTTGCCCACACCGGAAATATTGGCGCGGCCGCAATGGCTTGTGAGGTGGTTGATGACTGTTTGGGCAAGCTCAGCGATTGGGTTCTGGCATATGGCGGCAGCATGATAATAACCGCCGATCACGGCAATTGTGAGGAAATGATCAATAACGAAACGGGGGCAATCGACACGGAACACAATAAAAATCCTGTTCCTTTCGTTGTGATCTCGCAAAAACTTGCAGGCAAATCCGTTACCCTTACTGCCGGAATTCTTGCGGATATTGCGCCAACAGTACTCAAACTAATGAATATTGAGGTTCCCTCAAGCATGTCCGGGCACAACCTGCTTGACTCAAAGTTTGACTAGTTTTTGTATTTTCTTACAAGACCTACGACTTTTCCCTGAATTCTTACATTTTTGACAAAAATCGGCTGCATTTTGGCATTTGCCGGTTCAAGCCTGATCCTTGTGGTCTCCCTGAAAAACCTTTTAAGGGTGGCCATTCCGTTATCAAGAAGGGCTACAACTATTTCGCCGTTTGTGGCCGCTTCCGCCTGTTCAATAATTACATGATCCCCGTCCATTATTCCGTCCTCTATCATGCTCTCACCCCGTACCTGTAAGACATACGTCCGTTTTTTCCCGCTGACAAAAGCCCCAGGAATATTCATCGAAGCGTTTGGGTCGCTATAAGGTTCAATGGGAGCACCTGCCGCAATAAATCCCAAAATGGGAGCGTCAAAGCCTTCGGGCTGGCCAAGGTTAATATCACTTTTGGCCAAATCAATTGAGCGCATCTTGCCGGATTTTCTGGTAATTAAGCCCTTGGCCTCCAAAGCCTGCAGATGTTCATGAACGGTAGCCAAAGACGAAACCCCGATAGCTTCCGCGATCTGCTTTAAAGTGGGGGCGGCTCCGTTTGATTGGATATATTGCTTAATAAAACCGAGTATTTGTCTTTGTCTTTTGTATATGATTACCGGCATACAAACAATATACGAATATTACCCGAACCAGTCAACTGGAACTTATCATATCAAAACCAAACATTACCCAAATTTCAATATTTATCGGTTGCGACAAGCATGTGGGGAATCGGCAAAAGGTTTTCCTTTGCCATTTTTTGAGAAAGGGTCCATTCCAGTGTATCGGTCTCACCTTCAGAAATACCTAACATTTTTGCAGCTACTTCAGAAACTGTAATAACCGTTGATCTTAGCGCTCGTTCTTCTCGGCTGTCAGGTTTTAAGGGTTCTTCCCGGATTAATTTATCCAGGAGTTCACCACCTAATTTGACGGGGCCGAGGTTGTAGAATACCTGCGGTATACGATAATCTGCCATCGCTGTTAGTATTTTGGTGTTTTTAAACCCCGGCATTCCATGCGTTTTATATACATCGTCAAGCATCCGGATTGTGAGTTGAGCCCTTTTCAAAAATTCATCATCGAAATATCCGGATGACGACAGAGTCCCTAGCATCGTTTGAGTATCAAATCCTGTCGAATTAATGAATTCCCGTACAGTTAAAAAACCTTTACCGTAAAGCTGTCTAGCGAAGCCTTTAATTCTCGTTCCCCGCTCTTCCCCTAAATATAAAGTGTTGGTGGGTGATAGTTGAGTCATTTGTTTCCACTTTTCTGGGGATAGCGACGCTACCAAAATCAAGTTGTTCCAATCAGTGCCGGATTCTTTTAAGGCTGTAAAAAGTCCCGATGATCTTTTAATTTTTTTGCTTCCGTTATCAAACATATATTCCTGGCTATTGGAAGGGTCTTTAAAACAGAAATTTACTACATCAAAAAATAAAGTTGCCCCTAGTTCTCTTTCAAGGGGCATTGGCTTGGCTTCCATATATCCCGCGGAATCCGATTCTTTTCGGAATGAATCAAGAGTAGGCACTAAAACGTCTCTAATTGAGTTATAATCAAGGGTCAAAATATCTTGCGACTGTTCCAGTATCAGACGAGCGTTTTCGCGGATAGATTCGGTTGATGTTATGCGTTTTTCTCTTTCCACTGGTTAAGAGGACGTATATCATCCGAATAAATATAAATCAAGAATGAAATTTAAACTTGAGTCAAAATATAAAGCTATTCCTGATCAAAAAAAGGCCATAGATTCCTTGTCCCGGCAGGTTTTGCGCGGGGAAAAATACCAGACGCTCCTTGGTGTAACAGGTTCCGGCAAAACTTTTGCAATGGCAGGGGTAATTGAAAAAATCCAGCGGCCGACCCTCATTATTTCCCACAACAAAACTCTTGCCGCGCAGCTTTACCAAGAGCTAAGGGATTTCTTTCCCAAAAATGCCGTAAGTTATTTTGTTTCGTATTACGACTATTATCAGCCGGAGGCTTATATTCCTTCTACGGATACCTATATTGAAAAGGATTCAGATATAAATGAGACGATAGATAAACTCCGTCTTGCAGCCACAGCCAACCTTTTAACCAGATCCGACACAATCGTTGTAGCATCCGTTTCCTGTATATACAATATCGGTTCACCCCGAGAATACGGCCATTTTGTTTTGGAGTTTAGGGAAGGGATGAAGATAGGAAGGGAACAAATTATAGACCGAATTGTGGACCTTCAATACGAACGGAGCGATTTTGGATTCAATAGGGGTACTTTTCGGGTCCGCGGCAACGCAATAGATATTTATCCGGCTTATCTTGATACGGGAGTCCATATCGAGTTTGGTGAAGAAAAAATTGAGAAGGTCGAATTAATCAATCCGATTACGGGAAGCAAAGCCGAAAAAAAAGACGGTTTTGATCCTTCCAGTTTTGTTTTGTACCCGGCAAAACATTTCATGACGGACCCAACCGCACACACGGATGCATTTGACGCGATTAAAAGCGATTTGGGGCTCCGTGTAGCACAGCTCAAAAAGGAAGGAAAAATTTTGGAGGCCCACAGAATCGCACAAAAGGTTACCTACGACCTTGAAATGATCAAAGAAGTCGGATATGTAAAAGGCATCGAGAACTATTCGCGGTATTTTGACGGAAGGCAGCCTGGGGACGCACCGTTTTCCCTTCTGGACTATTTTAATGAACCGTATAAAGATAAATGGCTTCTTCTGGTTGATGAAAGCCACATGACTTTCCCCCAAATCAGGGGAATGTTTAACGGAGACTTTGCCAGAAAACAAACCCTGATTGATTATGGTTTCCGGCTTCCGTCAGCTCTTGACAACAGACCCTTAAAATTTGAAGAGTTTATGCGGAGGGTCCCCAATTTTATTGCCAGCTCAGCCACCCCCAATGAATGGGAGGTAAGTATGAGTAAAGGTAAAAAGGTGGAACTCCTGGTCCGTCCGACGGGAATTCCGGATCCTTTAGTTGAAATACGTCCCGTAAAAAATCAGGTTGCCGATGTAATCGGGGAAATTAAAAAAACAGTGGCCAAGAAACAAAGAACTTTGGTTACAACTCTGACCAAAAGAACAGCCGAGGATTTGACCACATATTTAAACGAACAGGGCTTAAAAGTTCAATATCTGCATTCGGATGTGGCCACACTGGATAGAACCGACATTCTTGACGACCTTCGGGGCGGCAAATACGACGTACTTGTGGGGATCAACCTTCTCAGGGAGGGACTTGACCTGCCGGAAGTAAGCCTGGTGGCCATACTTGATGCGGATAAAGAAGGATTCCTAAGAAGCGACGTAACCCTTATTCAGACGATGGGAAGAGCCGCCAGACACGTTGAGGGCCGTGTAGTTATGTATGCCGACCATGTAACAGGTTCCATGGAAAGGGCCCTTAGCGAGGTTAAAAGGCGCAGAAAGTACCAGCTTGCGTACAACAAGAAACACAATATCACTCCTGTCAGTGTAAGTAAGCCGATCCGGGAAAAACTCATTGACCGGGAAGAAGGCGAACGGGCTCCTTGGATTTTTGGGTCAAAGGAACCGATATATGACAGTCTGCCCCATTTAGAAGTTGATTCAATGACTCCTATGGAGAAAAAGAGACTGATCAAGAATTTGACCACCGAAATGCGCCTTGCCGCACAAGATCTAAATTTTGAATTAGCAGCAGAGATACGTGATAAAGTAAGACTTCTCCTAAGAGGGTAAGGTAAAACTTCTTCAAAAGGAGTAAAATGCACTGGCTTAACCAATGACTGAACATATACGTAATGGCCCGTATACGAGAGAATATCTGGCTGAGAGATTGGGTATCTTTAGAGATGGTTTTAGTGATGAGATACCTGATCGTATCGTTCACAGCATGGACCCTGACAATATGTATAAGGTAAGAACAGTATGGTTTATTGGTCTGGCTAATGACCTTTGGGCAGCCAAAACGGAGGGGGTGTTACCGACCTCGGTAACGGAAGACGTTGATAAGTTTCTTTTGTGGTATACAGACGATTTTGGCATAAGGTCGGGGAACCCTGTAATTAATACAAGGGCAGACATTGAAAAAGGTAATGAAATCATTAATAAAGTTCTTGAGAGTTTAGGTGTTGCCCCTAAAACTTAAAATGGCGGAAAGAATATGCACATATAAAATAAATGCGTGGATAAACGGCAAAAAGCAAACTGTTGCCTGCAGTCGCGAGGGTGGGATTTGTTTAAGAGAACTTGTTTGGAGCGGAATAGGTGTAAAGGCTGCCGCTGAAAAAGCGATGGATCTTCCGGAAAAGTCGGTGACTGAAGCAGGAGTTGAGGGAAGTTGCGTCAAGCAAAGGGAGCCTTAGGCGACGGCAAAGTTCGTTCTTCTTCAGTGAGAAGTTTGATATTCCAGTGTTTTTCGTAAAAATCTCTAAAGAATATAAACCACGCCCCAAGTTGGTCGTAAGGTAAGCTCAAAACCTGAGCGGTACTGTCGTGCCCGCTACGAATATCTTTCATAATTTTTGAGTATTTTTCCCGGATATCCGGATCCTGACCAATCTCAGTTAGCTGTTCTATAGTTACCCCACCTTCCATGACAAGAACTTTTAGATATTCCTGATTTTTTAAACAAACAAACCTCGCTTTATTAGCTAACCCGGAAGTTGTTTCATGTTTAATGAAGAAGCCGATTTTTTGAAGAACTCCGTGTGGTTGGATAAAAGGTTCATGCTCAATCATGACCCGATTATATCAAGTTATATAGCAATATCAACGTCTTACAAAAACTTAATATAAGACCTGATTAAGGAAAAGCTTCTTCAGGATGATGCGGTCAGCTTCGGAAACGTCTTTCATCGGTTTTTTCTGAGACAGGCAAGCACGTATTGCGGATACATTTGGGAACTGATCGGAAAGAACTTTTACCAACTCTTCAATATAGCCGTTTTCCTGTTCGGTCACTTTTTCTCTGACCTTGGCTTGGTAGCTGGGCGACTCTAAAACTTTTCCAAGAGCCATGTTGCCTTTTATATGGGATTGGATATTTAAAGGTTCAAAAGAATAGCAAAATTCATCGGGGCTGCACCCAAGTCTTTGTTCCAAATCTTTCATTGCCCGGCGATTATATCACCTGTTTAATAGTAGGATTGTATTCTGTGTTATAATTTTTACTCCACCGGATAAAACCGGCGGGTTTTTTGTATGGATAATTACATCAAAATACGCGGTGCCCGCCAGCATAATTTAAAAAATGTTGATTTAGACATTCCCAAAAATAAGTTGGTTGTTCTTACGGGAGTTTCGGGCAGCGGAAAAAGTTCTCTGGCTTTTGACACGCTTTACGCGGAAGGACAAAGAAGGTATGTGGAATCGCTTTCAAGTTATGCAAGGCAATTTTTAGGGATAATGGAAAAACCTGACGTGGATTCCATCGAAGGCCTTTCTCCTGCAATTTCAATTGATCAAAAAACCACCTCCCACAATCCCAGAAGCACCGTCGGAACGGTTACCGAGATATATGATTATTTAAGACTTCTATTTGCCAGAATCGGGCACCCGCATTGTCCCATTTGCGGGAGGGAAATTTCTCACCAGACATTGGACCAAATCGTTGAGCAGGCTCTTGATTTGATTGAAAAGACGGCAAAAAGTGACAAAAAAGCCTGGTTTTTAGTTCTTTCCCCAATGGTTGAGGCAAGAAAAGGTGAGTTTTCCCGGCTTTTTGAAAATTTAAAATCAAAAGGCTACCGGCAAGTCAGAATTGACGGATATATGCACGATTTGTCGGAAGATCTTGTATTAATCAAGACCAACAAACATACAATTGAGGCGGTTATTGACCGAGTCGCTCTTACATTAGACAGCCTTAAGGGACAGACTTCAAAAGCGGAGTTGAAAAACAGACTGGCCGATTCTATCCAACAGTCCCTTAACTTATCGGAAGGAATGGTCAAATTGGCCCAGGTACTTGATAAGGAATTTAGCATGCCGGCTTCACCCAAGAAATTCGAGGACCATCTTTTTTCGGAAAGATTCGCCTGCCCGGTTGATAATATTAACCTTCCCGAAATAGAACCGAGGTCTTTTTCATTTAATTCTCCTCAGGGCGCCTGTCCGACGTGTACGGGTTTGGGGAAAATTCTTAAAGTAGATCCTAAACTTATTTTTTCCACGGAATTAACAATTATGGAAGGAGGAATCCTGCCTTTTTCTAATTTATTTGAACACGAAACATGGTACGGACGCCTAATCAAAAAGGTGTGTGAAGAGCAAAAAATCGACATGCAGACACCGATTGGCGGATTGTCTAAACAACAAACCGATCTCCTGCTTGGGGGCACCGGTGACAGGCAATATCATGTATACGGAACAAACAGGTTTGGCAGAGAAACATACATTTGGGAAACATTTAGCGGGTTTACGGCCGAACTTGAGAGGAGATACGCGGAAAGCGAAAGCGATTGGGTAAGGGAAGAAATAAGAAAATACATGAGAGAAAAAGTTTGTCCCGGGTGCGGCGGAACAAGACTTAAAAAAGAGGCGCTTTCGATCACGATTGGAGGCTTGTCAATTTCAGAGGTAACGGAGTTCTCCATCAATAAATGCATCGATTGGATAGAATCGTTAAATGAAATTCAGAATGAGAGGGAGAAGGAAATCGGAAGACTCGTTATTAAAGAAACACTGGGAAGACTCAGGTTTCTGATGTCTGTGGGTCTGGAATACCTGACGCTAAATCGTGTCGCCGGGTCTCTTTCAGGGGGAGAGGCACAAAGAATCAGACTTGCTTCACAAATCGGCTCGGGTTTAACCGGAGTAATATACGTCCTGGACGAACCCACAATCGGCCTTCATCCCAGAGACGATCAAAAGCTAATAGGTACGCTTAAAAATTTGAGGGATTTGGGCAATACCGTGGTTGTTGTGGAACACGATGCGACAATGATGCGGCAAAGCGACTGGATTGCCGACTTTGGCCCCGGCGCGGGTAAGCACGGCGGGGAAGCGGTGGCAACGGGAACACCTAAAGAAATCGAGAAAAATCCAAAATCCGTTACGGGTAAGTATTTATCCGGAAAGAAGAAGATTGAGTTGGGAAGAGGACTCCCCGATCAATTATTAATAAAAAGCGAAAATCTAAAAATATCAGGCGCCAACATGTTTAATCTAAAAGATATTGATGTAACCTTCCCGCTCGGAAAATTAATTGCCATTACGGGAGTTTCGGGATCCGGTAAATCGACCTTGCTTGTAGAAACTCTTTACCCTGCTCTTCAGAAAGAATTAAACCCCAACTTCCGTGGCGAAACCGGAGGATACAAAAGAATCGAAGGCCTGGAAAATGTGGATAAGGCAATTTTAATAGACCAAAGTCCGATAGGAAGAACCCCAAGAAGTAACCCCGCCACCTATACGGGTCTTTTTGATCCCATCCGCGATGTATTTACTTTAACACACGACGCAAAAACCGCAGGATATAAAAAAGGCAGATTTTCCTTTAACGTTAGGGGCGGCAGGTGCGAATCCTGCGAGGGTCAGGGACAAATAAAAATTGAGATGCAGTTTATGAGCGATATTTGGGTTACATGCGATATTTGTCACGGAAAAAGATACAACACCCAAACTCTTGAGATTACCTATAGAGGGAAAAATATTGCTGAAGTACTGGCCATGACCGTTGATGAAGGACTGGAATTTTTCCATGCACACCCGCAAATTGAAAGCAAACTTGAAACATTGTCGCTTGTGGGACTCGGGTATATAGAGCTGGGACAACCGGCAACAACTCTTTCGGGAGGAGAGGCCCAAAGAGTAAAATTGGCTACGGAACTATCAAAAAGGGCAACCGGCAAAACCATTTACATACTGGACGAGCCCACAACGGGGCTACATTTTGCCGATGTTGAGCGTCTAATGCGGGTATTAAAACTACTCGTTCAAAAAGGTAACTCAGTTTTTGTAATTGAACACAATTTGGATGTGGTTAAAAACTGCGATTATATAATTGATTTGGGGCCCGAAGGGGGAGACGCCGGAGGAGAGGTTGTTGCAGTGGGAAGACCGGGCGATATAGCAAAAAACAAATCCTCATATACGGGAGGGTATCTTAAATAAGGCAAATCCGCACATAAAATCCTTGAATATGATTTATACTTAAAGAGATGAAATTTATCCGCACTTTTGCATTTTTTTTATTATCGATACTCTACTTTGCATTTGTTACCCCGCAAGTTAAAGCACAAAACGAATTTGCAGTTGACGCAACGGTTACATATGACGTTCAGGATTCGGGTAAAACAGTCGTTACACACAGTCTTATTTTAGAAAACAATTTTTCAACTCTTTATGCAACAAACTACTCATTGGGCCTTGAAAATATTGACGCGAGAAATATTGCGGCTGCCGATTCAAGCGGCAAACCCATACCATTTGATGTTCAAAAAGACGGCTCTTCTGTAAAAATAACCGTTAATTTTCCCGACGCAGTGGTAGGTAAGGGAACCCAAAGGCACTTCTCGATTTCGTATGAGAACGGCAGTTTTGCCGTAAGAACCGGCGAAATTTGGGAAGTTTCCATACCCAGGCTCGGGGAAGAAACTTCTTTTAGGAGCTACCAGATTTTGCTTAAAATTCCGTCAAGCTTCGGACTTGAAGCATATATTTCACCAAAGCCAAAAAATAGCCAGGCAACCGAAAAAGGTTATGCATACGCCTTTAATAGGAGTGATATAGTTCAAACCGGTATTTCAGCGGGGTTCGGACAGTTTCAGATATTTTCATATTCACTTTCCTACCATCTGGAAAATCCGCTCGGGAAAAGTGCCAAAGTCCAAATAGCAATTCCGCCGGATACCGCCTTTCAGAAAGTTTATATACAAAAACTGGATCCTAAACCTGCGAATGTTATTATCGGAGCGGACGGGAACTGGTTAGCCGAATATGTATTAACACCAAGACAAAGAGTGGATGTTTCCGTTTCAGGCTCAGTACAAATCTTCGCAAGCTTCAGAAAGTTCCCCAAGCCAACCGATCAGGAGCTTAGCGATAATCTTAGGGAAACCGAATTTTGGGAAGTAAATAATCCGCAAATAAAGTCGTTGGTGGCTGAACTTAAAACACCAAGGGCCATCTATGAGTATGTGGCAAGAACTTTGAAATATGATTTCGATCGGGTTAAACCCAATGTGCAAAGAATGGGGGCTTTGGCCGCTTTGCAGAATTCTTCACAGGCCATATGCATGGAATTTACGGACCTATTCATTGCCATTGCACGGGCGGCCGGGATTCCCGCCAGGGAAATAAACGGGTATGCATATACGGAAAACCCCGAACTTCAACCGCTTAGTTTGGTGGCTGATGTTTTACATGCGTGGCCTGAGTACTACGATAAAGATAAAGGTGTTTGGATTCCGATTGATCCTACCTGGGCCTCTACAAGCGGGGGAATAAACTATTTTGACAAATTAGATCTGAGGCATTTTACCTTTGTCATTCACGGGGAAAGTTCGACAACACCATACCCCCCCGGCTCATATAAGCTTGGTTCAAATCCGCAAAAAGATGTTTATGTTTCATTCGGAAAGCTTCCGGAAGAAAGAAGTAACAATTTAAATATTTCTTTTGCGCCGGTCAGGGTATTGCCTTTTCTTAATTCCATTTATTCGGTGAGAATAGAAAATCCCGGTCCGCAGGCAATGTACGATGTCTATCCGGTAACATATTTTGATAATAAGGAGGTAAACCGGAATTACATTGAAGTTATTCCTCCATACTCAAATTATAAAATGAATGTTACCGTTCCCTTCAGTATTTTGGGCAAAGGATCTCCGAATATTGTCGAAGTCAGGGCGGGTGGAAGTTCCATAAGTATAGAAACCAATAAAACCCAAGTTATAACATATAGCCTTCTGGCAATTTCCGGCCTCCTCATTATTATAATGACAGTTGCATTGATTAAACTCAGAAAGATAACATTCGGAAGACTTTTTGCTACAATTGCCTCAACCAGACAAAAAATTCATGAAAGATTTACTAAAAAGCATTCCGAAAATAAAAATAACCCCTGAGGCTTATCGGAACATACCCGAAAGTTCGGGGATATACGTCTTCTTTAATACCGGCTTGCCGATTTACATAGGTAAAGCCGTAAATTTAAAACGGAGAGTCTCCTCGTATTTTGATATTCGTCTGGGTCAAAAAACCGCAAGGATGATGAAAGACGCAACCGAATTATCCTTCATAAAGGTCGATTCGGAATTGGAGGCGCTTCTTTTGGAGGCCAAATTAATCAGACAATATATGCCCAAATATAATATTGCGGCAAAAGACGACAAACACCCCCTATACATTCAAATTACGAGTGAAAAATTCCCCCGTATTATTACCGCCAGGAAAATAGCCGAAAATCAAAAAAACCTGGCCTTCTACGGCCCATTTCCCTCGACAAAAAACGTCCGATCGGTACTTGGCATACTTAGGAGAATTTTCCCTTTTTCTGATCATAAGCAGGGCAGGAGGAGATGTCTTTATTCGCATATAGGTTTATGCAACCCCTGTCCAAACCGGATATCGGGTATGGGAAATGCAAAATCCAGGAAAGATGAGGAGCGGAAGTACCAAGGCAACATCAGGAAAATAAAATCGATTCTTGACGGCAATATAACAAAAATTAAAAAAAGTCTTACAAAAGATATGGCTGATGCATCCGCGCTTGAAAATTATGAACTGGCAGCGGAAATCCGCAACCAAATTCAAAGAATAGAATATATTACACGCCCGCAAATGCCAACGGAATTTTACATGGAAAACCCAAATTTATATGAAGATATCAAAGCCGAAGAACTTAAAGAGCTAAGGAAATCTCTTGAAAGGGGAAAGCTTAAGATAAAGAATTTGGAAAGAATCGAGTGCTTTGATGTTGCACATCTGGGCGGAACCCATCCGGCCGCCTCCATGGTTACTTTTATAAAGGGAGAAGCCGACAAAAACTACTACAGGCATTTTAGAATAAGGCAAAAGAAGGGAAACAGCGATTTCGATTCCTTGAAAGAGGTAATGGTTAGGAGGCTAAAACATATTGGGGATTGGGGGATACCGGATTTGATTATTGTTGACGGGGGAAGGGTGCAGGTCAAAGCTTTTACCTCGGTACTTAAGAGTCAAAAAGAGGCCATACCTGTTATCGGAATAGCCAAAAACCCCGACAGATTGATAATTTATGACCAAAAGTTCAAAATTAAAGGCATGACGCTTAACTTGGTTCAAAAAATCCGCGATGAAGCCCACCGGTTTGCGCGGAAGTACCATCACAATTTAATTTCCAAATCAATTATTAATAAAAATTTGTTTAGGACGCGATACATTTCGGAATGAATGGGTTTCGAAATGGGACATGAACTAGACAGGACAAGATATATTCTTCCAAAGCTATCAAAAGGCAATTACAATGCCCTGATGAAGCTCATTACCAACACCCTCAGGTTTGATCCATCAGATCCGGCTAAATTCAGACTCCATGTATTGGATCATTACTACAAATACGGCTGGAAGAGCACGGTTGATGCTTTTAACGTCAAGAAATCTACTTTATATGACTGGAAAAAGCTATTTGAGAATTCCAAAAAGAATATTGTGAGCTTGGTACCAATCTCCACTAGGCCCAAAAATGTCAGGCAGATGACAGTTAATATTGAACTCCTTGAGCTTATCAAGTCTTTTAGACTTCGATTCGGAAACTTGTCCAAGTATAAAATCAAACCATTTTTGGATGAGTATTCAAAATCAAAAGGGTTGACCTCATATGGAACCACAAAAATCGGGGTTCTCATTAAAAGAAGAAATTATTTCTTTGAAGGAAGGAACAAAAGAAAGAAATACAAAAAACCACTTACACCAAGGATTAAAAGAGCTCCAAAAGAAAATGTCCCGGGATATATTGAAATGGATTCAATTACTCTCTGGGTACTGGGCAGACGGTACTATTTCTTTACAGCCATTGATATTGTCACTAAATATGCATGGGTGGTGATTACCACCAGACTTTCATCGAAAGAGGCTAAGCTTGCCCTTATGGAATTCAGGAACCACTACAAGGAAGAAGTCAGAAGAGTCCAAACAGACAATGGACATGAGTTCTTGAAAGAATTTGATGAATATTTAGAAACTATTCAAATCAAACATGAATTTATCTATCCCAGGAGTCCAAAAATAAATGGAGTCGTTGAAAGATTTAATAGGTCCCTAAAGGAGGAATTTATTGAAAGAAATGACGAAATTCTATATGACCCACAGAGATTCAATCAAAAACTAACAAAATACTTAATCTGGTACAATACACTTAGGCCACACCATTCACTAGGCCTAATATCACCTCAAGCATACATGGAAAGGTTTAGGTGATTTTCCGAAATGTATGCGTCCAGTACAAAATTTGTAAATACTGGCAACTTTTGCTTATACTGATTCTATGAGAACAATATTGAAACACTTCATTATTAATACCGTTTCTCTCTATTTGGCTTCAATTGTGATTTCGGGGATAATTTTTGCGGAGGGAACCCATTCGGTTCTCCTCGCCGGTGTGGTTTTAACCCTTACTACAATAATCATTAAACCCATCATAAACATTCTTCTTTTGCCCATAAACTTAATCACATTCGGTCTTTTCAGATGGGCAGGATTTACAGTCAGTCTCTACCTGGTAACCCTGATTGTGCCCGGATTTAAGCTAATGGATTTTGCTTTCAAGGGTTTCTCTTCCTACTGGTTTTCAATTCCCCCGGTTTTCATAGCAGGCATTTCTGCTTTTATCGCCTACTCGTTCTTTATATCAATTGTGGCCTCCGTCCTTTATTGGATCTTCAAATGATTTTTGAGGTATAATTACATGCATGAGAGAATTTTTGACGGTTGCGCAAATCATTTCATCGATAGCCCTCGTCTGTTTGATTTTGATTCAGGCAAGGGGTACAGGCTTCGGAAGATCCTCGGGGTTTGGCGGAGGCACGTCATTTAGCAGGCGCGGACTGGAAAAACTTATTTTCAGGTCTACTTTTATTGTTGCTTTGGTTTTTGTCGTTGTATCGATGCTCACGATCGCGTTTTAATTTTTAATGATAAATCTCCGTTATATATTCAGATTGATCCGGGCGTTTATTTCCCGGTTTAAGGCTCTGATTCTTCTAAGCGTGGGCTTGGGAATAGCATTTTTTTTCTTTATCAGGTATTCACTTCCGCTTTTGAGTGATTCCGGATCCGTCAGAATCGGAATGACCGGAAGGCATACTCTTTCCACCCTTCCCAACTCAATTCTGGACACGATTGGCGACGGCCTGACCAAACTTGACCCAAACGGCAACGTCGAGCCCGATTTGGCTTCGTCCTGGGAAACGCCGGATAAGGGGAAAACCTGGACTTTTATTTTGAAAGATAATCTCTATTGGCAGGACGGAAAGCGTGTAGTGAGCTCGGGAATCAGTTATCAATTTTCCGATGTCGTTATCGAGCGCCCTAATGATAAAACCATAACTTTTAAACTTCAAAACCCCTATTCCGCTTTTCCTTCTGTCGTATCCAGACCCACTTTCCGGTCGGGTCTTTTGGGTACAGGTCAGTTTCGCGTGACAGACTTATCCTTAAACGGTTCCATTGTTGAGCAAATTACCATGAAAAAGAAGGAAGGAGAAAATATAATTTACAAATTCTATCCGACGGAAGAAAGGACCAAACTGGCTCTTGAACTTGGTCAGGTTGACCGAATTATTGATGTTTTAGAACCTTCCCCGTTTACTTCCTGGCCTAAAATGAAAGTTGATGAAGAGTCAAACACGGGTCAGTACGTGGGAGTATTTTTTAATACGCAAGACAATCTGTTTAAAGATAAAAGTATCCGCCAGGCTCTTTCATACGCTATCGATAAAGACTCGTTGGCGGGGAAAAGGGCCATAGGACCAATTTCGGTGGACTCCTGGGCGTATAACCCTCAAGTAAAACCCTATGGTTATGATCAGGCCAAGGCTAAAGCCATCATCGATGATTATAAGAAAAATGCCAAAACAACGGACGTTTCCGTTAATCTTTCGGTTACTTCCGTTCTTTTAAAGCAGGCGGAGATAATTGCCAAAGATTGGGAAACGTTGGGAATAAAGGTGAATTTACAGGTTATTTCGCAAATTCCTTCGGATTACCAGGCTTTCCTGGCAATTTTTGACATACCGGATGATCCTGATCAATATTCGATGTGGCATTCAACTCAAACCGCTACAAATATTACCCGTTACCAGGACCCCAGAATAGATAAGCTTTTGGAAGACGGCAGAAGCGAGATTAATATCGACGCAAGGAAGAGGATATATTTTGATTTCCAAAGATTTTTGGTTGAAGATTCCCCTGCCGTTTTTCTCTATTACCCCACAACCTATACTATCGGCAGGAAATAGGGAATGCTACTTTCCGGCCAGGGCTGACTCCACAAGGCTTTTCAACTGATCATACGAGCCGGTAAGGGTAATTTTTTTACCGTTTAAATAAAAAGTAGGCGTTTCGGTTATCCCTATGGCATCCCCGTCTGCTTTATCGTTTTGGACTTTATCCTTAACGGCGGTTGAGCCGATATCGGACGCAAATTGATCAAGGTCTAGATTTAAGTCTTCCGCATACCCTACAAATACACTCATAGGGTCAGGTAAATTGGACCAGTCTCCTTGTGTTGCATAAACCTGCTCGTACATCTCCCAATATTTTCCCTGAAGACCCGCCGCCTCAACGGCATAAGAAGAAATGGGGGCATTTTTATGCTGTGCAAGAGGATAATTCCTAAAAACGTAGTTAATATTACCCGGAAAATCGGTCAAAAGCTGTTTTATAAAAAAGCTGTATATTCCACAGGCGGGGCATTCATAATCCCCGAACTCTACAAGGGTGAGTGAGGCCGAGGATGAAGCGGGCAGGTAAGTGCCATTGGAAAAACCTGATGTAACAATTGCATTTTGAGGAACTAAAAGTGAAGAACTGACCACCTTTGTAGAAACACTTGAATCTCCACTTTTGGTAAAAAGAAATATGCCTCCGATAAATATTACAAGAGTTACCAACCCGACTATCAAAAATATTTTATTTTTTTGAAAAAAATCTTTCATATGGTCCGCTTATCACGCCAGACTGAAAATTATATACTATTAGTTACGATTAACCAATAATGTGCCCAAGCACAAAATGAAGGAACTGAATTTACAAACTGAAGAAGATCTTAAACCTTTGAATACTTTTATGGACAACATCAAACACAACCTTTTTTTGGACCGGCAGGATATGTCTATAATCAAATCCGTAACTTCTGCTAATTTTGGCTCATATCCTGTAAGCCCCGACTGGTCAAAACCAGCTACATGGAGAGATGTTCTTTCGTCACGAGCCGAAATCGCTGCGCGCACAAACGGTGAAATTCATGAGTTTTTTGCCCAAAAATACGGCCCCAAAAGTGATTTGGCAGTGTCCACGGGGATTGTTGCCGAAATTACGCCCGAAATAACAACCATCGCAAGTATCCAAATTGCGGGGTATAAAGGACCGAGGTCCTGGAAAATTACCGACAAGGAATCATCTTACTGGCTATCTTTCAAAATCAAAAATATATTATCCAATCCGTCATATGAAGAATTCTTTCTGAAAAATCCCACTTTCAGAGAAGGCCTAATGCTTATCAAAGATTCGTTCATCAAGGTGGGCAATCCAGATCTTTTACAAGATCTTCATTCGAAATACATGGCGAAATGCATACAGGATAATTCGGACGGGAAAATTGTTCTGAACATTCCTTTTGAAAGCGATTATACGCATCCTGTTAAAAAGGAGTCCGACAAAACCATGGTTTGTGAAGCCGCCGTCTCGATTCTGCTGCCTTTGGAGGAAAGCGACCGCAAAACTTTTGACAAAATTACCAGGAATTCCCGTGATTTCCTTTTAAAAAGAAAATATGCCAGAAATGCCGAAAATTTAAATATACTTGTAGGCGACAGTATAGCAGGAGCCGGATTTGAGGCTCTATCTGCAGTCAGCGGCGAGGCCTTTTATCTTAATGGTGATGACAAGACAGAATACGGTTTTTACCTTGCAAGAAATAATTTCGCAAAAAAAGATCCCTTTTGGAAATCCTGCGGAAAACTTATGGATTTCAGCAAATCCGCGCAGGATACCGATCTGACGCCGTATTTTACTTTATTGTACGTTCCCCACGAAAACGCCCATATAATTTTCCCGCAGTACGACATGTTTGGGGAAGTTCTCGCTGATGTACCGGCAGTGATTTTTTCAATACTGGAATGTAAAAAAGATTTCAGCCTTGACCCGAAGCAAATGATCAGAGCCATCTTTACGGAGTATGGTTCAGAAATCGTTGAATCCTATACAGGAGGTGAACTTTTTGCCGGCTATAAAGCCGATGAAACAAACAGGTTTCTTAGGGATTATCTTCTTTCTTCCGTTGTTATTGTCAACGCGATTGCAGACAGCAAACTCTTAACTGCTTTTGACGGAAGAATCAACATAAATAACGATCCAAATACTCTTGCAAAATTTATATATGAATTGGAAGCGGTCGACAGGCTTTTCCATAAAAACGACCCAAATATCAAGGCAAAGATAAGACTTGCCGTTCTTTCCCCCCCGGCAAAGCGCTTAATTGATTTATTCATGAGTCGCTAAATTAAGGTACTTCTATGGTAAAATATGCATGTTCTCTTGAATTTGGTGGTTGTAGCTCAGCTGGTTTAGAGCGCTTCCCTGTGGAGGAAGAGGTCGGGAGTTCGAATCTCCTCAACCACCCAAATGGAACTAGCCTCGTATTTGACTTCTTTTCTGCCTTAATAAATAATGAATTATAAGGACATGAATAAAAAATTCAGATTACTAATTATTTTTATCTTAGCGTTAATTGTATTATGGTTGATAAAATCTTTTACAAGTTGTGGTTCTTGGGCAAGTTCTGGTAACGAAATAAAATGTAAATGTTTTGGTAAAAAAATAACCCACGAAGCATTTTTTGGGGGTACTTTTTACGGGTGTGGTGGTTTTTGTTACTCCTGTAAAACAACAAATTGGTTGAGATAGTTGGGGCAGGATCTTTGTAGGCTGTTTAAGGTATCAAACAAAAGTTCAAGATAAAAGTCGTCAACCACCCCAATTATATACATATATTGACTTCTCCAGTCATTTAATAAATACTGAATTGTGAGACAAAAGGGTTTTGCTCCAATAATTATTCTTCTTGTAATTTTTGCATTGGGGTTATTAGGGTATCTTGCTTTTACTAAAGGATATTTAAGTGTTAACCTCCCCAAACCATCAGCTAGTGTTGTTCCAACCGTAATACCAGGTCCATCTAATACACCAGACCCAACGGCAAATTGGAAAACATATACAAACACAGACGTTGGTTTTACTTTTAAGTATCCTCCTGATGTTGTTTTTACCCAAAAACAAGATGCGAACAATCTGCAAATTTATACCTCTAGCACTAAAATAAGTTCACTAACTAACGACTACCCAGGTACTAATAAAACTTATGTAGAAAATGATCAACCGAAACTTCTAAAGGGAGAGTACGGTTTAGATGTAGGGATGGGTAAAAATTATTTAAGTAAAATTATTAACGTCGAAGGTGTTTATATTAAAAATTATATTAGCTTAACAGGTTTAGATTGTCTTGAGATACATTTTAATCGTAGTTTATATTTTTATAAAAATGGATATGTAGTAAGTATTATTTTAATAGGACCCAAAGATAACATTATTTCTGAAAATCCCCAATACTTTTCTATAGATAAAGACTGTGATCCTAATACCAAAACTTGGGTGTATGAAAAGATAAATGCATTTATTCAAAACTTAGACATGGGAAACACTTCTGGATCCTTAAAAGATTGGTATTTGACCTTTGATCAAATCCTCTCCACTTTCAAATTTACTCAATAGAATATCTTAATTAAACTGCATCTTATATTCCGGGTAAGCCTGCTCAAGCTTAAATAATAGTTCAAGATAAAAATGGTTACCCACCCCGATTAGCCCTAGAATATTACCTTATTATTATCACTTCTCCATCATGAAGCGTTTTAAACTTAATTCCATTATTTTTGTAATATTCAACTTCTTTATCAACCATTTTAGTCTCTGGATGATTTGATTTGTAATGTGGCGCAAAAGCAAAACTAATCAATCCCAATCCTTCCCAAATTATATCCTTTTTGTAGCCTTCTGAAATAATATTTGGGTCATCTACTATTTCTAAACCTTTTAAGGTAGGAGACAAGACACAAACTCCAGCACTGTATCCCGCATAAACTAACTCATTATTATCTTTTTGGCTAATTAACCAATTGTCCATTCCACTTTCTTTGAATGCTCTGCGAAGGATAAAGGTATTACCACCTCTTACCCATAACATTCCGAACTCTGATAATTTATTGGCTAACTTTTCAGGTTTACTAAAATACTTCCTTAAATCAAGCTCTTCTGGCTGAAACCCCAGTATCTTCAAGTCTTCAATCTCCCTTAATACCCCATCATTACGTCTTGGTATATCTGTTGAAAATCCAAAGCATTTGGTATGACAGCAACTTTCTTGTTATTTCCAACCAAATTAACCAGTTGTTGAGGTTTCCCACCTAATCTATATGAAGACAAATACATTATCATTTGCTTAATTCTAATACACTACCAAAACTGTAGCAAAATAACTTCTCAATTCCTTCCAATGTTGCTTCAATTTTAACCTCTCTGGTTCTGAATGAGTCTGCCAATCGACCCCGATTAGCTTCATATTTGACTTGGTTTATGTAATAATAAATACTGCACTGTGAAGCAAAAAGATTTTACTCCAGTCGAAGATGATAAGTATTACGCTGAATTGCCTATCGGTACAAGGTTTTGGGTTCCGTGTTCCGGAATTGAAAGTTTAGGTTTCGAACTCGGTCATGTGGGAAGGGTTGAGATCTATCTTGGAAATAAAAAATTTGAGAGTGGAGGTTGGATATTGAGGGGGCAAGCTGAGGAGGAAAAAATTGCTTTAGCAAAAAGGTTTACACTCTGTGATAACTGTAAAAGAATCATCGAAGAGATAACGGATAAAGGTAAAGGATTAGGGACTTGATAATTTTAATCTTTTGGTTATCTCATAGATTTGATAAAAACCGATAATCAAAAATGTCGATGCAAATATACCGGATCCCAAGAAGAAGAATCTCATTACATGCTCATTAATAATCCCTTGAGCACCCCTTTCCCAAAAAATATAGGTGGCGACTAAAATGGAATCCACAATAGTGCCGATAGCGATTTTTTTCAATCCTTTTCCAAGAGTTCCACCCATTTCTTTTGAAGAAATAATTGCGATTATAATGACCAAAACTGTCGGAATCGCCATTATGAAGTATGAAGCTTTATATATAAGTGAAAAGTCTGGGATTATTGGCACACTATAATTTTAGTAAAAGTATATATAAAAGACAAGTTGATGAATCTTTGTTTGGTAACTTATTTTGTAACTTGAATCGTACTTGTGGCGGTATTCGCGTTTGGACTTTTATCTGTCGCCGTAGAAGTGATTGTGTGGCTGCCGGCTGATAGTTTAGCCACTGCCACGTTCACTTGGCAAGATGTTGAATTGGAACAGGTTTTACTGGCGGTTCCGTCTATGGCAATAATGATCTTTGATATTCCGCTAGCATCGGAGGCTGTTGTTTTTATAGCAAAGCTTCCTTTATCAGGAACGGCCGATCCGTCGGCGGGAGAGTTAATTGTGACTTCGGGAGGGGTAGTGTCATTCGGGGTCGAGGTTGGAGTCGGAGTGGGTGTGGCAGTCGGATTCAGAACCAAGTTTAGATTTGTAGAGGTTAGCTGGAATACCGATTGGTCATTAGCAACCAGTTGGGTTAGGCTGGTGTCAAAACTTATGACCGTAGAAACATTCGGATTTGGCGTATTCGCATTAAATGTCAAGCTTGCTACCTGAAACGTTCCCGTGGGAGGATTAGATGCCATACTGGGGTCAAGAGCGAGGACCACCGAAACGCTCCCCGTTGAGTTAGCTTCTGCCATCGGGGTGACTTTAACAATTCTGGTCAGTATTCCCGTAGTGGTTACTTCATGCGTAAGGTTCACTGAATTCGGGTCAAACGATATTGTGGCATTGACGAATGAGACAGGACTGTCGGCGTTGACCCAAACGTCAAAAGAGCTTTCGGGCGGCAATGTCCAGTTTTCAAGTTGAAAGGAAACGGACGCCGTGTGTACCCCCGCCCTTGAATGGAAATCCTGCCGGCGTTGAATCTCACGGGCGATAATGAACGAAGCAACAATCGGGATTATCAGAAGCAGATACTTAAGGTCGGTCTTGTGATTTTTAATAAATTCATTAATTCTGGTCTTGGATTTGGAGACAAACGGCATTTTGCTTTTTTGAACGGAAATAACTTTCTCGTCCAGGTCTTCTTTAATTGAGGAGGCAGCCTTCTCCACTTCAGAACCCACCTTTTTGGTTTGACCGTACATTTCTTTAATTCTGAGATTTAGTTTACTTACCATGGTTTTATAACGAATATGCATCAATTAATAATTTGTCCTGAGACCGGGTCATAACCCCCCTGGATAAACTCGTAATCATCCCAGGTAAAGACTCTAAAGGCTTCCATGTTTAGATTCGGATCAATGGCCTCCCAGTCCTGGGGCCCTCTTTCGAGTTTGATGGAATTGCCTGTTCCACCCTCATTGTCACCTATAATGCATCCGAATTCCTGCATAGCCCGGGCTAAAACCAGCTCAGAGAAGGAGAAACCCCGATTGGTAAGGGCAACCGAAGGTTTAAGACGCAAGACCAACCCCTCCGGAGTAATGCCGCCTTTGCCGCTCTCGTGGTTGCTCATCGGCCAATAGTGTTGTTCTCCTGTGTCGTGCCAGAAACATTCAAGCCTATGTGGGATCCTGCCTGAGAGCACCTCATCGCGCCGGGTAGCTCTAATCGGTGAAGGTATTCCGCGATGGCCTTTATTTAGCTGATTGTCACTTCCCGTCACCCCCCATTCTAAACCATTAGAACTCAATATATACCGCTTATTTGACCCCGAGGACCATGTATCAGTAGTAGAATCATAATGCGCCTGATACATCTCAAATACCTGATTAGCGTCGCCTGCGAGATCGTAAATAATAATGCCTCCATCAGAACCGCCCATGGGTGTGGCTCCCATCGGAATTCTGGCCGTTACAGTGGGGGATCCGGTGACAGTGTACCAATGGTCGGTCGTACTTGCCCAGTAGACCGGGTATGACCAATTATAGCCGGCTGGGTGATCCGGAGCACCGGTAATTTTTAGAAAAGCGGTTGATCTGGTGATGTTTTTGGCATCGGCAATATAGGTACTATTTAAAGGATCAATGGGTGCGTTTTCGGGCATGGGGGCATTCCACCAACTGGTATCAGTAAAGGGCCGATAAGCACTACCCGGAGGCGTAGGGGTGGTTGGAGGGGTAGGTGTGGTTGTCGGGGTAGGAACAGGAGTGGAAGTGGGCGATGAGGTATTATAATTATTCAACCAAATAACATAATCCACGCCGTCAACCCACCCGTCTTGGTTAAAATCGCCGATTGAAGGCCCGGTCGCCGTCTGTGTAGTCCGTAAACCATAATTGGCAAGCCAAATTGCATAATCCAACTCATCAACCATGCCGTCACCATTGGCGTCCCCCGGAAGAACACTTAACGACGTAGTAATTTTCAGCACCGGCCGTCCGGCGGTTGCCTCGCGGGAAGATACCTGTAAAGTACTTTGATTGACGTTCGTATTATCTATTACAAGCGAGAGTGTTTCCCCCGTGAATTGGTTTAAGACAGATGCATTCAGGCTGATGCTGATACTGGTTCCGGGAACTAACGACTGGGTGGGGATATTCCCTACTATATCTCCCGAAGCAGGCTTGTTATTCCAGGTAACACCAGATTCAGTCCAGGAATCAGAAGCAACAATCAGGACATTTTTATTAACAGTTCTGGCAAGGTTGGGTGTAAGTTCCAGGGATGCACCGGATATCGTTTGCCCTGCCAGTGAACTTAAATCGAATTTAAGGTAAGTTTTACGTGTATCCGCCGTGGAATAATTGGAGGCAATGAGATTTGTTGATGTGCCATAATTATTACCCGGGTATGCTGAACTGACATAGGCGTCCTCCAAGGGTGAGAAGTTTATAGGTTCGGCTGAGGCTGAGAAAGAGAACACGGATACGAAAAGAAAAAGAATAATGGGAGTTATTAAATAAAGGTAAAATTTAGTTCTCATTAAAAACTATGATTAATTGTAGATCATGTAATTATTGTAATGCAATAGAAGGATTGTTATACGCTAAAGTGATTTAATCGGGCAGCCCTATTTGCTATTGCAAAGGATTTTTTTATATACTTATTTGCGTATGCCGGACAAGCAAGAACATAAAGAAAGAAAAAGAATTGTTGTAGAAGAGGTTGGCGCCACCGAAAGTGTTGCACCCGAACCTGAAATTCTTCCCGAGGCTGCCAAAGATGTTGTACCGTCAGAACCGGAAAGTATTGTTGAAGAGAAAGTGACGGAAGTTAAACGAAACACTGTAGAGGTTGAGCCAAGAAAGTCCCCCTCGATGGCACTTTGGATAATTATTCCCGGTATTTTTCTTTTAGGCGCGATACTCGGGGGAATTGTTTTCTATCAAAAAGGTGTGAATAGGGGTGAAGAGGTAGTTCCCACCCCGACTCCTCTCCCGGCCTCTTCTACCGCCCCGTCCGCCAGTCCTTTGTCTTCTGCCGATTTAACTAAGTACACCATAAACATTCTTAACGGTTCAGGAATAGCGGGGGAAGCAGGAAAGGCTAAAACACTTTTGACAACAGCAGGATTTAAAGTGGGCACTACGGGAAATGCGGCAACTTACGATTACACAAAAACAATCATCAAAGCCAAAAGCTCTGTAGACGCGGCCTATGTCTCTGCACTTTCTTCGGCTCTTGGTAAAACTTACGCAGTCGATACGGCCCAAACCTTAGAAGGCACTTCAACTGATACGGTTCAAGTTATAATCGGAAGCTCCAAGGCCCAATAAACAGTTTTGAGCGGGTAGGGGGAATCGAACCCCCGTCAAAAGCTTGGAAAGCTCCTATTCTGCCATTGAACCATACCCGCGCTTAAATCTTTTGGTACTCTCGTCTCTTAACAACATCTAATATAGGCATGAAGCAATTGTAAGGTGGTTCAAACCCTATGTCAATTTTGTCGGGGACCCGGGAATTGAACCCGGTGCCTTCCGCTCCCAAAGCGGACATTCTACCGTCGAACTCGTCCCCGTATATTATGCGGATCGCTACCAAGACTCTGTCTTGCCAAGCTTCGCTTAATAACTGCGCTACCCTCCGATAAAGGGGTGCTTCAATGATACCGCAACAAATGGTATAATTCCAGCCTCAGAATGCCATCAAGAATTGAAAATTTTAGCCGTGACTTTTTAACGGGTTTCCTACCCGATATTGCTTTTCGTATTAATATTCCTGAAGAGGATCGATTAAAAATCAGTGAAATACGTGATCAGCTTATTAGTCAACCGGATTTAAGCTACGTCGTCTATTTTAATCATATTTCTTTCAACGATCCCATGTTTGCCGCGCACCTTATACAAAAGATTGACCCAAATCATACAAGACACTTTATTGCACCTGCCTCACATTTTCATACTACTCCGGAAAATCCGAAAAATAAAAAATTTATATTTATGATTAACCTGGCCAAAAAGACTGGATTTGAAATTGTCCGTGTAATTCAGGCATACCAAGTGGATAATCCTGAATATGGGTATACAAAGGATCAGGCTCAAAGTACTTACAAAGTATGGCTAAAAAGACTTAAGGAATTACGCATGTCAAATATACCAATAGGTTGTCTCATAAGCCCGGAGGGTACCAGAAGCAACGACGGCGTTTTGGGTGTAGGAGAATCTGGGATATTGGCCACAGGCAAATTTATGACCCCGGTTATGTATATTCCATTGGGAATCTCCTATATTGATGGGTTTAATAGAGAAAAATTTAATTTAGGTAAGAGAATTAATCTATCAATTGGTGAAACAATTATTCAGCAGGGTCCAACAGACCAACCGAGCCTAAATGATGTAATGGCAAAATTAGCACTAACTTTACCGGAAGATATGAGGGGACAATGGTAGGTTTGTTTGTGCCGAGGGCGGGACTCGAACCCGCATGAGTTATGCACTCGAGGGCTCTTAAGGCCCTTGCGTATACCATTTCGCCACCTCGGCTCGGGTACTATTTTATCATTGTGGCTTTCAAAAATGAAATGAAAAGGGGGTGGGGAGTGAGCGGACGGCTGATATATTCCGGGTGAAACTGGGTGCCGACAAAAAACTTGTGGTTAGTAAGTTCAATCGCTTCAACTAATTTTCCATCGGGAGAAGTGCCTGAAATAACAAACCCGTTTTTCTCGAAGGCAGATTTAAATTTATTATTAAATTCGTATCTGTGTCTGTGCCTTTCATAAATAACCAGGGAATTGGAGCTTGCCACCTTCGACGCTGCATCCCGTGGTATAAACCAAGGGGCTCCCCTAACCTTACCGTAATTTCTGTATGCTTTTTCCAAAAGGGTGCTTTTCTTTACAATACACGGCCAGGCTCCCAACCTGATAGTCCCTCCATATTGGTGTGAAGATAAATATTTCTCCTGGTCAGGCATGACACAAATAACCGGATGTTTTGTTTTAGGATTAGCCTCGGTTGTATTTGCATTTTTAAGACCTAATACATTTCTTGCAAATTCGATCGATGCCATTTGCATACCGAAACAAAGGCCCAGATAGGGGATATTGTTCTCGCGTGCATATTTTGAGGCAATAAGCTTTCCTCCAATTCCGCGGCTTCCCCAGCCTTGCGGAACAATAATCCCGTCAAACCCGTTGAGTGTAGCCTTGGAATTTTCAAGATCTTCGCTGTCTACCCATTCAACCCTGGCTTTTACATTAAGAAAACTTCCTGCATGCTTCAGAGATTCAATTACGGATACATATGAATCGGACAATCTGTATTCGCCGGTAGCAAAATATTTGCCTACCATTGCAATTTTAACTTCGGGCAATTTGCCGGACTTTAAATTCTTAACCATACTTTTCCATGAATCCAAAGTCCGGTGGCTTTTAGTTTTTAAATGCAATAACTTCAAACAGGTTGTGGCCAGATGCTGCTCCCTACAGTGAAAAAGAAGCGGAACTTCGTAAATAGAAGGCACGTCGGGTGCAGAAAAAATTTTATCCGGCTCAATATTGCAAAAAAGGGCCAATCGTTCAAGACGTTTATTGTCTATCGGATTTTCGCTCCTGGCAACAATAATATCGGGGTGAATCCCCATTCCGTTAAGGATATGAACAGATGTTTGTGCAGGTTTGCTTTTGAGCTCTCCGACGTTGGCCAGAACGGGGAGATAAGTAACATGAACATGAATAAGATCTTTGGGGTTTTTCAACTTCATTATGCGTGTAGCCTCAAAAAATATGCCGTTTTGATACTCTCCGACGGTTCCGCCCAGCTCCACGAGGGTTATATCGGCATTGCGGGTTTTTCCCGACAGATTAATTCTTCTGGTCACCTCATCCGTTAAATGGGGAATAGCTTCAACATCCTCTCCTTCGTATTCAAAGGCTCTCTCACGCTCTATAACTTCCCGATAAACCTGACCCGTTGTGATGTAGCTGGCCCTGCTTAAGTTTTCGTTTATAAATCTCTCGTAATGTCCCAAATCTTCATCGGTTTCAATTCCGTCGTGGGTAACAAAAACCTCGCCATGTTCCTGAGGCCGAATCGTGCCGGCATCCACATTAAGATACATATCAATTTTTGTCGGAGCCACTTTATAACCGCGGGATTTAAGAAGGAAGGACAAGGAGGCGGTGACAATGCCTTTGCCAAGGCCGCTTACGACACCACCGGAAACAATAATATACTTCACCTTGGAACTCTTTATATCATATTTTTGTGAGACATTGTGAAGAAAAATATCGGTGCGCCTGGGAAGAATCGAACTTCCACAAACCCAGTTCCGAAGACTGGTGCCCTATCCGTTAGGCCACAGGCGCATATTTCGAGTATAATTATAGCCTAGATGGACACAATTGACCAACAAATCGAAGCAATACGGGAAGTGTTGCGTAAAACCCCGCACCATAAAGCCACAAACGCATTTATCGGAGCCATGAGAGCAAAGATCGCAAGACTGAAGGACAAAGAAATAGAAAGCTCAGGAAAGTCCGGAGGCGGAGGGGCATCATTCTCGGTGAAAAAGCAGGGGGACGCCACTGTTGTACTTGTGGGTCCTCCCTCTGCCGGAAAATCTACTTTGATAAACCGTCTCACCAATGCGGAGAGCAAAGTCGCCCCATATGCTTTTACTACGGTGACTGTTGTACCGGGCATGCTCAAATATAATGAAGCTTATATCCAGATTCTTGATATTCCGGGGCTTATTGAAGGAGCCAAGGAAGGAAAAGGCAAGGGCAAAGAGGTGCTCTCCGTAGCTCGCAATGCCGACCTTCTTATTATTATGACGGACGTTCAAAGGGTCAGCCTTATGGCCAATATGGTTTCAGAACTTGAAGGGGCAGGTATACGGCTGAATCAAGGGAGGCCTAAGGTTTCAGTTGAAAAGAAAACTGAAGGAGGGCTTGAAATCTTTTCCAATATAAAACAGGGGATAGATAAAAACACGATTAAAGATATAGCCCGTGAATACGGCATAAAGAATGGGAATATAACTCTTAAAGAAAAGGTTAGTTACAACCGCCTTTTTGACGCATTTTCAGATAACAGAGTCTATATTCCTGCTATTTTCGTTATAAATAAGGTTGATATAGAGCCAAATTACAAAAATATGATAGACGGTGAATATACCGCAATAAGTGCAAATATTGGTGAAGGAATTCTCGATTTAATAGATCAGGTTTGGAGAGCTTTAAAGTTTGTTACCGTATATCTGGTTAAACCCGATGAAAATTTGGAAAACGCGAGTCCTATCATAATGAAAAGCAGCGATACTTTAAAAGACGTGGCTCTAAAAATCGGGCCGGATTTTGCGGAAAGCAAAAAGCTTGTTAAGATTTGGGGGCCGGGGGCAAAGTTTCCAGGACAGGAGGTTTCATTTTCAACGGAAGTATTGGAAGGAATGAAGGCGCAATTTATATAATGAAAGATTACGATTTAGTCGATAGTGGTGAGGGGCGTCGTCTCGAACGATTCGGCAAGTACCTTTTAGATAGACCCGACCCGCAAATTATTTGGAAAAAAACGCTACCGGTAGGGGAATGGCAAAAGGCGGATGCCTTTTTTGAAAGAACGAATAATGACAAGGGCTTATGGAATATTAAAACCAAAATTCCGGAAAAATGGGAACTTGAATATAACGGAATTAAATTTTGGGTAAAACTTTCTCCCTTTAAACATACCGGGGTTTTTCCAGAGCAACTCACGCAGTGGGACTATATTTTCCGGTCCGTTCAATCAGCTAACCGGCCGATCAATGTACTTAATTTATTCGCCTATACGGGTATAGCTTCACTCTTTGCCGCAAAGGCGGGTGCAAATGTCACGCATTTGGACTCGTCAAAGCCGGTAATAACATGGGCCAATGAAAATAAGATTCTAAACAGAATGGAAGAATCCCCAATCCGATGGATAATTGACGATGCGGTAAAATTTACCGAGCGGGAAGTCAAAAGAGGAATCAAATATGATGCAATTACCATGGATCCTCCTATATATGGGCATGGGCCAAAAGGTGAAGTTTGGGATTTTAACCGCGATTTTCCAAAACTTTTAACAAACTGCAAGGAAATATTGTCGGAGAATCCCCTTTTTGTACTGACTAACGCTTACGCAATTTCCTCTTCTTCTATTACTCTTGCCAATACATTGAACGATTATTTTGGAATACTCGGTGGACAAATAGAAAACGGAGAGTTAACGCTTAAAGAAAAAACGGCAGGAAGGCTTCTTTCTACCGGGATCTGGGCGCGGTGGAGCAAGTCTTAATTATTTCCGCCTCATTAACAAAACAATTGCGAATAGACTGTTTGCCACAAGCCACGTTGCAGGATAAATGATATTTATTGTCGAGAATTGTCTCAAAGCTGCAATAGCAAAGACGAAACGGACCGAATTAATGCTATAAAAAACAGGGGTTTCGGTATGCGGTGCTTTCCAGGCTTTACGGACAGTAGGCATAAAACCAAATAAGTCCACACAGGTAATTAGAGCAGCCGATATTAATGGCAATTTTACAAACCACCACAACACCAACGCCAAAAGGGCTGCTGTCAAGAAAACTTTGTCAACAATTTTTATATCCTTAGTCCCTTTGGAAAAACTGAGTATTAGAACGAAAAGACACATTAAAGCGGCCGCTAAAGTTACATAAGCGCCAGGCCCGGCATTGTTTGTAAGTTGAAGAACGAAGATTACCAAGGAATCGACGAACCATACCAACCAACTATACATATGTGGTTTGGTTTGGCCACTCAAAATGCTGCGCAAATAGGGGAAATAGGCTCCTAAAGTCAATAAAACAGCTAAAACACTGAAGATACTTTTGTAATCGACCATTCGAGTGAGCCTGGATGGATTCGAACCATCAATCTTTTCCTTAAGAGGGAATTGCTCTACCGTTGAGCTACAGGCCCAGATTTAAAATTTTAGATTTAGGGAGCTTTGTAAATACGAGCCTATTTTAGCAAAAAATGAGAGAACTTGCACTTTATTGATTGTTGTTATGACTCCCTCAATCGGAAAACTGTTTGTGATTCTTTTTCCGTTTTTACCGCTCAGAAACAAGGATCTGCTGAAAAACCCATCGGTTCCCTGTAAAGATGCCTTGAAAAATACCAAGCCGAGTCTTGTGGGTTCAGTATTTGGAAACGAATAACTTTTAATCAGTACATCCTTCGTATCAGCCACTACCAAAACATCCTTCGTATTCCAAATAGATTGGCCCGTATTTCTGGCCAATATTGCCCCTACGAAATCGCTTCGGAAAAGAACGACGGGTTGGGCGACTGCACCGAGGATTTGTCCGCTAGATATTTGAACAGGTTCACCTGCGATTTTAGAAACTGCCTGGACACTTGAATAGTAAGGATGGAAAGAGCTGTCCGCCTTCTTCCACGAAAATTCTGCAAAGGGTTCCTGCGGATAACTTAGAATAAAGGGTGTGACGGCAACCACCCTTTTATCGTTCCAAATATTCTTAAAGGCATAACTATACATGTCTGAAATCTTGTTGGAGTCAATTTCCTTATTTGACCACCCTGTTTCAGTAATAAAAACAGGCAACTCTTTAGTTATATCCAAAGTTTTTAAATAGTTTAACTCCCAATCAAATGAACCGATTGTGCCTCTACCTATATCGGTTTCTTTACCGGAAAAGCCCGGGTTAGGATAAGAATGCGATACCCAGCCGTCAAGATCATCAAAAAGAGTAGGAACGACTACGAGCATTCTTTTGAGAAAAACTGTCTCATCCATGGTTGATGTTGTATTTTTCGCAGACGCATCAAGCCCTGCGGGAAGAACAAAAAAATCCGGCGATGCCTTATGCAATTCTTTCGCAAACTTATTCAAATAATTAGCATAACCTTCAGGATCAATGTTCCCACCCCATTCCTTGGCATGATTTGGTTCATTGTAAAGAGTAACGTAGCGGTTTTGGATTACCCAATTTAAGGAATTCAGAAAAGCTATCCAATTATTTATCTCTGCTTCGTTTGGCGCTTCCCAAATATCCCCGTTTGCCTTTGTGGCAATTCTTACGATCGGGATCAAGTGGAGCCGTCTCATTTGATCAAATACCGACTGCCACCTGTCATGATTTCTATCCGCTTCCGTAATAACAAACGTAACGTACCCCCAATCGCCGCCTGAGGAGTTTACAAGTGTTGCGGCATCGGTTAAATCCTTCTCGTCAATTATATGGATACCGAATTTATTATTTTTAACAGATAGGGGTGAATTTTCAGCGAAAACACAGGAAAATGTATTAAAAAAGATCAGAATTATGAATATTAATGTTAAGATTTTTTTCATTACGGTGTTAATTGTATCAATAAATTTGACGAACTCGAAATCTTATATATAATATAAGTCCCCAAGAAATATATGCATAAAACTACCAAATTAAAATCCCCCTTCAGTAAGGAAGTTTATAGAAAAAACGCCCAGCTTTATAAGGTGATGGCTAACGCAAAACGGCTTGAAATTTTGAATCTGATTGTCGAAAAAGAGGCAACAGTTAATGAACTGTCCAAAACTCTCGGAATCAGAAAGTCCAACACCTCTCAACATCTCTCGTATTTACGCTATGTTGGCCTTGTTACCACAAGAAGGCAAGGAAAGAATGTTTTCTATAAAATTACAAATCCTAAAATTGTAGAGCCCTGTAAAATATTCAATGAACTCCGGGCAAATAAAGCCTTTATTAAAGCCTCACAAATTATTTAGTTTTGTGCCCTTGGACAGAATCGAACTGTCATTTCACCCTTAGAAGGGGCGCGCTCTATCCGTTGAGCTACAAGGGCTAATTATATCGGCTGGG
>Ga0208958_1000483_pt1 | contig 47657 bp, 87 predicted proteins | sample RifOxyB1_FD_184032 | JGI IMG/M metagenome (GOLD analysis project Ga0208958, IMG submission 184032) | Soil microbial communities from Rifle, Colorado - Rifle Oxygen_injection B1 (SPAdes) | ecosystem: Environmental > Terrestrial > Deep subsurface > Rock core/Sediment | place: Rifle, Colorado...
GTCAAACGATCTATTCCTACTGGAACCTTCAACGCCGTTTGGGTTGCACTGGGCTGCCCGTTGAGATATGCAATGATCGAAGATGAAGACGCAAAGACTCCCGCAGCGTGTTGCCACTGATTGGCAACATAGCTCGCCGTAGTGTCCGCGATTGCGTAGCTTCCGTGCCCAGCAAACGCGCGTATCGGATCACCTGCGACCGCCCCCTGTGCCTCAAGGTGAAATGATTCGTCTCCCACTACATCCCAGTTGTCGAGAGAAATCAACCAATGACGCGCAGTCACGTCTGGTGCATTGAACCAACAGCACATCGAAAACGGTGCGGCAGTCACCGGAGGCAGACCGATGATATAATCATTACTACCATCAAACGCCATTGCCCACCGCCCCAACTCCGGTACATACGTCCATCCGCTCGTCGCCGTGGCGGGGATGGCCATGTTGGTGAGTAAACCGGCATTGTTGTACAACGAGGAGTCGTGATAGTAGCTGCTGTTGACATGCCTCCCTAATCCAGCAAACACCAGCCCGTTCGCCAAGTGGTGGCCGTAGTTCATGCGGAATTGGGGAGGTCGTTCTGCCATCAGCTTTGGGCCATTTTCGAGAATACCGGCTTAATAGTCACTTGATTGGGCGTGTCCGTGCTCTCAAGCCCAGCAGTCGTTGTTGTAGTTGGGTTGCCGGTGATAAAGACCACGAATTTCGCAGGACAGAAACCGCCGAAGAGGTTGGCGACGGAGAAAGGCCCGAAGTAGTACGTTGCTGCTGCGTCCGCTGTAACGGCAACATTCGCCCCCATCTTGCACACCTGATCGCGGATTGATGTTGTAGTCACAGTCTCGGCCGATTCGGTCCCATCGAATACATCCGGCCAGGTCGAGTCGTCTAGCATCGCCACGACGTAGACACGAATCTGTCCGACTTGGTTGTTAGCTCCCTCGACGACGAACTTGCCGCTCACCAGATAATCGAGATAGAGGTTGCTGGTGTTGTCGATTGCGGCGGACTCCCACCCGCCAACCCACGTCTGAGACGAGGCGAGTCCGTGGAGATTGGTCACGACGAGGTTGGAACTCGCCGCGTACTGTAGCTGAATGTCACCGACAGCCATACATCACCTCATAGTAAAAATGTTTTAAATTAAAGTAGGTTTCTAGCCCTATCTACATCGAAATAAGACAAGCCACCCTCGAATACCATTGTTGCTGGCGAAGCATCTGTACCCGTTCCACTGGAGAATAGCTTTTCAACACGAGTGGCTTCGCGCTTACAGTGAGTATAGACCATTGCGCGAACAGCCAAATCCGCCGCAGTACCCACCCACGTAGCATCAATACCAGCTCGAATATTGATTTTTGAGGCGTCAAGCGCCCCGAGTTTTGTCAGCCAATCCCAAATGCGAGCTTTACCAACACTTAGATTATCTACACGAGTCCAGTCCATACCATTACGCATAATTTCTTCTGGATTAACATTTGTCTTCCAAACGATCCAGATTGGCGATGCTGGTAGATTATATGCGACAGCGATTTCATAAGAACCATCACTGCCTATTGGATACGCAGCTAAAATTGGGTCCGCTAGAATGTCTGCTTTTAAAATAAGTAATTGTTCGTATAACATTTATTACCTTTCTAGTTAAATATGTAAGACCATTCCATATCACCAATAAAAAACCCTCCACCACCTGTCGTGGTGGCGAAGGGCAAGGTTGTTTATTTTTAATTATCTAACTATATATTCGTGAATACTATATTATTGTAGCACTCACTATATGTCGGTAGAAATTATGTTATAAGAGCCACAATCGGCACAACACATTACTTTTCCTTTACCGTGTTTACCCTGGCGGAGTTGTAAGTTAGATATGTCGTTGTTTTGTCTATTACCATCTATATGATGCACTGTTTCATTTTTGGTTAATGATAGATATATACACTCTTTGGTGGCGATGGTACGAAAAATAATTATTCTCTCATTCCTAAACTAAGCTAATATCAAGGTTGCCCACAGAAATTTTCCCGGTATCCCCAGAAAGAATTGTCTTTGCAACATTTAGGTCAGCAGCCCCTAAACACGGACCTCCTGAGCTTTGACACATAATAGCAAGATGAGTAATAAGTGACCAGTCCCCCGTGGCTTCCGGCCACGTAATCTCAATATCGTTACTTAAAGCTCCAGCAGCCGCATTACTCCATGTGGTTTTGTCGTTATCAATGGCAGCTCTAGCATATCCGCTAGCTGCCAACGGTTCATCTAAACCACTACCATCGTCTGTTGGATCGGCGAGAGAAAGCGCTAAATGCAACATTCCGCTAGGCGTAAACGCCGTTGCCCCAAAAGTATAATCCAATAACGCATTTTCCAAATAATCAGAGAATGAACCAGCCATGTAATACCTCTAACCTGGTATATTTTTTATGTTAAAAATAAAATCTACTTATAGTTTGCACGGCAAACTTAGAATGAACCCGCAATCGCCCGACGACCATCAAGAGCCGCCAAACCGAACTCGATCCACCCGTAATACCCAGCCCGTCTTTGACGGTGCATGGTTTCATCTGGGAAAATCTGAAGTGACTGCTTAACCGGCATAATAAAGGAATCGTTCTTTTCGCGGTCCAAACCGATTACTAATTCAAGGTCTCCACTCGCTAGTGACCCTGATAAAGTGCTCGTGAAAAAGTTCTGATATTCTTGACCTTCACCAAATTCATCAAGATCATGTAGAACAACACCGAAAATACGATTGAGAGAGCCATCGCTAGCGAGATAAATTTCGCGCCTAGTCTGCTCATCTACTTGGTCTACTTTCCAATCCCGAATATCTTCCACACCCTCTGGTGAGAGATAAAGATCGGTTAACTTACCACGATTCATAGAGGTGGAGTTACCACCACCGTTACGCCTCATTACTGTCTTCATCAAACTAACGAGTCGTTTGGTGAACTGTCCAGCGGAGGCATCGGCATCATAAACCAAAATGTTTCGATCAGCAGCCGCACTAATAAGTACGTGCCACTTATCGTCATTCATTTTCTTGACGAAACCAGCATCGAGAACTTGCAATGCTCTACTTACAATATCCCAACGGGCGCTACGTGCGTACCGTAATAGCCAGTCAATAGCATTACCAACCTCATAGGTCGGAACCATAACATAATCGCCCTCGATATTCCGCTCTGGCAAACGACCGTGATTGGGTAGCGTGTAAGCCACGAAATTCTTTTCAGTGCCAGGCGCAAGAAAATCTAAAGGAAATTCTGGACTAGCATCTGGGGCTAGTGTAACTTGCTGGAAAATGTCGTCCGCAAGTGGACCGCTCATAACGCCTTGGCGAAGTGGCTCTTGTAAAGCGACAGACATTTCATATAGAGCCGCTACAGACTCTTGCATGTTAAGTGAACCACTCTTGCGAAGTAGTTCATCCATTTTTGGGGTTGGTTCCGTAATTACGTTTTCGGGCATGTCTATAACTCCTGTTCGATTATTCTAGTTTATTAAAGTAACTCTCATTTATTTGACTAGTTGGGCAGATCAATATATACTTTTGCGTAACCATCTTCGTCTTTGGTTGAGCCAAATCGACCAACCTTACCAGCCGTGTTACCATTATCTACATTATGAAGTAGACCGCTCTCAGCAACATAGGCTGTGTTGCTAGCCGCTGGAGTGCATTGATAATGGATCATGTCAGTCGTAACCCAACCCTTCTGCAAGAGAGTTACGGGACGCCCTTTTAGAACCTCGTTCTTATGGAAATTGACATGCTGACGAGCCGTGTCAATATCAACCATATCGTTGAGCAATAGACCCGGAAGCAACCTTCCGCTAGGCACGGTTGCTAAATAAGTGCATAGTTGAGTGGCTTGGTCAATAGCAGTACCGCTACCAACAGTTGAGACGGACACGATACCACCGCGCTCTGCGGCTTCGTTCATCCACCACCCAATATCTTGGACTAGTTCAGCCCTGTCACCTTTTAAAGCCATATTAATACACCTTTATAATAGAGAATATTTACTTTTTGTTGATAATACTTGAAAGATAACTTGTTAGTTCGGCAACGACTTCTGGTGTTTCACTGGTGCTACCAGTCGTCATGTCGGGCGTAACCTCGGAAGTGACTTGAGTAAGGTCCGTATCGGCAGCAGCCTCTTCGGCTGTAGTAGACTCTTCATCAGAAACCGCCCCGGTTTCAGTATTAGCAGGAAGTGTTTCTGGTTTAATTGCCTTAGCCGTAGCGTCCGCTAATAGCTGAAATTGTTCGTCAGTCATCGTTCCCGCCCTATCAACCAAGATTTCGGCTTCCGCCTTATCTACACCTTTATCAACCAGAACTGAAACTCGGTTAGCCCGAGAGGCTTTAACTTCAACCTCGTGCAACTTTTCGTTGGCAGCCGCAAACTCTTTATCGAGAGTAGATTTAGCGGTTACTAACTCTTCGTGCTTTTTAGAAATTTCATTATAGGAGGCGGTCATCTCATCAATTTTCTTATCACGCTCAGTGATAGTAACATCTTTTTGTGCGATAACCTCTTTTAGACTGGTAATTTCAGCCGTGACCTTATCTTCGTCCATTTTTTGTAAACGGTCCCGAAGAGATTTAATCTCGTTTTGGGCATCGGCATATTGCCGTTCCATCTTTAGAACTTTCTCATTATCTTCTGCCATTATTTCGCTCTCCAATACCGAATTTGATTGTTTGATGTCAGCCGCAGTGGCAAAAACGCCGTTAAAAATATTTGTATCGTTAAAAATCACACTGGCGGGATTTGCGGGCTTTTTAGTCAAACCTTTACCTGAAAATGTTATGTTTCGTAAAAGTCGCCCTATCCGCTTACCCTCATATACACCTTCTCCACCAAAAATTCTTAAATATTTTGTTAAAAATGCAGTTTCTTCATTTCTCGCAACAACTTTTTGACTTCCATCAGTAAAAATAACCCCATAATCAAAGTTAGAAAATAAAGCCTCCATAGAGACAAACCACTCATTTTTAGCAATACTTTCGATCAATTCCTGGGTTTTTTCTTCAACTTCCTTATTGCGTGACGCTATGTGTTTATAGATAACAGCACTAGTAAGTAAATGTAATCTAGACGGCAAATCTTCTACTGACTTAACATCATTAACTAAATCCAATTTATCATCAACTACCCACCCACCAGTTATATGTCCAATTACATGATCGGGTTGGTGTTCTAAATTAAATGGTTTATCTTCTGGAGTATCCTTAGCCTCATACACCTCCCATCTATCAAAAATATCGTCGTTTTTGTTCCAACCAGTACTAACTAAAATAGTATAGAGTGGATATAGATCAAAATTGGTATTTTTGGCTTTTGCCAACATAAACCGTTCGGCAAGGGAAATTTGCAGGGAAGATATGGGGGGGGAATCCAAAGAAATCACATTACAGTCGGCTAAAACAGCGTTTGAAACCGCCAGTTTTTCCCCCAACCCAGCTTCTAACTCAGTTTTGTATATTTTTAGGAATCTATTCACTATATATTTTCCGTCATATTAATGTTTGTATATTAACACATACTTTCTAGGCAAGTTTTTTCGTTAAAAATTGACTAATCTCGGTTTTGACATCCGTATCTTTTATAAACCCAACCCATTCGGCGATAGTGCGGTCTACAACCCGATTTTCAGCTTCAGCCCTTTTGGCTTCCGGCATTGTATTGTGCATATACGTTACTTCCTTCATTACCCCGTCTTTTTCCTCTGCCGTTGTGACGGAACACCCCATACGCTCTTTACCTTCATAATCTTTATATTTGTTAGCGTATACGCCAACAACATTTTCTAGTTTGTTTTTACCCATAGACACATCCATGCTTTTTTTATCCATATCCATCATCATACTAATCTTATTCATCGTTATTGCCTTTCAGAATTGAAAAAACTGTTGATTGAATAACCCGCTTATCCTTGATGGTCGGCTCTCTATGTTGTGTCGCCACCACATTATTGTAGAACAAATTATATAATTGATTAAAATCAGTTGGTAATTGTAAACCGCCCTTCATTACCTTATACACCGTTTCGGCTGTAATTTCCGCAAAAGGTTCAAAACTAGCCAAAACACTAAACTTTATATGTTCTGATTCGTTAAACTCTTTGGCGGACATTTGCCGTGCATTTTCCTTGCCATAAATTGACAATAAACCAGGCATCACTATTTCGTGTATTTGATCTTGAGCTTCTTTAGCCCACAACATAAGCATAGCAAAGTTAGACCCCAATTTAGGTTTATCCGTTTTGGTTCTTTTGCTGGTATCACCACTGTTTTTGGGGCGACCTTGTTTACCATCGGGCGAATCCTTTGTGGAAGCCCCTGGTTTAGCAGCAGAAGTCTTAGATTGTTTATCAAGACTGTCTAAAAATGGGTTTTTCTTAAACATCTCCTCAACATCTACACCAGCCTGTTTGGGCGAAAGTAGTAATCTTGAAAGAGCCGCCTTTCTCATGTCGTGATCTTTATCTTCCATGTGATAAGGGCTAGCCTTTCTAAGACGGGTTTCACTTTTCCGCTCTCGCTCTTCTCTGCGTGTGCGTAAGACTTCTAACCAGGCGTCTTCGCCAAACCTCTCTAGGATTGTTGAATCTGACACTAGGTTGCGGTCCCACATTTGGATAAGCAACGATTTCTCCGCTGCCTCATCTGAGAGCACCATTCGGTCAAACCTAATAGAGGCAGGAAGCCTAATAGACATAGCTTGTCTGAATAACTCTATTTCTTTATTCCAAAACTGCTCTAATAAACGGCGTCCATATTCCAATCTCTGAACCAACGTTTTGAGAGAAATATAATTATTTGTAGTGCCAGCCGCGTTTTGTGAGCCAGTTAAAGTGGGCGGAACACCTAAACCGCTGTAAATTTGCTCTAAGCATGGTTCGTACTTTGTTTTACCCAAAAACTGGTGAACGTCTGTCCCAACCGTATCCACCGTTAAATCTGGACCCCAAATAATGTCGTAGGCACCCCCGCCTGGATTGGCTAGTAGAATTTCCATCAATTTAGTAATAGCGGTATCTGTCGGGAAAAGTCCCGCCGCTATGTCTCCCAATTTCCAAACCCGCACCTGAGAGATTGCGCCATCAAGAGCGGCTAAATCAGCCAACTTCATTTTCTCTAAAAGAATAACGTCATCCAGTATAGAGTAAATCATGGGGTCCGCCCAATCTTGCCAATCATCCTTTTTGTAGTGGAAAACCTGTAGTTTATCTTGTGGGAGTTCCACATACATTTTGTCGGACTTAAACTGGCGTAAAAGATCGGCAGGAAGTTCCTTGATGAGAGAGCGGGCAAATTCGTCTTTCGGATAACTAACGGCTTGTTTTAGTGTAGGACTTATCTTTAATACATATATTTTCCTGCCTACGAATTGGGATAATTCCCCGCCAATAACATCCACTATATATGGGTTTATAAAAGTGTATCGCCACGGAATTACCATCTTATCTGGTGTTAAACTTGGCGAAATATCCACATCCTTATGTAGTTTGTTATCTTCTTTAGCAATAGCTAATAACATTTTCGCGGTCTTCTCTGGTAATTTACCCATTATTCTCCTGCAAACTATATTACCAGACCGATAAAGATAATTTAGAAAACGTTCTGACCGCTCGGGACCGTTCACTGAGTAAAACCAATCCTGATATAACTTTTGAATTCGAGGGTTAGAATGGACAAGCGTAATCCCCTGTGTGCCAAAATCGGACATTAAATCAATTACATTCTTGAGGATGCCAACCCTACGATACGCCTCCATGCAATACCCTATAATATCCTTCTGCCTTTTTGGCAGGGCTTCGCCAGGGCGAAAATATTCGTAATCACCCCTATTAAACTCGTTTCGTACTGATATATTGGTTTCAACTCCCGCGTACAAATCTCTACTGCCGTGCGACCTACTAAGAGTGCGGGATGAGTGAGCCTGATGGGTTACACCCTCATAAGCATTCATGGCTTTACCGATGGCGGCTAACGATTCTACATTTAAACTGCCATCTTGGTTTTTGTAGGAAACTAAGGCGGAGGGTTCTTTACCCGTATTTAGATAGTTTGTTTTTAATGGTAAATTTGGGTTCATCATCACCCCACGGTAAAACTAGCCGTTAATGAATAGACAATCACTACCATAGTATACACCACAAGGAGGAGCGATCCCGAAAAAGAATTACCTATCGTAAAACCCCAGCCCCATAAGCCCCCGACATTTTCGACACAATATGTTCGGGTCCAACATACATGCGACCACCACCACCGCTTTTCCTTTGTTGTCCTACATACCCACCTACAACTGGATATGCAGGAGGTTTAAGGGGATTATTTATTAGGCGAGCAATCTGATTAGATATACAGAGGGCGGTATAGCGGTCCTTGCGAAGACGCCCCACCTTTCCTCCCGCCTTTTTAATTTCGGGGGTATCCCAGCGATCTCGCCCGCTACCAGTTTGGTCGTGAACGATAGTCGTTAACTCGTCTTTAAGGGATTCTATGTCTAATACACAATCTTCCAGTGTGTCGTATTCGCGGCTCTGCGCTCGGTCTACTTCTATTGCCCTACCTATTTCCGCACTATCGAAAAATGGGAAAAGGGTAGTTTTACTCTCTAAATCCTTACGTAAACCGTGGTTTGCCTCAGAGGTAAATTGCACATTTGCAAACTGAACCATGTGTAAAATATGAAGTCCCGCTTGACCGTCAGTTGGTTTATTTTCTTGCTCCCACCAAAACACATCATCCTTGCCTTGGCGAATATAGGGCCAGAAGGGTAATTCGCCGGGTTGTAATAACTCATTGTCGTGGAGGGCTTCCATGATGGCGATGCCACCGCCCTGTGCGTCAATACCAACGTGTTCGCTAGGAAAGATAGCTAACAACTCTCGTATTTTCCTTGCACAGTAATTGTAGTACGATTTATCATTGGTAATTCCCTGTTTTTTTAGACGTTCACGCAATGTTTGTCGGTTGACAGTCCAACAGTACACTATACGTTTGTGATCTCCACATAACTCCTCAATTACGATTGCAAAATTATCACTTTCTGAGGCGGGGTCTATTCCTAATATGTACTTTTTATTAGGATTTCCTCTAATAATAGCAGAAAAAGTAACAGGACCAGACGGCAGCACTATCGGCTTAATATCGGACGCCACACAACTTTCTATAAGGGAACGGCGGAAGAATCCCTCACTATCTTGCTGAAATATAGCGCAATACTCCATATTAAATAACGATTTCTGCATTGTTGCTTTTGCGGAAGCAATAGTGTCTGGGTCCATCAATCCTCGCGGAACTTGTGTCCAAGGAATTCTTAGTACCGAATAATTCCTCCAATTAAATCCATCTGGTATACTACCCATAAATATTTCTTCTAATTTATTCTTATCACCCTGACTTTCTATTATTGCCTTATATCTTTTCCAGTATGAATGAAAAAAATTAAAACTGTATGTTGCCGTACCTGAAATCACGCATTGATTTCCGAACCCCAAAGACTCTATTATATCAATAGCTTCTTCTTTTCGCCCTTGTTCATCTAGGAATTGTGCCCATAATATATTACTAATCTTTTCCTCTGGACTTGCCGACACAGATGTAAACCCTCTAATAACCACCTCGAAAATCTCTAATGGTATAGATGCCATTTCATCAGCTAAAACATAATTAGCTCGTAAACCCCTAATCTTTTCGCCTGTGCCTAATGGTATAGAATAAACTTCACTTTCCGCTATTTTAAAGGTGCATCTGTCGATGTCTCTTTTCGGACCCTCTCTTGTACTATTACTACTACGAGTAACAAAGTCTCTAAATACAGGACTATTTAACCACATTCTCTCCATATACTCAAAAATCAGCTTTGATTGACGATAAGAACCAGCACATAGAACTGTTTTACTACCCTGATGAAATATAGCGCGTAATGTTGCATATAAAGCTAAAAGGAACGTTTTACCTAAACCTCTCACACCGATTAACATTGGTGATTTTCTTGTCCATAATTCGTATAATATTGGCAACTGAAGTGGAATTAGTTTAATATTTAATAAGTGTTTGCATGTAAAATAAAAGTTTTCTGGCTTCCCCATAAATCTTAAAAATTCATCGACTGGATCAGTAAGATCGCTAGAAAAAAGAAGGTCATTAAATTCGTCTGTCTTAATCAATGATGTATCAAAAAGTTTTTCTGTTTTAAAGTATTGCGTAAGGGGTCCAGCAAATACAATCTCCTCTCTTCTTGCGTCGTCCAACATAATATTAGTTGTTTCCATTATTTACAACCTCTTTAAAAATACAAGACGCCATTTCTTTACCACTATTACCACAAAACAAAATTTTAGTGTTATACTTCATTAGTAATTCCACGGTCTTTTTCATTACAAACTTTCCACTAAACTTACACTTAGATACAACCCGTGGTGGTAGCCCACAATTATGCGGATATAACAACATATCTGTTAGTTCAAATTCTAGTATAATAAACGAATATTTGTACAACTCTAAACGTTCAATCTCATTGACAAATCTTTGTTCTATAACATTATGGGCGAATTCGGCTACGCTACCCTTACGCTCGATAGATAGTATACTTTCAAACCCTTCTAAACTATAGTCTCCACTATCCAATTTTTTAACCATAGTCCCTAGACACTCTTTATATTTAGAGAAATACCATCCTTGATTTTCTTTTTCTCTTGTGTCACGGATTACGGTGTAGTTCATTAGCAATTCTTACTTGAATAATCATGGTTAATTCTATTTTTTAATTGTTGTACCACATCGCTTTCCACCATAATCTTCACTAATTCCTTAAATTTTACTTTTGGCTCCCATCCCAAAACCCTCTTTGCTTTATCCGCACATCCTTTTAGATAATTAACTTCAGCGGGACGGATAAACTTCTGATCTACTTCCACGTAATCTCTATAATCTTTATTTATTACCGAAAACGCCTCTTGACAAAACTGTTCTACGCTATGTGTTTCGCTGGTAGCTATGACATAATCATCAGGTTTATCCTGCTGTAACATTAACCACATAGCATTACAATATTCGGGAGCATACCCCCAATCACGACTAGCCGAAAGATTGCCTAATAATAAAGGTTTGGAATAACCATTAACGTAAAGGTCTGCGCAGTATTCGGAAATTTTTTTGGTTAAAAATAGAGACCCGCGACGTGGACCTTCGTGATTGAACAAAATTCCGCAACTAGCATGTAATCCATACGTTTCTCTATATAGTCTAACCAAATGATATGAAGCAACCTTACTAATAGCATATGGAGACTGTGGTTGAAATGGAGTTGTTTCCCTTTGAAAACCGTCTTCATCAATAGATGAACCAAACTGTTCTGATGAACCAGCAAAATATAACCTAGAATTTAGCGATAATAATTTAATAGATTCTAATACGTTAATTGTACCTATTGTATTTATAGAAAAGCTCGCCGAGCTTTCTGAAAAAGAAGTACCCACATGGCTTTGTGCTGCTAAATGAAAAACATAATCGGGCTTTTCTTTAATAATATTATTTACTGATACTGGATCAGTTACGTCACATTCCCTATATTCAAACAACGGATTGTTTAACAGATGGCGTATTCTACACTTATTATCTGTGCTACTTCTCCTGCTAACACCTATGACACGAATTCCTTTTTCAACCATTTGATCGGCGACAGTCGAACCATCCATGCCAGTACAGCCTATAACCGTCGCAAGTTTACTCATATATAATCTCCTATTTATCATTCTTTAGCGGCGGACATAAAAACGGTATATCTAACCCACCAGTATCATCGCCATAATCTACTGGTTGAGACAATCGTAATCTTTCTATTTCACCAGCTATTTGAGCTAAAACGTTAAGTCTACCCTCTTTGCGCCTATTTGGTTTCTCGCTTAAAATCTTTACTTTTTCCAAAAAGTTAACCCTAGATTCCTGCGCACTCTTAAAACGATTAGCACGATCCATCTTGAGTTGTCTTTGAGCCTCCTCTTTATGCTTCTGAATTTCCGCCGATTGCTTTTTCATCCCAGTAATAGTAATCAACCCAGTATTTCTTAACTGACTTAAAACTTGAACTAATTGAGTATCCCTTTCCCCTATTGGTTTCTCATTCTCTTTTTTTAATGCTTTATTATTTTCTTTAATGTCAGACTCTATGGCTTTACACTGTCTACTTATACGGTTAATTTCTATATCAAATAAGATATAATCTCGGACCATCAATTCGTCTGAATAAGAAATGCCTTGATCTGCGAACTGCTCCATCATTTTTGCCCATGACTGTTCAAAATAAGCAATCTCATCTGGAAATAACTGCAATTTAATAGCGTTCCAGAGGTGAGAATTATGTAGTTTGTCGATTTCGTCCGTAAAAATCTGAACTAATTCAGCTACGGGCTTCTTAGCTCGATATCTCATAACACAGTCTGTACTTCTATGCACCACATCCGAAATTTCCTTATCTGTATACCCGCTATCTATCATGGTGTCGATTTGAAGTTTCTCATCTATCGTTAGACCCCCAGTTCTCAAACCACCCTTTTTATTGCTAGCCACCATATCGTTACTCCAACATTATAAAATGCTTGGCACTATATTATTTATCTTTTTATCTTTCAACTTGTCACTATTTAATACTGGTGAATCAGTCCCAACTTTCTTACTATTTAATCTTTCCACGTATTCATCAAACTTTTTAATTACAGAAGTTTTAGCCTCAATATTGGTTTTACTTTCTAAGACATCGACGGTTTCCTGCACTGGCTCATAATAACCACAAAACGGATAATATACACACATCTTCTCAAACTCCAAAATTTCATCTTCTGTTAATTCGTATATATCAAACAATTCTTCTTCAAATTCTTCTAAGTCTCTAATGCCTCGTTTCTTAGCTGGTTTCAAAAATCTGCTAACAAATAATGTTAATTCGTTAAGAGTTTCCGCCCTGACTTGCTGATCTAATAGTTCAACAGCTACTTTACTAGCCTCTTCAGCCTGTAATACTTTTCTCTGCTTATATCTTTTATACGGTAATATGGGCAGGGAAAGTAATGTAATAACGAAATTCTTCATAAGAACATCCTTTACAGTTAACTTGAAAATTTGTTATAAAAACTCAGTATTCGCTTAACTTCGGCTTCCACTTTTTCTACTCTTTGTTTGGGTATTCTAGTACCCTCTCTCCAACACAGATAATCCCGCCGTAAATTAGCAGGAAGGTGTTTATCTACAAATTCCAGAATATCCGCTTTATCTATTTCTTCTGCAAAATCCACTTCATAGGCGTTTTGTTCACAGACCGTACTATCAATTCGGGATGGTGTTAAGAGATTTTTCTTTGTGGTATTTAGATTACGCCACTCGTTATAGCGTGGACATTCCAGTTTGTCTAGGTAAACAGAACATTCGGAACTATAGTGTGGGCAGGAAAGGCAGGGAAGAACATTACGGAAGAACTTGTCTCGGCGCAAATTGAGTAGGCGGCGCTTTATGTGAGTGTAGAGAAAAGCATATAAGGATCGCGTTTTGGATGAATCAAACCTGTATAAGACCTCTAGTGCAAAAATCCTTCCCTCTTGTTTTATGTCGTCTAAATCATAATAACCAAAACTAAAGGGCGGGGAAATTACATCTACTACGTTATCAATTATAGAGAGCACTTCTTGTTCGGTAAAACCTTCTGGTATATCCATAGACTAAATTCCGCGATTATTCATATATAATAATTCCGCCATAATTAACCCTCATATTCCCAAGGTGATGGTTCTTCATTGGGGGATTTAGCAGGAAGGTTATCAATGATAATATTATTTAGGTCTAACTCGACATTTACCAACTCTATAACCGCCATCATTACTGTTGGTGAAGCTGATATATGCAATCCCACAACCCCTTCCACCATCTCACCAGTTTCCGCATTTTCTATTCTTGTCGAAAGAGGATTTCCATCACTAATAATTTTTAATTTCACAATAGACTCCCACTATTAGGTAAGACGTTCCCCCATATAATTGAATCACCATCTTTAGGATCGGGGGCGTTTAACTCAATGGCTAGTTTTTTTGATAACTTTTCTTCTGCTACAGTGTATAGAATACTGGGTGAAAGATTTTCAAATTTAGTATTATCGAACATTAGATAACTCCTTGTGTACACGCATACTTTGCCCACCTATATTATACACCGCCATACGGCTAGTTTTAACTAAAAATATTTCCAGTTTTATCAAATACTAGAAAAATATAAGGAATTACCCCTATGAATCAAAGATGGACCCCCACCGATTTAGCCTTTGTGGAAGAAAACGCCGAAAGATTAACAGACAAGGTGGCGGCGGATCAATTGAGCGCCAAGATAGGTCGCCACATATCCGTTAATGCCTATCGTAAAAAGAGACAAGCATTAGGCAGGAAAAAGGCACATGGAAGAGGGATATCCAGAGTTGTAAACTCAAAGGTAGAAAATATAACGGTGTGCCCAAATGATATTTCCCAGTGGGAAAGCGAGGGTGGAGCCTGTCAAAATGGCGGGTAAAGGTAAAAGCAGACCCAAAAAAAGTGTGACTTGGACAGAAGATGATATTGAGTTTCTGAAAAATAATATTGACACTTTTCCAGAGTGGTTTTTATCTGATGTGCTGAATAAATCGGCAGGAAGTATATATAGGAAGTGTGAAGAGTTAGGGTTGAAAAGGACTGTGGAAAAGAGGGGGGGGAAATCTATAAAAATCCCCCAACACAAGAAACCTCAAAAAGAAAGTAAGTATTCCCCCTGGACATTTATGGACGTTCAATTTCTAAGGGAGAACTACACTTATTATACTAGGGATGAGTTGGGTTTACTACTCAACAAGGCACCGGCTTATGTTGGTAAAATGGCTATGTCGCTAGGTTTAGAGTTAACAACTGAAAATAAAATAGAATTATCACAAAGAAGAAGGGTAGAAGAGGAGAAGGAAATGGCAAGACCAGTCAATAGTAAAGATACTCACCCAAGGAAGGCATATTCTTGGTGGACTCCAGAAGAGATAGAATATCTCAAAGAGAATTATCACACCATGTCAAATCGCCAGTTATGTGAATCCCTTGGCAAGTGTAAATCTTCAATAGTGAAAATGGCAAGAAGATTAGAATTACAAGTAAAAGATTGTGCTAATCTATCGCTAAATCCCGAACCGCCAATTATTGAGAGAGTGGAGCCGCGAATTACGTCATTGTCAAACATACAATAAAGAGGTGGTCACACGCCCTATCTAATATACAGTAGGTGATATTAGCGTTCTCATCTAATCTAAGATAAACCCACCATATCTAATTAAGATAAAACGTTTTACCTTAGTTTCACTACGTAATGAAAATGGGTGTTTGAGTGAAATAGTTATACGCTATCCATATGTCTCTATAGTTACATTAGATACATATGTATCATTTGTGACTATTCTTACTATATTTAGCGCCGCCCCAACTCATTATGTTTATCCACCCCCTATACTTTCCCTGCCAAATTTACCGTTGCCCCTCTAATTAAGTTGGCTGGCGATAGCCGTTAGTAAACTCGGACTGGCTTGTCCCGCTTTTATGGCGGTCCTACGCCAGTCTTTAGGTTTTTCCCACTTCTCTTTTCTTTGTTACTCGCGCATTTAGGTCCAGGAACCCCAAAGAGCAGATTTTTCCACTTATCCATTCTCAATATAAAAAAAAGTAGAAATCTGACACCTAGAGGTTTTCGGGTTAGACACCTATATGGATTGCTTTTCGCTATTGTACTAACCCGCCTAATCCCCCTGTCCTCCACAGGATTAGGATTTTCCAACGACCAGACCGAACGACCCGCAGGCTATATGTTCGGAGCGTTTGTTGCCAATATGGGCTATGTTCTATATAGTAATACACCATTGGTGGGGAAAGTAAGTGTAAATTTTCAAGTTTTTTGATAATATTTTTAGAAAAGGAGGTAAACAAACGGTTTATTATAAAATAATGTGGGACCGCCCCATTTTTTTGAGTGGTTGCCCTCCTATCCAGACTTTCTTTTGGGTCGCCATTCTTTTTTTTGATAAATTTTACTTATTACATAATCACAGAGGGGGATCTGAGGCTTTTCCCACCCCGCACTGACTTTCCTGCCCTATCCCATTTTACAATTTTGTTAATTATGTCCATACCAATCGTAGCATACTAGAGGGGAATATACGGATGGGTGTAAATATACCGTTTATTATACTAGGCGTGGTTGTGGGAAATATACCGTTTATTATACCGAGATTGGTTCCTTGCTATGTTTGCACCACCGCCCCTCTGGCGGGGGGTACGGCACCCCCCATTAGCATGGGATAAACCCCACCCCTATTCTGGGCTATTCCAACCCACCCTACGGAGGGGCAGGAAATGGTAGGTATTATAGGGGGCTTGACATAACCATCCCTAGACTGTTACCCGTATTGTAGGGGGGGACACATAACCCTATTGTATAGTTGTTGTAGGGGGTGACGCATAACTCTGGATAGTACATATTATAGGGGATATTAAACCACCCTATCGACCCCCTATTCTAGGTAGTATGCTATAACCCTAGTATATCCCTATTTCGGGTAGTATGTACTAACCCGATGACACCCTAATTTCAAGGGGTATGCCATAACCCGCCCATACCCTAATTACAGGGGGGATGCCGTAACCCGCTCACATCCCCATTTCAGGGGGTCCGCCATAACCCACTACTATCCACATTGTAGGGGGTATAAGATAACCCACCATAACCCTAATTATAGGGGGAATAATACCCCACTATCATCCCCGTATTGTAGGGGGTGCGTGCTAACTCCCATATACCACTATTGTAGTGGGCTTGTACTAACCTACTCACATCTATATTATGGGGGGTGACGCATAACCCTACCCAACCCTTATTGTGGGGGTCCATCTACCCCTAACCCTAATCGTAGGGGGTACGCCCCCACCCTATCAACCCCCTATTGTTAGTGGTGACATCCCCCTATACTCTACCATCATTGTAGGTGAGAGCCTACTCCCCAATACTACCCCTATTTCCCTGCCCTTATTCTAGGGGGCGTGTATACTGCGGAATTGTAACAAATGTGAGCGCTTTGACACGGGTGGTATGGTCGTATCTGAAGAGGGGGGAAATGCGAGATTTGCGCTGTAGTGAGTTCTGGCCGATAGGCCAGTATGATTGTACCTTGACAATCCGCGCTCATTCTAGGGGCATCCTGTGCAATTGAGGGGCATTCTTTTTTTTATAAATTCCACAATCTTTATATAATCGGTTAAAGCAGGGAAAGGTGGGGGATATAGAGAATACCCCCTAATGTGGGGGTAATGTGTATGGACAGGGTATATCGGATAACCCACAATGATGGTATAATAGGGTTAGTACGTATAACCCGTAATAATGGTAGGCTGGGGTTAGTGCGTATGACCCACAATAAGGGGATGTAGGGGTTAGGTTAGATAACCCATAATAGGGATATGGAGGTAGTATAGCGAATAGCCTACAATGGGGGTGTGGTAGTGGTATGGCAAATAGCCCACAATAGGGGTTCGCCCCCCTATACTTCCCCTTGCTATATTCCGCGCCCCCATTCGTGGTATAACCTGGATAGGTGGTGTGCGATAGTAGTACGGGGGTAGGGAAAATGACTAGACAAAATTTGGATTATGCGCTTGCAATCTACTGATAACCTGTTATGATATAGTGTAGTTTGGTGGTATGGAATTAATCAAGTATGGGGAGTGAAACATGAGAGTGATCGGATTAGACTTTTCACCCACAACGCGGCAACCCCTAATGTATATTCTAGGGGCGCTTGGACAAAGGCGGGGCGAAGTGAAACCCGCTAGCACGGAACGGGTTGAGGTAATGGCGAGGCGGTTTGCCGATATGGGGGTCAAATTCTCCCCTCGGCTAGATCGAGCGGAACCCACCACATCAATTTTCGACTAGGAGGTATACTGATGCCTGACGTGAGAACAATTTGTGCCGTTTGTGGCGCATGCAATGATGACGAATGCCGTGTTAATGGTCGATGCCGATTTTGCCACACGACTAAACCGGCAATCAAGCAAGTCCGAACTGAAAAGGGGTGGGTTGACAAAACGGATACGGATTAGGGGCTGTCAATTGTCAACTATCTAATGGGGAGATTGAAATGTACTTGCGCATTCAGAATGAGGGAGTGTCGAGTATCGACCTATTTCTCCGGTTGGGCGCGTCATCTAGTCGGGGGGATGAATCGAGAATCGGGCAGTTTGGGAGTGGGGCATTGTTGGGGGCGCTTACCTTGTTGCGCAGCAACCTACCCCCTACCGTTTTCGTTGGCTTGACTAGGGTTAAGTATGTGATGGGAGAAGAGAGAACGGAGTGCGATCCTGGCGGAAATAGTGTAACCTATACCCCTGTGCTTGCACAGGTTAGCAATCGCAAGCCTTACGACCTGAATATCGCACTTGAGTATGGGGCAATGGACTGGGACAATCCTTTGATGGGGGTGAGGGAGTTTATCAGCAACGCACTCGACTATTCCAGCACGGGAATTTCAGGGGTGAAGATTGATCTAGTCGATAATGCTACCCCTCGAGCAGGAAAAACTTGCGTTTACATTCCCGCAACCAGCGAGATTGTCGATTATCACGCGACCCTAGCAAGTCGATTTCTCCAGTTCGATCCTCGGTACAAAGCGGGATTGCCTACTCTGATTGTCAAGTCCGAACCCTCACCCCCTCGTATTTATCGTAAGGGGGTGTTTGTGGCGGAAATAGGCAGTAAGCCATCCCTATTTAACTATAACCTTAGGGAGGAACTTAAGATTGATGATTGCCGAAATTTGGGCACTTACCAATGTCAGGAGGCTTGCACCAAAAAGGTTTGCGCGGATGATTCCGCCTTGCGGGCCGTGTTTGCCCGATTGCCCGATTCTACCCCATTCTTCGAGGGGGGATTCAGTACTTATGATTTGGGATGGGAGGCAAAATACAATAACGACGATGATAAATGGCTAGAGTGTTGGCAAGCCGTACACGGCAATGCCGTCATCGCTACTGCGGATCACGCCATGATAATCCCCCATGCGATTGACAGGGGATTCCGCGTAGTCGTTATCTCGCACAATTCATGGTACGAAGCATTGGCAGCGGCAGGTGTGCCAACCGTGCTATCGAGTTTAGACAACGTGGCGGATAACGGGTGCGAACTTTACAACGCCCCCCCTGCCCTGATTGCTTGTAGGGATCGAGTCTGGGACTGGCTTACCCTGGTTGAGATGACCGATGGAAAGCCCGCGCCCCCTGTGATGGGGTTCATCCCCATTCTCGATTCGGCCAAGAATTTGTTGGGATTTTACGACCGAAAAAAGGAGATCATCGGCATTAGAAATGATCGGCTTACCGATCCCTCCGTGATGATCGAAGAGCTATCACATTACGCGAGTGGCGAGGGGGATTTGTCCCGGGAATTCCAGACTTTCGCCTTGAACTTGGCTTGCAAATTGGCCATCGTGTCTGGGGGGTAGCTTGCTATCTCGCAATTGGTTGCGTTTCCTTTTTTATGGGGAGTGCTGAAAATGCGTACTGAAGTTGATTCGGTCGAGATTCCAGGGGAGTTCGTGGAACTCGCGGAACAATGGCATAGTGGGCAGGCCGATATCCTATATGCTGTTTCCAGCACAGGGGGGCTTACCCTGGGCAATCGTCGCCCCTATGATCCTGCCCTGGGCAGGGGAATGACAAGAGAAGAATGGTATTTATTCCTTTGGGATGATTTGGTTTCGTCGCTCGGGTATTGTATAAGACAGTCCCAACGTAACCACGATGAGGATATCGGCAGACTGACGGAGTTTTTCAACTGGGCAAGTGCCGTTGCCGATAGACTCCGCGCCGAATATGGCTTAGAATGATCTCCCCTACCCTGTCATCCATCGTGCACGTTGGCGATGGGTGATGGGGTTTTTTTATGCGCAAGGCGTAGGGGCGACGGCTCCCTCTTGATTGTCCCGCCCAACAGCGGCAATCCCGCAGTCATGGGGTAGTCTATAGTCAGTCAACTATTTAGGAAATCTTTTAAGATTACCTTTGCATATTGTCGATAGTGTGATATAATCAGAATATGTGAGGCGGAAAAAAAGAACTTTCACGGGAGGGTAAAATCATGGCAACGGTCAAGAATTCGACAATCCTACAGGTAGTCAATCTTCAGCAACGGACCCAAGGCGATGGTAAGGCAAACCGCTATATCTATTTGGTGGTTTCCCTGAAAAACAGGATGAGCCCCCCAATTGGGGGGTACGTCAACGAAAGCGCAGTTGAGGCATTGATTCAGGGGGGAACGGAAGTAAACATCAGGGTATAGAACCTACTGACTAGCCCCCACGGGATAAACCACTAAACCTAATAGTGGGGGTTAGTTTGTATGTTTTATCAGTCTAAATAGGGAGGTTAAAATGGAAATCTTGGAGGCGGCAATCCGTGAGTGCGAAACCCTAGAGGATTGCGGGGAATACCTCACGAGTAGGGGCGTGCTCCACTTTGGTATTGAGGGGGTTTCCGAAGAATGCGGCCATTTCCGTTATATCAATATGGGGGATACCTATGATCTAACGATTGTGGAAAATAAAGGACTCCACGTTATGTCGTGGGGGGATTGCTTAGAGGAAATGGAAAGCGAGTATTGTGAGGATGAGGGGGTTACCCGTTGTGGGTATTGCGGGAAGTTTACGCCCCTTGATCCTGACACAGAATGGCCCGATGCGGTTTGCGAGTGTTGCGAACACAAGATCGGGGGCGACTAGCAAATCCCCCTCAATCAGATTGGCGAAACTACTGAAATAGTCCCGCCCTTTTCTAAAGGAGTTACTACTGTGAAAACCTATACACAACTGACATCCGCACAGCAATCTCAGGCGGTAGAAAAGTGCTTACTACTCCTCTTAGATGATGTCGTGGAGGGGAGAATCAGATTTAACGACAATCTACAAAGCAGAATTGATGCTGCCATCCAAGAAGCTAACTACTGTCAAACCCCCTGGTTTGCGGGTGAGTGCGTCATGGAAGAAGTAGGGAAGGAACTATGGGATATGGCACGGTGTAGGGCGGAAAATGCCCTTTATGCGGAACCGAACGAGGACATTATTCTAGGAGTCTAGCATGAAAACCATCACAACCAAATACCTCGGGGCTACTAACACAAGGGGAAGTCGGATATCCGCGTCGGACGGCGACGGCAACAGGATAGTGACCCCCTATAGATCAGAGTTAGGGGAAACTGAGAATCACGAGGGGGCCGTCAAGGCGTTGTGCGAAAAAATGGGGTGGCATGGCACATTGCAAGGGGGCGATCTTCTACAAGGTGGCGTGGTCGTCAATATGTGTTGGGTTTGGGTTACTCCTGATTATCACATAATCGTGTAACCACTAGGGCGGTAAACCTTTACACAGGGACTCCGAATAATGAAAGTATCAGTCCTGCACTATCAGGTGGGCACAGAACCAGTTGTGGTCGAACAGGCCATAATCACTCCAACAATGGGGGCATTCCGAGCATTGCTGGAATCGTGGGGGTGCCGTAAATTCGGCAGGAAAGGGAGGGATTTTAGAATTGTGCCCGATCAAAACGCTTTCGGCCTCAAGGTCAAGGGGCTAGGGGTCTGGGATGGGGAAGCCATCGTGCTAAAGTGGAGGGAGTCAATCTAATGACAAAGGATGAATTCGTCAAGTGGGCAATCGGTAGAGGGTATGCTCTTGATCGGTGGGGGCATCTGCATAGAATCAGAGAAGACGGCACAGAGATGAGATGGAAAGTACAAGCTCGATCAGTCCGATTAGAGAAAGCCTACACGATTCCCGCTGGACAGTATTCCCCCGCTGTGAAACGATGGTTGAAAATATACGGGGGTTATTTGTCCCAGTTGTCAATCGTGGATGGTAAACTAAAGGGGGCGACAAGGTAGGGGGTCCGGTCCGGCAAACCATCCCCACCCCCCCTTTTTTCGCTTTACTTTGTCTAGCCCAACGTGAGTAGGTATAAGTCTAAGATAGTCAACAGTCAGTCAATTTAACAAGGAAAGTAAGGAGTGTCACTGTGAAAATACCACAAGATACTTACTCGATCATGCTAGAGGCAATGCGGGCGGTCGTTAATCACTACGGAAAGGATTTAGATTGGAAATGGGTCGGCGTTTGGTCGATATGGTGGATAGCCTATGGAAATCTCCAATATGACGATTCCCACCCCTTTTTCAAGAGCGGTCAATGGAAAAGGGCAGTCCCCCATAACCCTACCTTTTCCCTGCATGATTTTACCGACGCCCACATCGAAACATCCCTACGCAAGATCGGAAAAGAGTTAGGAATACTGTAATTGAGATTATAGTGGTCTAGTCTCAATAAGAAACGAGGTTTTTGCTATGGTTTACCAGAATAGGGGTTTTCCGCTATCCCCCTAGCGCAGCCGAAAAAGTGTATTTTGGTTATATTTTCCCCTTAGGGAAGTAAGAATAAAATAGAGGGGGTCCGCTGTTGAGACAAAACAGGGGGTCAATCTCAACAGGAGTGGGGTTTCAGCATAGAATAAACCCATTGACAAGATAAAACTTAGAGGTTTTCCAATATGTTTTCCCGTGCATATAGGATTTTCTACCAAAAAAGTTAGTCCTAAAAACTATTTTCTTCGTTGTCTCACTCAATGTAAGTAATCTATCGGTCTGGTTTTGTGGTATAGTCAGCGAAGATATAGACTGTAACAATAACGAGCGCTTTGTAACATCGACGACTGTAGTTTGTGGGAAATTTGCCCATTAGAGTGGGAAAACGTGGGTTAGAATGGGGTAGTTTGCCCATTTAGAAAGTCTCTTGGTAAGAGGGGCGTAGGCTAGAATATCAGGGAAAAATGAGTAAAATGCCGAAAAACCCGCAAACCAGCACGGCAAAACCCTCTTGGTTGCTATAGATATAGTGTTAGAGTATATTAAGTAAGATAAGATAGAGAAGGGAGGGGGAAATAAAGAAAAATTTATAGAGGAATAAAGATAGGGGTAAAGAAAGAATGATGGATATGGTAGGAAACCGTATTGGTAGTGTAAAGTCAGTCACAGCGGCAAAGTAACCGATATACAGAGGGGGCGAACCATGAAAAAGTCTGTCTAGTGGGCAGGAATATGTTTGACAGTCCGCAATCCTATGGTATAATGCAGTTGTGGCGAAAAGGTTAGTTTACCATAAAAAAAGGGGGGGTAATGGAAAAGAAAGAACTTTTGTCGTGTCTGCGTTGTGGGCGTCAAGCGGTTATTTCTAAGGGGTTGTGCTGGAAATGTTATGAGGAAAAGGGGGAAAACTAGCCTTTAGCCCAATCAACCATATAGTCGCCCCACTCCAAAATATACCCTACTAACCTCCTGCTAATCTGACATAATCACTTTACACCCCCTAAACGGAGATTTGATGTGGGAAAGTACGTTATCGTCAATAACCCCGCCGCGCAAGCCGAATGTATAAAACTGGCAAAAGGAACTTATCAAGTTGCCATATTAGAGGGGATGGAATCTCTCAGCGGGGCTACCCTACGGGGGAGGGCTCGAAACTGGAGTGGTCGCTACAAAACCAGTAGGGGTAATTTACTGGGTAGAATTAAAGAGGCTGGACTGCCAGTAAAAGAGGTAATTGTGGACCACGGACGGCGGGTATTAGTGTTTGGGGAGTGTCCCGCCCAATAACGGCGGTCTTGCGTCTGATAGTGTTTAGTCAGTGAAAAACAAGGAATAAAAAATGAAAGAATCTGTGAAAATTAGTGCAAGTGAAAATCTAGTGAAAATTCAAATGGTCATCACCCATAGGGGGTTGTGGGCTTTGCGTCACGCATTAGAAGCGTACAATAGCGATGTTGGTAATGATCTCCTCGCTATGATCGAGAGGGCGGCTGATAGCGGGAGAGTCCCAAATAAACGATCAGAAGATATAGATATAATGCAGGAGTGGGGCTAAAATTCTCTTGCGTTATTGCCGATAGGTGGTAGAATACAGGAGTAAAGACAAACCAAAACTAAGAGAATGGGGAGCAGGACAATGGACAAAAAGTGTACAGATTGTGAAATCGTGTTGTCTAGCATTTACGCACATACGCCCGATAACAAAAGAGTGTGTAGGGAGTGTGCGGGGGCACGAATTAGGGCGGAAATGGTTAAGAGCGGTAGAATCACACTCTATCTAATCTTCAGACCCCAAGAAGTACCCGACTATCAAAAAGGGGTACATTACAGAAATCGAGGCTGGTACGTGACCGATTGGGCAGGTTCCCCATCTATGGTTTTTCCTGCTACAATACACAAGGGTCGGCACAACATAGCACGCACACGGTATGATGCTTGGTTTCGCGGTCCTGATGGGTATATATGGCATGGATTACAGTATGGGGAAAATACCCAGATTTGCCATTGTCGGCGGACTAACAGAAAATAAGCTAAAAGCGATTGCACATTTAACCTATGAGGTATAAAATGAGTAATACCCCACTAGATAAATTTGACGAAATATTAGAGGTGATAAATAATGACGAAATAGTCGTAATGGACATATACGATTTTTATTCACAAGATGACGGTCTTTTAGGGGACCAAACAATTAGAAATCTAGAATATTTTGCTGATTGTATCAATCGCCTATTAGATTTAGCGTATACGAAAAAGAGTGAGCGTTAACCAAATCACGGAGGGTACTCCAATGGGTGAATTAACCGATGTATTAATTGAATGCCATATAATCGCGGATATCCGAAAACGGATAAACTGCCGATCTATGGTATATCAGGCGGAATTAAAGGAAAGGGTAGCCCTACACAATAGCTTACCCTTTAACACCTATTTCCTTCTGCCATATCCTGAGTGGGAACCTATTATGGATGAATATCTGAAAGGTATACTATGACACTTGAACAAGCTGTAAAATGGTGTTCTGATAGGGAAGTCAAAATTGATATAGAAGGAGGGAGGGGAGTCTGTTATGTAGCAATCCGCCCAATCTATACCCCATCGGTATGGATGTCCCAAAAACACAATATTTCCCCAATCATCGCATTTCTAGAGGCGGTTGAGGCAGCGGTGGTAATGAGTAAGGAAATTGATGGAGAATAAACGATGACGACCCTATTAGAGAATGTTAGGGAGAAAGTATCTGCGCCTCTATCAACCCGTATACTAGCGGCGCGAATAGCAAATAGTGGGGTGGTTAGAGTGTCGGCATTAGAACTAGTGGAAATTTGTCAACTATTTACGCGAAGCGCGGAAACCAATTCACAGATTGTCACTAGAACTACACCCCGATGGAAGGGTGGGGCGAAAAATCCCGTGGTTGCCATTTTGGCAGACCCCAAAACGGTTGTTAAAGTCAGTAGATATAATTGTAATCTAGGTATATGGTCCGCCCACGTCAACAGGCAAACCACCCGTGAGGGGTTAGATGTGCCCCCCTATGAACCGTTGCCCCCCAACGGTAAGGAGTATATGGGAGATTCCCCCGTTATGGTGGGTACTAATACGGGTGAATTTTATTTATCGGTCATACCCATAGGCTGGTGGTCGGAAACCGCCTACTTTACTGATACTAACCTTTCCCTGCCAAATTTGCATAGCGAGGAGTATAAATGGGAGGGTGTAGGTAGGGCGGCTCGGGAAACTGGAATTGAGAAAGTCCCGTCAATTAGAACTCCCAATTTTGCCAACATCGTTCAACTGGCTCCCTGGGGTCGTGGCAGTGATGGTAGGTTTGTGCCTTGTGAGATGGTTTTCGTGGTTGGCGCCAATAAAATTTTGGAAAAACATGGAAATCGGTAAAGAATTCTTTTGCAATTTCCGATAACCATGCTATAATAAAAGAGTGAGAGGGGCAAACGCCCAGTTTTTCTAAACCCTATTTTGAGGAGCCACGATCATGGCAAAGCAAAGTGACGGTAAGGCGACGACAACGGTTGAAAAGCCCAAGCGCAAATTTGTGCCCAATAAGGATTTTGTCCTTTGTTGGGAGGAACACAACGGCGATCCTATCAAGGTATCGTCAATTCTGGGGATCAACCCCCTAAGTGCCCGAATGAGGGCCAAGAAGATGCGAGGACTTGGATACCCGTTTGTGAACCCGTGAACCTCCCCCGAGGGCGCAAACTCACCCCCGAAGTCGTGTCGGCTGAAATCGCCGAACTGAAAAAGCTGTTGCGTGAGCGAAGCAAGGCGAAAGCCTAGAGCGTTAAATTATCTAGGATATTCCCTTCTCCTTACCAAAAACTGAGTAGACCGTAAATCATATCGGTCGGTAGGGGGTAACAAGCTATTACCCATAGGGTAGGGCGGGGATGAATGTCTTAGATACTACGGTTGAACCTTTACTATGGAGATTGAACGATGGTTAAGAAAAACACGATTGTGCAATACAAGGGCGGTGGGTATGACGGTTGTTTTTGGGAATGGAATTATGCCTACTACGATCATGATGGGTTATTCCATAATCTAGTATCTAGTGGGCGTAACGGGTGTTCTACCGAAGAAGAATTGGAGGAATATATCCACAGGGTTGACAGTGGCAATTCCTATTACGAGTATGATCTATATTGCTTAGATGATGAAAAAGAATTAAACCGATTCGGAAAAGAGACTCCTATTAGTCATTTAATTCACGTGGCTAACGCTATTAATAATATCAATGAAGATTGTGATATTAAAGTTGCCTGTGATCGTTGTGAAAAAATAGTGCCAGTAGTTAGTGCGGTGGGAGTGGGTCCGCACGGTATCGGAGGCATCGCAATGGAGTATGGGGATATAGTTTGTGAGGAGTGTATTGACAATAACGATCTAGATGAGTAACCCCCGAGGTATCCCCGCGCGGGGCATAAGTCGCGTTCCCCATCGCGCCGCCCCAGCGGGGATTTTTCACACCCGTAAGGGTGGTCTAGCCCAACATAGGTAATCTGGCTATCATGGCTTATAGTCAGCGAGGGCGATGTAACGGTTCTAGTTTGTCGAACAAAAAAAATTTGACAAAAACATAGAATGTGGTATAATAAGGGGGTGAACCCTTGGGAAAAATTAGGAGATTGAACTATGACCAGAAAACATTTCAAGGCATTGGCCGAAGCAATCGCTACCATTAAGAATAAAACCGAACGAGAAAGGGTAGCAGTATTGATTGCTGGAGTTTGTCGAGATTCTAACCCCAATTTTAACAGTGGGGTTTTCTACAAGGCTTGTCAATTAACATGCCAACATGGGGGAATATGTCATGTGGATTAAAGTGTGGTGGTTTGGCAACGAAGAATGGGCCTGGCAACCATCTGCCGATCTTATTCCTTTTCTCTGGAAAGAAGGAGAGTTGTCCGATGGGCAGATATGGGCGCAAATTTCTGAAGATGGACCTCTACGCCCCTTAACCCCAGCATCAGGAATATGTGAATGAAAAAACCCTTTCCAGTTGACCGCTCAAAGCTAGAATCCGCTATCACCACGGCGGAAAGTAATGGAGGGCTACCTAACATAACATTACTTTGTCAGGTAGTAGCCGAATTGTATAATGCCAATAATCCCCCAAGGGTGATTACACACTCTGTTGTCGGATTACGAATAAGGGAATGGGGCATCTCTATTAAAACGATCAAAGGAAAGAGGGGTAGGGTAAGTGATAGCCCCACCAATAGCGATTGTAAACCCAAAGGAAACCGTCTATCCGAATCCGTCTTACAAACACTACATAGGGATGTGCCCCTTCGATTCCATCCCGTGATAGAACGTCTAAATAAGGGCAGTAGGTCGGCAGCGGTCAAGCTGAAGTGCCTAGAATGCAGTGGGTGGCAAACTTCGGAAGTCGCCAAGTGCGTATGTCCTGACTGTCCACTTTTCTCATTTCGACCATACAAGCGAATTGCCCCAAATTAGCATTGTGCTAGTTGTGGGGTTTTTCTGTTTACAACTCTTAACTTAAGGGATTTAATTATGCGTAATGAAGTAAACAATTCTGCCGACGTTATTGATTCGCGGGATGTTATTGCGAGAATCGACGAATTGGCGAAAGAGCTACAAGAATATTACTCAAAGGAACGTGAATTTGAGGACTCCGACCTACCTTTTAACGAATGGATAGAAGAGACTGCCGATGACGATAAGGCAATCATGCAAGAGGAGGCTATCGAATACCTAACCCTGACATCCCTAGCAGAAGAATGTGAGGGGATAGCTTCAGACTGGAGTTATGGCGAAACTCTCATTCGAGAAAGCTACTGGGAGGATTATTGTCGAGAATTAGTATCGGATATTGGAGACTTGCCAAGAGACTTTCCATCCTATATCGTTATTGATTGGGAAGCTACCGCCGAAAATTTGCTGACAGATTACTCATCGGTTGAGTTTGACGGAGAAACCTATTATATTAGGTCGTGCTAACCACTAACCTATGGAGGCACTATGGCAAGATTTATAGGCTCACAATATCGGGAAACCCTAGAGGAGGCGGAATACCGAGTACATGAATTGCGCAACGATGGAACCGCCATTCTAGATGGTGGTGGTAATCTGGAGTTGTGGCAAGCCAATGATGACTATGCTGGTTTCGTGGTGGAAATCAACGGAGTCGGGTACGAATTTGTAAGTGAGATAATCAATAACGATTAACAGGGTAGGTATCTCGTTATGGGACACTATCACTATAATTATGAGGAATGGTGCGAGGATTGTCTGCCGGTCAGTCCAGCCGAGGCGGACTGGGATGATGGGGAACAAGATACACCCGCAAATTGCTCTTGTTGCGGTCGCCCACTCGATTACACACTTACAACTGACGGCGTTAATTATGTAATTGAACAACTGTGTATAGTCATGTCAACAGGGATAGACACCCATATAATCCCAAATATGGGGACTGCTGAAGAGGAGTGTCTTACCTACTATCACGGTATGCCTCACTATGAGATTATGAGAGATTGGGCAAGGGATTTATCAAACTATTTCCTGAACCCTGAAGATCAGGAAATCGTGGGTTATTTTCTCAATGAGTGTAATAAACTAAATAGTAAACTACGAAAGTAGGAGGTGTAATTATGGAAACCCCCAGAGTAATTATTAGGGTGGTTGATGGTAAGATAGCAGAAATCCGTTCTAACACGACCATCGTATCGGTAGCAGTAATTGATCTTGAAAAAGAAGCTACTGTATCCGATGAAAGATTTTACCCTATTATGGGCAGCGCTTTGGATGATTGGGAAAATATGGCGTACACCCTAACTAAGATTGAACATCAACTAAACTAATGGATTAGTCTTGACTATTGGAGTTATGGTCGGTGTAAGTCAATTAGTATTGGAATTAAACCATGCGCACAATTGAGAAGAAAGTCTATAGCTTCGCTGAACTTTTAGAAATAGAAAAGGCAGAGGGGGTATCGGGTAGGGTGGTCAATAAGGTAAGATCGTGGTTACAAAACGGAAATCTAGACTGGGATTGGTGGAGTTGTGTAACAGACGATTGGCAGGAAAGGTTAGGGAGGATCGGATTTGTGGAGGCGAAAATTGAGTTTAGTGGGTTTGGTTCACAAGGGGATGGGGCGTCATTCACAAGCGAGATAGACCTAGAGAAATTGGCTGGATTTTTCAGCGATGCAAATTACGGGGATAAGGATATACAATCAATTCCCCGCTCTATTAACCCGCAATATGGGCGACTATCCACATTAGAATATTACGTCTATTCTAGGGTTGTGCGAACTTCTCATCAATATTCACACGAAAATACTTGTCAGGTAGAAATATATCTTGATAATAGAAATGGTAAAGGAGTAGCCGTCCTATTATCCCATCTGGAAAATGACGCCCAATCTCTGAGGCTGCGACTCTGTAGATCAATCTATCACGATCTACAATCTGAGTATGATTATCGTTGTTCTGACGAATGCCTAGTTGACTTCGCGGAAGCCAATCAATACACATTCGATATTCACGGTCATCCAGAATTTTCATAATGCCCGTTACTAAAGGCGGACTCGCTAAAGTGTTGATAATTCTAGAGCGTATGCGTTACCCTTTGAATGTCTTACCCAACCCTTGCGGTCTATAGTCTGGCAGAGTGGCGTAGTCAGCGAATTGGTGGGCGGTGGCTTGTAGTTATTGGTTTTGCATAAAATTACATTAAAATAATCAGGCGACCACCAAAAGGTAGTCTAGTACGTCCAGTGTTATTTATTCCAAAACAATTCTATTTAATAAATTACCCAATTTAACAGTCTGAGAATATTTTCGGGAAAATTTTTATTTTGTTGATTTACCTCAAAACTGGTTTTTGGTAGTATTAAGCACGAGGGAGATGTATATAAGAAAGGAAAATCGAGAACGAAATGGTAGTGTATTAACTGTTGAGTTAGTAAAAACTAAAGGTAGTAACAAAAGAAACGAATAGTTACTATTGATTCTTATTGCTTACTAATAATCAGACTTGAGGGGGCTGGACTATGAGACATGCCCACATTCTCCATTTAGCCTAATCTATGGAGATTCCCTACCTCGCCCCCCTTATAACTTCCCTGCTATAAAGTATTTTCAAGAAAAATGAAGGCGTGGGAAATAAAACATTTGACAAAATTCTGGAATATGTTAAAATTGGGGAATTGACCGACCGATTATCTAAACTGGGGAGTCCCCCTATCTAACAAAATTGGAGTCTGCACATGAAAGTCAGATTTTTGTGCGATTGCGAAATCGAGGTTTGTGAGTCTTACGACGAAGAAAACGATACTGGGGAGTATTCTAATGGGGTGTTTTTGACTGGCGACGAAACCGAATTCGATATTATAGACCATCCACTAAAGTTAGATAATAAAGAAATGGTATTTGTTGATGACCCTGAGTTGGTAAACGTGCAATTCCCCAGTGGCGGAATAGCGTGTTGTGTGTCGAGAGGATGGTTTGAGGTAATAGAGGAATAATATTGTGGATGCCAACATTCAATCATTTGTGAACGCATACATAGAGTGTGCATTGTGGGTATCTACCGACGATACCGACGACCCACTAGATAAGAACTACATTCCAGAAGATATCTCTCCTGATTCCTTTGCTAAAATAGTGGAGGAATGCGAGCAATTTTGCAGGAGAAATAAGGAGGATATTGAGGGTGGGTTAGGATATGAGCGGGCTGGACACGATTTTTGGTTAACCCGTAATCATCACGGGGATGGGTTTTGGGATAAAGATTGGGGGTGGGAAGAGGAAGTGGGTGATAGACTAACCGAAAACGCCCAAGCGTTTGATAGTTGTTATTTATATGTGGGAGATGATGGTCTAATTTACATTTTCTAAACATGGGTAATTTAACGATTAGAAAACTAATTTCCACCCTATTATCTTCCTGCCAAAATATTGATGATGAATGTGTGGTTAAAATTATGAAACGAGAACCAACATTAAATGGCATAATCGAAACGGCTAGTTTACCAATTCGGCATATTAACGGAATTAATAATAGTATTTGTGTAGAAGATAGCGAGATTGTTTTTGTGCCATATTAACAAGGAATTATGTTATGGTATTGATTATTAAACTATGGGAATTTTTATGGAATAATAAAGGCAAGTATTTAGGTATCGAGTTTGTATATGAAGAATGGGAGATAACATAAGGAAAATTATATGTCCAGAACATATTACAAAGTGGTAGATGCTTATCTCTATTCGGCTAGAACAAAAAATGACGGTTGGGAAACAAAATATAAAATAGGAGAATTTGTATCACCACCATTTGGTAAGTCATTTATTTTTAGAACACTAAAAGCCGCCAAAGAGTTTAGATCATTTTTTTGTAGGGAAAAAATATTTCGAGTTGAAGCCAAAAGAGTATCTAAATATGGGGCGTTTGTGCGTCCTTGTTTTGATTTTGAGGAAAATGCGTTGTCAAAATGGAATATATTTTACACAATAAAACGAAGAATCGTCAAGCCTAAAAATATATGTTACTTTATGGAATATGGTTTACCAGATGATACATTGTTTGCAGATGCAATTATGCTAATTAAAGAAGTGTGTCCAATATGTTAGAATTACTAACTACTGAACAATTGCGCAGAATGGCTTGTACGTCTAGCCACAAAATCCACTCACTTATTAACGATGCTATCCCCAAAGGGGCAACGGAGGCACTTGCTCATAGTATTGTTTACTATCACCTAAATCCCGATCCCAACCCTAATAGGTGGTTGGAGCATATCCCGCTGACTTCCGATGTTGCCATGTTGTGTGCCGAATTTTTTTATGCCGCCCTTTGTAAAGAAGAAAGTGAGCGCATATTAAGGGAGAGGAAAGCGGTGGAAGATAACATTAAGTAAATACTGACCCTTCCCCTTTCAAAGGAATTGCCAACATGAGAACTACACAGTTTATCGGTCTGACCAAATTGGGAAGTGATTTTATCGCAAGGTTAACTTCCCTGCCATCCGATTCCCACACAATTGGTCTGTCGTTAGAAGAAATCTCACTTAGAAAATGGGATTTGCCAGACTGGCTAAATCATAATTCAGCGGAGGGAGAAAAATGTATTAGAGAGGTGGTACAAGTATGTCCGTGGTCGAGCGGTCCCATGATATTTACTTGCTTAGAAATCGACTTTGGAAAAGGTTTCAAGCAACGGTGTTTTGAGTGGATAAACGACCCGACTGTTAAAAATGAGTACGATTACGATGGTGGGAGAATGTGGGTATGACTGACAATGATTGGATTGCTGTGAGTCAAGAAAGGCTGCTGATGGAACAAATTAACAAAAGATAAAACAAGGAATAATATCATGGATGTTGGTGAATATAAGAATCTAGGTCTTATGAATGGGTGGGCTGATAATACCCCCCAAGAATACAGAGAATGCGTTAAGTTGGGACATACCCACATACAAACTCGACAATATAAACCACATGAACATTGGCGAGAGTTCTGTTGTACGATTTGTAGGTTTGTATATGAGGTGGATAGTTCAGGTTAGATACAACCATATTTAATAGGGCGCGAATGTCCTACTTAATTCAAGGAAATTGATCGTGATTACAACGACAGAAATAGTAAAAATAAAAAGGTGTAAACTATGAAATGGGAATTGGCAGGAAAAATTGGTGAGGCGACTGGTCGAATTGCAGAAGTAAGAGTTGTATTTATTAAGGATATGTGGGAGGGTTTCCACAATGACGATTAACCAATGTGAAAAAATTACCCAAGACCTTATGGTGGAAAATTGCGACAACGATATTGTTTTCGATCTATGCGGACCCAGCGGTGTTAAAAAGTGTAAATGGTTAGACCCATATATGGGATTATTTCAGGTTGATGGGTCTAGTAGTTTTATGATGGTGTCAGATATTATGTTTATGGATGTATGGTGTGAAAATATCAGATTAAACGAAGGATAATAGTATATGCAAATTTCCATATGTGAAAGTTAAACTGGTTGGTAGTAATGGTAATGCGTTTGCAATTTTAGGTAAGGTGCAATTAGCTATGAAAAAGGCTGGCGTTAGCAAAGAGGATATAGATAAATTCATGGAGGAAGCTATGAGTGATGATTATGACCACCTTTTACAAGTGTGTATGGAAACCGTGAATGTGTCATAGGGGAATTTATGATGTGTGTGCGTAGAGCGTGACTAGAAAATTTAATACAATGAAAATTACCAATACTATAATTGCTATCGTTTGCGACTCCATAATGCTTATTATGTGTATATACGGTATTTACCGAATTTCGGCACATAACCAGTTTTTAAGTGAACGTAATTTGTTTTTGGAAGTTAAACTAAACACTAAGTAAGGAGTTATGAAAATGCCAATCAGACTTGCTAATACCGCGAGAGAAATTGATGTCAGAAACCTTAAAGATGGACAAATTGGTGTTATTACAAAATGGACAACTAGAGAATATTTTGGTAGAATAGTGCAAAGAATGAATAATAGTTTAATAACTATTGGAAAATCTGGAAATAATTCATGGAGTGACTTTTATAACGTGACTATGCCTACTAATTGTTTTGTTAGAGTGTTAGAAAACGGTGAACTAATCGAAGTAATAGATAACCAGTAAGGAGTTTTAACATGGGAGTTGGAACCGATTACGGCATGGGCGAATCCAACATTGATAAAGAGACGGGAATTAGGTATGGGGTGATACCTGAAATAGATGTGTTGGAGGCTTGGAGTTGTGATAGTGATCCCTATTATGGAGAGTCACAGTGTCCAGATTGTAATAGTGAGAGTCTAACACCAACAGATCATGGATATTTATGTAATAATTGCGAAATGGAATGGGATGATGAAGACGTATTTAGCAATGAGCCATTGTCGTGGTGTCTCGACAAAGGTGGTTATATTGCCCAGTGTGACACTTATGGTGACATATTTGTAATAAAAAGTCCATACTATACTCACGCCCAATTTTGTAGTCCGTGTGATCCAGGAGCGGGACATCTTCAAAACCCAATGGAAGACGGTGTAAAAACCTACTGTTTTGACCCTAGTTGGTTTATGCCAGTAGATGACGGTGAAATAACGGGCGAGTTTGATGGTGAGCCTACTTCCTGCCCATATCCAGTATACAAAGTAGATAGCGGTGAATGTGTATTTAAGCCAATAAGGTAAGGAGCAGAGATATGTTAGATATCGAGAAAGAGCTAAAACGGGCGAACGAAGTCTATGCCAAGTGCGATAGTCTCAACCATGAATTGTGGCAAAAATGGTTGAGGACTGGTTATAAATTACATGTGGCTGACAGCTATCTTATTACCCACTCTACTAACATCCTCCTACAAAAAGCAATTTACCGCAATGGTGTAAAATTATTTTTTGTGAACGCGTGGGTTTATGTTACAGATCAAGAGCCTCATATCGGGATAAGTCTTATGCCTGAATGTCAATTTAATACGCACGTTGGGCAAGAACCCGCCTTCAGTGTAACCTATATGGGTAATACAGATAGTCCTACCATAATAGAATACTTCTTTATTGAAACCTATGATAAAATGGACTGTAAACCTGAAGATTAAACGTTAGATACCTACTCTAGTGGGGGTTTTTTATGATAAGAGATATATTTGTAACATATAACGATGCATTAGACCCAATAATAGAAAGCCTTACACCCATAAAAGGGTTAATGGAGATTAAAGATTTGTCGATAGCAGCACCAATAGGGAGAGCAGATTATCTAGCTAAATTATATGAGCAAAAAATGCCCAGTGTAATTAATGGGCATGTGGATATTATGAGGGCGGGGTTTTCGCCATTTGATAAAAGGGGATTAAAAGAGGAGTTTCTACCCTGTGCGGGGGGGCGTCATGCACAAGAATGGAGTACGGAACTAGAATAGATTTTATTTTTTCTGTAGTCCACTTGACACTTTCTGTTGATTATGTATAATCAATGTAGAAAGGGGTGAGTGTCGCCCTTATTTGTGAATAACCGTTTTGCATAAGAGGTGCCGCTATGGTCAATACACAAGATAAAGATTTGCGGGAAATCCAGCGTAAGCTAGTAAGCGAGGAAAAAGTCTTAGAAGGGGCTAAATCCCGTTTACAGGAGCAAGAAGGTAGGGTACAAGCCACTCGTACTCAGTTAGAACAGATCATTAGAGATTTGGGTGGACAACTAGGTCTCTCTATTAGGGAAGCCAGTAAGGTAATTAGGAAGCCTCGTGCTGAAAAATGGAGAATTGAGAAATTCCTATCATTTATTATGAAGGCTCATCCTACCACAGAAGAGGCTCGTGCCCTTCTATCCAAATTTAAGGTTAGTCGTGCGACAGTCTATAAGTATGTGGTGGCGGATACAGACGGTAGATACATCTTGAATAAGGATGGCAAGAGAATGTTAGATAAGTTGATGGCTCAAAAACAAAATTAGACAACCCCCCACTAGGGGTAGGTAATTTTATCAAAAATGATATTGACTTAACATAGGAACATCCCCTATAATCGGCAAAGTGAAATGCTTACCTCGGTTGATTTTTTCTAAGGGGAACCAGTAAGATGCTAGTTAATCTACACGGAGGGATTATTGATGAACGGTTACAACAATTAGATCAAACAATAAAAACTATGAAAGTTCCAGCGTCATTAGGTGATGTCGAAATTTTACTACAAGCAAGAGAGTGTGTAAAAAACTGTAAAGGATGTGATGGGCATAAAACACTAATAATTCACGCTATAGAGATGGCGACTATCGTGCTATACAAAGAGGTATTAGAAAAGGAAAAGTTTGAGAGAGCGATGGGCTAATTAGTTATAGGAGAAATAATATATGTTATGTTCAGAATTACGAATTGGTGATAAAGTAGAGTTTATTTATAATAATGGGCAACACAGTGGGACTACAAGACATTTAGTTGTGGATTCGCTATATGACGACGACGATTTTGGAGGTTATGAAGAACTAGTGGCTTTAGGTGAATATCGCAGATTTAAGCCTAAATTTGTAGTTGATTTACGTTTTATTGGCGATAGATTGATAACAATAACACTTACACCAAAAGAATTAGAAATACTAAAATTAGCGATAGAGATAATGAATAATCATTGGAGTGGAAAATGATAGATAATGTAGAGTTTATAGATGTGTGGAACAAACATAGTGGTGACACTAAAGGGGTATCTCTCGAATTAAGAATATCGGTTGAGTATGCTAAAGCTAAAGCGGAGAATCTACGCAAACTAGACTACCCTATTTGCGATGAACTAGAAGCGGAATTTGCGGCTAGATTGCCCAATTTAACACAACCCATCTAAAAACCCCAAAAAAAACATTTGACAAAATCCACAAACATGGTATAATACGGTTGGCGGGACGAAAATTACACAACAAAAAACTGGAGTATGATTATGGCAACTGTACTAGGAACCAAACGAGAGAGTTATGCAGGAGATTTCGTGTTGCAAAACCAAGAGGTGGCATCTAAACAAGGTTTTGGGCATGTGTCCAAAATCTGGTTTAATAAAACTATGTCGTTTGACGATGGATTATCCAAACTAAGTGAACAGCAGGGAGTTATTAAGGACGTAATGACGCCCCTATCTGAGTGGCGAACCTCCATTGTAGACGATAAGTTTTCACTGGAATATGTCGGGGATAACAATGATGTGGAACAAACAAACTATCATCCGACAGAGCGGGCAATGTCCCAATTGGCGACTTACGGGGGAATGCGTGGCGGAACCTGTTGGGATTTAACCCAAGATAAACGAGACAATGACGATGAGGGTGGTGAAATTAAGGTCAAACGAGGTCGATGTGACGCCGAAGTACTGAAAATGTACTTTGATACTAACTTGTTTAACGCCGAACGTACCCCCCAAGATAAACCGCGATTTATTCGTACATGGAACAATAACCATTCTATTCGGGCTTTTTTGAGTGATAGGTATGGAGTTGTTAATAATGAGTGGTTTTTACAAGTTCTAAAAGAACTAATTCCAGGGGGTAGGCTATCGCATTGGAGGGGCGATGCGGACTCGATTTGGGGTAATGTTCTAATTCCCGACACGATTAGGCAGGAGAAGGATAGCGATTATGGGGGGATGTTGTCGGTGTCTAATTCAGAAGTTGGAGAGCGCCGCATTTTCACCCAACCCAGCGTTTTTAGGGCTATTTGTATGAATGGGTGTATTTGGAATAGGGAGGATGGCAAATCTATCAATAAAAAACATTTGGGGGAGATTAATCTGGGCGAACTACGATCTCAAATCGAGCATAACCTTACTACACAAATTCCCCTGCTAAATCAAGGCATAGAAAGAATGTTGGGGATTAGGGCATATGGCTGCGGAGACGTTCATGTTACTAGTGTAATCGCGGAAGTATGTCAATCTAACAAAATACCTAAGTCATTCGGCAAGGGTATTCTAACATCTTTTCTAGATGAGAGAAATGTACTCGATAAAGACGCGGACTCCCTATTCGGTATTGTGGGCGCTATTACCAGGTTTGGTCAAACCCAAGAAAATAAGGTGTGGTATGATATGGATTGTTTAGGGGGCGAACTTACCAATTTAGATATTGATGGGTGGAGCCGAATTAAGAGTAGGGCAAAAGAACTACGAGAAAAGGACATTGAAAAGATTTTTGGGTTGGCTATATAACCTATCCACCACCCTAACTACGGCAGTCAGCTAAGGGTGTAATGGGTTCGATCCCCAACCACATATAATAACCGTTATGTGTGAGTAAGCCATAGGTGGACATTATGCTCTCCAGCGGTTGGTGACAGTTCCGTATCCCCACTAAATTACAGAATGGGATAGACTTTCTGCTATAGCTAGCATAGTAGAAGGGGGACCACAGGAGAGTTCCTTTTTTATTATAAGGGTTTTACTATGACTTGTTCAAAATGCCTCCACATATTTCATACCCTAGAGGGGGAAGAACGCGACCACGAATGTCCGAAGTGTGAGTATTATCCAGAAGGTTGGTCTAACGATGAAGGAGTTGAAAAATTAAAACTTTCACTCTATCATTTTCCCTGCTATTTCTCCCCTACTCTTGTTGTCCGCCATCACTAAGAGCAATATCGCTATGGCTTGTCCTACGTGCGATCACACGCTACAAAACATCAACGCTAAACCACCTATCTTTTGGTGCCCGAGATGCGGAACTATTAAAGATGGTGACAGTAGCGAAGAACCAACGATTGTAAAAAGAACATTATGGTTATGTGATATCGTATTAGAACAACAAATGATGATTGGGTATATACACCCAGAAAAATTAAGAATGGCTGAGATAGCTGTGCGGGAGTGTTGTGGGAACAATATGTAGGGTAGTAAATAAACCATCTATTTAAGTTGGAGGTTAATAAATGTTAGTTAGTTATACTGGTGAAAATGAAGTGATTATTTGTGAAGTGGAAAAAGAAGAGTCAACAGTAAAGGAATATTTTACGAATGGTGGTCGTAACACCGAGGATTATGATAGAGAACTACATATTAACGTCGTTCAAATAACCGCAGAAATTAAAATTTGGGATTATGAATAAGGAGAACTAAAATGGTCGTAGGAACCTGTAGTAATTGTGGTGGTCAAGTTGAACGGGATATGGAGGGAAATTTACATTGTAGGAGATGTGGGGCAACTAAATCAATTTTGCCAGTTATCCCAATGCCGCCACCACCTAAATATCCGTTTCCCAAAAACCCATACCCAATAGAAAGAATAAAGTATCATTGGTAATATGGATGTATCTCATGAGCGAAATAGCTGATGATATGATTGGGGGTTTTAGTTGTAGTTGGTGCGGAATTTACTTTGAGGAATCACATGGGTATCCCGTAATTTGCAGGGGGTGTTATAGAGATTGGCAGAAGGAAAACAATAGTAAAGGAAAGAGGGAATTATTAAGAATGTGCGGCGTGCAACTGGCAAATGAAAAAGAGTTGTGTGAGGGAGAAAAATGGATATGGAAAGGGTGAGCGGATATTGAGGAGTTGTGGTAAAGGATAAAGTCAGCGGTTTCTACCCTGTCAGATTATTTTTGAGTAATGGTATATTTCCTGGTTGACTTTCCCACATTCCTACCCTTAAACGTCGGTAATTGACTATCGCAGTTTGGACATACTAACTGGATATTTTCTATTGCCCAGTTATGAGCGTCACCATCTATATGGTCCACAATCAAAGTTATAGGTTTTCCCTGCCAGTTTTCTCCAGATTGACCACAAACCATGCAGTTGTTGCCATGTTGACGAATTATATATTTCCTAACTATTGATGATGACCCAGTATACTCTCTATCGTAATAAAACCCATCTTTTTTAACTCTATTTTCCCACTCACTCCTTATCGTTTGTGTTAAATGAGTTTTAGCACATCTTTCAGAGCAAAAAAGTCTCATACTTTTGGTTTCTTGACCACAAAACAAACACTTGCCAGCTTCGCCATTATATTGAGATAACTTTTGATAATACAATTCGGCTTTCTTATTCTGTTTTTGAATTCTCTCTTTATTTTTCTCATTATAACAATCTGGGCAATATCTCTTATGACGAATAGCGTCGTTGTCACAATTGATGCATTTTCTCTTGTATTTTCTACTAATTGATTTCCTGCCAATTTTATCGTAATATTTAATTAGTGTCTGAGATGTCTTTTGATGGATATTACTACGTTCTTCTTGATAGCATTTATCACAATATTTTCTCTGTTTAGGGACTGGACAACCACACTTATTACATCGACCCTCTGGTTTTCTTTTTGGGTGCAACGTATTGTTATGTTTAGCGGAGCAAGACCTAGAACAAAATTTCGGGTGTACTCCTAAATAAGGTTGTATTGCCCCCTATTTAAGAATACACCACCCGTATTAAGAATCTCTTAAAAATCGAACTAAAAGTGACCGTTTGACGATTAAGGATTATTTTTGCCGACATTAGTTTAATGGTTAAAAACAACGTACTTATAATACGTAGAAGATGGTTCGATTCCATCATGTCGGATTTACAAGCAGGGATACGGTTCATTTTGTCTTACCCAACACCAGTATTATAGTCTTATGAGAACAGTTAGCCAAATAATGAGAAAGCAACAAACCACATGCACTATGAACTGACCCAAGAAGTGAAAGAGCGGCTAGAATGCTTGAACCAGGAGGTCCGAACCTTGAAGATCAGAAAGTATGAAATTAAAAAGCAACTAGCTGCCACAAAGCAAGAGTTTGAAGCACTTATTGTTCTGTATACGCCCAAAGGCGGTTCAATAATTAGATTTTACGGACCAGATAACGCACTGCACGTTGACCCTCCTTGTCAAATGGATATGTAGAAATAACTGCCCTCATTTAGGTAGCTAGCATGAAAACTATTTTGTCTTTCCTATGGTTTATCTTCTGCATATGTATGTTTTGCTTACGCAAAGGAAATTCGTCATGGTTAGCTGACGAATAGTTGTCCCACTCAATTCCAGTAATCTCGATCTTATGGGAGTAGTCACCGATTAACACGCCTACACACTGATCCTGAATTTAATAGGGGATTTCTACATGGATTGTCCACGTTGTTCTCAGAAGATGATGGCTATAGAGTACGCCTACAATCACCCAGAGCACTACGATGGCATTAGTGAATGGGCATGTGAGAGTTGTGGGGTGCGTATTGGTCGGTGGAGTGGAAAGGTTTTGAAAGATGGCGAAATAGAAAAAAGATTTGGAGGTGTATTGTGTTATCCTTAATTATGTGGTCCATCGCTTTAATAGCTTGTATTGTACTTATACAGGTTGTGATTAAAATTAGCAGGAAAGTATATATAAGGGGGTATAGTTCATTGGATGAAGCGGCTGAGTTCTTTGGGACTGTGAAATCGGAAATTCCCGATGAAAGGTTACGCCACCGCATTTACGAGAGCGCTAGAACTGGCTTGTATAAGGATGTGTTAAAGCGGGGAGTGACCCTTATTGAGTTATTAGTTGTAATCACCATTATGACTATTCTTTCTGCTATACTCATACCTAGACTTCCACTCTGGAATGAGAACAGGGCTATTAGGGAAGCCGCTCGTGCCACCCATGTTTTCCTATATCACGCTCGCACTAGGGCTATAGAGAGTGGGCGACCATGTGGGGTGTTATTGGAGTCGGCAAGCGGACGCCCCAATACTTGCGTAACTCTCAGGCATGTCGAGCAACCGCCACTCTACAGCGGCGATCTCACCACATCTTATACTCGATTTCGGTGGGTATCCGTGCCCCTACCTAGTGGTCAGCCCGGACCCCTCCTTCTTAGGTGTCAACTTAGTCAAGGGGGGTTCTCCCCCAACCTAGTTCGTCGTGGCGACCTAATTAAGATTAACTATCAAGGGCAATTCTACCGCATTATAGATGATATTACTAACAATAATGATTACCCAATTAATAATTCCTATATTGATTTCACGCAAGAAGTTAGTACCAAAGTCGAGTGGTATCCACAGACCCCAAAACGTGACCCAATTACCCAAAATATAATTTTAGACATAAATGGTGACTGGGTAATGGAAACTGGCAGTGGAACGCCCGTAATTTGGGTAACGGAACCTTGGCTAACATTAGAACCGCTCACCAATCCAATTACACCATTTCCGACGTTATTACACTGGAGTTTGGAGTTCGCTCCCATCTCTATTACACTAACCCCACATCCAGTCAATCGCATGTTAGGTGGAACTTCTCTACAATTACCACGTTTGACGTGCGTAGACCTACAATTCTCGGGAGTTGGCGATTCTAACCAGTGTGCCAATGTCTCATCTATTATTATGTTTAACACAAGTGGGGATTTTTCCACTCTATATTACGGCTCACAAAGGGCTACTATCACCGCCCCCATCTCCCTGCTAATTGGTAAAACTAAAAGGGTAGATTTATCACTATTACCAGATGATAACTTGAATAACTGGAGAGACTTAACCAATTTATGGGTTACGGTAAATAGGCAGGGAAGTGTAGGGGGGGGTGAAGTAGCGGTCGGGAACTCATTTGATGAGAGTAGACGATTAGCTAGAGAAAGTCAAATTGCTAGCGGCGGACGCTAATATGAAAAGTGCTGTAAAATTCAATTGGACGTGTTCCCATTGTGGTAAGCGAAATCTCACTAAGATTAAATTTCAGTTTGATATACCTAAACAGTATTATGCGGAGTGGAAATGTGGTAAGTGTGGTAAAAATACTATGATCTCGTTCAGTTTTGATATAAGTCCAGTTTACAAAACGGAGGTTTGATTGTGAAAATTAACGCTAAATTTACATTGTCGGTTCCATCTGAGGAAGATAAACCAGTAAGATTACGAATTGAGGATGATGATGCTCGTGTTACATTTATAGAACTATCCATTGAACCAAAAGTGTTCGTACAGGCATTGGGTAGTTTAGGTAGCTGCCCTTGTGATTGCGAAGTTAGAGGGTTAAACAAATTGGGATTGAAACATGAATGTAAATCATTCCAATTTCAGATGCCAGACAAAGATATGGAATATAGACAACGGGAAAAAGTAGCATATAGATTGGCTAACAAATTGTGCCCCGAAGGATGGGAACCAGATAATTATTTTGGTTCACAAGGCTCATTCTTTTATCAAGATGGCGAGTTATGGGCTAAAGTTATCATTAGAAGATGGGTGCCGCAAAATGCTAAAACCTAAAATTACGAGGTGTGAATATGATAATTAGATCACATGGTAAAGACGATGGTGGTTATTTCAAAATCCAGCGATGAAAACTTTAAAGGTAAAGGTACGCCAAAGTGTTATCACAGATAGAACTAAGAGGAATGCTTGAGAGTGGAGACCTAGTTCAATGCCACGCTTGTTTAGGTAACGGTAAAACAACATATCACTTTGACTGTGATAATAAATGTCCAGAGTGCGGAGCGGGATTATATTGGCAATGTGCTCCAGAATATATTCCCACCACAAAAGATATCCAAATGGCGTATAATCAAGAGGCTATAAGATTATCGCTACGGGTATCTGAAATAGCTGATAGTGAAACAATGAAGAGTATTGGTGTACAATTAATACTCCAAGCGTAGGAGGTTGTATATGGCTAATTGGCACAAAGTATTGGATGTTAAGGATATTTGGGATAAAACCGATAACATGGAGTACGATGAGAAAAGTGGATATTTAGCCGATGAGGGCGGACCATTAGTGACAGCTAGACTACGCAAACTTTATAAGGTTGAAAATAATCACCAACTACCATATCCGCTCAACGAGATTACTGAAAGTTTTGAGTTTTGTTGTGATATAGAAGATTTCGACAATGCCTTGCATGACCTATACGATTGGGGTGATGAAGGACATAGATTGTGGATTAAGACTTTTTAGTTTATCCAATAATGTCGTCCATAGATCGTTACTTTCGTCTTGCGAGGCAAACCGCTCTTAAAGGTGACACCAAAGAGGCATCACGTCAATATAGGCTAGGAGCCGTGGGGGTCCGTAGAGACGGTACGGTCGTGGTATCCCCAAATATTCCCCATCGTACTCCCGAGATTGCAGCCCACGCAGAATCCCGTCTTTGCCGCAAACTGGACTGGAGATCAACCGTTTATGTGGTTAGAATATTGGGGAACGGTCTAATGGGACTAGCCCGACCTTGCCCTAAGTGTCAGTCACTTATGAGGTTGCGTGGCGTAAGTCGTTGTTATTATTCGATTAGTGAAAGTGAATGGGGCGTTCTAGAATTGGTTGGCTAACACTTACAACTAAATAAGAGATCAAAAATGATGGAGATTTGGGTACGGAAACCTACGCTAACATATCCATCAACACAAACGATGAAATTGGTGACGACGAGTTTGTAGCCAAGACCTATAGCGAGAACGCTGGTTTAATTGAGCCATTGATCGACCAGGGATTATTTGAGGATACAGGCAGGGAAGTTAGGGTTGGATTAGCGGGGCAGTGTCCAATTCTTAGATTGACGCAACTAGCTAGAAAACATAGTGTGGGAAATACGAACTAAAAGGAGTATGTTATGCAAATAATACCATCATATGATATAATTTCATTTTTTCAATACACAATACCACCTTGTTTAGTCGGGTTTATTCACTTTTGTATTGGAATTTATTTATTTATCAAAACCAAAAACGTTTGGGTTATCTTAGCCCCAAGTATCGTCGCAATTTTACTTTCAACAATCGGATTAATATTTCCGTTTTATAGTATTGTAATTGTTGATTATGTATTAACAGTATTTATCAATACGGTTTCTATTAGTATAATATCTTCGCCATTGATTCTATCCCTTCTCTCTCTATATACTTTTTTCTCTTGCCATAGTAGTAGTGTCCAAGCCGTCACTTTTCAACCAGTAATCCAAAAATTTTTCCAAAAAAAAGAAAATTCTTAAACCACCATTGACCGCCGCCCCGCCATCCGATATAATCCATAAAGTGTGTAGAACCTTTTCAGGAGATTGAGAATGTGCCTAAATATTGACTCTAAAAAGACCGACGCCGTAAAATTAAAGTTATCCAAGGATGGTTTTATTATTGGGTATAAGATATTGTCATTTTACAACAATGTTTTATCCAGCACTATATTTAATATAAAACCGTGGAAGAATGGATGGAACTTATCATCTAGGAGGGGGGGAACTAAGTTGATAAAACGAGAAAAAATGTGTCAAGAAATATATCGCGGTATTCATGTTTTTTTAAACCGTCCACCAAAATCATTTATTGGAATTGGTGATTATGTGATTGTGCGAGTGAAATGTTATCCAAAACATTTTGTTGCGGCGGGTGGTATTTATAGTAAACTACCTGGGGGTGTTTTTACTAAGGTGTTCTTAGATGAAAAAGACTACAGAAAGGCTATCGGTGGTTAATTATATGCAAACCTTCCTGCCCTATCCAGATTTTGTTAAGTCGGTCGAGTGTTTGGATTATCGCCGATTGGGAAAACAGAGAATTGAGGCTAGGCAAATCCATAACGCTATTCAACCTAACAGTAACAGTAGATGGCGGCACCACCCTATCGTTAAAATGTGGCGAGATCACACAAACGCTCTATCGTACTATATTAATTGCGAGATTAAGGAGTGGGTTAGAAGAGGGTACAAAAATAACATGGAATTATTAAAGGTGGTATTTCCCATAGTTTATCCTCAATGGTTTGTGGAACCAGATAATTTGCCATATGTGTGGTTTACTCAATACTAAGGAGTGTTATTGTGATTGACCTACAAAACTACAAAACCTACATTGAACAAAGCGAAAGTATTATAGCGGGGGAAACCACATTGGAAGATGTTTTGACCGATGAGGGGTATGCTTGGTCTCGCTATTTATGCGAGGCTTCTCGTTTATGTAATTTTGGGATTAGTGGTTCAGCCTTTAGGGACTGGATGGCTGGATTATTCAGAAGCGGTGTTTTACTCTATTGCCATAATTACCACAACGGAATTAAGTTCTGCGAAGACCCTACAGCAAAGTTACGCCCTGGGATTCAAAAATCTTGCACAAATGGAAATCCACAGCCGACACCCACTAACGGTAGATTGTTACATATCAATAGTGCTCCTGTCCATCTTCAAGAAAAAATGCGGAAAATAGCACAGGAAATACTAAGAGATGCGGCTTGTATAGTATTAGATAAGGCTTCATTGGTAAAAATGGAAGCTGAAGAAAATACAAGAAAAGCCAAAGAACGGGAAGACGCAATGTTGTCAGCTTGGGAAAAATACGAGGTATAATGGAGGATTGTGATGAACGGTTGAATTATAGGTATTAAGATTAATAATCCAGAGTTGGTTTCTTAACACAGGAGTTTTGCAATTCTTGGTGCTGAGAATGCCGAAAAGTTAGTCACACTAATAGAGAATCAGGCTCCACTACTTTATGACGGAATGTTAAGGTGGGGGTTTATGTCTAGGGTAAAAGTAACTTGTGTTCCAAGATTGTATATTTTAGAGAAAGTTTCTCAGATGTTTTAATGTATCACGGAGTATGTGTTATGTCTATTAAAATTTCTAATGTAAAAATAACAAAAGAATGTATGGAGAGAATTAATGTGCTACAAGAGCATATTATGGCTGTAGAAAATGCAGCTAGATATATTAGTAGTGCTACTTATAGAGAGCGAGTTATAAACAGTAATTTACGAGAATTATTAATTGAAGAAGAACTAGAAGAATGGCGAAATTTATGTATGTGGGGATTGACTGTCGATGATAAAACCAGAGATAGAATTAAGGTGGCGGCACGTCAAAGATTTTTAAGAGACGATATAAGTGTAGCTCATTGGTTGAATAATGGGGTTATGCCTGGGCATTGGTTAGTCGCTGATGAGGATGAATTTAAGGAGATGGCAAAGAAAGCGTTTGGCGGTGAAAATGTTTAATAAGATATTCCTATACTTTCTAAAAAGGTTCATTCGTACTAGAGATGGGCGTATTACAGTATATAGGCTTTTAATCGGCAATATAGACAATCCTAATAGTATGGTAAAAATAGCAGAGGAGTTATATGAGAGTATGAGGGGGAAAGGGGTGGGTGTGAACTGGTTGGTTAATGTGTTGTGTTTATCACTTAAACAACTTTTAGCGAGAGAGGAATAAAACCAACTTTTGTGATTAAAGAATCGTATTATGGTACTACAAGTGATCCAAAGATTACACTTATTCCTGGATTATCTATTGATTGGATACACTAAAGATTTGCCTATTACTATTATTTAGTGGAGTATTGTATGGTTTAATTTATACCTTATTATCGCGGAGTTTATCATGCCCAAATACTATGTTACGGTGTCACCAAATGAAAAAGTTATAATTGCAGACGATCATAGAACAGCATTAAAAATGTGTATAAGTAGATTGATAGAATTAGCCGAGACCGACTTTGTGGAGGTCGCTACTCTAGCGAGTGTTGGCGAACAAGGTTTTGGTTTTCACGAAAACGACCTACTTTTTTTGACGGAACCGATTTTGGATGAGTTGGGCGTGAAACATAACTTGAAAGGTATGGAAAAGCTGGAAGCGTTGGATAACTATTACAAAAGGTTGGGCGGCGATTGTCCTGATTTTGGGGTTGACCAAGACAGGGGGGTTGCATAAAATGTACGGGGCGACTTCAACGCTTGAGGTCAGATATGGGGAAGTTGAC
>Ga0208958_1000488_pt1 | contig 47543 bp, 77 predicted proteins | sample RifOxyB1_FD_184032 | JGI IMG/M metagenome (GOLD analysis project Ga0208958, IMG submission 184032) | Soil microbial communities from Rifle, Colorado - Rifle Oxygen_injection B1 (SPAdes) | ecosystem: Environmental > Terrestrial > Deep subsurface > Rock core/Sediment | place: Rifle, Colorado...
CACCGCTCTTAAATGCGATGTCAGTGGCAAAGAAGCCAAGAACGAAAAGGGCCTAAAGATTCATCAGTCTAAACATAAGTAATATGCACAATACATTTAGGTACAGTGCGCTGGAAACAGCGGGTGCTACCACCCTTAAAAGTAGCTCAGGTGTCCTCCATTCTATCGTGGTTGGAGAAACCACGGCCTTTCCTATCACTATTTGGGATAGCGCCGGTTCAGGTGGGACGAAGATTGGCACATTAAAGGCCAGTATCGCTGAAAACACCTTTTGTTACAACACTCGCTTCGCTAAAGGACTTCATATTGAGAACCCGGGTGGGAGTAAAATAACAGTAAGCTACGCATGATCGCCTATACGGCCATAACAGGAGATAAAGACAAGGCACGGACTGATATTCGTGTCTTTTCTGAATATAATAAGTTCAAGAATCCAGTTTACAACGCCAAGATATACAAGATTCTCCCACACAAGTTCCTCGATACCGATATATCCGTCTGGATGGATGGGAATATCTCACTCAATGTCCCATTAGAACAGGTAGTCAATGAATGGCTCGGAGATAACGACATTGCTTTCTTCCGGCACTACAAGTCCAAGAACATGGATTGGGAAGCCAAATGGATTAAATATAAATTTAACCGTCGATCAGAGGTATATTTGGAAGCCCTAGCCCAAGTAGAGCACTATAAGCCTCTCAATATCCAGAAAGAAGAGATGCTGATGGGCGGGTTCATCATCCGTCGTCACACACCACTTGTAGAGCGTTTTAATGAGGCCTGGTGGGCTGAAATATGCAGATATGGTGAAAGGGACCAGCTAAGCCTTCCCGTCGTTCTGAGACGATTTCCTGAGCTTAAAGTGAGTAGGATAGATTTAGATATTAAGAACAATCCATACCTCAAATACGAGCCCCATAACTTCGATGTGTTGACAGAAAACACAGAAACTGGTAATATCTAAACATAACTAGCTTTGCGAACAGAAACGGACTCCTACTCGCAAAGCGGGAGTCCTTTTGTGTAAAACACTATGAATGATGAAAAGAGTAGACAATTCAAGCTCCTAAAGGAACTGCCAGATGTTTCAAAAGGAACAATGTTTATGGCCTCAGGAAAAGACGGTTGGTACTACAATGAGTCCGTGAACAAGGAGCATTACATGAGAAGCCTGCCGTTTTACATAGTCGAAAACAGGCCTGACTGGTTTGAAGAAAAGAAATAGTATGATCTGGGTATTTATCTGGTTACTCTGTGTCGCAGCCGCTCTCTTTGGAGAAGGAGATTATTGGTTTGAATGGTCAGTTGGTAGGAAGATAGCTCTTTTCCTAGCTCTTTCTCCTTTTACTGCAGTCGGACTGTTCTTTTTGGTACTTTGGCTCTCATAGTATGACCCTGTATCGTGACGATGATCTGAATGTCTACACCTGCCCTTTAGCCTTTAAACAGCTCCATGAAGAGTTTATCAAGCGAAAGGAAGTCCACACTGTAGCCCTGATAATGAAAGACCTTTGGGAAAACCATGCCCTCTTCTACTACCTTGCCACCGCTCCTTACCTAGAGATAGGCCTCCACGGCTGGGAACACAAAGACTACAGCCTCCTCTCTTACGAAGCATGCTTTAATGATTTAAAACAGGCTCTAGACTATTGGAAAGAAAACGCAAAACGAATGGTCGGATATGCGAAGCCAATAGACACCTTCTTCGCCCCCTGGAACCACGAAAGAGAGAACATTAAGAAGGCTTGTAAAGATTTAGGACTGAGCTTCTGTAACGTGAAGAAAGGAGAATGGAACGGAGCGAGAGTAAACTCATTCCATCACTGGTACCTTGAGCTTAATCCACAAGACATACCTAAGTTGTTTAAGTAGTATGATAAAAGAATTTCTCCATTTCGCTCTAAAAGTTTTTGCAGTAATCTTGCTACTTGAGTTAGGTATATATTTATTTGGCATGAAAGTCGTTGTCGTTGGAACGCTTGCATACATAATCGTAGAACTCGCAAATAAAGATATTCTGTGAAAATCCTCTTAGTCCACGCTGATAAGAAACCATGGGCTACCCAAAGAAGGGCAGAAGCTCTTAAGCGTGAATGGAAAGATGATGAAGTTGATACAGTAGATAGGTGGAACCTACCAGATGGAGATCCGTATGATGTGATTCACTTCCTCTTTAGTGGTGGGATAACGAAGTGCAAGGAGTATATTTTGAAAAATAAGGAAAAGGTGTTTACTACTGTAGCGTCTAATAGGAGTTTGGACGGGAAGTGGGACAACTTAGACGATTTGTACGATATTTATCGAGTAACAAGAGCCTGTGTAGCTCAAAACCACATTTTAGCGGTTTGTATTAGACAAATTGGTGGTGTGGCTAAATTCATTCCAAACGGTGTTGATACTGACCTATTCAAAAGAGACTTTGTTGTTGGGTATGTCGGTGCTAAAGATAGTTCCGACCACAAGGGGTACAAAATGATCGAAGAAGTCTGTGAAGAACTTGGACTGATCCTGAGAACAGCAAACTACTACCAACACGAAGAAATGCCAGAATTCTACCGAGAAATAGACTGTCTTGTCCTCATGAGTGAGAGTGAAGGCTGTAATAACCCTACCCTAGAGGCTTTGGCGATGAATAAACCTGTTATTTCAACTGATACAGGGATTGTTAGAGAGTTATTGGGTGTTACTATCGTTCCTAGGTATCTAAAAACAGAAGGAGAGCCACTGAAAGAAAACAATCTGAAAGAGGCTCTAAAAATGGCCCTGATTAAAAAAGTCCCAAGGATTCAGATACTCCAGGAGTACACTTGGCCCATAATCGCAGCAAAATACAAAGAACTTTATGTGCGGCATCTTAGTTAGCCGAAACGGAAAAGGAAACAATAGCTTCATCCAAAAGCGTGGTCAGGACATGACCAACACTGTTCAGGTTGGGGACTTTACTTTCACCCATAACCTCCTTCATGTAACAGGAGAGATGACACTACAGCCGTTTATTGATGGGAATATAGTCTGTCTATATAACGGTGAGATATACGATAGACCATTCAACAAGAGTGACGGAGAGAACCTGATCCCACTCTACAAGAAACACGGCATTCTCTTTGCTAACGAGCTAGATGGGGAGTTTGCCATCGCTCTCTATGACTTCAAATCGGACTTAGCTCTATTCATCACGGACCGCTTTGCTACGAAGCCTCTCTGGGTAAGTGGTGTGGAGTGCGCGAGCTATCACAGCGGTGTCGGAGGAGTGGAAGTGGAACCGAATACTGTTTTAGGAGTGAGTATTTCCGATGGAAAGGAACTGTTCCGAGTGAACTACCACAAATGGGACTTTATCCAGAAAAAAGACACCTACAATGATTGGATCAAGGCTTTTGAAGAAGCTGTTAGGAAACGAGCCACAAGCCGGTGCTTTCTCGGACTTTCCTCTGGCTATGATTCAGGAGCTATCAGCAAGGAACTCACTAATCAAGGCTGGGACTTCAAGGCTTTCTCTATCCTGAACAATGAAAACGAAGAAGTTATCAAAGAACGGGCGAAATACTGTTATGAATTTGAGTCTCTTGAAGTCCATGAAAACGGGCTTTTGGCAGACGTTGAAGATATTAAGTATATCGCCGCTCATAGTGACGGGACTGTAAAGAGAGACATTGCTTCCTATGGTTTGGCGACTATCTGTAAAAAAGCCCAGAGAGAGGGTCGTAAAGTCTATCTTTCAGGCCAAGGCGCAGATGAGATCATCGGAGACTATAAGCTGTACCCCAACCAAAGTAATTTCAAAGGCATTTTCCCTGATAAACTGTATAAATGGGAGAATTTCACGAATGGCCTCCAAAGAGACTATATTCACAAGGAAGAGCATGTCGGCGGGGCGTACAGTATAGAAACCAGATACCCGTTTTTGGATACTGCCGTAGTCCAAGAATTCCTTTGGTTGAAGCCTGAACTCAAGAATGCTCGGTATAAAGCCCCAATTGCTGAGTATTTAGAAAGAAATAATGTACCATACGAGAAAGATAAAAAGCGTGGCTTCAGACCTGTATGAAACAGTTAAGAAATGAACCAGTATCAGAGTATAGGCGGTTCTATAACGACTGGATCAGAGAAAATGTCGGGAAAAACACCAAAGTTCTCGATGTTGGAAAGAGTCAGTTCTGGGAATATGGGTTTGATACGATTGATACCAATCCAAGGCTCAACCCAACGATTATAGGTGATATATGCGATAATACGATAGACAGCGGTTCCTATGATGTAGTACTGGCGAACGGAATGTACGAATTCGTCAGTGACCAGCAAAAGATGATAGACGAGTGTTTGAGGATAGCCAGAAAGACAGTAATATTCGGGTTCGTCGGTAAGGACTACAAACCATATAAAAAAGACTGGAAATACTACGAATTTAAGGAAAAGTTACCGGAGCATACACTCATGAGTTTTAATAACGAGTATCACTACCTCATATGTCAAAAGAAATCCTAGTCAGATTGTTGGAGTACATGGTAAAGCGAAGGATAGTGAAGAAAGAGGCAGAAAACTATGTGTTTAGTAACGGACAGGAAATAACCTGGGAAATGCTTCAATACGATAAGTTTAACGCCATTAAACAAGTGCTGGATACACTATGAGTAATATAAAGCTCTCGATAGTCCTGCCGTCCTACCACGACAAGTACAACCGAAACACGGTAGAGGATATACTCAAGAATTCAGCCTTAGGAAATGCGCTGGAGGTCATAGTGGTTCAGGATGGCTACTGGATGCCATCTGATTGGATCGTAGACGACCCAAGAGTACGCTATGTGCATTTGGGGAAAAACAGAGGAATGAGAGGGGCGATAAACGCCGGGGTGGCAGTCGCCAGAGGTGAGTTCTTCATGCGCCTCGATGAGCACTGTTGTTTCGGAAATGGTTTCGACAAGATACTAACGGACGCCTGCAAGGAGAATGAGGTAATGACCGCAACCAGGTATTTCCTTGACCCAGAAAAATGGGAAGTGATGAACCCAGATGAATACCCGCCTGTCTACCACGAGAGACTAGACATAGTGAATGTAAGTGAAGGAGTGAGAAAGTTCCACGGGAAACCTTGGAAAGAACTAGATGAAAAGAGAAAAGATGTGCCAGTTTCAGAAACCTTCGCCATGCAGGGGAGCATGTGGATCGCTCACCGAGACTTCTTTCTAAAGACTGTCGGGGAATTGGACACCAAGAACTATGGGCCGCTGATTCAAGACTCTGTAGAAGTCACTTTCAAATACTGGAAAGCTGGTGGGAGACTGATGCTCAACAAAAATACCTGGTTTGCACACAAGCATCGCTCATTCAAAAGAACGCATAATAACGGCAGCCCAGAGAATCCAGCCCAGTACGATAAAGGGTACGCCTATGCTCTCCAACAAAACGAGGTCTATTACAGGCAGGTAATTATGCCAATGCAGCAGGGGATATGAAAGCCGTAGGTAAGAAAACTAAAGGCGGGCTTAGGAAATGTCCACTACACAAGTTTGGGGCTGAGTATACAAAGTATGAAGAACCATGGTTTCGGTGCGGAAAGTGCAAAGGATTTCAAGAGATTCCAGGTGTTATTATAAAAGAAAATCCGGAGAGAATAATGATAAAGAAATCGTTGATCGGAAAGCATGTAGATTACGAAATCCTATGAAACAATTAGTCACTGGATTCTATTGTTCATCAAACCGCGAGAAGCCAGAGTTTGAACAGCGTATCAGAGACAATATCCTAAAGTACTGCGGGGATATGCCTATTATCTCCGTCACCCAGAAACCAATAGACTTTGGGACGAATATCTGCGTTGGGGATCATGTTGGTGTTTCTGGTAAAAACTTCTTCAAGCAATCTCTAATAGCCCTACAACACATTAAAACGCCGTTTGCGCTGTCTTTAGAGGCCGATACGGTGTATGGGCCATCTTACTTCAATTTCGTGCCTCCTCGACTGGATAAATGCTACCGGAACAAGAACCTGTGGGTGATGGGACAGTTCCGCTCTTATTTCTTCAAGAAGGAAGAAGGAGCCACCCACTCCCAGATAGTAGGGACGGAGTTTTACAGGAAAAGACTCGAAGAACTCTTCAAAGGCAACGAAGACTGGGACTATGAGGAAAAAGAAAGAAACTGGCCAAAAGAGCAACTCCACGCTAAAAGGGATGACATATTCAATGTGCATGACAAGGATGAGATAGAGTATTACGAGACGGACGAGCCTGTGATTCAGATTAAAACCTCTCAAAGCATGCGACACTACACGAACTCTGACCGGATACCACGATACGAACTGCCTTTCTGGGGATCAGGTAAAGACTTTAGAGACAAGTTTTACAACCTAAGCACTGGAGAACGGCATTGAAAAACATCCTCATACATCTCAACGGCCCGGACTACGAATGGCAAAAGGAAGTCGAACCTTTGCTGAAGATTCAGATTGACAATAGTTTAAGGTTTTGGAAAAGAGAGGATATAGTCTTGGTCACGAACTTCGAGTACGAATACAATGGAATAAAGGCACTTGTTCTACCTGATTCGTTTTACTGTGATTTCAAACCAACTGTTACGAAAGTGAAGGTTATCTACCACCTAATAGGCAGAGGGATTGATGGATGGTTCCACGATTTAGACGCCTTTCAGCTTGAACCCATAGACTTCACGCTAACCAAAGACATGGCATTGACGGATTACGGCGCCACCACAATCAGACCGAGCTACGGTAAACGGTGGAGCACTGGGAGCTGGTTTTTCAAGAGAGAGGCCAAAGATTTATTCTTCGACATACTTTATCGGTGTATAGTTGATAATGTCAATGAGGAAGCTGCGCTTGGAAGAATCCTAAAAGAGAATAGGAGTCTCCTTCGTAGGATAGAAAAGCTCAACATCACCTATAATTTCGCAACGAGAAAGAGGGATGTAGAGAAGACCATGCAGATCGCTGAGAAACCACTTAAAGTCCTACACTTCCATCCCTATGATACAAGACCACTCTCCAACGGAATGACCAACATGGAGTACTGCCTACCACTCATGCCAAAAGAATTACAACCAATTTTTAAAAAGCACCTATGAAGCAACTCCTCCTCTATGTGAACCCGAAGAAAGAGTTTGATGAAGAAACAGCGAAGCTCGCAAAAATCCAGATTGAAAACAGTCTTGGACTTGGCTGGAAGCCAGAAGATATACTCTTTTTTACAAACTTTCCCTATTCTTTCATGGGGATCGAATCTACCATCGTCCCGGATGAGTGCTACAATAATCTCCATCCACAGACAACCAAGATCGATACGATGGTCTACCTTTTTGATAATGGATTCATCCAAGACGACCTGTACTGGCTCCATGATTTTGACGCTGTTCAGCAGGAGTGGATAACCGAAGAAGAACTAGAACTCGATGGAATCGACATAGGGTTTACGGACTATGGCCGAAATGACAGATATAACGGGGGAAGCGTCTTCGTTCGGAAAGAAGCGGTAGACATATACCGAGAGCTGAAAGATCAAGTATATGAGCAAAACAAAGGGAATACCGGAAAGGTTCTCAACGAAGAGGATGTTCTCATGTACTTGATGAAGATCGACTTCAATGGTATGAAGCAAAGAATAAAAAGGCTAAGTATTGGTTACAACTTTGGGATAAAGCAGATGAAACTGTGCTATGAGAAAGCGAACGGAATGATCAAGGTTCTTCATTTCCACCCAGAAAGAAAGTACCCCGGATGGGGCAGAGCGTTTGATATAGTCTCTACTGAGAATAACGAGTTAGAGAAACCAATTATGACCGAGCGCCTAATTAGTCTCTTTGAGAAATATGGAATTACCAGAACCCGTTAAAGACCTAGACGAACTCCCGAACCACAATCGACGGCGGTTTTGGGATTCCTTCATGAAAAAGTACGACTGTCAGAAAATAGCTGAAATCGGTGTTTATAAAGGCGAGAACTTCCGTAGAATGGTCGCCCATAGGCCTAAAATCGCTGTAGGCGTGGATATCTGGAAGGAAGAGGGAATACCAGGCCAAAACGATTCTGATCACTCTCAGAGCGAATTAGACGCCATGTATCGCAATCTGTGTTACAAGTACCGAGAACACCCGAATATCAAGTTTCTAAGGGACTATACGGTAGAAGCAGCCAGTATCTTCCCTGATGGATACCTGGATTTTGTCTATATAGATGCGAACCACACTTATGAAGGGGCTAAGGCTGATGTCGAGGCTTGGTTTCCTAAAGTCAGGGAGGGTGGTTTCGTGGTCGGAGATGACTACTGGGATCGCTATTCCCCGAAAAGACATGTCCGTTTTGGTGTCGTCCGAGCCGTTAACGAATTCGCTGCGAATAACGGACTAACGGTTTATCCCATCTCCCTGCACGGGTGGTGCATACTGAAATGATCGTTGGAAAAGGAGACATCGCTAGCGTCTTGCCTGAGAGCGATCTGCTTTTCTTCGCTTCTGGTGTTTCAAACTCAAGGGAAACCAACGAAGACGAGTACGCCCGAGAAGTCGACTTGCTTCTGAAACAAGACAAAGATAGTCATGTCGTCTATTTCAGCTCTTTAGGTGTTTTCTATGGAGATACCAGATACTTTTCCCATAAGCGGTTCATGGAGTCTCTCGTCAAAAAGACATTCAAAAAATACACGATTATTAGGCTAGGCAATATCTCGTGGGGGAAGAATCCAAATACCATCATCAATAATCTAAGGGCCAAGATACAGGGCGGAGAGAAGCTTGAAATCTACAACGAATATCGGTATATTATAAGCAAAGAAGAATTCATCCACTGGATCAGTTTGATACCAGACTGGTCGTGTGAGATGACTCTTATCGGGAGAACACTGAAAGTAGCGGACCTCGTGAGGGAGATAAAATCAGGTAAAATCTAAACTTCGGCTTCCTTCCACGGCTGAGTCAAGACAATGACTATTTCGGAGGGAGTGAAGCAAAAAGGGAACCCCTACTGGATTCCGAATACCAAACGGTCTGATCTACCGGCCTTTTTTGTGTCTAAAGGGTTTAAAAAAGGAGTTGAGATAGGTGTTTCTTGGGCGCAGAATATCATCGATTACTGCGAAGCCGGACTGGAAATCTACGGGGTTGATCCTTGGGCTGAGAGCACTGATGAAGAAACCTACCGAAAGGTCATCAGTATTGACGGAAAGTACGGGAAAACAGCCGAGGGAGTTTATCAACTAGCCAAGCAAAGAACTGAAAAGTACCCGAACTGCCACCTCATGAGGATGACTTCATTTGAGGCTATTGAACATTTCCCTGATCGCTCGCTGGATTTCGTTTACATCGACGGAAACCACACCTTCGGGCATGTCGCCATGGATTTGATGAAGTGGTGTCGGAAGGTGAAAAAAGGCGGAGTAATCGCAGGTCATGACTACTACTCGCACTCAGAGAAACAGCAAAGAGTGTATCGCGGAGTTGGGGCTATCGTCCGGGCTTTTGCTGATGCCTATGACTACAACGAACCAGGAAATAGCTGGTTTGTATTAGGAAGTAAGGAAAAGCAAGAAGACGAGGAAAGCACACTTTCGTTTATGTTTATCAAAAACTGGTAGCCTATGGAAAAATGCGCCATATTCTACACCGATAACAAGGTAGGGAATCCAATAAAGGATACTGTCCGGCGTTTCATAAAAGAAGCGGGAATTCATGTAACCTCAACCTCTTTAAAACCCATCCCATTCGGGGACAAGAACATCGTCCTAGAGGGCAGGGTACGAAGCTACCCGACCTACCTATATCAGATTTATACGGCACTGGAGAATGCTCCTGGTAAGTATGTTTTCTTTCTTGAGCATGATGTTCTCTATCATCCGTCACACTTTGACTTCACGCCACCGAAAGATGATGTTTTCTACTACAACGAGAATGTCTGGAGATGGAAGCTGCATGATTTCAAACTGATTACTTACGATAAGATGCGGCCCCTGTCCTGCATGGTGGCTAATCGGGAATTTGCATTGGCCCACTACAAGAAGCGGATCGAAGCCATGGAAGCCATGGGGATGGATGAATTTAGGAGTCGAGAGCCAAGAATGGGACGGGTCTGGGGGTATGAGCCCGGAACCAAGAAACGCCGAAGAGGCGGGTTTTCAGACGATGAGTGTGAAATGTTCACCTCAGCCCTCCCGAATATCGACATCCGGCATAACCGTACCTTTACCAGTGTGAAGTGCGACAAAACGGACTTCAAGAATGTCCCTGAGAATTGGAGAGAGATAGAGGTAGATGAAGTTCCCGGCTGGAATCTACGGGAGATATTTAAGGAAGGCATGGAGAATCACTCAATCCATAGTGATAAGTTTTACTCAAAAGTATGATGCTTTCAGTTTTAATCCCTGCTAGAAACGAAGAATGGTTGGCTCGAACCATTCAAGACATTTTAGAGCACTCCGAAATTGAAACGGAGGTAATCGCTGTTCTGGATGGACAGTGGGCTGAACCAGGAATCCCTCAGCATGACAGAGTGAACATCATCTATGTCCCTGAATCAATAGGACAAAGAGCAGCCACTAATCTCGCGGCTAGACTGGCTAAAGGAAAGTATGTAGCGAAGTGCGACGCTCACTGTGCTTTTGAACAAGGATGGGACAGAAAGATGGTCGAGTTCATGGAGAAGCACAGACCCACAATTGCTGCGCCTAAAATGAGAAATTTGTGGGTATTCGATTGGAAGTGTGGTCACTGTGGCTGGAAGAAATACCAAGGCCCAACCCCGACAGAATGTGGAAATTGCGGTAAGACAGACAAGATTAAAAAGAAGATAGTCTGGAACCCTAAAGAGAGGCCTCAATCGTGGTCGTACTGTTTTGATGCCGAGCCCCACTTTCAATATTTCGAGGATCACAAGCATCGTCCGGGCGTAAAAGAAACAGCCAGAAACGAAGGTTGGAGTGAAACCATGTCTCTTCAAGGGTCGTTTTTCATGTCATCTCGTGAGGATTTCTGGAGACTCAAACTCTCGGATGAAGCCTACGGTTCCTGGGGGAATCAAGGGATTGAGCTGGCTTGTAAAGCATGGCTTTCTGGTGGAAAGGTTTTGATTAATCACAATACTTGGTATGCCCATCTCTTTAGGACTCAGGGGCTCGACTTTACACCTGATTATCTCCGTTCAGGAGGAAATGAAGTACAGAGAACTAAAAAAGGAGTGAAAGATGATGTTTGGTCACAAAAACTACCATACCAGATTCACCCAGTCAGTTGGTTAGTAAAGAAGTTTTGGCCTGTAAATGGATGGACAGACGAAGACCTAAATAAATTACTTGAGTTTGAGGCGACGCTCCCTAACCAGCTTCCTAAATAATTCAGGATTCTTAGCGTAGTTATCCCTATTCCAAGCCCTATGACAAATCATGCAGCGTCTATGACCACGAACTGGCTCTGGAAGGAGATGACCGCTCTTACAGTGTGTCTGTCGAGCTTTTTGAGCCGTAGCACCATTACCTCTAAGAATGTTCTCAGTATCAGAAACAAGGCGAAGATGGGATGGGTTGCAGCAAGAACGATTATCGCAAATATGATCGAGAACAGGAATGTCTTTGCCTTTACCACTAGGGATAGGAGCAACAAGCCAAGCGTACATGAGACGATGGGTTTTATAGCAAATCTTGTTTACTCGCACCTCCCCGTATCCTTTATTCAGAGAGCCAGCCCAAATCCAGCAGCCACTTCTAGCATCAATCCGAATTTTACGAAAGATGCGGTCAGAAGAAGCAATTAAAGAATTAAAGAAGAGAGAGAAATAGTATGGTCGATATTTTCAAAAAACATCTTCCAAAAAAGGGCCTAAATGAATCTGACGATTGCACTGAATGTGGTCATGCTTACGCTGAACACAAAGTTTATCCAGGTGGAAAGTGCGCCAAGTGCCATAACCCGAAAAAAGGTTTCGGTTGCAACGGATTCAATCTCGGCATGACAGTGGAATATGACGATGAGCCGGATGAAGTGACTGGAAAGCCGTGGAAGGTGCGTATCTTACCAGGAAAATTACTCAAAAATGGAAAACAGCCTAAAAATTGACTGTAGTGTATCGACCAGACGGCTGAGTCGGTACCTGATAAAGACAAGGGTCACAAAGTACACTCGCTCTCAAAAAGTCGAACGGGTGTCTTCTGAGTATTTCTTTCAATGGAAAAACGCTAGGAACGACTTACTCGGTCTAGTAACGCACCCGTTTCAAACCGCTCCAAGGGTCTCATTCGGACTTTCTGCCCTTCTCCTCGCCCTACTAGGCAATGAAGAGAAGGCCACTTTCGTCGCATTCGTCGGTGCATTGACTCTCGACAGTGCGACCGAGAGTGACGATACAGCGAGCTTCAATGTAACGGTTGCCTCAAACACCAACCGAATCATGTACATGGGATTCGGTCACTACCAGAGTGGCGACAACATTTCGGCTGCCTCATACAATAGTGATGCGCTTTCTGAAGTCAAGGCGCAAGCCGGTTCCTTCGGTGAGCGAGCTGGTATTTGGGGACTTGTTGCTCCAGACACAGGTACTAACACCTTTTCTATCACAGGAAATGATTCATGGTCTGGATACGGAGTCGTTAGTATTTATGGTGCCGATCAAAACCTTTCAACCAACACGGCCGGTGGGAGTGATGACACTTCTGTTGACCTCACAACTTCAGTAGATAATGCTTGGGTCATAGCCGCCATCGGAGCAGAGCCAGCCATCACCATGACCACCACGAGTGGAGTTGAGGACATGAACGAACAGGGTCAGTCATTCCAGAATGCAGAAATGCACCATGTGAACAAAGCGACAGCCGGGACTCAATCGATGACATTTAGTCTCAGTTACGGTGCCCGTTCAAATATTGCTCTTTGTGAAGTGAAGCCAGCCGCCGCGGGCTCAACATCACCATCCGTTTCTCCTTCCGTGTCACCTTCGATCAGCCCAAGTAGAAGCCCTAGTGTCTCTGTCTCTATTTCTCCATCGAGAAGCCCGTCCGTCTCACCTAGTGTCAGTCCGTCTCGGAGTCCGAGCGTTTCAGTTTCCGTAAGTCCAAGCCAGTCCCCGTCGGCTTCAATTTCTCCATCGGTTTCTCCTAGCGTTTCTGTCAGTGTTAGTCCTTCGGTAAGTCCATCCGTTTCCCCATCTGTTTCACCGTCTCAGTCACCGAGCGCAAGCGTTAGTCCATCAATCAGTCCGTCAGCTAGCCCGTCGGTATCGACTTCGCTCAGTCCTAGCGCTTCCCCAAGTGTTTCGGTTTCAGTGAGTCCCAGTGTAAGTCAGAGCCTTTCGCCATCCGCTAGCCCGTCAGTGAGCGTGAGTATTTCCCCAAGTGTTAGCCTAAGTATCTCTCCATCGGTCTCTCAATCAGCTTCGCCTAGCTCATCTACATCTCCATCCGTCAGCCCTTCAAGGAGCCCGAGTGCTTCACCGTCCGTCTCGAAATCGGCGTCCCCCAGCGTATCGGTTTCGGTTTCCCCGTCGGCATCTCCAAGCATTAGCCCAAGCGTTTCACCAAGTCAAAGCCCATCAGCATCAATCAGTCCGTCAATTTCACCAAGTGTTTCTGTGTCTTCAAGCCCGTCCGCTTCACCCTCTGTTTCCCCGAGTATTGCCGTCCCGATAAAACCGAATGTCAGAATCTTGAATCAAACAAGCGTAAGGGTTAGAATAGAAGCATATCCTTCCACACGGACACGAATTGTCTCCGTTAATCCGCGTGTAAGGGTAATATAATGGCCAAAATCATCATCACTTCCAACCCCGCTCTGGTTGAGGAAGCGCCGTACTCATCACTTAGTGCAGGATCCGCCGCAGGAGCTAGTACACTTTCCGTCTACTCCATATCAAGTTTTGCGATAAATAAGCCTCTTTTAATAGGGGAATTCGGACAGGAAGGGTCGGAAATCATCAAAACCCACACCGACACCGCCCCAACTGGAACGACAGTTACCCTCGTTACAACGCTCACAAAATCCCATCCAAAAGACACCAAGGTCTATGTTCTCCCATACGACCAGGTACAGATTTACCATGCCTCGACTACGACTGGCTCGAAAACCCTGCTCTCGACCATCGATGTAGACGAAGAATCCACAGAAACAGACTACACCGACACCGCCCAGTCATCGGGGTACTATTTCACCCGGTTCTACAATTCAATCACCACGGACTTCTCTGATTACTCCGATCCGATTCCGTATGGTGGATTTGATACCAATACTGTCGGTCACATCATCGAGGCAGCGATGCAGGAGACGAAAAAGGAGTTCAACGAAACTCTTACTTTCCAAATGCTCCTGAACGAGATTAACTCTTGTCTCCGGTATGTCCGAGGGAAACTAAAGCGCTGGTCAAATGTTCAGGAATTCGATTATGTCGTCGACCAGATGGATAGAGGAGAATACAAGTTCACTCTCCCAACGACCTACTACGACCAGAACTCTGACCGCTCTGTCCTCGATGTTAGGGTCGGCGACCGCTCTTTACGGTATGTAGACAAAAAGGAGCTGAATAACCTGATGGACGATGTGCATCTGACAACGGTTGCAACCGAAGGAACTGTCGGAGCCACGACGCTCGCTCTCACCTCGGCAGCCGATTTCGATGATTCAGGGACAATCCATGTTTACTCAGGAACGACTCAATACGCCATCACCTATACGGCGAAGTCTGGGAATACCCTCACCGGGATTCCGTCTTCTGGTGACGGGTCAATCACTGCGACTCTAGCTGCTGGCCTCAATGTTTGGCAGGGGGAAAGCGAAGGCACTCCGACAGTCTTCTCCATCGCTGACGGGTATCTGTACCTCTGGCCACTTATCAATTCGACAGACTCTGGGTTTAATATCGAGATGGATTTCTACACGGATATTGTAGAAGTCAATTCGGATGCTGATGAAATCACACTCGCACGGCACGACCTCATAAAGTACTGGCTGAAATGGATGATTCGCAACATCGTCGAACGGAATGGTCAGCTCGACTTCCAAGACGGAGACTGGCTCATGTTCAACGCCACTCTGACCGACGCGATACGGAGAGAGTCAAGTGGTCAAAAGTATAAAATGGCCCCGCAGATAAACGGGATTTCCTACGGAGAATCTCGGAACACTTCTATCGACAACTTCAAACGGCTATGAAAATTCCTGAATCAATCCAATTAAGAGATTGGTCACGGGGGAATGTCCGGACAGTCCAAAGTGCCGTTGCACCTCAAAACTCCGTGAAGCTCGCAGTCAATATGGACTCCGACAAAGAGTTGGGGTCTCTCGTTTCCCGTCTCGGGACTAATATAGTCGGGGTGCAAGCCGTGGCTTCTGGGATTTGCTACGGCCTTTCGTATTTCCGAGATACAGTCGGGACTTCACATAAACTATTTGGGGTATTTTCGGATGGGGTGAACAACGACATTTATGACATGGTTGCTGGTACGAAGTCCCTTGAAGACGACACGAAGGAACTAAAAACCCGTTTCTGTACCTTTCTGGATTCGATCGTTCGGGTCAACGGAACGGACGCTGCGAAAGCCTACAACGGGACGGCATGGGTAACGACAGGTGGAGCGTTTGATTTGGCGAACATGCCTACCGGAACAGTTGTGATCGAGTGGAAAGATCGTGTCTATACTGCCGGAGTCTCGACTTCGCCGTCGATTCTTTTCTACTCGTCTATTGCCGATCCGACTACCCGAACCGTCAGTTGGACACTTGAAAACGGCCAGATCGAAATGGAACAAGAGGATGGTGGCGGAGCCATCACGGCACTTGAAAAAGTCCCTGGATACCTCTTGATTTTCAAGGAACGCTCAATGAAGCGTTGGGACGGGAACTCTACCTACCCTGAAGATTTGGTCGGTTTGGGAGCCCCCAGTCAAGAAGCAGTCTGTCGGGGAAGAGGAAATGTCTTTGTTGCGAATCAAGAGGGATTCTGGATGACTAATGGGGAGACTTCTGCGAAGATTTCACGACCGATACAGGATATTTGGGACGCTATCCCGGCGGCCAATATTTCTTCAATTGCTACATTCTGTGATGAAACATACGCTTACGCCTACATCGGGGACATAACAGTCGGAGACAACTCGCTTACGAATGTCTGTGTCAAATACAATATCGACAGCCAATCGGTTGATATTTACTCGTACTACTCAGATTTTACGGTCTTTACCTGGTACCTCTCTTCTTCTCAAAAGGTCATCGTAGCGGGAGATAAAAACGGGCAAGCGCTGCAAATCAATACAGGAAACACGGATTACCACTCAACAACACAACCGATTTTCTGGTCAGTAGAGACTCAAGACTTAGAGTTTGGAAGTCGAGGAAAAGTGAAGGAAGCCGATACAGTATTTGTCTACACAAAAAATGTAACTCCCGGTGAACTCATGGCCCGGGCTAACTCTGATAGAGACAAAGACTGGAAATCATTTGGAAATGTCACCGACCAGGTAGAGAAAGTACAGAACAAGATAAGTGGGAACTGGCTGAACTTCAAATTAACCGGGGCTTCGAGTACCGGACAAGTCACATTTCAGGGACTGGGTTTCCCTGAGAAATCTATTAATGTGGTAGAAAATGCAAAATAACATTTTCCAGAACGGATTTAACTACAATCTTTCCAAACCGCCGCTACTCCCGCCGACGGCTTTTGGCAGGTCGAACTTCTACAATGGAACAGACCCGAGCAAGGTTGGTTTTGGCGATCCGTTTTTCGGGAAATCTAAAGTCGGACAAAGCACTTTCTCGGTAAAACCAGGTGAGAGTGTCCAAGAGAGAATCAACGAAGCCAAGGATAAAGGCGGCGGAGTTATTTACCTTGATGTCGGTACTTTCTATCTCGATGCCGACCTCATTCTTTACTCAAACATAACCCTGCGTGGGGCGAGTGGTGGTGCGACGACTATCGACTTCGGTGGCGGGGCTTACTCGGTACGGATTGAAGGAGACAATGCCTACTCAACCGGGACAGTAACGACCGTAAAAGACTCGGTTACGATAACCGGCTCTGGGACAACTTGGACGAGTGACATGGTTGGACAGACAATTCTCGTCGACGGAAATGTCTACACGGTAACGACCTTTAACTCTAGTACCTCTCTCGACCTGGATATTGGCGTCGTTACTGCTGGGGCGGCGGGGCTTTCGTATGTGATCGCTGACTTCATAGAATCTGTAAAGATCGAGGATCTAACCATCTATAATTCCTCAGTCAATCCGCTCGAAACAAGGTACGGATATTTTATTACACTCAATCTTGTAAACATTGATACTGGCGTCACTGGCTGGAATTGTCAGGATACATTCGCTCCACAATTCATCAACTGTAATGTCTACGGATGCACCACAGGAATCAGTCTTTCCAACTGTTATTTTTATACTTTCGGTACCTTTTCAGTAGCGAACTGTACAGGGGTTGGGATGCTGTTTGCGACGACCGGAAACGCAACCATGTATGACTTTGCAGTTTCTAACAATGGTGGGGTTGGCATGAAATTTACTGGGACAAATATACTCGAGTTGGTTTCCTTCACGGCTGACAGCAACGGCTCACATGGAATCGAATGTGTTGCTACATGCGACAACATAACCTTTAATGGTGGATACATCGACAACAACACTGGCGATGGGGTAAAACTGACGGCAACGAGCGATGAAAACACTTTTGCCCAGTGTAACTTTACAAATAACGGCGGATACGGATTTAATATTGCCGCCTCTTCATGTGACAATAATATATTCGGTCTAAATGTAATCACTGGGAACACTTCGGGAACTCATGTAGACAACGGTACAGGTACGGTACTCCGGGCGAATGTTGGAATCGCTGACAATAACCTGATCGAAGGTGAGATGGTCAATGGTAAAATCTCTGTAACGGTTTCGAGCAATGACATTACCCTGGCACTGAAAACAATTGCGGGAACCGACCCATCGGCAAGTAACCCAGTTTTTGTTGTCCTAGACGGAGTAACAAGGTCAGTCACCGGAGCGCTATCTAAAACACTGGCCGATGGAACAAACTGGTTTAATTCCGGTTCGACAGAAATCGGTACTCAGGAAGTCGATTACTTTGCTGGTCTCGGGTATAACTCGACCGATGGTGTGTACATAGGATTTGCTAGAAGACCGAATCTAAACGCCATTGAACTCCAGACGGGTACATCGACAGCCGAAAACTACTGGGCTGGCTCTCAAACGACTTTTGGATCGACCGACCCAATTGCTTGTATCGGTAGGTTTGCCGCGACGCTCTCACTTACCGGGACTGGTCACCTATGGACGGTTCCAACATTTACTCGGGTCAACCTCATCCAAGAGCCTATAAACGAAACAAGAAACCTTACCTTCACTATCACCCCATCCGGAAATATGACCGTTGCCAGTACGGTAACGAACCTGGCTCGGTACAAGCTCTCCGGAGACCGCTGTATCGTTGACTTTAATTTCACTGTAACCACGAGCGCCGGGCCTGGGACAGAAATTCGCTTTAACTACCCGATGGCACCTGACGATGGGACGGTAAGCTATGGCTGGGCGATTGTTGCACAAGACTCGACAAATGTGGCTGGGTTCGCGTTTTTTGAGTCGAGCAAGATTGCCTGCCGATCCTACAACTCTGGAAACTGGGGAACAGGGGCCGGTCGCGGCCCGGAAGGGGTAATCGAATACGGAATCTAATTGACATCGACTTGAAAACATAGCGGAAATAGTAGTAAGATTAAAGAAATAACATACGCAGTAATTCTTCCTTCCACAGTTATGGCGTCCCCTTATTGTGGCTATATCCTCAGATGCGAAAAAGGCACTATCCAAGCTCCCACAAGCAGCTCAGGATTTTATCACCTCTCAGAGTTACGGTGGTAATCTAACCTCGGGGGAAGTTTCAAAGTTTTATTCCACATGGAACGCTGCCGAAACCTCTCGACAGCAGAAGTCCGCTGCGCTCGACGCTAAGGCTCCTGATTTCCTTAAAAACGACCCATCATACCAGAAGCTGACTGCCGATCAGAAGGAAATCGCGATTTACAATTACGAAGTCCAGAAATCGAACAATCAGCAGAAAATTGACGCTCTCAACAAGGCCCTTGAAATGGCCACCGCTCAGGCCGACCCCTACTGGCGACAGGTCATCCGTATCGCCCAGATGGAGGTTTCTAACGGGCTGGCTGACATTCAGGGTGATTTCGCTGCCCAGAATGAGAACATCAAGAATACAATAAAGTACATCCAAGAGGACTTAGCCACGAATAAGGGAAACATCAGCCTCGAACAACAGGCTGAAATCGCCTCTCTTGCCGCCGACCTAACAGACCGACAGAAGACCTTTGAACTGAATATGGGGAAACTTGGGGCGCAAAAGGCCTCTCAGTTAGATGCTTTGGAACTCACCTATTCCAAGAACATCGATGACATCCAGAGAAATACTGATTTCACACAGGAAGAAAAGACCGCGGCTCTAGATAAGATAAATCGAGACTTCACCGTCCAGAGAGAAAACCTCGTCGGTCAGGCCGCAGACGCTGGGATGACCTTTTCAACGAAGCGGAAAATCGCCGAACAACGACTCGCCGAAGATAACAAAGGTTTAGTTGAATCCACCCAGAGACAGTACAACAACCAACTAGCTCAACTGGAAGTTGACAGGAACTTCATCACGGCTCAGAAAGGCCAACAGACGGGGAATATCGAGCAAGACTTCCAGTTCAATACTGAACAGCAGAGACAGGCTCAGGAAACCGCTGCAAGACTCATCCAGGAACATAGAGACAAAGTCCAAAGACAGTACTCGGCTCAGATTGCGGAACTGGAAACCGGAGCTGCTCGTGGTGATACGCAGGCTCAGGCCCAACTAGCTGACCTTCAACGGAAACTCCGGTCTTCGTTGGCTTCAGCAGGTCTCGCGGCTGAGAAATACTTGGGTTCTGAAAACCTCCCTACTGGGGCTCCTTCAATCGGTGGGGTGACTGGTCAAATCTACGAAGACAAGACTAAAGATATTGCTCAGCGTCAGGATGCTATCTATGGCGATCTGACTCAGCGTTCACTCAATTACCAACCGCTCTAGTATGGCTGAACTTCAAAACACTCTTACAGGTACGCTGAATCCACAGCCAGCCGTCCCGCCCATGCCGACGGGTCTTCAGGTTCCTGAGACACCGCAAAACATCACTGACAAGAATATCGGTGGTGCCATAAACACCCTTCAAGGGGCTCAAGCATCACCAAACTCTCTCATCGACTTTCAGAAGGTCATGCAGCTGACCTCTCAACAGGCATACAAAGAACGACAGACTTCGGAGATGGAAGTCGAGGGAAAGGCCTTTGACCCGACCAAAGTTTCCGGTGGGACATTCGCCTCAATCATTTCGAACCTCGAAGCTCAAAGAGGGGGAGATGTAGGAAAGATTTACGCCTCTACTCTCAATGCCTATGCTTCGGCCCAGGAACAAATCACCAATCGACTGCAATTCTTACAGGGTTTGAAACAAGCTCAAGACCAGTTTAAGGCTGAACTAAAGCTCAAAAAGGACGCGATGAAGGCCGATAAAAAGATGGCCAAGAAGCAGTACTCATTGGAAATAAAGAAACTCAATCAAGCACAAGCCCAGTGGGAAAAAGAATTCGCCCTCGCCCAGTATAAGGCAAATACGGCAAAGAATACTGCCAACATTTATCCAGATACCGGGGACTATAAGTCTTCCTATACACCATCGTACAGTCCGCAAGTACAGGCTTCTTTTAATCCAGATAGTTATTAATTATGGCTGACCAGACATTACAAAACACGCTTCAGACTGGAAGTGCCCAGGACAAAAAGAAAGCCTACGACCCAAAACGGCGGCGAGCCATGATGGATATGCTGAACTCTGGTGAAGACCCAGGGTTTGTAAAGTACAACCATGTCATGCACGGGTACGACCAGGCTGAAGCCGAAGATGCGATCAATACTTACTACCAAGTAACCGGGAAGAAAAATCCACTCGGAACGAAACCGTCTGATAACATCGACCTATCTGGTGCTTCGGCGTTGGAACGACAGAGTGTCGCCGATATGGACTCAACCATTCAGATGGCTAAAGAGGCTCAAACAATGGCTAAGTTTTCATCGACTGGTCCACTCGCAGGGAGAGCACAGCAAGTAGAAAGTTCCCTTCCAGGCGGTGGGGACAAGGAGTTCAACGAACTCAACGCCAAACTCAGCAATATCAAGTCAAACTTCATGAAGGCACTGTCTGGTGCGGCTGTGAGTGAGCAAGAAGTCAAGCGCCTTTCAAAGTTTCTTCCAGATGTTACCGATCAAGAGGAAGTCATACAGATTAAACTCGAAGCGCTAGCAAGCGAACTTGAAACAAGAAAGAAGAACACTCTCAAATCACTTGGTATTGATACCGAAGGAACGGCCCCGGAACAGCCAGCTCAAAAGTCTGTAGACGACCAAGCATACGAATGGCTGCAATCAAACCCAGAAGACCCAAGAGCGGAGAAGATACGCGCCAAACTAGAGTCAAAAGGCTATCAGCCAGTTCAAACTGCACCAGAAGAGCCGGTTCAAGAATCTCCTCTCGTAGACCCCGATACAGGAGAAATAAAGAGTAAAGGATTCTTTGAAACAATCGGTGAAGAAGTGCCTAAGTTTTTCGGTTCAGTCGCTGGTAGGGTGGGAGACGCTATGGGCGATGTTGAAGCTGAAGCGGCACAAGGAAAAGCTCCTAGTCTCACTGGACGGGCTGGGCTTCGGGCTGCCGGAGTGGTGGCTGGAACGGTGAGTGATGCTTTTAAAGCTGTCTTTAATATCGGTGTCTCCGCTCTCCCGGATGAAGTCAGAGATACCGCTGGAAAAACAATGGAAGCCGTCCTTGCAACCGACACTGGGAAAGCCGGACTCTTTGCGTTGCAGCAGGGTCAGGAAGCGTTTGAAGACTTCAAATCCAGAAACCCAGAAATTGCTAAAGACATCGAGGATGTGGCCAATATCGCTATGGCCATCCCGGCCGGAAAGGTACTCGGTGGGGTCACGAAAGAAGGAAAGAATATCGTTGGGGATACAGCCAAAGTCACAAACACAATCATCGGTAAAGAACCTGTTGCCAAAGCGAACGATATGATTTTCCGGGCCGTGAAGCCAAGCGTTACGGGTGGGAAGAAAATCAATCAGGTCAAACAAACGATGGAGACCGCGACTCGTGAGTTGGTTGATCGTGGATATTCTCCAAAGAACTTTCAAGAATACGCCGAATCTCTCACGAAAGCGAAGGCTGATGTTTGGAAAGAAGTCGAAGCACAAGTAGGCGCCTCTGGTGCTCGGGTAAATCTCAGGTCTATTGCTGACGAAGTCACTGCTATGGCAGACGATGCCACCATCGGTCGGGTTGATCCAAACGCAGCCAAGCGAATCAAGAAAATCGCTGATTCACTTGTTTCACAAGGCGACGATGTCTCAGTAGCCGAAGCCGAATCTCTCAAGCAATACATCAATGGGGAACTCAAGGGAACCTTTGGGAAGTTCAACCTCTCAGCCTCAGAAACGAACGCTAAGAAGCTCATTACTGCAAAGTTGGGTCAACAGCTCGATGAAGTACTTTCAAGCGTTCCTGGCGAATTTTCAGGCCTTAAGAAGGCCTATGGAGCTCTCTCTCAAGCCGAAGAAGAAGCCATGAAACGGCTCGTCGTCTTTGGTCGTCAGAATCCAGCGTCTCTAGTGGAAAGCTTCAGCAAGATTTCCGGTATCGGTAACATCATAAAAGGTATTGTCACTGCCTCTCCGGCTGATGTGGCTCGGGGGGCTGGAGAAATCGTCCTTGGGAAGATGCAGAAATCAGCCAACAGTGCTGACGACATGATCCGAAAAGCCTTTGAAGGGATTAAAGGTTCTGAGGAAGGATTCAAGAGCAAGCTCTTCAATGTCCGTCCCGGTATGAATACTGTCAGCACCGAGAACATCACTGGATTAAACGAAGCCATCACTCAGACTACTAAGAACCTCGAAACAGCTACTAAAAGAGGCGCTACTAAAAGTGTCATTAGTAAGTTAAACAAGCAGTTAGATGAACTGTATAAAAAGCGTGGGAGCTTAAAGTAACCATATGCCAAGAAAAACAGCAGGCAAGCTATTGCCTCGAAAGGTAGCCAAGAGTGCCAAGCAGATTGCAGCAGCCACGAAGACTATTCTCAATTATGAGAAAGTCCAAGCCTATAAGAACCGGGTTTCAGATAACCTCGAAGTGTTCTTCATGGGATTTGTAACTGGATTCGCTGTGTGTTTTATAGCAGCACTTATTTCTGTCAGCATTGCTCTAAATGTTTAACTTTCTCCCATCTCTCTATCGAGTGCATACGACCATGAGAAGAAATGTCTATAACCTCTAGATTGTCTAGTCTATTGTCAGAACGATTGTGGTTAATATGGTGCACATGCTCTTTCCTAGTAAGTTTCCTCCCAATATGTTGCTCCATTAGATAACGATGTTCCAAAACCTGAACTCCACCGATATGAATAAATCTGTACCCATCACTTTTCCTAGTAGTTCCACCCTTCCAATTATGATTCTTTTCTCCAGTATGCTCTCCCTTCTTAAACTTAGTGCTGTTTGTTGCGAGGTTCCCGAGCACTTTCCCCATACAGATTTTAGAGCAATACCGAAAGCCATCCTGTCTGTGGAGCACAACATACTTACCAGTCTTACAGAATACACAATGCATTATTTTCCCTGTTTTCTTACGCCCCATAGTAAATTAAGTTAATTGTATAATATGACTATAGCACCAGTAAGTAGAAGAAAGCAATATCAAGTCGCCGGAGCCTGTGCCTTGTTTATCGTGCATGTTTTGAGTGTATGACCGAAGTAGAAAAGAAATTCGAGGAGCATCTCGAAGGATTCCCAGCGAGACAAAAGGAGATGCTTGAACGATTTGATGCTATATCAAAACAGATTTCTGTCGGCCTTACACATCCTGAGCCAGCCCCAAAGACAATCGCCATGATTGGCGCTATGGCCGACGACATGGCAGAGGTAAAAAAATTGAACGAAGAATGGAAGTCAGAAATACTCAGTAAATTCCAAGAACTCGTAGATAATAACAAGAGACAAAATCGGGTTCTCTTTGGCGATCCAGAAGACAAGGACGACAAGGGTATTCAGGGGATGGTGAAAGATATTCACACGAAGATTTCTGGTGAAGCTGGGTTCTGGGACAGGATTTTCTTCATCGCTAAGGTCGCCGGGTCTGTAACTGCTATCGGGTTTTTAATCACCGGAATCATTGCTTTCGTAAAGAAATACTAGGACTCCCCTGTCTGTCTTCAACGATAGACAGGAGCGCCTTTCGGGGTTAAATGGGGGGACATGGACTCCAGCCCCCACGCTCCGCCACTCATGGAGTTGTCATGTATTGTGCTCAATGTAATAAGCCCTGCCCGTGGCCGTATGCCCGTGAAGCGGGTGGCCTCATCTTCGATACCCGGCAATGCTGGGAGAACTGGAGGAATCATGTCGCTCATTCGTCTAGCGGTCCAGGCTCATCTGGACAAGTCACGACTGACCATCCAGGAACTCCTGGAAGCGGCGTACTACAAGCGGTACGGCAAGCCGATGCCGCCGGATAGTCTCCTTGAAGACATCCGTCGTTGGGAAGCGGGAGAAAACAATCTCCCCTACCTGTACGATTTCACTTTCGGAACAACCACATGAGAAAGGAGGAATTGAGGCTCTAATAAAGCCTCTTTTACTTTGCCTATTGACATGCCTTGTACATGCCTGTATACTACAGGTACTTAACCATTGAAAACAATATGCGCCAAGAACGATACACCGTAGCCCAGTTCCTCGGGAAGAGAGGCAAGAAGAAGATACAGAAACTCGATAAAGCCGCAAAAGAAAGAAACCTCTCAAGAAACCAGTTAGTCGAAGTGCTGGTAGACGATTTCCTAAGCCCAGTAATCCACGAACAGAAACTCTATGAACAGTAGAAATCCAGGCGAAGGACTCAAAATGGTACTAGACTCAGTGTTCAATTTCCTCGGGGTACTAACATTTGCCGTCCTTGCGCTTGCTACCATGATACTGCTCTTCCCGGTCGCGCTTCTCACTCGTTTTGAGTCTCACTGGGAACGAGCCAAGAAGAAAGAGGACGACTGGATGAGTAGGAGAGAAAATTATCTTAAATAATATGCTCACCTCCCTCAGAATCTTCTGGAAACTCGACCTACGGAGACTCGTCTGCCGGATCGTCAGGAACCACAAGAACAGGACAATCGTAGAAGGTAGAAACATGGCTCACTGCCCCGACTGTGGAAAAGTCCTCCGATACACCATGATTAAACCGCCTATTTATAAGTGGAAGTAATATGCACAACCAAGAAACCTGCGACCTATGGGACCATAGCCACGAAGGCAGCCTAGAGGACAGAGTAGAACGCCTTGAACACCTCGCTGACGCAATAATCGACACCATCAAATACCACGCCGAAACGCCCTGTGTCGGGTGTAAGAAGGAACAAGCCTCGGAGGAGAACATCGTTGGTGACTATTGGTTCAAGGTGGAAAAGGCTGAGACTGGTTATGTCATTACTGGCGGTTACACGACGCTTGACTTGCAGCTTGGTGGGAAAATCATTTCTCAAGGCAAAGACGCGAACGAGGTATTTAGCATGGCTGCTGACGCATTCCTAACCGGCCTCGATATTCCAACCAAACCACAAGAAGCCTCGGAGGAGAGATTTCGAGAAGGCTTGCGATACTGCGTAAACGGTCACGCCCATATAGTGCGGGTGCGTGGTGGAGAAATCATAGAATCAAAAAGCTGTGGTGAATATCTACAGAAAAAGGCTGCTGAGAGTGCTGAACAATGCAAACCACAGGAGGAACCAAAGGAGTATGGTATTCCACCGCAAGATGGTGATGGGCAGTGCTGCACAAGAGGGATTTTGCCAGGAAATAAACGGTGTCCTATTCACTACCAGAAAGAGAGTGAGTCAAAGTGCGAGTCGAAAGAATGCATCGGTTACAAGAACGGCTACGCTGATGGAGCCATGATTGAGAAAGAGCAAAACGCTCTGAACAACTCAGTCGCCATCATCCTCCCTCGTCCCAAAGGCATGTCTATCGAAGAGTCAATCCATACATTCTACGAGTGGATGAAAAAAGAGGACAAGTGGCCTACATACAACGACCAAGACTTCCTCAAGCTCTGGCAAGAATGGCTGAAAACCATAACTCACTAAAGGCACTCAAGTATGGAAAAAGATGTACTTCAAAAAATGATTGACAGTAACGGGCGGTATCTTATCGCAAACAGGAGAGGCAGTGATGGCGACCAGCAGGCTATCTTTATAGGGCCAAATGTCAGCCGTGAATACTGGGTAGATGATATTGGAAAACTTCCCTACGATGATGTGCAGCGGTTCGCTAAAGAGGAGTTGATGACAATTATCCATCTTGGGAGTGAATACGGTCCGTTCCAGTATGGTATTTATAGGGACCAGATAACTCAGGTGACAGAAGTAACTTGCGAGTCAATGAAACTCATAGTCCACTGTTATCAGAACAAAATACGAGATTACTACAAAGTCTTGGAAGCGATGAAGTTGCTAACAGAGGAAGAAAAACAAGAGAAACAAGCAGTCTAACCAACCATCTAAATAGCTATGGAATACTCTGAACTAAGGTGGGCAATAACAAAACTTATTATAGTAATACCTTTACTGGCTGGGTTTCTAGGAACCCTTGGTGTGCTGGCAGCTATGTGGGTGGTGGAGATTCTTAAAAGAGAAAGTAACCGCTAACCCCTATGCCTAACAAAGAACCAACAAAGGAGTGGCAGTGGAGCGATGAGTTCAGTCGGCTAACCAAAACGATGGATGGGCAGTATCGTCCTAAGCTGAGACTTCTTTTCTCCCAAGCCATCCAAGAAGCAGTAGATAGAGAAAGAACCGAGCAAGCAGCGGCAGACATGAGAATGACTGAAGAAATCATATCTAAGTACCAGGCCGAATTGATTGAGAAGGTGAGAGGACTGAAAAAGTATCACAAGGAGTTTGAGTGCAACGGTGCGTTTAATGGTAGAGGTTGCTACGAGTCGTGGTGTGAAGACCAGACTTGCAGAAACGCCCCGAAAGAACATAACGAAGCCATCGAGCAGGTCATCGCTTTAATCAAAGAATAGGTATGAAATATCTCTACGGAATCCAACCAACAGGCCGTCTCCACATCGGGAACTATCTCGGAGGATTAAAACTGGCGATTGAGAAGAGGGCTGATATTCTCATCGCGGATTACCATGCTATGACCACAACTGATGTAAAAGTGATAGATGTAATGATGTATGAGGTAGAGAAACAGCTAATGGACCTCGGTGCACTCGATACTGATTTTCAACACCCATACCACACAGAACTCTCATGGCATATACAGTGCATCACACCCGTCTCTGACCTCGAACGCATGACCCAGTGGAAAGACAAAGGAAAAGGCAACGCCGGACTTCTCACTTATCCCTGTCTCATGGCGGCTGACATTATTCTCTCGGGCTGTGACGCTGTAATTGTAGGGGAAGACCAGGTGCAGCACATGGAGTTCTATCGTCGAACCTGTAAGCGTCTCGGTATCAAGAAAATCGCTAAGACGGTACTGACCGAAACCCCGCGCATCATGTCCATCAAAGACCCATCAAAGAAGATGAGCAAGAGCCTCGGGGACGAACACTGCCTATACCTAGGAGACCATGAAGCCAATCGGAAGAAAATTATGAAAGCCCCCACTACTCCTGCCGGAGTCAAGAACCTGAAACAGATAGCTAAGGGACTTGGAATCGAATACGACGCCAAGAACAACAAAGCGTCAAAGGAACGACTCGCTGATTCTCTAGAGAGAATATGAACTGCGATCACAAAGACTGCCAAAAACCATTTGTTATAACCTGGCTGAATATCGGGCGGTTTTGTTCTGAGCATTTCAACCAAGAATACATCCGGCGTTACCCAGAGGCATTGACAGAAGATACTAGATATTACTCGAAAAGAGGTGGTAAAATGAAAGAACCTGATACCACCGTAACGAGCTAAAGGCTGGCGGATAATCCTTGTTCCATGTTTTATTTCCATTGATGAAAGAATCGCTGAAGCACGCTCTTTTTATCTCCTCTGTCGTCGCCTTTTCATTGGCGGCTGCCTATTTCTGGTTACAATCAGTATTCTCCTTATTTGGGCAGCTTGCGTTCTCTACGGGTGGATAAACAAACCAGCTACATTCCGTCCCCAGATCGTTGCTAACGGCCCCGTCTACGAACCCCATCCCTACTACCCAGAGAAGAAGATAGTCCCTGATAATCTAAAGGAACTAGCGAAATATGAGCGCCTCGAAAGAATCACCGAGTGAGTCAACTATTTCTTCAACCAACCAAAACATCGAGTTTGTCTACGGGCCTGTTCTCCTCGATGAAAATGCTATCTATTCCAAAGTCGATCTTGTGAGGGAGATAAATAAACTAAAGAAGGAAATTTATGTACTTACAAACCGATAAGAGGTGGTCTGGGCTAGACATGGACTCTGTGCCGTTTAAAATTGGCCGGTGGGGTTGTACCGTCACCTCGGTTACAAACGGCCTTCTAGCGTTAAAAATGGGCCTATTAAACCCGAAACAAGTCTCGGATAAACTTTCTTTCACTAACCAGGGACTTTTGCTCTGGGGTTCGACTAAGAATGTCGGACTGGATATGGTTTCGTATTCCCGGTACTTCAATAAAGATAGAGCACAAAAGGCTCTCAAGTCTCCGATCGAGTTTTGTATCGTAGAACTTGACCACTGGCACTGGGCTTTGGTTTGGAGCCTGAAAGCTGGGGTCATAATCTACGACCCGCTGTTCGGTATCCGTCCGATGTGGCCAAAGTACAAGAATATCACTAAGACCGTAATTCTCCGTAAGATTTAGCTATGGACAGCGCTAAACCTCATGTGACACGCTACAATGAGCCACAACGAATGGATTTAGGTCAGGTATACATTGACCCTATTCCTGAAAATACGACTCCTACAGGTCAATTTTGGCGATCTCCTAGATTCTGGCTCATCGGTGCAGCCTCAACCGCTACCGTCCTCACTTCTCCTGATTTTAATTCAATGACCTGGAACTTGATTCTCGGACAGATAATCCAGTATTGGGCTACGGCCGCAGCGACTGTCGGTGTCCTCGACCGCTCAATCGACGCCATAAAGAAATAACTATGTTAAGCCTCCTCGTATCGCTGGTAGTAGTCGGTCTCATCGTCTGGGTACTCCTGTGGGCTTTGGCCGAGGTCGGACTCCCCGAGCCTTTTGCTAAAGTGGCCAAAGTGGTCATCGTTCTCTTTGCCGCTATCTGGCTCATCAATCTCTTGATGCCTTTAGCTGGTAACAAGAGCCTGTTCTAGCCTCTCTCTTGGCCTCTTCGGGGGCCTGGACTAGAGTTTAGAAGCACCTTTCCAACCTGCCGTTTAGTCAAGTCAAAGTCTATGTCAAAACACTACAAAGGTGACGCAGCGAAAGATGAAGTCTTATTGTTCGATGTGCCGAAAGTTAAAGAGAAAAGTTTGGATTACCTAACCATTGAGAGACAGTTGAAGCACCTCACTGGCGAGATACTCACTATAATCGATGCCTCTTTCACTGACCCGATACAGAAGAAGGCAATCAAGGACCTTGTGAAAGATAAATTCAGTGCTCAGTTAAGCTGGGTATATGAGTTGTGTGGATACCCATCTGGGAGTATCCCAGCCCTTATGGACCCGGATGGTGAAGTCAGAGCAAGGTAAATAAATATCCTAATCTAAATAGATTAGACGGCAGGTTAGAGGAGTGCTTTGACAAAATCCGTTTTCTAGCGTATACTCTCCAATAGTTAGTTACCGTTGGAGGGTAGCAAATAGAATCCACTCATCCTCCAACGATGGGTGGATTTTGTTTCTTTATAAAAGATGTGGATTGATGGGGGAATGGCGGCGCCCCGAGCGGTCATAAATCCTGTAAGCCATGTGGGAAACAATGGCGTTCCCCACCAGTCCATATCAATTGGTTCATCGACAACAGTATGAAAAAAAAGGAAGAGAAGCAATCAGACAAGTGCGAGTGCGGCGGCGAGTTGCAGGAGAAGTTCGGCATCGAATATTCATCCTGCGAGGAGGGATGCTGCGGTAGCTACAGCCGGTATGTCTACCAGTGCAGCAAGTGTAAGGAGGTCAGTTGCCGGTGAGTCAAATATCGTTCTTTCCATGGTGGTAAATGACGTAGCAAAACCGCGTACCAGTACGCCGGTCCCGTCGCTGAATATGGGATACAGCTCTAATGTCCCTGTAGGCGCATCGAGTAAGAGCTAACGGGTAGTTTTGCACCACCATAGAGCGAATGATTCGTTCTTTCAAATCTTCTTAGTAGGTGGAGAAAAGTAAACTCAGGCAATGGTAGCCAATCCAGTAGCGCGTACCGAGTACTGTGTACGCAATTTGCAAGGTGACTATACGAGTAAAAAAAGGGTGCTGATTGCGCCCTAAAGACAATCCGGCAGTAATGAGGCTAACAGCTCTGCCACTCGTCAAATCCTTGCCCTACTAAGAAGAACTGAGAGAGTGAGTCTAATCCAAGATAAATGAAACTATGACGATACAGGAAACCATAACCAAAGCCATAGAGGTAGGGTGGCAATACAATGACCCACCTCATATTGAAGGCAGGATTCCTGCGGAGTATGAAATTAACCACGATACTGTTTTCCTCGACCCTCTCTTCTGGCAGTCACTCGGGAAGGCAATGGGGTGGGGAGAAGAAGTTGCAACTTTGTCAGGAGGTAAAAAAGAGGAGTGTATCTTTGTGGGGAACAAGCGACACGAAGCACAGTGGGCAAGAGCACAGAAACAGCCAGAATGGCAATACAAATGGCACCGCTTTATTGACCATCTAGCGGATAATAAGAGTGCAGAGTCTTTCTTTGAGAAACTCTAATCCAAGATAAATAAGTGGATGTATGGATAAAAAAGAAAAGAAAAAAGTTCACCGCCATAAATGGGAACAAAACTATTCCGACTGCCCTGAATGTGGTAGCCAAGAGTATTACGAATGTGAGTGTGGAGAAATCGGCTACTGGAATCATAAAACAAAAAGAGTAGACAAACGCTAACCCTCTCAAAGAGAGCTAAATAATAATAAAAGAGTATGGAAAAGGAAAGAGTAAAAAAGATTTTAGTAGAGCTATACAACGAGTTTCAGGCTGCTCTCATAGACGCCGAAAAAAGGGGAAAGGGTAACTATACGGACGAGGACTTTGATTCACTGTCTCAATTCATTACCTACATTCACAATAACTAACCCACTGGTTTATTCCGAAGGGCGCTATGGGGATGCAAAGGTCGAAAGGTAATAAAGTGGATACCGATTGTGGGAGATATCCCTAAGGTCATAAAGCCACATTTGCATCCCGAACGCAGCGCCCCTCAGAGTAAATCACTCAGATAGCCACAGGACTTGACGCTTGACATTAAGACTTTTAACTGCTAGTGTTCCGTGCTATAATCGAGTAGACCTATGCTCCTAAATTACGACCAACTAAATTGTTGCCAGCAAAGGTTAGTGGATTCTAAGGCCGTCGTAAGCCGAGGAGCAGTCCACTAGCCTTTTTTGGTTGCAACCTATGTATGGCCAACCCTCAAACAGAAAACGGCTACACCGCGATCGCCAATGAGTTACTTGAAAAGTTCTACCACTGCCCTCTAAACGGGAGCGAATTCAGGGTCTGTCTCATGGTGATTCGGAAAACCTACGGCTACAAAAAGAAAGAAGACTGGATTTCACTCACGCAATTCGAGAGAGGGACGGGCCTTAAGAGGGCAAATATCTGCCGAACACTCAAGGAACTGGTAGCCAATAGGCTACTACTAAAGTCTAAAAATAGCTTTAGATTAAACAAAAACTACGATGAGTGGGTAGTAGCCAAACGGCTACCTAGTAGCCAAACGGGTAAAAAGGTAGTAGCCAATAGGGCAATTCAGGTAGTAGCCAAACGGCTACACACAAAAGAAACTCTTACAAAAGAAAATATACAAAAGAAAGAAGCCTTAAATAAATTTAGGGAAGATGTAAGTAAAAAGATGAGAATTAAGAGAATATAATATGGGAATGCTCGACTTTGTTCCGAGAAAGGAGTGGAAACCGCCAACCAGCATGAGTAACTATGATGGCGGTAATGAGCCAGTAGAAGTCCTTTGCGGAATGTGCGGCAATAACTTCACCGGAAAGCGCTGGATGCTGAACACCAAGAAGGATGTCACCTGCCGAAAGTGCTACGAAGACACCAGAAGTTTCTACGATAATATGTAATCAACCTCATTCCGAGGGTAAATAAAACAATATGGAAGAAATTAAAACAATAATACTAGTTTTTACAGGATTTCTCGTCTGGGTAGGATTGGTGTTGCACTTCAATGAAGAGTTCGGCGGAGGGTTTCTATCGTATATGTTTATGGCGGTAATTGTCCCTCTACTTGTATTAACATTGTGTCTCTAACCAACCACTAACTAGAGAAAAGGAATATGGTAGAGCTACTAATTTTAATGGCCGTTTCCGTTGGTTCCCTGCTGTTTATCGCCTTTAATTGGAAGGCTTTAACAAGAAGTCGAGTGCTAAGACTGGATAGCTACTGTGATAAACATGGAGGACGGTGTGAGCCTGACCATTTCAAAAAGGTAAGTCACTAATTGCTAACCCTACAGGTAAAGATTAAACGGTATGAAAACTTTGAAAACAAAAGAAACCTGTCCCTGTGGTGTGAATGGCCCGTGTTGCGATAAACCAGACCTATTCACGCCAGCACATGAACACTCCGGGGAAGCCGTATGTGAAGAATGTTACGAACTTGCGTGTGAAAACTGTGGGAAATCATGTGGGCACGAATTATGAAATCCCTCCAATCATCCCTCTCCACTCGTCTCCAATCCCTCAAAGAGAGTCCAAAGAGTAAGGCGAAGTATTCATTTCAGGCGCTCGCAGAAGAGATCGCCGCTAAATACAAGGTCCCCTGGAAACGATTCATATTCCTTTTCTACAGGGTCGAGGAGTGGAAAGTGAGAAAGGCCATGCAGGAAGCAGACACCGTGGAGAATCTTATAAAGTTTAGTCTTAACCAAAAATAATATGCCACAGCTAGATTCGTATGAATGCAGACACGATGTGAAGCACACGGAAATCGACCGCCGAGAAACAGTTATTAGTGATGACACGGTTACTGGTATGGCGCTGATGCAAACGAAAGTAATCGTCACATATTGTGCAGAGTGTGGAAATAAACTCAAAGAAGTAGATATAGTCAACTAAAAAGCCTAAGCGGTCGAATTAGGACCAAGTAATAATCTAATCTAAATCTATGGAAAGATATATCAAATGGGTGGTTGGTCCGGTGCTGGTGCTGATTGTGGTACTTATCGTTTTGGGCGTGTATGCGAAAGAAGTTGGGGCAACCTATCAGCCATCCTTTCACACAGAGTGGCGAGACGAGGGTCATGTGAAATGGGGTGCGTGTGTTGCAAACGCTGCCTGTGGAACGAGTGAGGGGACACAAACCGGAACCCAGAAGCAGGGCTGTAAGCTCGTTCAGGGAAGCGGATCGTTCGAGTGTCAGTTGGGCCACCAGCGGTATGTCGAAGTCTCACGAAGCTGTGAGGTAGAAACGCCTGTCTGTGAGGAAGAGCCTGTCGATACCTGTGAATCCGAAGAAGGAATCCAGGAAAACGGCTGTACACCAGAAGAGCCAGAGACACCGCCAGTCGTAAAGGAAGACACACCAGACAAGCCGACACTGCATAAGTCACAGGGGCCGAATGGTTCACTCGGTGACGGAACCTGTCAGCTCGAATGGAACAAGATTAAGGGAAGCAAGAAAGTCGAAATCCGCTATGCCAATGATGGTGTATTCGGTAACGGCTATAAGTCGTTTGAAACCAAGGACGACGGAGCCGAGTGGGTCGAGGGAATCACTGGCGAGAACGCCAAAGTGAAGTTCCGTGGCCGTGATAGTAAGACCGAGTGGTCAAAGGCAATCAATCTGGATTGCTAGTTTCTCTCAGTCCCTGATCCGTCGGGGGCTGGATAGAGACTTGTGCTAAAGCATACGGCATGATATAATGGATGGACTAACGAATAAACTATGGATGAACGAAAAATCTCTGCCGTCATGAGCGAACTCGCCAAGCGGAAGTGGAAGAAAGGCATCACCGAGGAAGAGCGTGAGAAACGAAGGGAGGGCGGAAGAAAGCGACAGATACAGGTAAAGAAGCAGAGGGAAGAAGCGAGACTTGACAGGTAAGCATACGGCATGCTAAGATGTAGGTACCAGTAGAGAACCGGGAGCACACGGAGTCCACATACACTGTACGCTCGTCTGGTCGCTCCCATCTCTACGGATAGCCTAATCAACCACCTCTCGTTGAGCTGCCATCTCGCTAATACCGTAACCAGTCGGTTGAGGTGCCGGACCACCGGGAGGTAATAAAACAAAAGTATGGACGAGGTAGAGGTAAAAATGGAGATCGAGCACATGGAGTATCTGAACGAACTCAGAGAATCCGGTGAAACCAATATGTTCGGCGCAGGTCAGTATCTTCAAGAGGAGTTCGGCCTCGATAAGTACGAAGCTCGAAGTATCCTGAAGCAGTGGATGGAATCGTTCGGTAAATAAACAAAAACCTAAAACAAAAATATGTACTACATGGTATTCAGCGGTTCTCTCGAAGAGTTCAAGTTCTGGCTCAAGCAGCACATGGCGGAGTATCGGCGCAACGAGTGGAAGGCTAAGCACATGACCTCTAAAGAAGACTAGTATGTACAAAGGCGTATCAGTCAATGAGCGTGACGACCGGCGTGATTTCATCCGAAAGATGGATGACCGATCAAAAGGGTTTACAGACGAGCTACTCGACAGGTATATCGACACAACTATCGACGGGTTCACACTCGAACAGGTAGGACACATGGCCTGGTATCTAGGAATCAAACACGAACAGATGCTTCGAGAAAAGGAAATGACCCTGCTACAGGGAGACAACCAAGAGCCAGCCGATGAAGAGATACCAGAATTATGAAGTCCTCATCAAAAGAAGCCGTCAAGCAATTCCTCCTCAAACACCCGGAGTACAACCACAGGAAGTGGCAGTACCACATCGCTGGGCTGATCGCCGGAGTAACACCAGAGCAAGCTGAGATAGTCTCGACTGCCCTCCGCAGAATGAGAGACTTAATACCGAACGACGCCAAAGGCGAACAGTTAGCTCAGGAATGGAGAATCGAGAACGGAAAAGACCACATCTTCGACCATATCGACAAGCAGTACGAAAATCAACCAGAAAAAGAACAGTTTAAAGTAGTCATGGTTAATGGAGTAAAATACAGGGTAAAAGCGTAATAAATAAACGAGCGAGCGGGTGAATCGCTAACTCGTATGAAAAACAAAAAACTCAAGAATCTCAAACAGTATCGAAATCGTGTCCGTTTTCAGTTCTATGTAGTGTTCCGTCCAAAAGCACAAAAGCTGTTCTTCCCAATCATGTTCCTCATCTTCTCGGTTGCCTGTACCAATCACTGGTACGACAATCGTGGAGTCTGGAAGTTTGAAAATACGACTGCAATCGAGACGCCCGAAACTGTCACCTCTCACGAGGAGAAGCGAGGAGAGACCGATGTGGTGGTAGAGACGGCGGGGGTGGAGAGAAGGATTCAACCGGCCACCCCCATCGTTGAACTCATCAAGAGCGTGTTCCATGAGGACGCAGAGAACGCCGTTAAAATCGCCCAGTGTGAGTCCCGGTATAACCCAGAGCAGATCGGCGATGAACACCTTACATTCACCCATAACGGGCAGGAGTACGGAAAGTCTATCGGACTGTTCCAGGTGCGGACCGGCGGGAAAGAGAGGAACGGGAAAGTCTGGGTGCGGTCAAATGATGTTCAGTCATTCGAGCAGGAAATGAAAGACCCAGTAAAGAACATCCAGAAAGCCAAAGAGATTTGGTCAGGTAGTAAAGATTGGTCCCCGTGGTACAACTGTGCAAAACTCAATGGAATTATCTAGTATGGGAAACATTAAATTCACAAAAGATAGACAGGTAAGAAAGTGGAATAACCCGTATAACTGGGAGCAGGGGTGTCATAAGTGTAAAAAGCCATTCGGTGAGGATGAAGTCTTCACAAGAGTCGATGTGGAAAATGACGAGTTCAGGGGAAACGATGATGTGTACTGCTTCCATAGAACCTGCAACTGGAACACTGCTGATCTAAAGTAATATGGAAAAAGACGAACAATTCATAAAACTCCTCATGCAGAACATTAGCGACGCAATTAGGGTAGCTCAACCACACATAACCGATGAGGAGTACGCTATAGCGATATTCAGAGTCCTCGGGAGAATCCAGTGGCGTAGAATGATTAACGAATTTTAAGCGTATGGCAAAGGTAATTGAAATTTCGTACAGAAAGAGCCAAAGGATACAGCTACAACAGTTCGAGCCAGTTGAGGTTGAGTGTTCAATCAAGGCCGAAGTGAAAGAGGGAGAAGACCTGAACAAAGCGTATACTGAGTTACAGGCTATCGTTATTCCACTAGTTCAAAAAGAAATCGTTGCTCTCAGAGACGCCAAGCAGACTAAACAAGAACTAGACTTCTAACTATGCCATTCAAGCCACTCACGAATATCGTCTATCAGGTGAAGTTCAACTTCGATCAGCCGAAAGTCTGGGACAACACCGATAAGGATGGGAAAGCATACAAGTCTTTTTCCTATGGCGTGGAGATAGAGGGGAAAAACGAATATTTCAATGTTTCCGAGGCAGTCCACAAAATGCTCCAATCTTTTGGTCCTCTCTCGGCCAGAACGCTGGAAATCCAGAAAGTCCAAGACCCGAACGACCTGAAAAAGATACACTGGATTTTTAAGGAGAATGGGGTGGAACTCCGACCGAGCCAGTCTCCTACACCAGTCCAGTCCCAAACACCTGCTGTAGCTCAAAATACAGCGTCACAGGGGCATTCTAGCTGCAATGAGAGACTCGATAAGGCGTCAAAAGCTTTCGCTCTACTCAGAACCGAGTTTTCTGACCTACAGGATAAGTTCAAGAGCCTCGAAATACTCGTGGAAGAAGTCGCTGGGAAACAGGCTACCGATCTCCATTTATCACTCAAGAACCGAGACATAACGGAACCAAAAACCCCTAGTCTTGAAGACGCTGCTAAGATAGTAGACAGCTACAAATCAGACCCGACTATCCCAACTATAAACGAGGTTCCAAAGGACTTTGACGCATGAAGAAGAAACCAAAAGCAAAGCTGAAAGGGTGGTATGTCAAAAAGCTCGACCAGGTGTTCTCGATTTACATCCGAAAAAAGTACTCAGACACTTTTGGAATGACGACTTGCTACACCTGCGGGAAGCGGGCGCACTACAAGGATATGCAGAACGGTCACTACATCAGTCGTGGTCATATGGCTACTCGCTGGGATGAGTCAAACTGTCGACCTCAATGCGTAGGATGTAATGTGTTCAAGAATGGGAATTATGTAGAATACGCCCACAGACTCTTACAGGAGATCGGAGAAGAAGGACTCAACGCCCTCATGGAAAAGAAGAAACTCATCCGTCAGTGGACCATAAAAGAGCTAGAGGAAAAAATAGCGTATTACAAGTCATGTATAGCGACCCATCACAACTGATAGAACTGCTCTCTAGTCTCCCCGCTAAAATACGGGACGCTGAGACTGCCTATCTCAAGAAAGCTGAGGAGCTGGAAACGGCTGAATTGACCTTTGATGTGGCTTTTGGAAACGCACTAGTAGCTTCAACCGCTCCGAACGCCACTGAGAAAAAGGCCGAGGCTACTATTGCTACGGAAAAAGAAAGCCTGGAATTGATCGGCAAGAAATACGAAGCCAAGAGAGCCGAGACCGAATGGAAGTATTTAACGGACAAATTCGTGGCGCTCCGCAAGGTGGCTAGTTTAGAGCAGGAGATGTTGAGAACTCAATTATCAGGTGAATAGACATCCAAAATAAGATACCGGAATGAGAGAAATTAAATTTAGAGCTTGGGATGGAGAAAGTGGAAAAATGTCTTCTCCTTTTCAAATGGAAGAGCTGAAGTTTGGATATCTAAAAGAAATAGATAACTCGATTATTGACGTAGAATTGGTTCTCATGCAATACATCGGACGAAAAGACAAGAACGGAAAAGAGATTTACGAGGGTGACATTGTAAAAAACCCATGCTATGAGGTGAGAGATGATGGGTCTATTCCAGACGGCATCATTGATGTAGTTAAGTTTGAAAAGTGTTGTTTCTGGAATGGACGTGAAAATAGTGAAGTCATCGGTAACATCTACGAGAACCCCAAGCTTCTATGAACACCCACTTCCAAAAGAACCAACACGCTGAATCTTTCTTAGGAAACGCCAGAGAACCACTAGAGGAAGAGAGAAAGAAGATATTAGAAAATATAGTCCTCGTAGAATCAATGGTCGGTAAGATGAAACCCGAAGAATACGAGAAGTTAGTTATTCGGTTATGGGAACAGAAGAGAGAGATAGAGGTAAAATTAAAGAACATCTATGTGGAACAGTCGCTGGGAGAATAATACTAAAGCAGTCCTCACGAGAGAGGATGTCGGAAAGATACGAGCGATGTACGCCGCAAGAAAAGAGCTAAAGTTGAATCAGGAGAAGATCGCCAAGAAGTTTGGAGTAGCGCAAACGACTATCTCACGAATCACTAGAGGGGCTGGTTGGACAGATAATTTATGGTAAAATAAGGTATGATTAAGCCACTTGGGACTCAAATCCTCATTGAAATCAAGAAAGAAGAAAAGACGAAATCAGGTATCGTCCTAGCTACGAGTGAGAGAAAGAATGTCGGGACTGTGAAAGAAATCGGAAATGAGGTAAAGGCAGTTAAGAAAGGCCAGATGATATTCTTCAAGGGATTCACCGAGGATATTGATGGACTCTCACTGATCGAAGAGAAACAAGCCCTCGCTATATTGACAGACTAGAGAATAAATAGTACTATACGAATATAGTAAAGCTAACTATGCAAAAGATAACTCAACGAGAGCAAGGTCATATCCAGTAATTGGGGCCTTGTTTTTGCTTACAAATAACTTCCACACCTATGTCAACAGAGAGACCTTTCAAAAAGCTTGTAGATGTTATTGGACGCTTTGTCATTGAAACAGATGCATATATACATGGTGAATCCACACATTTTACAAGTATCGCAGACACAGAAGAATACTTTAACGGAGACGGAACCGAGAGAGAAACCTACATTTCTAGAGAGGTAGCAACATATAGGTCGGCTGAAGAAGCCGAAAAAGGCCACAGGAAAATAGTATCAAAAGTGGAAAAGACTGGAACATTCAAAGACTGGTAATATGGGAGCTGGAAGACCACTCAAATTTGAAACCAAGGAGATACTCGATGAGAAGATCAATGAGTATTTTAAGTTATGTGAGGATAGGGGGACTCAGCCTTTTATTACAGAGCTTGCTTTCTATCTTGACACAAGTAGGGAAACATTGCGTGAGTATAAGGAGCGACCAGAATATGTTGACTCAATAAAAAGAGCATTGGCGAGGTGTGAGATGTCATTAGAGAGAAATCTCATTGAAGGAAAGGTAAACCCGACTGGTTCAATCTTCAATCTCAAGAACAATTACGGATGGAGAGATAAGATAGAGCAGGATGTCACATCTAACGGAGAATCAATCAGTCCATTACTCGTAAGATTCATTGATGCCAAAGACGATCGAAATGCAGATACCAGTCGAGTACAAGGAACTGTTCAGTGATTGGTGGAGAGAGGCTGGTGTCTATGGTGGAAGATTCTCGCTCAAGTCTCATACGGTAGCGAGGTTTTTGCTTATTAGGGCCAGAGAACGAAAGACCAGAGTCGCTTGTTTCCGAGAGTTTCAAAACTCTATCGCTGAATCCTCTCACCAGCTCTTAAAGGAACTTATAGAACAGTACGAACTGAACGAGTTTGAGGTTACGAATAGCTCCATCATCAACCGACTGAACGGATCAGATTTCATCTTCAAGGGCCTTCACAACAACGAACAAAACATCAAATCGACTGAGGGCATAGACATTGCTTGGGTTGAGGAAGCACAAACAGTTTCAAAGAACAGCCTAGAAGTCCTCACCCCGACTGTCCGTAAGGATGGGTCAAAGATTATTTACACATACAACCGACTCCTCGAAGATGACCCAGTACATACCAGACTGGTCACTGAGGGAAGACCGAACACACTCATCATCAATGTGAACTACGACATCGCATTGAAATACGGGATGATGCCCGAAGTCATTAAGGTTGAAATGGAAGATGATAAGGATAAACGCCCGGCTCTGTATAGGCATAAATGGCTTGGAGAACCAAGTAACCTTGAAAGAAAGATTTACCGGGATTGGATATTTATCGACGATGTACCACCAGAAGCGAGGCTAGAGCGGTATGGATTGGACTTTGGGTACACGCATGATGAAACGGCGATCGGGGCTATTTACCGATATAACGGAGGATTAGTAATAGATGAAATAACCTTTGCGAAAGGGCTATCAAACAAGAATATTGCAGACATTATCAAGAATCTCCCGAGAGCGCTTGTTGTACCGGATAGCTCGGAACCAAAGAGTATTGATGAGCTGAAGATGTATGGAATCGCCTGTATCCCAGCGGCGAAGGGTCAGGGTTCAGTCTTTCAGGGTATCCAGTATGTCCAGCAGCAAAAGATATTCATTACCAAGAGAAGTGTCAACTTCATCAAAGCCTACCAGAACTACTTGTTTATGGAGGACAGAAATGGGAAAATAATAAACGAACCAGACGATACGATTCACACCTGGTCTAACGCGATGGACGCCGTGAGATACGCAATCGTCTCACTCTCACCAAGGCAGATTGATCGGCAAGACAGGGAGAGAGTAAAGAAGACAATTGTTAGCCCGTATAAAATAAGGATGGCCTAGTATGAAAACACTCAAACCTTGGACAATCTACATCTGGAACTACGGGGAAATCGTCTATGCTGCCTCTCCTGTCGTGACGAGAGATGGGATTAAAGAGATATATAAATGCGCTTGGACCACGAGTGCAAGTCAGAACGATCCGAACGCCGAACAGTTGACAGAGAAAAAGAAACTCTTTAGAGCAAAGAGCTTTTGTAAAAAACAATTAAGTGGTACGCTAAATATAATCGACTGGTTTGGAAAGAAAGCCTTGGATGGTAATGGAAACATCGATACCTCCAAGCTGAATGAACTCTTCGCTACTCAGGCTGTACGAGCGGAAATGTACAACAAATACCCAGAAGACCTGTGGCCTGAAAAGAAGTTTCCAACCAAAGAAATTACCTTAGAAGAAGCTATAGAATATCAACTCGCCTAACTATCCCTTCCACGGTTTACTATGGGATACCAACCAAAAAAGTCAGAGGAAGAGATCATCAAACGGGTCTACGAAGACTTTGACCACATGCAGGATGAGCGCAAGAAGCGCTGGAAATACTTTAACGACCGAACCTTAAAAGAATACATCGACGACTCCCAGCTCCGTCTCAATGGGTATGTCCCAACAAGAGAGGAACAAGGAAAGGAAAGCTGGCAATCGAATGTCTTCCATCCAGTCACTCGAAACAAGTTCAAAGCCATGCTCGCTGCGGTGGCATTGGATGTCCCACAGGTTAAAATCACCGCTCAGAACGAAAAGAGCCAAAGAGATCACAAGCGGGCTAAGGTTATTAAGAATCTCGTAAACTTCTCCTACTCCCAAGAGAATAAAGAGGAAAATGTCTTCTTTGAGGGATGGGAAGCGGCTGAAAAAGGAACTGTTCTGACCTATGACGGGTATCTAAAAGCTAAGGCTAAGCGAAAGCTGATTAAGAGTTTTGATACCCAAACTGGGGAAATTGAGACAGAAGAGGAAGAAATCGAGACCGACTCACAGTGTTTTGAACAGCTTGTCCCATTGATGAGCTTCTACCCATACGATGTCCATATATTCGATGTCCAGAAGCAGCCCTGTGTTGTTTGGCTAGAGAGAAAGCGCAGAGACGACTTTGACCAGGAGTACGGAAAGTACAAGAACGCCAAACAAGTACCAGAATCCGTCCCACTGACGCAGGAGAGCGAAGACAATACTTTCTATACTGAGCGCTGGGCTGACCGCTATGACAAAGACAATCCGATTGAAGTCTTAAAGTACTACAACAAGATACGAGACGAGTACATCGTGATTGCTAACGGAGTCTTGATTCTCAATGTTCCCCTTCTCTTAGGGAAGAAAAAGAAGTGGTACCCATTTGCGAAGACTGTTTTTGAGCCGATTGCAGGAGATTTCTTCTATGGGAAGAGTCTGCCAGACATTCTCATGGGTGAACAGGATGTAATCAATGCCCTGTACAACATGGCTTTGGACAAGACTTACAAGTCCATGGCTCCAGCACTCCTGATCGGGAATACGAACAAGGATGATTTCGATCTAGAGGATCAGAACACGACCATAGACACGAAAATCTATGTCCAAGACATCGCTCAAGTAAGAGAGATGCCTATTTCCGGTATCGACCAGGCTGATTTGAAGATGATTGAGTTAGTTTCAAGAGGTCTGGACCTGTCATCCGTAGACTCGAACCAGTCCGGTGTACCGGGTAGGGGAGTGACAGCGCGTGAAGTGGTGATTGCCAACGAAAACGCCAAGAAGTTGAAAGGAATAATGTATCTCTTCCTCACCTCGCTCTGGATACAGAAGATCAAGCTCCGGATCATGAATATTCTGGTCTACTATCCGAAACCGAAAGTTAAAGAAATCCTTGGTGAAAGTGATAAGGATAACATGCTGGACGAATACCAGTCCTTTAGCGTGGAAAACGCTGAATTGGATGGTGGAATCAAGGGAACCATGGGTATTGAAATCTATCCGAGCGAAGAAGAACTGCCTTCCAAAGATGAAGCTGATATACGAGCCATGACCTATCGGGAAAGAAGCAACGAAAACTACGATTACATCGCAATCGCTGCTGATTACCTAGATAACTGGATTTACGATGTCAAAGTCATCTCAGAATCCGTTTTTCAACAAGAATCGTCCCTCTCTCAAATCAAGATGCAGGATAAACTAAATGTCCTAGCGACCTTCTTCCCGCAACTCCTCATGATGAACCAGAAGAAACTGGCCACGGATGTTCTCACGGCCTATGACGATGACGCTGACGAATACACTCTCGAACAAGCGCCTGTAATGCCGGGTGCGATGCCTGGTCAGGAACCGGGTGCCGCAGAAGCTACCGCTGGACAGGCTGGTCTTCCGACACTCCCGCCAATATGAAATATCTCTATCTGATAGCCATAAAGTTCCTCGGGGATAGGCTCTATACCCAGCCACCAGTAGATGGCCAGAAAGTCCATGATTGGTTGAAAGATAACTACAAAGACGGCGGATGGATGGGCTACTACACGACTCGTAAGAAGTATCTGATGAGCCTCCTCGAAAACGGGGTTGAAGGTCGGGAGTATCTCGAAACCGTTGGGAGATTAAAGGAACTGAAAGCCTTGTCGAGCAATATCTTGACAGCCCAACGAAAAGAGCTTGCGAAGAAAAACGAAACCCATTAAACTACCAACAGTACTTAGAAAAAAACCTTCCACACTCATCGAGAGGACTGCATGTCTTCTCCTGATCGCACTGTGGAAGGGGCTTTCAGGAGAATACACTCAGTCCCCGCGACTGGGTGTTTTATTTATCCATATGCCCGACGACCGAAATCGGGTTGAAATAAGCGGTTTAAAACTATGGAATCAGTAGACTTAAAAGACGGTGCTGCTACCGAGTCAAATGGTCAAGACACAAAGCAGGAGGAAGCTGGAACCTCTGGGAATGGCCCTGAAGAACTCACAGCACTACAGGAGCGTCTCAAGAAAGCAGAACAAGAGCGCGATAACTACAAGGAAGGCCTCCTCAAGTTAAAGCGTTCGGAACGGACTCTCTCAGAGAAGAAAGAAGAGGCCAAGGATGACGAAGACGCCCCTGAATGGGACGAAGCTTCTAAGAAATTCCAGGCACAGACTCTTTCCGAAGCCGAGAAACGAGCCCGTATCGCTGCTCAATCCTATGTCGAAGAAAACAATGAGAAGGCTGCAATCAGCACATTTCTCACTGAACACCCGGAACTAGGAGGAGACGAGGAATGGAAAGAAATTCTCTCGAATTACAATCCAAAACATGGCAAAGGAACCGTTGACAGTATCGTCACTGATCTCAATCGAGCCCGAGTCGTCATGCTTCATGACCGAGGCGAACTGGACAAACTGTCACAGGAAGCCGAAGAACGCGGCAAACGAAAAGGAGCAGCTGAGAGCTATCACGCCAACGCCCATACTTCATCCGGTAGTGCTTCGAAATCTACCAGCGACCAAGGTTCAGACGGAATCTCGAAGGGTGCGAAAGAAATCGCTCAAGCCTTCGGAATCGATCCTAAGAAGCTTGGAAGCTAAACTCTTAATCTAATTACATGGCTATCAAACCATATCGTGGTAATTTCCACACGGAACATTACCCGAAGAAGGTATCTACAGCCTTTACTGTAGGCGACCTCGTTTACCTGGATGGTAATGGGTACCTGGACAGGTGCACATCGACCACGGCCACGGCACTTGGTTGCATCGGCATCACTGTCGCATCGACTGACAGTGATTACGCATCGGCTACCATGGTTTCTGTAGAGGTTCCTGATGTTGATGCAGAATTCCTCTGTGATACATCTGGTGCTGCTCAGACGGATGTTGGTGAATTCATCGACCTTACTGACCATGACACAGTGGATGTTGCTGCTTCGACCTACGACATTTTCTATGTCACTGGTTATGTTTCAGCGACTCAAGTCATCGCCAAGCTTACTAAGAAGTCTGGTGCTGCAGCTGGTTAAACCTAGCTCAATATAATTCTGTAAACTAATATCATGGCAGGAATTCTCGCAACAGCCTCCCTGAATGACTTCGTGAAGAACGCTGAAGTCATGTGGCGTGAGGGCTATGATCGAGTTCCGCTCGTCGCTCGTGCGCTGTACGATGTCCGTACAACCTCGACCAAGACCAGCGAACACTCTGATCTCTCCGGCTTCACCTTCGCCGAACGAAAAAATGAAGGTGGCAACTACGCCATCGGAAACATCACTCAGGGCTATACGCTCAATCTGAGCCAACAGCGCATCGGTGTGATGAAGGCAATCACTTGGGAAATGCGCAAGTACGACAAGTACCGCGAAATCCAGAAGACTCTCAATAATCTGGGTATGGCGGCTTCTCATCGTATGGAGCTTGACCTGACTCACTTGTTCACTTTCGGTATGAGCGCTGCCTCGTACACGAACCGGAACGGTGAGACGATTGCTACAACCTCTGGTGACGGTCAGAATCTCTTCGATACCGACCACACTATCCGTGGCGGTTCCGGTACCTACTCGAACCTCATCACTACGGAGTTCTCCCGTGACGGTCTCGAGGATGCGGAAACTCAGTTCACGACCTTCGTTGACAACTCGGGCAACAAGATTGTTCCGATGCCTGACACGATTGTCACGACCGACCATCCGGCTCTCGTGAACAATGTCAAGGAGTTCTTTAAGTCAAGCCAACAGCCTGACACTGCGAACAACGCCACGAATGTCTACACAGGGAAGTACAAGCACTTGGTGCTCCCGTACCTCGCTACTGACAATCAGGGTGCTCGCAACTCATCCATCGTGAACTACTGGATGCTCGCTGATACCAAGAACACAGACGCCATCTGTGAAATCTCTGAAGAGCCACGCCTCGTCTCCCCGTCAGCGGGTGGGAACGGTGAGGACTTCATGACTGACGACTGGTACTTCAAGACCTCGGCAGCCTATGACTACGGTGTACTCGGGTATACCTGGATCGTTGGCTCGACTGGTGCGACCTCGTAAGTCCTAACTGGGGGCGGGGTTGACCTGAGTTGATTACTCAGAGGAACCCGAAAGGGCTATAGACCCGCCCCTTCCAATCTATGTCTAAAGTATCTGGAATGAGTGGTTTCTTCGTGAAACCAGCCATCCTCACAGCAGCCGAAACGCTGACCAGAAACAACTCTGGACGGACTCACTTCCTTGATAACGCCGCTGGATTTACCCTGACTCTCCCCGCTCCTCTCAAGGGACTGGAACTAGAGTTCATCGTAAAGACGGCCCCAACGACGAGTAATTATGTTATTACTACGCCATCGGGAACGATTATCCTGGGAGGTGTCTATACCAATGATGTTACCAATCCATCGGATTCAGACTTTGAAACAAGCGGAGTTGCAACAATCAATTTCGTGAAAAATGCCTCTCTTCGAGGGGATAGTATCAAACTCGTATCTGACGGGACCAACTGGTACGCTAAAGCGTTTACCGCTGTCTACGATGGCATTACTCTAGTCTAACTAACTAAGTTCAGGATCGACTTCGGCTGATAACCGAAAGGAAACCGAAAGGGAATATATACCTGAACTCGTAAATCAATATGTCTAAGCCAACGCAATTCAAGAGCAAGCTCGTCGAACCGAGGACGCTCGTTGCGGCTACTACGCTTACCTACGGAGACTCGGGGAAGACTCTTTTCCTCAACCTCGCGGGTGCGTTCACAGTCACGCTGCCTAAAGTCAAAGCCGGTCTGGAATTTGATTTCGTGGTGAAAACCGCTCCTTCAGGGGCAAATTACATTATCACGACTTCGGACAACAGCCCGCTCATGTACGGACAGGTCTATACGACTGATGTGAACTCTGGGACTGACCCGGACTTCAATATCGTAGCTGCCACGCGGTTCAACTTCGTCGACGGGGTCGCTGTCGCTGGTGACAGTATGCGGATGATCTCAGACGGTACCTACTGGTACCTCAAAGGATTCTGTTCGGTGTACAACGCTGAAACACTCACCCTGTCTCAGTCAGTCTCGCCTTCAGTCTCCGTGTCTGTTTCTCCAAGTGCCTCGCCTTCGGTGTCTGTTTCTCGGAGTCCGTCGGCCTCGCCTTCGGTGTCGCCTTCGGTCAGCCCTTCAGTTTCCGTCTCTCGAAGTCCGTCCGTCTCGGTGTCTATCTCACCTTCTCGTTCGCCTTCGGTCTCGGTATCCATCAGCCCTTCGGTTTCTCGATCGGCTTCTCCATCGTAAAGAATGGGATTGGGGAGCCATTCACTTGGCTCCCCTTTCGGGTAATTAATCTAACCTCTTCCTATGGGTTCACCTGATTGGAGCCGTATACCATATGACAAACTCCCTGAGTGGAAACGTCAGGAGATGCTTGAAAAGATGAAGAAGAAAGTAGAGAAGTTAGAAGCCGCCAATGCTGCCACCGCTCTTAAATGCGATGTCTGTGGCAAAGAAGCCAAGAACGAAAAGGGCCTAAAGATTCATCAGTCTAAACATAAGTAATATGCACAATACATTTAGGTACAGTGCGCTGGAAACAGCGGGTGCTACCACCCTTAAAAGTAGCTCA